>Ga0302320_10011395_pt1 | contig 18825 bp, 9 predicted proteins | sample Bog_T0_3_FD_202130 | JGI IMG/M metagenome (GOLD analysis project Ga0302320, IMG submission 202130) | Peat permafrost microbial communities from Stordalen Mire near Abisko, Sweden - Bog_T0_3 | ecosystem: Environmental > Terrestrial > Soil > Wetlands > Peat | place: Sweden: Abisko, Stordalen Mire...
CGCGAGCGCCTCCACGCGCTGATTTTTGCGCAACACCCTGCCGTGCTGGACTTAGACCCATGAAAAGACGCGTCCTAGGCAAATGCGGCACAGCCTTGAAAGGCATTGCCGTTGGTCTGATATTCAAGGAAATCAGTGCTCCTCTTGCAACTCTCTGGCAACGTCCGGAATTCCAACAGATTCACCTTGTCCGATTTTTAATCCAAATCGGTGGTTTGTCACCCGATTCGACGGACGATGTTCGGCATCATCTGTTTGGACATTGGCTTGAGAATTTGGTGGTTGCATATCATCGCGCCCATCCCGATGCCAGTTTGCGCGGATTTGGGGCGGCTTTTACCGCTACCGGGCTTGATGCAGACCGGCTCGGCAAAGATTTGTTGTTTCGGTACGGTCCGGCCCGAATTCCCTACGGCATTTCAAGAGACAAGGCCTGGCCTTATTGGATGGAACATCTGGAACTGCTGGAACAAGCCTTTGCGCCGGCGAGCAAGGATTTCATGCAGCGTTATTACCAACGTGAGGCCCGCGCGCGCGCGTTTGACGTGCTGTCTGCTTTTCCGTACCCGCCGCCCCGGTTGCAACCGCTGCTATGGGATCTGGCACTCGGTTCGAAAAGCGAGCGTGCCCTAGCACAGGAATGTCTCGCCAACGCCTCCGATAAACTCGAACGCCTGATTGCCGCGCTGGCCGGTGGCAGCGCCGAATCCAGGTTCGCGGCTGCGGAGTGGCTGGGCCGATTGGGTGAAAAGAGCGCAGTGGAACCCCTGCTGGCAGCATTCAAACGTGAAAAAACCGAAGCGACTAAAGGCGCCATGCTTGCGGCCTTGGAAGTACTCGGCGCACCGGTGGAACAGTTTTTGGACCGCGCCGGCCTGTTGAAGGAGGCGGAAAAAGGGCTGTCCAAGGGCGTGCCGGAAGAATTGAACTGGTTTCCCTTCGATCAATTGCCGATGGCGCACTGGCAGGACAACGGGAAGAAACTTGATCCACTCATTGTCAAAGGGTGGCTGGTCCAGGGATTCAAGCTCAAGAACCCGGAGCCCGGGGCGCTTTTGCGGCGGTATTGTGCGGGCTTGAGAGCTTCAGAGCGAGAAGCGATGGGCCAATTTATTCTCGAAGCGTGGATTGCTGAAGATACGGCAGCAATTCCCCGCGACGAAGCCGAGAAGCGCGCCAAGGCCCATGCGCAAAGCATGATGCACGCGGTCCAGTATTGGAAGCAGCAGGCACAGAACCACCCGCAAAGTCCGACCGTGGCGCTTTTACAAACGGCCCTGACTCAGGAACAGTACTACGCCCAGGCATTGCCGAATTTTTTGAAACAGCCGAAAGGCTCGGCGGTTGCGTCGAAGGGCGTTTTGTCCGTAGCCGGGGCGTGTGTTGGCGCCGCTGCTGCGTCCACCGCCAATCGCTACTTAAAGGAATGGTACGGCCAGCGCGCGGCTCAATGCCGGGCGTTGCTACAGATGCTTGCGTGGGTCGAACACCGCACGGCCACACAATTGCTGCTGGCGGTCGGCAGCCGCTTTCGCACCAAAAGCATTCAAGAGGAAGCCAACGCCCAAGCCCAGGCGCTCGCGGAACGCAAAGGCTGGACGGTCGCCGAACTGGCCGACCGCACCATCCCGTCCGCCGGGCTGGATGAAAACGGCGTGATGACCATCAATTATGGGCCGCGGCAATTCACTGCCACGCTGGATGAAGATTTGGATTTTGCGCTGGCTGATGCCGAGGGAAAGCCGCTGAAAGCCCTGCCTGACCCGCGAAAGGACGATGATGAAGCCCTCGCCGCCGAGGCAAAGAAGAATTTTTCTGCGGCCAAAAAGGAATTAAAATCCGTTCTTACGATGCAGCGCGACCGGCTTTATGAGGCCATGTGTACGCAACGAATCTGGCCGATTGAAGACTGGAATCTCTACCTCAGCCGGCATCCCATTATGCGGCACCATTGCCAGCGCCTGGTTTGGGCCACGATCCGGGACGACAAAGTTGTTCAGTTGTTCCGTCCCCTGGCCGACGGCTCACTCACCGACGCAGCGGATGAACCGGTGAATCCTGGACCGAACGAACTGGTACGCGTGGCTCATGAATGCCAGGTCACGCCGGAACAATCACAGGTCTGGCGGCAGCATTTCAAGGATTACGACGTCGAAACCTTGTTCGACCAGTTTGGTCGGCAGAACTTTAAATTGTCTGTGGAAAATCAGGCGGATACGGACGTGGCCGACTTTCAGGGGCACGTTTTGGAAGCGTTCAAATTGCGGGGATGGGCCACGAAGCTCGGTTATACGCGCGGCCAAGCGCAGGATGGCGGGTGGTTCCTGGATTATCACAAGCGGTTCCCAACGCTGGGCCTTGAGGCAACCATTGAATTCACGGGAAACAGCTTGCCGGAGGAAAATCGCAAGGTGGCGCTAACGGTTCTTCATTTTGACCGCGTTTCCGAGGACGCGGAGTCATTCGGTGATGGCGCGAAGATGAGCCTCTCGGAAGTGCCGCCGGTTCTGTTGAGCGAATGCTGGAATGACGTTCGCTCCATCGCGGCGGAAGGGCCGGGATTTGATGCGTCTTGGGAAAAGACCACGCAGCCCTAGTTGCGCAACAGATTATGAGCCAAACTGAATCACAAACAGCGCCCCGCCGGATGGTCCGGCCTCCCGCCGAACAGGTTTATGCCGATGAACTCGCGGCGCTCGCCGCCACGGACACGGGAGCGAAGCCGCCGGGCTGGAAGTTGTCGCCGCGGGCAGTGAGAAAATTCATCCTCGGCAGCGATGGCACGATGTTGGAGTTTTCCCGCGATGGTAAACGAGTCAAAACGGTCGTCACACAAAAATTTTACGGCGATGATGCCTTGGTGGAGCGCTGCATCGTCACGCTGCTGGGCAATCGCGGTCTGTTGCTCGTCGGCGAGCCGGGCACGGCGAAATCCATGTTGTCGGAGCTGTTCTCCGCGGCTGTGTCCGGCAATTCGCTGCTGACCATTCAGGGCACGGCGGGCACGACGGACGACCAGATTAAATACTCGTGGAACTACGCGTTGCTGCTGGCCGAGGGGCCGAGCCTGCGCGCGCTGGTGCCGTCGCCGCTGTTCACGGCCATGAAAGCCGGCGCGGTGGTGCGCTTTGAGGAAATCACGCGCTGCCAGCCCGAAATTCAGGACACGCTGGTGAGCCTGCTCTCGGAAAAAACATTGCAGATACCGGAATTGTCCGGCGATGACGGCGTGTTGTTCGCGGAAAAGGGATTCAACGTCATCGCCACGGCGAACCTGCGCGACCGCGGCGTCCACGAAATGTCGAGCGCGCTCAAACGACGGTTCAATTTTGAAACGGTTGCCCCGCTGGCGGACAAGGCGATGGAACTGAAACTTGTCAAAGATCAGACCGATGCGCTACTCCGCGAATCCGGCGTGCAGGTGGAATGTCCGCCCGACGTGCTGGACCTGCTCGTGACGGCGTTCAGTGATTTGCGGCACGGTCGCACGGCGGAGGGGACCGTGATTGAAAAACCGTCCACGGTGATGTCCACCACCGAGGCCGTGGCGGTGGGGCATTCAGCGGCGCTGGACGCGGCGTACTTTAGCAGCAGCCGGCTGGAGAGCAGCCACATTGCGCGGCAGATGTTGGGCACGATTTTAAAGGACAATCCCGATGACGTGAAAAAATTGAAGCAATACTTTGACGTCGTGGTGAAGGCCCGCGGCAAGGGGAGCAAGGTTTGGCAGCAATTTTACGAGGCGAAGAAATGGCTGCGGATGTAGCAGAAAAAATTCCGGAAGCGTTGCTGGCCGGGCTGGTCACGCCGCAGGTCATTTATTTTCCCATCCGCCATCACAGCCCCGCCTGTGCGTGGCAGCTGGAGCAACTCATCCGCAAGCGGAAGCCACGCGCGATCCTCATTGAAGGCCCAGACGCATTCACGCCACTCATCCCGCTGATTCTGCACGAAAAAACGCGCGCGCCGGTGGCGGTTTATACCAGCTTTGTCGGCGAGGCTAGTGAGGGAGCGGTGGCTAAATTTGGCCCGCCGCGCCACGCGGCGTATTATCCGTTTTGCGATTATTCGCCGGAATTGGTTGCGTTGCGCGTCGGCTCACAAATGGGCGCGAAGCTGCGCTTCATTGATCTGGATTATCCTGGGCAGATTGAAGCGGAGAAAGCGGCGCTCACCGAATCGGCCGCCCCGCGCGTCGAATCATTGCTGGCCGAACGCCACTTCAAACGCAGCCGGTTTCTTCAGGCCCTCGCCCGGCGAGCGGGTTGCCGCGATCACAATGATCTGTGGGATCACCTGTTTGAAACGCGCATCGCGTCCGACACGCCAACGGAGAAATTCATTGCGGATGTGGCGGCTTGGTGCTGGTACGCGCGCCGCGATGCCACGCCGGAGGGACTTGCGGCCGATGGAACGGTTGCGCGCGAAACGGCGATGGCGGCGCACATACGCGAAGAATTATCGCAGCCGGGGCTGGTGCTCGTCGTGACCGGCGGTTTTCACACGGTGTCGCTGCCTGAATTGGTGAAGGCAAAATCCGGAACTCCCGCGCGCGCAAAAAAGAGTAACGCACTGACCTGCCTCGTGCGTTATAGTTTTGAACAACTGGACGCGTTGAATGGCTATGCCGCTGGGATGCCGTCACCGCTCTATTACGACCAAGTCTGGCAGGCCGCCAAGAACGGCACAGAAATGCCGTTCACCGATCTGGCCACCAAATTTCTTGTGCAGCTCGGCCAGCTTACGCGCAAAAAGAAAATGGCGTCGGCACTGTCACTGGCGGATGAAATCGCCGGGCTCGAACAGGCGCGGCGGCTGGCTGCCCTGCGCGGCCATCCGGGCCCTATGCGCGAGGATTTGCTGGATGGCATCCGTAGTTGTTTTGTCAAAGGCGCGATGGATGCCGAGGGCGAAGTTTTGCTCGGGCTCGCGCATCATGCGCTGGCTGGCGCAAGCATCGGTGACGTGCCCCCGGAAGCCGGTATCCCGCCATTGGTGGAAAATTTCAGGGCGGCAACGCGGGAATTGCGTTTGAACATCGGTGACTCCACTCGCCGGAAAACTTCGCTGGATCTTTACCGAAAAGTTTCACCTCGCAAGTGCAGCCGTTTTTTTCACAGCGTCGGTTTTCTGGACGTGCCGTTTGCCACAATGAGAGCGGGGCCGGATTTTGTGAAAGGCACTGGTTTGGAACGATTGCACGAACACTGGGACTATCAGTGGACTCCGCAAACCGAGAGCAAGCTGGTGGAGGCCAGTATATATGGCGCGACGATTGAAGAAGCCGCTGCAAATCGTCTGGTGCGGGCGGTAGCGGAACTGGAAAGCCAGGGTCGTGGCCGTAACGCCGCCGAGGCTGTGGCCATGCTGGTACACGCGTGCCGGATGGGGCTGCACCAGCACACGGAAAGATTACGGGCGCTGGTGGCGGCGCAAATCGGCGAAGACCCGGATTTTAACTCGCTGACGGGCGCGCTGAATCAGTTGATTCTGCTTTGGGAATCGCGCGAACCACTCGAAGCACATCAGCTTCCGGAAATTCCCGCGCTCATCAAGGCTGCGTATGAACGGGCCTGCTATTTGTTGCATGACCTGGTGAATGCGCCGGCAGAGGCGGCGGACGAAATCCTCAACTCGCTGATCGTCCTCCGTGAGATATTGCAAACCAAGGCCGCGGCGGGTGATTTTTTGGATGCGACGCTTTTCTTCGGGCCGTTGCGAAAGTTGGTGGAGGAAGCAAAGGCGGCTGCATTGCTGGCTGGTGGTGCGGCAGGAATTTTGCATGGCGCCGGGCAGATGCCTGAGGCTGAGTTGCTCCGCGCTTTGGCAGGGTTTATAGGTTCCGCCGCCGTGGAACCTGGCAACCAAATGGCATTTCTCACGGGCCTGTTGCGGGCGTGTCGTGAACTGGCATGGCGCCAACCCGCCCTGACCGAGGCGGTGGAGAAACTGCTGGCCGCGTGGAGCGAGGATGAATTCATCGAACGATTGCCGCATTTGCGACTGGCTTTCGCCGGGTTGACGCCGCGTGAAACTGACCAGGTAGCAGAGGTCGTGGCCGCACTTCATGACGGGGAAAAGATCGGAACATTATATCGGCCGGAAATGAGCGAGGGCGAGATGCTGGCTGCATTGCGCATGGACTCCGCCGTAAAAAAGGCGCTCGCGCAGGACGGCCTGGCGGACTGGCTGCAACCCGGGAGGAATCCCTGAAGACATCGACACGATGGCGGCTGGTGTTAGGCCGGTTTGCTGAAAAGCGGCTGGGAGTTCCGATGTCTGCCCGCGAGGGTCGCATGGAAGCGGCGTTGGATTTTCTTTATTCACGCGAGTATAAAGGTCGGGGTGTTCGCGAACGTCCCCGGGCTGGCTCGCTCGATCCGTCGCAAATCAATATCCCCACTTGGCTTGGCGAGGTGCGCGAATTATTCCCGCGCGAGACGGTGGAGATCATCGAAAAACACGCACTTGATCGCTATGGCCTGACGGAGTTGGTGACGGACAAGGAAACGCTGGAGAAACTGGAACCGAACATGGAGCTGCTCAAAACACTCCTGACGTTTCGCGGCCATTTGCAGGGCGAAGTGCTCGAAGCCGCCCGGCGCATCATCCGGCAGGTGGTCGAGGAATTGAAGAAGAAGCTGGAAACAGAAGTGCGGCGCGCGCTTTCAGGCCGGTTGAATAAGTTCCGCCACAGTCCGCAGAAGGCGGCGCAGAATTTTGACTGGCGCGACACCATCCGGCGCAATCTCAAGCATTACGATGTCAAACGCCGGCAGATTATTCTTCAGGAGCCGCGCTTTTTTGCGCGCAACACGCGCGTGCTGCCGTGGCAGGTCATCTTGTGCGTGGACCAGAGTGGCAGTATGGCGGACTCGGTCATTCATAGCGCGGTGATGGCGGGGATTCTGGCCGGCATGCCCATGGTGCGCGTGAAAATTGTGGTGTTCGATACGAGCGTCGTGGACTTGAGCGAACACGTGGACGACCCGGTGGAGGTATTGATGAGCGTTCAGCTCGGCGGGGGGACAAACATCGGGGCGGCGCTCACTTATTGCGAGGGTCTGATTGAAAATCCGCATCGTACAGTGCTGGCTTTGGTGAGTGATTTTTGCGAAGGCGTGGCTCCCGGTGTTATGCTCAGCGCGTGCGCCCGGATGAATGAGGCGGGTGTTAAATTAATCGGACTGGCGTCGCTCGACCAAACGGCGTCGCCCATTTATGACCATGCAATGGCCGAGCGCCTGGCCGAACAAGGCGTGCACATCGCGGCCCTCACTCCGAAGCACTTTGCCGAGTGGCTGGCGAAAATAATCAAATCCCGATGAACTCGCTCGAAGCCAAAATCCATTCCCAAGTTGCTGTGCTGGACGACGCGGCATTGGAGGCACTCGCAAGCAAAGGATTGCTCCGGCGTGCGCAAAAGGATTTGGAGCGTGGCATCGCAGTGACCGTTGAGGGCGAGGACGCGAATGCGGTGCATCTCAAGGTGGAACAATTTCGCGTTTCCATTCCTGAAGCGGGGCCGGCGAAGGCCAAATGTTCGTGCCCAGCGGCAGGGATTTGTCAGCACATCCTGGTGGCCATTCTTTTTTTAAAACGCGCGGCTCCGGCGGCTGACCGGAAGCCGCATGGCGCGTCGTCGATCGAAAAGGAGTTGTTGTCATTCACGCGGGAGCAGCTCGAACAATGGGCGGGCAAGGCGTCGTTTCGTGCGGCGCTGCACGTCGCGTCACAGGCAGAAGCGGAAATTACCTTGGAACGTGGTTTGGCGGTGCGATTTGCGTCCGTCAATGCGCAATGCCATTTTGCGCCGGGCGGCGGCCTGGACGGAATCATCGTTTCCGGAAATACGAAGGATGAACGGCGCATCGCGGTCGCGGCGGTCATTGCCTTTCAGAAATCAAAAGGGGTGACGTGGGAGACTCCTGCCGGGGCGGCGGGCGTTCCTGAGGAAGCGGAAGGCGCGCCACGCAGCCGAAACGAGGTGATGGATGCGTCGCAGCAACTCATGGCGGAGGTGCTGAATAACGGACTCGCGCGCGTTTCTGTTGCCACGCGGCAGCGACTGGCGACCTTGGCGGTGTCTGCGACGGGTGTGAATCTCCCACGGCTGGCGATGGCTCTGCGCAGCTTGTCAGATGAGAGCGCGCTGCTCGTTTCGCGGGACGCACGCGCGGACGCAGGCCGGATGCTGAACCGTATGGCGCACACGCACGCGCTCTGCGCTGCGATTCAACAGGGCGGCGAAAATCCGCGGCCGGATTTGATCGGCTGGCATCGCACGCGCTACGATGAAGTCGGGAATCTGGATTTGATTGGCGTGGCGGCGTGGCCGTGGCGCACGGCGTCGGGATACGCCGGGCTGACGGTGTTGCTCTGGGACACCATTAACCGCCGCTGGAATTCCTGGTCTGAATCGCGGCCTGCGCAGCAAATGACTGACTTCGATCCCGTTGCGCGCTACACCCAGCCGGGCCCGTGGGCCGGCGCTGAATCGCCGAGGCAACTGGCGCAAAGCTGCTTTCGCCTGATGAACGCGCGGCGAAATGCCACCAACCGTCTGTCTGCTTCCGGCAAGAGCCGGGTGCTCGTGACGGGGTCCGCAAATCTGAAAGCCCACGGGGTTACCGTGGTTGAAAACTGGGATTGCCTACGCCAGTCGGCTGACGCGTTGACGGCAATTGGACTGAAAGAGTCAAATCCGCTGGATTCAGTTTTTGCGCTGAAGCCGGCCATGTGGAACCAGCGCATCTTCAATCCGATTACGCAGATTTTTTCGTGGCTGGTGCTGGATGCACAACAACAACCGCTGGTTTTGGAGATTCCGTTCGAGGCTTATTCTGAACCGGCGATCAAACACCTGGAAGCGGTGGGGATGGATTCGCTGCAGGATGCCATGGTCATTGGCCGCCTGCAACGAACGGCCCGCGGATTTTCGGTGTTTCCCTTCGCCATTCACCAGCAGGATGGTCGCGTTGTTCATCTCATGCTTGATACTGTGCCAACGGTGACGCCTGCGCCGACGGCTCCGGTTGAGGCTGAATTGGATGAGGAGATTGAAGCTGAGGAGGAAAATTCGCCGGCGGCAACAACCAGTCCAGCGATCGGCAGGCTGTTGGATGAAGTGGATGAAAATCTCCTGGCGCTGTGCGAATCCGGGGTGGCCAGCCCGAACCTGCTGCGCGTCGCGCGTGCGGAACAAATCGCGCAAAACGCGGAGCGATTGGGTTTGCCCAGCCTGGCCGCGAGCCTAGGCCAAATGGTTTCTCACCCCCAAGCACCCAGTTTGCTGCGTTGCGTTCACATCAACCAACTTTATCGTCGAGCCATGTTGGTGGCCGTTTGACGAATCCCGTAGGCCAATGCCATCCGCAGTTTGAGCTGGGGTCGGGCAGCATACAGGATGACGCCTGCTCACTTCCGCGGTCGGTTTAGCCCGAACGCCACCATTTTGGTTTGGAGAAGGCGGCTACACTGCCCAGCGCGAATAATAGAAAACTGGTGGCAATCGCAACCATGCCGGCCGGCTCATTTTCCAGCCATGTTGCCGAAATCATGGTGGGTTCCGACAGCAGGACAACCCCGGCGCAAATAGGAACGAACAAGTATTTTTGGATTCTAAATATCCAGACACGCAGCAGATATATGAGCAAAAGCAGCGCCGCTGCCGGATCTACCAGCAACCGGGCTGATTGAACCGATTCGAGCAACCACGAGCAGGAAATCAGGTTCCAAAGCACGCCAGTCACAGCCCTGAGGGCTGTCGCACCTCGGTGTGCCTGGTCATCCCAACGCAGGCTGTGCGCCAGCGATGAGACCAATGCCACCTGGATGGCACAGCGGATGAGATTTGGCGCGAAACCAATGCTGAACCCGACGAGGCCCAAAGCGGCGAAGATCGCGATACGAGGATTTCGAGATCGGAAAATCTGCCAGAAAAAGCAAACAAAAATGGAAAGAAAAACCCATTCCGTTCGTGTGACACCGGGAACAACATGGTCTATCCACCCTGTCGGCTGACCTCCGGAAAATATGGCAACGGCACCGAGCAGCCGGATTAACGAGAGAGAATTCCGGCGCTGGCGAATAAAAAGCAGTCCGTAAACGAACAGGTTAAGTCCCGCGAAAATTAGCAGAATCCGTTCCGAGTCGATGGCCAGCAACGGCAGCGACAGCGGCACAAACAACAGCGTCTTTTCGACCATCGGATTTGGCTTTTCCATGAAATCCTCGATTCGAAGATAAATCGTCCACGCCGTGACCCATGCCACCGGTAGGAGCAGAGAATAATTCCAAACGTAACTGTTCGAATATCCGATGCCGCCAAAATGACAAGCGGTCACGAGTATCCAGGCAAAAAAGATCGCAGTGGGCAACCATCTTTTCCCTTCTGGTGCATGCCCCGGGTCCCTTTGTCGGGGGAGGAAAAGTCCGAGTCCAGCCAACGCGGGCAAAAGAAACAGCCAGACGAAATCCAGCCATTTCGTTACCTGGTCTGCGTCAGTGGCGATACCTTTGAAAAGCAGTGGCGCATAGGCATTGACCAAAAGGAGCATGGCTCCAATGATCAGGAGCCGTCGCGGCAGATTTAATTCCGGGGCATAGCGTTTGAAAGCCCAAAACTTGGCTGCCGCCAGCGCAGCACCGACGAGGCTCATCACCAGGGCCAGGTCCGGACTGAGAAAAACGGCCCGGCTGATCAGGCTGAATGGCACGATGATGAACAGGTTGGTGAAACCGAACAAAAGCATGGCATCATACCAAATGCGGCGGCGGATGAGTGTTATGGCCGTGCAAACCAGCATGATCTCGTATAGCAGCAGGGCGCAAAAATTGAACCGCAGCATGGGGAACTCGGCCCCAACCAGTTTGGGATCGGTGGTCAATTGGTTGATGCCAAAGAGAAGAAGACCGGCGCTAGCCAAATAGAATGGATTTCCCGCCAAAATGCGTTTGAACGCCAATCGAAGCGGGCCGACCAGTTCGTGGCCCACCGGTTGAGCGGCAGGCGCTGAATCCGTGGAGTCTGACATGTTAACGAGATTCTGGTTGCTTTGTTATTTGAGTTGCGCCAAAAACCCGGCGCGATATCAATTACACAAACACGTCAAATCAAAAAAAGTTTCCTGATTGCCGGGAGAGAATTCTGCGCGGATTCAACACCTGTTGCTTTGACGAGGAACAATAAGTGCGATTTAATTGGCGGGAACTGTTTTAAAAACGAACCGTGGAAGCGAACCGCCAAGCCCTCGAGCCGATGGCCTACCACATCGAGCTGCGGGATTATCTCAAGTCGCAGGAGCGCGAGTTGTGGAACTGGTTTGCCTCCGCGCGGTCGCAGGCGGCCTATACGGAAAACCTGCGGCTCGAATTGCTCAAGTCCACGTATCGGCTGGACGCGGAAAGCCATCCGGAACTTTACGAGGGCTTGGCGGAGGCAAAAGCCTGGCTGCAATTGGACATTCCCGTCACGATTTACCAGGCACAGAACAGTCCGCAGCCGAATGCAGCGCTTTTCTTCATTCCGGGAGAAGGGCACATCGTGTTTTCCGGGCCGGTACTCACGCTTCTCAACCCGGAGGAAATCAAATCGGTCCTCGGCCACGAGCTGGCCCATTACCTTTTGTGGCAATGGGAACAGGGTGAATTCCACATCGTGGATCGCTTAATCCAGGCGGTGGCCAGCGACCCGCGGGCATCCTCCAGCCACGAACAGACAGCGCGGCTCTTTCAACTTTATACCGAGATTTTCGCTGACCGTGGATCGCTCTGCGTTACCAACGATGTGCATCCGGTCGTGGCGGGATTGGTCAAGATTCAAACTGGCCTGGCGCAGGTCAGCGCCGGTGGCTATCTGAAACAGGCTGAAGAAATCTTTGCCAACGGCAACATTGCCACCGAAGGAGTGTCGCATCCGGAGTCATTCATCCGAGCGCGGGCACTGGCGTTGTGGCACGGGCAATCAGACGAGGCAGCCACACAGATCGCCAAAATGATCGAGGGGACGGTGAGCCTTGATGAATTGGATTTGATCGGTCAACTGCGACAGGCGAAAAACACGCGCCACGTGCTAGAACGACTGCTCCAACCCAAGTGGTTCCAGACGGCTGCCGTGCTCGGCCACGCCAAGCTCTTCTTCCCAGATTTTCAGCCGGCGGTTTCGACGGATGCATCCTTTCTGAACGGGTTAAAATATGGCGATCCCAAGCTGCGCGAATATTTGTGTTATGTATTGCTGGATTTTGTGACGGCGGACAAGGAACTGGAAGATATGCCTCTGGCGACCGCCCTGACTTTGGCGCAGCAACTTGATTTGGAGGCGACATTTGAAAAGCTGGCCGCCAAGGAGTTGAAGATGAAGGTTCGCGACGTCCGGAAGCTCAAGGAGCAAGCCGCCGAAATGCTCGCCCGGGCGGAGGTGCAGGCATGAATGAGCCGGATCAACCGCCGTTTCTAAGTTTTCTGGAGGCGGGTGCCGCCAAAGGCGGTTTCGAGACCGATGACATTTTATCGGCACTGCTGCCATTGATGAACCAGGTGGCGTCGGTTCATCAAGCCGGATTGGTGGCGCCACTTGATGGCCTTCAAGACCTGGCCATCGCCGAGGCAGGCGACCTGATGTTTGCGCCGGCCAAAGGCAAACCTCCGGAAAAGAACATTCGTAAAGTTGAAGCTCTTCAAGTACCCGTCAGCAGCGGAGTGGAAGTGGTCGGTGAGGTGCGCCGGGTTGCCGATATCGATGCGTCGTCGTTGACCGTTACCGATTTGGGAGTGGGATCAGCAGAGAATGCCGTTACCAAACCGGTTTTTCTGCCGCGCTACCGCTCGTGGGAACACGCGGTGGGACACCATGACGAGTTGACGGATATTTTTTCGCTGGGATTGCTGTTGGGCAGTGCGGCGTGCGGCTTGAATTTCACGGAAGCGGATGAACTGGAAATGTTCACGGCCAACCGTACCAATCTTTTTGCCGTGAACCGCCGGCTGAACCCGGTCCTGGCATCGGTGATCGTGCAAATGACGGAGCTGAACCGCCACAAGCGCGCCCCCGACCTGGCCCAAGTGATTTCGCGGTTGGAGAATTATCGCGAACAGGCGGTAGATTTTGACCCCGGCGTTTTCAGCCGGAAAGAATTCAAAGATTCGCCGCTGGCTGGAAAACGGCGGCTGATCCAGTCGCATTTGCGCGACCGTCTCTTCGAAATTTCGCGGCGCAACCGGCTGATCTATTTCAAGCCCACGCTCCACACGCTGAACCTCACCATCGCCTCGGTGCCGGTTCTGCTCGACTACCGCAACATCAAGCTGGAACAGCTCTTTGTCTGGCACCCCGAACTCGCGGCCACTGTTTCGGCGGGAGCGACGATGTCGCTGGGAAAATATCTGCGATTTGAAGACGCTCCCTATATTCCGGGCGTCCTCGACAAGATTATCAGCGAAGCCCGGCGCGACCGCGCCGAGTACGGTTTTGCCCAGCTCCGGCTCGTGCTGTGCTTCCTCCGCTGGAACAATCTCAAAGAGGCCAAGGAGGAGCGCATCCATTCGCCGTTGCTGTTGTTGCCCGTGGAACTGGCCAAGAAAAAGGGGGTTCGCGACAACTACGTTCTGGATCCGACGACCAGCGAAGCCGAAGTGAATCCCGCGTTGCGGCATCATCTCAAGGAACTATACAACTTGAACCTGCCGGAGTTTGTGGATCTGAAGGAAACCTCGCTGGACCAGTTCTACGAAGCGATCAAGTCCCAGATCCAAGCCAGCGAACCGGGCGTGGTCTTCAACAAGATTGACCGGCCGCAAATTGATCTCATCCATGAGAAAGCCCGGCAGCGGGTAGATCAGTATCGGCGGCGAATGAAAGTCCAAGCCCGTAAGGCGCGCAGCGCGGCCAAGCCGGATTACAGCTACGACCGTGAGAATTTTCGGCCGCTGGGATTGCAGCTCTTCCTCGAAAAGATTCGTCCAACGCCCATGCCGTTGCGCGAAGTTGCCGGTGCGGCCCCGCAACCGCGCCTGCCACACATCACTGATCCCGTGGCGGCCGAAGAATCCGGCAAGGTGCTGGAAACCGAACGGCAGATGTTTGCGCTGCGCGCCGGCAATAATCAAAATCCCTATTCATGGGATTTCGACCTGTGCAGCCTTACGCTCGGCAATTTCAATTACCGCAAGATGACGCTGGTGCGCGACTATTCCAAGCTCATTGAAACGGACATGGCCAGCGGGGCATTCGATACGGTCTTTTCGCTCACGCCCAAGCCGGCGGAGGAAGCCCCGCCGCCACCACTGGAACTGGCCGACCAGCATTTGGTCATTTCGTGCGACGCAACGCAGGCTTCGGCCATCGCGCGTGCCCGCACCGGCGCGAGTTACATTATTCAAGGGCCGCCCGGCACGGGGAAATCACAAACCATCACCAACCTCATTGCGGACTACGTCGCCCGCGGCAAGCGTGTGCTGTTTGTCTGCGAAAAACGCGCGGCCATTGACGTTGTTTTTCACCGTTTACGGCAGCAGGGACTGGATGAACTGTGCTGCCTCATTCATGATTCGCAGACGGACAAAAAAGCGTTTATCCAAAACCTGAAGCAGACTTACGAAAAATTCCTGAGCCAGTCCGGTGTGGACGCCGATGCGGAACAAGCACGCAGCTCGACGCTGAAGGCGATGGAACAAAACCTCGCCAGTCTCCGGCGTTTCTCCGATGCGATGCGCGAGGTACATGCGCTGACCGGCATCGCGGTGCGGTCATTGTTGCGCAGGCTGGTGGAACTGTGCGGTCGCGCAGCCGAACTGGCGCCGGAAGTCGAAGATTTGCTGCCGGGATATCCACTCTGGCTGCAACACGGCGACGTGGTGGGACGACTGCAGTCCGCGTTGACGGATCTGGGCGAAGATCTTTGCTTCGCCAAACACCCGCTTCGCTGGCTCGGTAAAGGCATCTTGCAGGCGGATCGGCCCTTGGAATCCTTGTCCCGGCATCTCGATCAGGCCGAGGATTTGCTCGATGCAGTCGAGAGCGGGCTCGACTTGTCAGGGTTGCCGGGTGAATTATGGAATACATTTGCTGAGATTCAGGCGATAGTGGAATTTGCCGCGCGGGTCCAGCCGCTGGCCGAATGCAATCTGCTCGGCGTATTGACGAACAGTCCCGCCGCCGCCGCGTTCGACAAACTCGCCGGCGAAGTTGATGCCAAGGCCAACGCGCTCGCGCTCGCCCAACAAAGGACGACGGCCTGGAAGGAACCGCTTTCGCCGGACGACACCCAAAACGCGCTGGTGCAGGCCGAATCGTTTGAAAAATCAATCTTCCGCTTCCTGCAACCGGCATTTTGGCGGCTGAAGAAGACATTGCAGGCGCGTTATGATTTTTCACAGCACGCCGTCGCGCCGGCCTGGAGCAAGATCTTGAAGGAACTGGCCACCATGCATGAAGCCCAAGCGGCGCTTAATGCACTCAATGCCCAAGCGCGGCAAGAGTGGCGCTGTGAAGATGTGCTGTCGTTCCGATCATTGGTCGGCGAACTGCGGACTGATCGCCGCACGGAGCATGCGTCAGTGAAGGCGCTCGTTGATCAACTTTCCCAGTCAGCGGAGTCAGGCGCGCTCATTGAAACACTGGTCGGAATTCACACGCGTTTTGTCGAACTGGACGCTGTGCTTCGCTCGTTGCTGGCCGAGCATGTGCAGTTTGATTTCACCGAGCTCGCCCAGGTTCTGGCAGCGCTGCGTGAACAAACCGGCGCCCTGGCCGAGTTGTCGCCCACCTTGGGGGACTTGGTTGAAATGCCGGAGGCCTTTGGCCATGCCCTGCGCCACGCCGAGATTCCGCTTTCGGGATTTGAGGGAGCCATTGGCCATAAAAGCATCAACCAAGTTTACCGGCAGGACCGGGCGGTAAACCGGTTTGATGGACGCATGATGGCGCGAAAGATGGAACAGTTGGAAAAGCGCCATCGCGAGTGGCTGGGATTAAATGCGCGATGTATTTGCGTGGCGGTCCGCCAGAAATTCATCGAACACGTCAACGTCTCAGCCTTGCCGGCTTCACAATTATCGCCAGAGCAAAAGGCATTCAAGAAGTCCTATGCTGCCGGGCGGCGTGACTTGGAACACGAATTTGGCAAGACCATGCGCTATAAATCCATTCGCGATCTTGCGGCGGGTGACACTGGCCAGGTAATTCAGGATTTGAAACCGATCTGGCTGATGAGTCCGCTCAGCGTTTCAGACACGCTGCCACTGGACCCGGATTTGTTCGACGTAGTCATTTTCGACGAGGCCAGCCAGATTCCGATGGAGGAAGCCATCCCGGCGATTTACCGCTCGCATCAGGCCATTGTTGTGGGCGACGAGATGCAATTGCCCCCGACCACTTTCTTTGCCGGCGCCCGCGGTGACGATGAAAGCGTCGTCGTCGAGGAAGCGGGTGAACGCTTTGAAGTGGACCTGGATTCGGACAGTTTCCTGACGCAATCGGCGCAGAATCTGCCATCTACACTGCTGGCATGGCATTATCGCAGCCGCTTTGAATCGCTCATCAGCTTTTCCAACGCGGCCTTCTATGGGGGCAACCTCTTCACGATTCCAGACCGTCAACGTGCCGTCGGCGACCGTCCCGAGTTGATCGTCAATGCCAGCGAGGAGGGCGGCAAAAATGCGGAAACATTGCTGGCGCGAAGCATCAGTTTTCACTTCATGGAAAACGGCGTTTATGATGAGCGCCGCAACGCCAACGAGGCCGTTTACATCGCCCATCTGGTTCGCGGCCTGCTTCAACGCGACACCAAACTGAGCATCGGCGTGGTGGCATTCTCCGAGGCGCAACAGACTGAGATTGAGGCCGCGCTGGCCGCGCTGGGAGACCAGGACAGTGTTTTTGGAGCGTTGCTGGAAACGGAATCTGTCCGCGAGGAAAATGATGTTTTCTGCGGCCTGTTCGTAAAGAACCTTGAAAATGTTCAAGGCGATGAGCGCGACATCATCATCATGAGCGTCTGCTATGGTCACGATGCCAACGCCCGGATGTTGATGAATTTCGGCCCGATCAACCAGCGCGGCGGCGAGAAGCGGCTGAATGTTATTTTTTCCCGCGCCAAGCATCACATGGCGATTGTCAGTTCCATCCGGTGCCAGGACATCACCAATGATTACAATGACGGTGCGAACAGCCTGAAGAATTTTCTGCAATATGCCGAAGCCGTGTCGAAAGGAGATGTCGCCACCGGTCGGCGCGTGTTGGAAAACCTGAATCCGTTGTCCCGCAAGGCGCTCACCCCGTTGAGCCAAGGCGACGCGGTGGTGGAGAATTTGGCGGCGGCCTTGCGCGAACGTGGCTACGCAGTGGATTTGAACGTCGGCCAATCCAAATTCCGTTGTGATCTGGCGGTGCGCGGCAATTCCGACGGTTTGTATCAACTGGGCATTCTCGTGGACACAGACGGCCATTACGCGAATTCCAATCTGCTGGACCGTTATCTGATGCAGCCTGCCATTCTCAAGGCCTTCGGTTGGCGTTTCACCCTGGTTTTGACGAAAGATTGGTATCACAACCCGGAGGACGTCCTGAGCCGGATTGAAAAGCTGATGCAAGGTCAGGAGGCGGCGGAGGCCACCGAATCGGCAGACAATGAATTGACTGAGCCGGTTGAACCCGTACCAAAATTAATTGAGCCGGCCACGTCCGCACGTGACTTCTTGAAATCGGAAGCTTCTCCGGCTGAAGACAAGGATGTCGTCAAGCTTTCGGCCGCAGGACCGGCAGTGTCGAACCCAGGTTCGGCTCGCCGTTTTGAATTCACCAGCGGATCGTCCAACAAATTTTGGGAGATTTCGCTTTCCGGCAACTCCTTTACCGTTCGCTTCGGTCGGCTTGGCACCGCTGGCCAGTCGCAAACGAAAAGTTTTGCTGACGAGGCAAAGGCAAAACACGAGGCCGACCATCTGGTCGCCGAGAAACTAAAGAAAGGTTACCAAGAGAAAACTGACTGACCGACGCACTGCTGGCTGGCTGCAAGCGCTTCTACGATTTTCGAACGGATGAAAATCTGACCCAACCGCTTCAATGCTGCCGTTGGATCAACAGAAGGCGTCGGTGGAGATTTGTCCGTGGCAGGAAAGGATTCAAGATTTGGTTTTTAGGTTTGTTGCCGCAGTCTCCGTGACTCCCTTCGGTTCTATTTGCGTGCGCAAGGCGGCAAGTTTGGCGGTGTCACCGAACCAGGCGATGGCCCCGCAACGGGTGCACATGCGAGTGGTGGTTTCCACGAAGCTGTCCTTTAACGTCCAGAACTTGGTCTTTTTCGGGACAAAATAGACCAGTCCAGCCCCGCGCACCTTCCCCTCAGCCAGTTCGTCATGATGGCAGAACGGGCATACCTCGCGCGTCTTGTTGGCGTCCTTTTCGCTATGAAAAACCTCCATGACCGAATCCAGGTCTTCCTGCCAAAAGCGGGTTGAATCGCCAACCTTGCGATAGGTGATTTTTCCGTCGCGCATCCAGCGATACAGCGTCGGTTCCCCCACATCCAAGTATTCAGCGGCTTGCTGGATGGAATACCAGCGGGTCGTTTTTCCGGTTTCAGTCTCGTTCGTTTCCGTCGGTTTCATATTTGTTCAATTTCATACATTATACTCCATTGGCTACCGTATGCAATTATTTGTTTGACAAAACTAGCAATTGATAGTATAGGATAGTTTATGATAACGCGGAAATATGAACTCTCCGACCTCAAAAGGCTGCTGCGTCCTACGTTTTCTCAAAATTCGGTAAATCCCCTCATCCTTATGAAAACAGCCATGTTTGCCCTTATGCTTGGTTTTGTG
>Ga0302320_10011396_pt1 | contig 18825 bp, 12 predicted proteins | sample Bog_T0_3_FD_202130 | JGI IMG/M metagenome (GOLD analysis project Ga0302320, IMG submission 202130) | Peat permafrost microbial communities from Stordalen Mire near Abisko, Sweden - Bog_T0_3 | ecosystem: Environmental > Terrestrial > Soil > Wetlands > Peat | place: Sweden: Abisko, Stordalen Mire...
TGTGTTCGATAGTGTGACTGTCTGAGCTGCGCTCACGGTCCCCGTCGCCTGATTGGCGAACGTGACGCTCGACGGCGATGCGACAAGAAGTCCCGCGTCCTGACCGGTGCCGCTCAACTGCAATTGTGCGGAAACAGAGGACGCGTTTCCGGTCGCTGTGATGGTTCCGCTGCGTGCACCGATTGTGGAAGGAGTGAACGAAAACGTCAATGTGCATGCGCCGCCGCTGGGCAGCGTCGCGGGGCAATTGTCCGTCTCGCTAAAGTCAGAGTCGCTGACCGTGAATGGCAACTGCAGGTGCACTGATTGGCTGCCCGCATTGCGCAGGGTTGCGACTGGGAGCGCCGTCGCTGTGGACTTAGCCGTGCTGAAACCAACCGTTTGCGCACCAAACGCAACGCTGTTGGGAGTGAACAGCAGCGAGCTGCCGTTCGCCGGGCCTATCTTGGCCAGATAACCATAACCCGCGTTCTGCGCAATTGGAGCCGTGAGAGGGACATCTGTCGATGCTGTGTTTCCGGCGAAATAAATGTTGCCGGATCCATCCACCGCAGCCATGGGGTTTGCGGCGCCGGGCGCGGAATTGAAGGCGCCATGCACCCCACTCAGATAGCTTGAGAATGCGGCGCTGGTTCCTGCCGACGCGAGTTGGATGATGAAGCCCGCGCCTGCTGAGGCGTTGAAGCTCTGGATCGGATTCACAAGCGGCAGATCGGTCGCCGTAGTAAGTCCAGCGATGGTTGCTACGCAGTTCTGGGCACAACCTGGCGGAATAGAGATCGTTTCCGGCGTGATTCCACTTCCCGTGTAGCCGCTTGGACCACTGAGGAATGTCGAATAGATCAGCGTCGTCCCATCCGCACTTAGTTTGGTGGCAAATCCGGCGGGATAGGCGGTCTGCCACGCACCGGGAGTGATGGGATAGTCGTCGTAGCCGACGGTTCCAGTAACATAGGCCGCGCCTGATCCGTCGACTGCGACGCTGTTTGCAGAGCCCGGTCCCAGCCCGGCTGAGTAGACCAACGCCGATCCACCCGCATTCAATTTAGTGACAAAGACGCCGCCCATCCCGGCCTGCTGACCGTTATAGGTGTATGCACCTGTCGTAGCAGGAAATCCGGGGCCTGCAACATTGCCGGTGACGTATGCGTTTCCTGACGAGTCTACCGCGATGGCACTCTCAACTACCGATGCCTGGTTGGCTGGAAGCGCCGTCGCGTACAGCAGGGAGGCTGCACCAGCCTGTGTAGGATCGAGCTTCGCTACCCACCCAAAGTTGTAACCATCGTTTGCTGCCGTCGCGAAGGCGCCGCTTGTTGTAGGAAAATCCGAAGAACTGCTGTAGCCGGTGAGATAGACCTTGCCCTGCGCATCAACCGCAACCGAATTCGCGTAGCTGGCGCTTTGTGTGCCGCCAAAATAGCTGGCATAATTCAGGGCCGACCCATCTGACTTGAGCACAGCAACAAATGCGTTTGCGCCCGCAAATCCCGCACTCTGCTGATACGCACTGCTCGTTGTGGGCACGGTCCCTGGATTCGCATAACCGGAGACGGATATGTTCCCAGCCGAGTCGACGGCAATCGCGTTGGGATTGACACCAATCTGCGTCCCTAGTTGTGCCGTGAAGAGCACGTTCCCGTTCGCATCCAATTTCTGTATATACGCGGCGCCATTGTTGGATGAGGAAGAACCGGTCAGGTACACGTTCCCGCTGGCGTCAGGTGCGATCGCGCTAATCTGTTCTGCGGAAGCAGGGTAAGGAACAAGTTCCCCATACACAAGTACTGGATCGATCACCAACGCACGCGCATGGTCGTATTGGCCGACGACAAATGAGACTGTGTCCACTAATTTCCCGGAAGGGAATGAAGCTCTCAAGCTATATGCGGCTTCTACTTTTTCCTGTGTACCGTTTGCTGCAAGCTGATAGGCGTTCGGTTTGAGGAACCGCACTTCGCGATTTTCTTCTTTGAGCACCAGGTCGCCCTGCGCGTTCAGCTTCGCTTCGTTTTGGCCGTTCAGCGCGATTTGGAGTGCCTTTGGATTTGCACCAGCGGCGACATCGACGTCGTATTCCATACGCCCGTCGCGTTCATAAAACGACAGATCGATCCCTGCATAGAGCGACCGGTAATGAACTCTGCGAAAGGTAGGGATATTCGTCATCCAATCCGCCGGATTACCGGTCGGAAAATAGTCAATACAGCCTTGAAGTGGTTGTTCTCCCGCGGGCTCAACATTCGCAAGCGCGCCTCGAAATTCCAGGGTCAAATCTGACTTTTCAGTCCCCCTCCGATTCCTTGCGTCGACCTTCGCAGCCTGAGAGAAAACCAGAGATACGCTTCGCCGATTTAGCCTTGCCAGATAGCTCTCACTACGAACAATGTAGTTCGCATCCGACTGGTCCTGGCCGGCGTTGGGTTCGAATACGAGCGTTCCCTGAGGCTGGATCAATTGCCGCGACCCAGTCTGTGGCTGGCTCGCTGAATCCTTGTTCGGCATTGACGATCCAGAAGTTTTTGCGAATGCAGACGCACACCACGTCGCAGCAACTAATCCGGCAACGAACAATCCGAAAGCGACTTTCGAAATGCCAAGGCGCGATCCAGCTGGACGACGAAGAGAGGAACTGCGAGGCCTGAATGAGAACATATCTAACCTCGAATCTGAATCAAGACAGAAGTCTGGCGATGAGATGGACCGATGAGCAACCATTATCAGAGGTCTATTTCTCGCAATCTGGATTGGTTATTTCGGGCGATTCCGCTCTCTGGAGGGTTGCCCCTCGTGCAACAATGGCCATCTAAACTAACGGCAGAATGGGAGAGCGAGTTCAAACGAAGTGTCCCGTCATCGGGCCGCGAGCCAACTGGCTGAGAATATGAATGCGGCTGCGATTCGTGGCGGCTGAGCAACGATTTCTGATCGAGAAAACCCCACGAACAAGCCTGGTTGCGATGAAAGTGCAGGTCGATTGACTCTTCCTGTCGCCGAATCTTCCGGTCGCACCGCGATTGACTCTGGTGCAACATGAGAGAGTGTCCGCGACGAAAAATGCTGTTAGGGACAATGACTTGCGCATTCGAAGGCTCTCCTTCGGAACGGGCGAGAATCACCCGAATTCAAACTGTGTCAGACGAAAGTCAAGAGGGTCGAGAAAGTGCAACCGCGGTGTTTCAGATATCGATTGTCTAGGAAAGACTTGCTTCGGATTATCAGGGGAACACCCTGAGAATGCAATTAAGAAAGTTGCCGATTACCTAGTTAGTAATTCCCAAATTTTTGGATTTTCGCAGTGGTCAACGCCTGAGTGTGCGGTGTCGTGAGAAATTGAAACCTCTGCATGGCCCGGGCCATCATGCTTCCATCTCACTCGGCGTCGAAATTTAACCGAGGGCCACCGTGACGCGAGGACCTTAAGACGCGCTCAAATTTCCGTCAAGCGCGGGCGTAGTACCTGCCCTCACTTTTCCCACACATGAACCCAATCAACATAGAGGTTGATGCTGGCTGCAGACCCGTCGGATTGAGGCTCACAACTATTCCAGTTCACGCCTTCCTGGCTGCTCAGGATCAGAAAATAGTTCTGCTGGTCGAATACGCTGTTTGGCAAATTCGTAGTGCTTGCTGACCCCACCGAAACGTTATCGAAGTACCAGGTCACGCTTCCCGGCTGTCCATTTTCGGGAGCATTCCAGAGCAATCCATACTCATGCCACTGGGTAAAATCAGTACCAGCGGGTGTGCTGAATGCATTTGGACTACTTGCCCACAAGGGAGTCGAGCCATCCCATGTGTGCAGGGTGCCGTAATAAGTTGGGTCCAGCCCCTGTCCCTCGAAAATGTCGAGTTCTCCTGTGTTCTGTTGTCCTTCAATCGCCTGCACAGGAAGCAACCAAAAGGCAGGCCACGCGCCTGTCACGTTGTCCCACTTCATGCGTGCCTCAAAGTAGCCGTAACGAAAGGATTGACCGCTGAGTGCGGAATTCGATTCGCCTTCAACTGTGGCGTCGCAAAGCCCGCTGCTGCTCCAACCGGAGCGAGTCCAATCGAGATCCAGAACTCCAGAATTGACCTGCGTCTGGGAGCTTGATGGCCCCGAATCTTCATACCAGAGCCCCGGATACCAATTGTCTGTCGAGGAGTCGCCTCCAGATGGAGCGAGACTCAGTGAATTGAATTCATCATCGAAAGCAAGTGACTGGAATCCAGCCGCGGCCGCTTGCATTGGAGGAACCAGGGTTGGAGGAAGAAGACTTGAGGTTTCAGGTAACTGTGGTGCATGCTTCACGGAACCGGGCCTGATCACATCAGGCTGCACCATGTTGGCGATGTTTGAGGTATTTGTGCTGCATCCCGTAATGATAAAAGCAACAAAAATTCCAAGAGCCGCAAAACTTACAGTGTTGACCCGCATTCGATCCCCTCAAAGCTCTGAATTTCCTGGTGTTCCGAGCTTATCGGCAACTAAAGCGCGAGGCGCTACGTAACTGAGGTACTGAGTCGCCTTTGTTTCCTCCAAAATTGTGCCAATACGAGACAGTTATGAAAACAACTCTCTGATTCGGGTGGCGAGGCCGGATGATCCCCATGCAAAAGGCAATCGAACTCGCAGAGTCCACCTGAGAGCGTTTTGCAGGCTCGCATTTCAGAAGGTTTTGGAACCGCTCCTCAGCAAGTGGAGAAGTCGCCGATCTGCACCCGACGCTATATGGGGAAACCGCGGCCGGCTTGACACGTTGCCAGCCAGGGTTTCCCTCGTCCATTTCGCGATCGAATGTAATCGAAGGAAGGTTGCCCCTATTGCTCTACGGCGCCAATATCGATGGTTGTGCCCGAAGTCCGCGGATTTCCATGGATATCGACAGTGCCATACACTGCCGAACCAAGGGAGTAGTTTCCAGTTCCCCTCGCCGGAGAGGCGTATTGAAGGTTAAACGATAAGGGAGCGATCACGCTGACCAGGTCGGGATTGATGAAGCTGGAATGCTTTTCCTGGCCCGAGGCTGCTTGAAACGTCGAAAAGTCGTAGTAGTCGACGCCTTGATAGAGGAATTCAGGTCGGGAGACGGGCCCATAGTAGATGTTGTAGTCGGCTGTAACCGGATTCGATGTGGAGTCATCCGCGCCGTTGAACAAAACTCCCGGGACCGTTGCTTCCACGATATTGTTTTCGAAGACATTATTTGTGGCGTGATACGCAATGGAGAATGCGTTACCCCAACCCAGCAACGTGTTATGGAGGATGGTGTTATTAACAATGGTGATGTACTCGCTGCCCCCTCCGGATGAGTAAGATCCGATTCCAATGCCAACAACATTTGCATCGTAGACATCGTTGTTGCGAATCGTGACATAGCTCGAGGTCTTGCCCGCGTTTTCGCTGGCAGCCTCGATATTCTGATCGCAAGAGTAGACCCGATTTTGTTCAATTACCGTATTCGCGCACCCATCGCAATAAATACCATCGGCGCCATAGGATTTGTACGCAGGATTATTGAGAGTCGAGATGTTGTAAATCGTATTGCCAACAATATCTCCATTCAGCGGCTCGTCATATCCAGTTGGACCCGTTTGATAGAATCCCGCGAGATCGACTCCAATGTTGTCGTTGTCGTGGATCAAGTTGTTAGCAACAGTAAATCCGTTCACATTCCCGGAAAAAAGCAGGCTTGCGGCCATTCCCTCGCTGTTGCCATAGATCTGATTTCCGGTGATCGTGACATGGCTGAGCGGTGTCGTCGAGGGCCCGTAGTTTGCAATGCCGACAGCGGAGCCGCCTGAGCTTTCGGCGCCGCTGATTCCATGAACGATGTTATAGAGTATTTGAATATTGGATCCGGCGCCATTGGCAAGAACGCCGACTATCTCATAAGCAGAATTCGTCGTGGAGAAGTTCTGCAATTCAAATCCTTCGATGATGAGATAGCTGGGTTGGTAATACATGCTGATCAGTCCCTGAATCTGCATACTGCAGCAGGCGACTCCGGTCCCGTCAATGATAGCCAGTTGGCCGGGATAACTCTCAAACACGATGGAGCCAGCCGAAGCTGACCCGGAATTCCTGATGCTGACCGACTCATGGTAGGTGCCGCCAAGCACGTACACGGTGTCGCCGGCCACGGCCATGTTGGCGGCATGCTGGATGGTCAACCAGGGCGCGGCCAGGGTGCCGGCATTACTGTCATTCCCGGTCGTAGAAACATAGAAGGAGGTTCCCGTGTTAATGGCCACGATGAGGTTTATCGGCGCGGCATGAGCAGCAATGGCAGTGACAGTCACCGTGGAGCCAGTTGGAACCGTGGAGGGTGCCTTGTAAAGTCCGCTTGAGCTGATCGTGCCGAGTGTTGAGTTTCCGCCGCTGATGCCGTTCACATGCCAATAAACTGTGCCTGTCTCCCCCGCGAGAGTGGCCTGAAACTGGGTGGACGCGCCAGTGTGGAGAGTGACGAAGGCAGGCGAGGCAGTCAACGTGACAGAAGCCATGGCGGATGATGACAGGGAGATCGCCAGCGCGACAGGGACACCGTATGTTACTAAGGCTGCACTGCGTTTCAGGCGGGACAAAAGTGTACTAAAGCAATATGACCCGATCAATTTCATTCATTTCTCCCCTCGCCAAAACGCTGCTAAACGCTTTGACAACAAAAGCCGGCGTTGCGGACCGGCAAAGTATTTGATCCTTTTCCAGCGTGGCCAACAAGGGTTGCAGCGGCTGAACCCAAAATGGCTTACGCGCTCGTTCGATCTCGTCGACAAAGGAACCAATCGCTACAAATTGGGTTCAAAACGGAAAACTAATATGATGTCGTTGATTCTAATGTCGATCACTAAAACCCTCCACATTACGACACAACACCACTTGCGCATACGGAGAGCCGGGCAACCAAAACGGAAATCTATGTAGGTCTCGTTTTAACTGTCTATAACCTTATCACATGCCGCGGAAGAATCCAGACAGGCAGACAATTTGCGTGACTGAACTCCGTAGGAAGCATCGGTTCTTGATTGTTAGCTCATAGCGAACGAAGTGCATTAGCGCGGGCATCCAGAGATTCTCACTCGCTCTATCCTGATGATTCGACCTAAGTGAAATGACGTTTCTCAGACCCCCAACCGAATCTTCACGAACGGCGGCACCTGCCTATCGGGGTCATTTGAGAAGGGCGGCAACGCTGTCTGCCAAGGTCTAGCCTGGCCCCACCGTTAGCTTCATCTTTTCCTTCAAGCTGCGGGCGAGCTTTTCGATCTCGTCGGCCTTGCGGATCGCGCTGATCGAGAGCGTGTCCTTGTCAGTCTTTTCCAATTCAGCCTTAAGGTCGGTCGCCAGCTTGAGAAGCTTTGTGCTGTCCTCGACAAGCTGCTTCTTGCGTTCGGCGTTGACTGCTTCAAAGCTTTTTCTCTGTCTCTGCTGGGCGTTGATGTCATCCGATTGATTGCTGTCGGGAATGCGATTCAATTCCGGCGGAAGATGAGGATAAGAATTCTGAAACAGTCCCATCCCCGTAAGCGGCGTAATAGCAATTGTGGCCAAGGCAGCGACGATGCCTACCTTTAAGCTGATCTTCCACGTCAAACGAAGGGCGAAACACTCAGGGTTCATCATTTGTCCACCTTTGTTGCAGAGGGCTCCTGTGCCGGTGAAGGATGGGGGTGAGCACCACTCATCTTGTCGAGCAGCGCATTGTCAGTGGCTTTGTTCAGACTGCTAGCCTTGTCAAACTCGGCCTTCGCTTCACCCATCTTTCCCATTTCGCGGTATAGCCGAGCCAGCCGCCAGTGAACGTTCACGTCGTCCGGAGCCAGTCTGGCAGCCACAATCAGCTCGTGCAGAGCGTCTTGCTGCCGACCCGCGTTGCCGTACAGAATCCCAAGATCGAGGCGCCCCAGAACGAGCGAGGGATTCATCACCTTCACCTTCTCCAAGAGCGGCAGGGCCACCTCAGGATGATTCAACTGCATGTTGGCGTCCGCAAGGTATGCAAGAGACTGGACGTGATGAGGATCGTTTGTCAGTTCAGCCTGAAACTCGCGCGCTGCCTCATCGTATTGTCTTTGGGTCCACAAAATGTAGCCAAGACCGAAGTGCACGTCGGGCTCTTTGGGATTGGCCTTCACCGCGGCACGGAACTGTTGTATCGCGCCATCGTACTCTTTCAACTCATCAAGAGCTTCTCCGGCAAGCATGTCAGCCTCAGCCGACTCCGCGTTCAACATGAGAATCTCGTGATAGGTATCCAGGACGCATGGGTACTGCCTGGACCAAAGGCAACTGTGCGCCAGTGCCAGCCGCAATTGCAGATTCTGTGGATCCCGCGCCGCGGCCTCCTTCAGATAAGGAACGGCTTCAGCGTATTCGTTCAGTCCATAGTGAGCCATACCGATCAGGATCGCCAGGCGCTGCCCGTCAGGTGAAGTTGGAGGCTCTGTCTTGAGCAGTGGCTTGAACTCCAGAATGGCCTGCTTTAGTTCTCCACCCTTGAAGAGCGCCAATCCGAGATTCATGCGCAGACTGGGCATCGCCGGATGGAGCGCCATAGCTCTGCGGTAAAAAAGCACAGCTTCCTTGTAGTGTTCCTGCCGGGCTTCGAGGAGTCCAAGATGTGCAAAGGCCTCAGCACTTCCGGGTTGCGCCTTCAGAAACGCCTTCCAAGTTGCTTCAGCTTCCGCGTTCTTCCCCTGTTGCTCCAAAGCAAGTGCGGCTTGCCTTTGGCTTTCCTGCGGCACACCGGCTTGCCCAGTGCAGACCGTAACGAATGCAGTGAGTGTAAATGTGATGCCGATTCCAATGCGCTCAAAGAGTTTCACGTAAGTTCCTTCTTGATCGTCGTGCCATCCAGATCAATTCGAAATGTTCGTTTGAGTTTTCATTTTGGCTTCCAGCCCAGGAGCCAATATATCTCCATTTGTGCGGCAAGGTCATACATACTTCTTGCCCCATTCTTTGGCCCGACAAGTAGACGTAACAAACATGACGCCGGGCTCCGGTTAGGGTCGAATCAGCATGACTGGTTATTGCGTCCCGCCTTATTTGAAGCGATAAATGGACATTGTGCCGCGGAACTGCGGAGCGGCGCACCCGTGGATTGAAATCGGGCGGTACTCTTTTCGTTCTTGTCAGAGTTCGATTTGGAAGCCAGTGACTGGAATGTAGGAGTGCAGGGAGTGTTGATGATGCTCCATGAACGCGACCAGAGGATAAACCTAGCTCCATCAACTTCGATCGTACTTGCCAGGAATAGGGCGCAGTCGCATGTGCAAGTGTGAACTCCCGTTGTTGAACCATTCCTTGGAAGGAGCTTCCGCCCACCACCACGAACAAAAATGAAAATCGGTCCACACCTCCGGCGAGATGTGCCCATTCACGCCGGAGCTGTATCGACGATGGAACGAGCGTTCCTGAAAAGCAGTCGTGCCTCAAGCAAAACAAAACGAGAAGCAGAACAAACACCACTTTGAGAAGGATGGCCAAATGACACACATGAGATTCAGGTTCCTACTACTGCCGTTGTTCTGTGTCTTAGCTTGCGCTTCGGCATTTGCGCAAGCTAATTCAACAGTTACCGGCATCGTTACAGACCAGACGGGAGCAGTGGTTGCGGGTGCAAAGATTGTCCTCACCGATCCGGCAACTGGCTTTACGAAATCAACCGAAAGCAGCGGGACGGGCTTGTACGAGATTGGCGGACTGAATGCTGCGAACTACAACATGAAAATCACAGCCAAAGGCTTTGAGGCGTTTGCGCAGAATGGTATCGTGGTGAACATTTCCAATACATTTCGCGTCGACGTCAAGCTGACCATTGGAGCCGAAACGCAGACAGTGACTGTTGAGGCTGACGCCTTGGCAGTGCAGGGCGACTCGAATGTGGTGAGCACGCTCATCAACGAACAGCAGATCACCGAGTTGGCGACCAACGGACGCAACGTAGTGGCCCTCGCCGCACTGGGCCTGGGCGTAAGCGGGATGCTACCCGACTCCAATCCCTTCACCTCGGTGGGTTCGAGTTTCGGGATCAGCTTCAATGGCTTGAACTCGGCGCACAACATCTGGATTATCGACGGAGGCGAAGCATACGATCGCGGTTCCGGCGGCAAAATGTCGGTCATGCCCTCCCAGGACGCACTCGGCGAATTCCAGGTGTTGGCCAGCAACTACCCTCCGGATTACGGCATCTCTTCCGGCGGCACAATCACCATGTCCATCAAGAGTGGCACGCAGAAGTTTCACGGAGAGGCGTGGGAGTTCGTTCGCAACAACTCTCTCGATGCGTACCCGTATTTCTCCAAGGTCAACACGCCGGCCACACCAAACCCGGAGTTGCGGTATAACGTATTTGGCGCAAACGCGGGCGGCCCGGTATTCATTCCTCACGTCTACAACACGGACAGGAAGAAGACCTTCTTCTTCTACAATGAAGAGTGGCGCAGGGAAATCAACGGCAACTCGCCTTCCCCGATCAACAGCATTCCTTCAGCAGATCTGCTCACATCGGCGTCGACGTTCAACTATGTCGTCCCGGCATTCAATCCTGGTTCGCAATTGGCAGCGGGGGTAGGCAATCAGATTTTCGTGCCTACAACCGGCGATCCGAACTTCAATGCGAAGCTGGCGGCTGCGGGACTGACACCGGGAAAACCATTCCCGAACAACACAATTCCAGGGGCGCTGCTGGATCCCAATGCGCTGCTGTTCAATACGTTGAAAAACATTCCCGCGGCGACCAATCAGGCCAACGATACCCTGACTCCACCCGCAGGAAAGATTCCGACCTATATGCGGGAAGATCTATTCCGCATCGATCACACCATCAACGACAAGTGGCAACTGTTTGGGCACTTTATTCATGACGCGGTGAGTCAGAACTATGCCACCGTTTTGTGGAACTCCGACAACTACCCAACCGTCGGCTCCAACTTCGGCAACCCGTCGTATGCCTCGGTAGTCAAGTTGACCGGAACACTGACACCCAACGTGCTGCTCGAGGCTGCATTCAATTATGACGGCAACAAGATCGCCATTCTGCCGGTAGCGGAGGGTGGGGGCAATTTCGCGATCCCCTCAGGTTGGACCGCATCGTCCTACTTCAAGGGACAAAATGCGATGAACCGCCTGCCCGACATCAGTTTGAGCACGTTCGGCACAACCTGGGGGCCAGGGAACGATCCTTGGACGAACGGCGCCGAGGATTACAACGAGATCGTTAATCTCTCGGTTACCAAGGGAAAGCATTCGTTGAAGTTCGGCGGCGGCTACAACCGCTACACCAAGAACCAGATTAACGGATCGAAGACGGAGGGAGAATACACCTTCGGCGACGGCTGGACAGGTACCGCACCTTCGGGCTTGCTGACCGGCGATTCCTATCTGGATTTTTTGCTTGGCCTGAGCACTTCATACGATCAGGCCAACAGCGATCCGATCTTCCATTACGTGAACAATACGCTCTCAGCGTATGCGGAGGACAACTGGCATGTGACTCCGAGGCTGAGCCTGCAATATGGCCTTCGCTACGACGCGCTGCCGCATGTTTGGGAACGGAACAACCGCATTTCCAACTTCGTTCAAGCGGAATATCAGTCAGCGCTTGCTCCTGTGTTCGATCCGAACGGAAGCGGCGCCCTCTGCACCGGCATTACTGCCAGCGGATGCACGGGAGCCAGCCCCGGTCTGCAAACCGTTGGCGGAATCCCGTTCTATATGAACGGAGTGGCAATTGCCGGCCAGAATGGAACACCGCGAGGCGTGGTGCGTAACGACTATAAGACCTATCAGCCCCGCGTCGGCTTCTCCTACGACATTTCCGGCAATGGTAAAACTGTGCTTCGCGGCGGTTTTGGAACCTTCTTCGAGCGCTTGCAGGGCAACGACATCTACGACATCGCGGGCAACGCTCCTTTCGAAAGCACGCCATCGGCAACGAACGTTGAATTTACCAACACGAGTTACAACTGGCAGGCTGGCGTTCCAGCTTCCACACCGCTCTTCACCCAAAACCCTTCAAGCGAGAATACCTATTACCCGCAGCCGGCTGTGGCGCAGTACAGTCTGGGCGTACAACATGAGATCGCTCGCTCCCTGATCCTGGTCACACAATACGTAGGCAACGTTGCCTGGCATCAGGATACGACACTGCCGATTAACAACTTCCCGCTCAGCACTCCGATGGCGACACGTCAGGCGGCTGCAACCGGTACGATCTCGACCGTGAACGGCCTGTTGGCGCATACTTATCCGGGGTTTGGCAGCATGAACCAGATCACCAACCCGCTCACGGGCGGTTACAACAGCTTTCAAGCAGGCCTGCGCCAACAAAACCGGCATGGCCTCAGCTTTGAAGTGGATTACACCTACTCGCACGAGATCGACGACCAGGTTGGCAGCACAGATCTGCAAACCACCAGCAATCCCTGGGATCTGAAGTACGACAAGGGCTCAGGCTCCCTGGATCGACGCAACATCCTGAACGCCAACTACACATACAAACTGCCAATCTTTGCGGGCTCGGGCGGTCTGGCGCACGACATACTCGGAGGCTGGGAACTCTCCGGTACAATTGTTTCCGAGGCCGGTCTTCCCTGGGCAGGCAATAACACACCGGGCGGCGGCTACTCGGACACGGTGGGACTGGGTGGCGACTACACCAATCGTCCAAACCTGGTTGGCAAACCAACCTACGTTAAGGCACATGCCACTGTCGGCACAAATACCGGCTACCAGTGGGTATCTCAGGCAGGCTTCTCACAGCCAACAGCTGTCTGGAATGGAGGCCCAAACCTGGGCTTTGGCAATGAGGGCAGGGACGCCGTTGTCGGTCCCGGCCGCACCAACTTCTCAACTTCGATTTACAAGTCGTTTGCGTTCTCAGAGCGAGCCCGCTTCGAGTTGCGCGCAGACAGCTTCAATACTTTCAACCACACGCAGTTTAACGCGTTCAACGACACGGTCAGCAGCAGCAACTTCGGCTTTGTGACCGGCACGCAAGACCCGAGAGAATTCGAGTTCGGCGGCAAGTTCATTTTCTAATCCGAACTTACACAGGAGGTGCGGCGGGTAATCCTGCCGCGCCTCTTTTCAAGTCTCAACGAGTTGATTGGAGAGCGAATGATGAGAGTGCTTGGTTTTCTGATAGCCACCGCATGGATGGCCGTCCTATTGCCAGACCCCATCGCCGACGCGCGGGATATCAAGGTGCCCATTCTCGTCGAATTGTTCACATCGGAAGGCTGTTCCAGTTGCCCGCCAGCGGATGCGTGGCTTCAACAATTGGACGTATCTCAACCCATTGCCGGCGCACAAGTGATTGTGCTCAGTGAGCACGTTGACTACTGGGACCATGACGGCTGGAAGGATCCATATTCCTCGTCGGCATTCACGGACAGGCAGAACGGCTATGTTCGCAACCTGAGACTCACTACCCCATACACGCCGCAAGTAATCGTGGATGGACAGAGCGAACTGCCGCTGAACGATCCGAAGCAAGCCAGTGAGATTTTTTTGAAGGCTGAAAAAACTGCGCCGGTACCCGTCAGCATAAGCTCGACACATGTGGAAGCAAATACGCCGGCAATTCTGCGAGCGCACATCGAGGCAGACGGATCCACAGAGAAACGCAGTTCAGATATCTATGCGGCTTTAGCTCTCGATCATGCCGAGTCTCAGGTCCTGCACGGCGAAAATGGCGGTCGGCGCCTGACGCACGTGGCTGTGGTGGAACAGATCACGAAAGTCGGAAAACTCGAAAAAGGAAAGATTTTCAGTCAGAACATTCAGAACAATCTCAAGCCTGGAATGGATGCTAAGAATCTGCGGCTCATCGTTTTTGTGCAGCAGCCAGATCTTGGCACTGTCCGCGGAGTAGCCCTTCGGGAGATCGCACAACCCAACAAGTAAGGATTAAATTCCTTCATCTCGCTAGATTGATGTGAGCGCACCGCAGTGATTACAAATGTGAGTCGCGCTTGCACGCTGCGCGGAGTTCGCGAGCATGATCTCAATTCTCCAACTTACATTGTTCCGGCTCCCCGCGTATTTACACCACAATTCGTCGGCGCTCTCGTCGCGGTCGCTCTCGGAATTCGCAGTGGGCCTATGAGCGTGCGGGCTAACTCTGGTGGAGGCCGGCGGTGTGTCTATGATGCGGTGAATTGCGAAAAAATGCAGCGGGGAGAGGAAGGTCAAGACCCCGCCGTTCGAGGCGAATCAAACTCGTAATTCTGGAAACCTGAACAGCATGTCCAGGTCGAGAAAGTTGGAGGTCCAGCGAACTCGGCTCCGGAAGGAATCATTTCTCACTTCGTTTCTTCAAACCAGGTTCGACAATTACATCCGGACCGGTCGCTTCGCATCTTGCTCACCCAGCCTTTTCAATATCGAGGAAATAGTGGCTAGTGTACATACCCAGTTTGCCTAGATTTCGGCTAGCCACTAAACTGTGCCTATGAACAAGTCTTCGATCGGAGTCTCGCCCATCATCGTCGTCGACCGAAGTTCTCCGGTTCCTTTTTATAAGCAGATCTACGACCAGTATCGTGCGGCAATCCTTCGGGGCAACATCAGCCCGGGGCAAATGGTACCGTCGAGCCGGGACTTGGCCGTTGATATTCAGGTATCTCGCTATCCCGTCCTTCATGCATACACGCAACTTCTAGCCGAAGGTTATTTTGAGAGCCGCAAAGGTGCAGGAACCTTCGTCTCGAGTTCTCTGCCAGAGCAATTGATGTCAGTTGACGGGGTTGTGAATCCTTCGACGCCGAAGTTGTCCGGTCCTCGCCCGGTGGCACGACGCACTTCTCTTTTTCCAACTTTCGAAGGCTCTGGCTCGCATCGCGGCTGGGGCGCTTTCGGTGTACATCAGCCGGCATTTGATGAGTTCCCTTTCCAGATTTGGTCCAATTTGGTTGCCCTCCATAGTCGAAACCCAAACGCAAATTCTCTTCACCATGTTGATCCCCGCGGTTCCGAGCAGTTTCGCGAGACGATTTGTGGTTATCTGCGCACTTCCCGCGGGCTGATGTGCAATGCAAGTCAAATCATGATCGTCTCCGGGTCTCAACAGGCACTGGATATCACAATGCGCGTTCTGCTCGATCCAGGAAGCCCGGTATGGGTTGAGGAACCCGGATATAACCTTGTGCGAACTGCGCTCATAGCGGCTGGTTGCCGGGTGATCCCTGTTGGAGTTGATCGTGAAGGGATGGATGTAGCTGCTGGGATCAAACGGCACTCGAAGGCGCGGGCCGCCATTGTCACGCCCTCCCATCAATACCCGCTTGGTTCGACAATGAGCGCTTCGCGGCGCCTTCAACTTCTCAACTGGGCACATACATCGGGAGCCTGGATCATCGAGGACGATTATGACAGCGAGTATCGCTACGAAAGTCGGCCTATCGCTTCTTTGCAGGGAATGGACGTAAATGCGCGCGTGATTTACATCGGCACGTTCAGCAAGGTCCTGTTTCCTTCGTTGCGGATTGGCTATATCGTCATTCCTGCGGATTTGGTGGATCGATTTGTTGCAATACGCGCCACCATGGATATCTTCCCGCCCTACCTTTACCAGGAAGTGCTCACTGACTTTATGGGCATGGGCCACTTTGGGCGCCACGTTAGAAAGATGCGACAGCTTTACGGTGAGCGTCGAGCTGTACTTCTCAACAGTCTGCAATCCGAGTTTGGGAATGCGCTTGAGATACACGGAGCCGAAGCGGGGATGCATTTGACAGTCACGCTACCGGGCGGGATCCAAGATCGCGACATAGTAGAAAGAGCGGCTAAGCGCAGTCTCTGGCTTTGGCCACTCTCACCCGCCTATTTTGGTAAGAGGTGTCGTCAGGGGTTGATCCTGGGTTTTGGGAGTACACCCTCAGATTCGATACCTCGCGCTGTTTCTCTATTGAGATCCGTAGTGACCGGCTAACTGTGCAGGTGCAAATATGTGCGAGAGGCGCAGCAATGCCGGAGAAGGATTTGAGACGACGCGGCGAATACTGCACTCTGCGCGTCACACTGAAGCCAGTAACTGAGCGAAGGACGCTCCAAGATGGTGAAAATCCGGCAGTTCCCGGATGAAAAGACTGCTGGCGATAAAGTGACTCTCTACGTCGCGGTTATTCGCAATTGAACGGAGATCAGTCTGAAATCAGCTTCTCCGGAGCGGCAATGGCGCTTCCAAGGCTCCAGGCGGTTCGTTCAGGCCGAATCCGATTCAGATAGAGATAAATCACTGGTGTGACAGATCCGGAACAGGAAAGGATGAAGATGACCAGCCTCGCATCCGACTCGCAATTGCTGCAGGTGCCGCTTGATTCTTCCGCACCCGCGCCGGCGACAGCATCGCTCGCTCCCAATCCCGTTCAAAGGATCAACGGCTACCTCACCGTCCTTTCGGTGACCACCGCCCTGGGGCTTGTAACCACCGTCGAGTGCGGTTCGGTCACCCGAATCCCCTCACTTATTTACGGCGCGGTAGTCTGGTGGTGGTGGGCCTTGATCGCAGTTGTAGCCTGGAAGCTCGCGGAACGACTGACGCCGAGCTGCTTGCCCGGGAACGGCTCCGCTTTCTGTTGTCCCACGACCAGGAAATCGAGATTGTCTCTGAATGCCGCAATGGCCGGGAAGTTCTCGCTGCCCTGAAAGACTCGCAGATCGATTTGCTCTTTCTCGATATCCAGATGCCTGGGCGCGGGGGCTTTGAAGTCATCGAGCAGACTGGGCCTGCAAAAATGCCGATCACCGTCTTTGTCACCGCGCACAATCATTATGCGGTTCGCGCCTTTGAGGTCCACGCGCTCGACTATCTCACCAAGCCTGTTGATCCGGAGAGAATGCAGGCAACACTCGCTCATGTCAAAGAGCGCTTCGCCTCCCAAAAGGCGTTACTGACCCAGGAACAGTTGAAGGCCGTATTGGCGACCCTCGAGACCGCGGGACCACCGCGGCAAAAATATCCGATTCGGCTACTGGTTCCCAACGGCGCAAAGGATTCCTTCGTGAATGTCAGCGACATCGATTGGATCGAAGCGGCCGACTACTATTCCTGTCTCCACGTGGGAAACAGGAAACTGATGCTCCGCGAAACCATAAAGCAACTGGCCAGCACGCTCGATCCTTCAAACTTTGTTAGGATTCACCGTTCGGTCATCGTCAATGTTGCGCGCGTAAACGAGATTTTCCGAGAGGGCCGCGGCGAGGGAGCAGTTACCCTGATCGACGGCCAGCGCCTCCGAATGAGCCGGATCGGATGGCAATGCCTCCTGGAAGTCAGCCGCAATCAAAGCAGCGGTTAAGCCTGCGCAATGCCCACCCGTGAGCAACAAAGCGGCCGTTGTAAAAATAACGATCGCTGGGCTGAAGGTGTAGCGCAGAAGAGTCCCCGTTGACCCCCTCCATTTCGTTGGGATTAGGGTTTCTCACTCTTGAGGTCTTGGTCAGCGCACTTTTTTGCTGCCTGACAGTGCGAAAAGTTCTCTTTATATGTATTGACAACTGTTGACTAAGCAACTAAATTAGCGACATGAGTCAATCGGCACCGAGCAAATTGGAAGAGCACCTGGGTTACTGGCTGCGTTGCCTTTCGAACTTCGTTTCGCTTACCTTTGCGGAAAAACTGGCGGCCCAAGATATCTCCGTGGCACAGTGGGTAGTTCTGCGGACGCTCTACGATAGCAACGGCATTACGCTGAATGAAGCCGCTACGCAAGTAGGCGTCGACAAAAGCTCCCTCTCCCGGATGGTAGAACGGCTCGTGCAAAAGGGGCTGGTTAGCCGCTCCCAGGGCGATGATCGGCGCTCGGTGGAGCTAACCCTTACGGCAGCCGGGAAGAAGTTGGTTCCGCAGTTGGCACAATTGGCAGATGAGAACGACGCGGCATTCTTTAACACGCTGGATCCCAAACAACGCTCGAAATTGCTGGCGACGGTCAAACGATTGCTTACGGCGAATGGCTGGGACGCATCCCGGCGTGGTCGCGACGGGATCGAATAACCGCACAACAAAAGGGGACAAAAATGGATACGACCACTATCGTTGAAGCCGCCCGCAAAACACTTGCAGGCAAAACCTCGTTCCCGGAAGTCGTTGGTCAATTGCTCTCGGCCGGCGTCGAATATTATCACGTGGATTATCTCGGCCTGAAGAAGACCTTTTACAGTGCCGATGGTGATATGTCGGTAACGCCGATCAACTATGAAGAATTGCCGCCGGTCGCAGCGGAGTTCGACACGGCCGCGCTTCGGGCGAACATTCTCGACAGCCAACGAAACAATCAACCCTATCGCGACTTCACCCGCCGGGCGATGGAGGCAGGTGTACAAGGCTACTTCGCGTTCCTGCTCGGCAAGCGGGTGACCTATTTTGGCCGCCAGGGCGATCAGCATACCGAGTGGTTCCCCGGTGCCGCGCCAGCCAGGTGAAAGGGGAAGGCGATCCGGGGAGATCGGTCAAATCAGTCCGCCTCGCGGTCTCTGCCCTTCGCTCGGAGGTGAACGCGGCCCAACATTTTGGATGATTCCAAAAGGGGAGGACCATGGCGACTCTGACGAGCTATCAATCCGGTATTCGCCCGCTGTTTACCGAGCGAGACATTCGGGCGATGAGTAAGGCGTTCGACCAGGCTTGGGACATCCGGTACACTCCTCGCATGGCCCTGAAGCATTTGTTAGTCGCTATTGTTCTGTTGCACGCTGTTGCCGTTCCTGCCCAGAAGTCAGCCCCGAAGCCCATCCCTCCTCCACCGTTGCTATCGCACGAACTGCATGTGGACCGCAGCATTACCTTCCGATTCAAGGACGCCTCCGCCAAGCGGGTCGAACTGAACCTC
>Ga0302320_10011397_pt1 | contig 18824 bp, 14 predicted proteins | sample Bog_T0_3_FD_202130 | JGI IMG/M metagenome (GOLD analysis project Ga0302320, IMG submission 202130) | Peat permafrost microbial communities from Stordalen Mire near Abisko, Sweden - Bog_T0_3 | ecosystem: Environmental > Terrestrial > Soil > Wetlands > Peat | place: Sweden: Abisko, Stordalen Mire...
GGTGTTGGTGGGCTTTGGTGAGACGCGGGTGCTGTGCACCGCCAGCATCGAGGACTCCGTACCGTCATTTCTGCGCGGCCAGGGCCAAGGCTGGGTCACCGCGGAATACGGCATGTTGCCGCGCGCTACGCATACTCGTTCCGGGCGCGAGGCGGCGCGCGGCAAACAGAGCGGCCGCACGCAGGAGATCCAGCGCCTGATCGGCCGCGCCTTGCGGGCGGTGGTCGATCTTAAGGGGTTGGGCGAGCGCACCGTGACCGTCGACTGCGACGTGCTGCAGGCGGATGGCGGCACTCGCACCGCGGCCATCACCGGCGGCTTCGTCGCCCTGGCAGACGCCATCGACACGCTGCTCAAGCGCCGCGCCGTCGCATCGAATCCGCTGCACGGTCAGGTGGCGGCGGTGTCGGTCGGTATTTACCGCGGCACCCCGGTGCTCGACCTCGACTATGCCGAGGATTCGAATGCGGAGACCGACATGAACGTGGTCATGAACAGCGGCGGAGCATTCGTCGAAGTGCAGGGCACCGCCGAGGGCCATGCCTTCCGCCGGCACGAGCTCGACCAATTGCTCGACCTTGCGGCGGCCGGTATCGCGCGGCTGCATGTCGCTCAACAAAGCGTACGTGCCGCGTAGGCCGCTCATCGTCGCAACCAGCAATCCGGGCAAGTTGCGCGAATTTCACGCGCTGCTCCGCGACCTGCCCTTCGAGCTGCGCAGTCTCGGAGAATTGGGAGTCGCTTCGCCCGAGGAGAGCGGTGCGAGTTTTTTCGAGAACGCCTTGCTCAAGGCGCGGCATGCCGCCGCCGCGGCGCCGGGTGCGGCGGCGATCGCCGACGACTCGGGGCTCGAGGTCGATGCGCTCGGCGGCGCGCCGGGCATTTTTTCAGCCCGCTATGCCGGTGCGGGCGCCGACGACGCGGCCAACAACGCAAAACTCGTGCGGGCGCTCGCGCACACGCCGGCCGGGGAGCGCACCGCGCGCTATCGCTGCGTGTTGGTGTACGTCAGCGGCGCCGACGATCCTAAACCGCTGCGTGCCGAAGGAGTTTGGCAAGGATCGATTCTCGATGCGCCTCGAGGCGGCGGCGGTTTTGGTTACGATCCGTACTTCTGGTTGCCGGAATTGCAGCTGAGCGCGGCGCAACTGAAGTTAGCCGACAAAAATCGCTTGAGTCATCGCGGCATCGCACTGCGCGCACTGCGCGAGCAACTGCAAGGCTTGGGCGCGGCGCGGCAATGACCGCCGCAGCGCTGGCGTTGTACGTGCACATGCCTTGGTGCGTGCGCAAATGCCCGTACTGCGACTTCAACTCGCATCAATTGAAGTCGGCGGCACCGGATGGCGCGTACATCGATGCGCTGCTTCGCGATTTCGAGCTCGAGCTGCCGCGCATCGAGGGTCGCAGAATCGACAGCGTGTTCTTCGGCGGCGGCACACCCAGTCTGTTTCAGCCCGAGGAATTCGCCCGCTTGCTCGGCGCGTTCAAGCAGAGGATTGCATTCGCCGCCGATGCGGAAGTGACTTTGGAAGCGAATCCCGGCACCATCGAGCGCGGCAGCTTCGCGGGCTACCGCGACGCCGGCATCAATCGGGTGTCGCTCGGGGCGCAGACCTTCGTGCCGCGTACTCTCGAAGCGCTCGGCCGCATTCATTCCGCCGACGACACGCATCGCGCGGTCGCGGAACTGCGCTCAGCCAAGCTCGATAATTTCAATCTTGATCTCATGTACGCGCTGCCGGATCAAGCGCCGGACGAAGCGCTCGAGGACATCCGAATCGCGCTTGCCCTCGCGCCCACGCACATCTCGCACTACCAACTGACCTTGGAACCGGGAACCGTGTTCCATACGCGGCCGCCGCCGCTGCCGGACGAGGATGCCGCCTGGCAGATGCAGTTGCTCGGCCAGAAGATGTTGGCCGATGCGGGCTATGCACAGTATGAAGTCTCGGCATACGCACGCGACGGTGCGCGCTGCCGGCACAACCTCAATTACTGGCAGTTCGGCGATTACGTCGGAATCGGCGCCGGCGCGCACGGAAAAATCAGCCTGGCTCTGCCACAGCGCATCTTGCGCACCGACAAACCCAAGCAGCCGCGCGATTATCAGGAGCGGATGCGTCGCGCCGATCCCGGCCCTGCCGCAGGCGCGTGCATCGCGCTTGAGGATTTGCCGTTCGAATTCATGCTGAATGCGTTGCGGCTGAATGAGGGTTTCACGGAGCCGGAGTTTCGACTCAAGACCGGCCTCGACCTGACGTCGGTTGAGCCAAAACTCATCGCCGCGCAGGCGCGCGGGCTGCTGAGCCGCCAGGGCCAGAACTGGCGCGCCAGCGATCTGGGGCGCCGCTTCCTAAATGATCTGCAGCTAAGTTTCCTTCCCTGAGGCTTATGCACACGGCGGGAAGGAAACAGCACAAAGGGGCACCTACAGCACATTGCACCTGCAGTAGGTCAGATGCATCTTGTAACTTGCTGATAAATATTAAAAAAGCGACTTGTCTATTTTTTGACCAAATTAACAATTACTCATATTTCAGCCGTGTGAATCGGCGGAGCGCGGCGCCGTCCACAGACTTATCCACAGCTTTTGTGGACAAACCCGGAAGCGGTTGTCCTACAAGGGCTTATGTCAAACATCTTGTGGTATTTGTCACCAGCGCCTAAAATAATCGGCCCGATTCGAAGGTCGCATAGCTCGCGAGCTGCTGCCTTAAAATCACGGGAAACTTAAGGCGTGGCGATGCGCGACTTTACGCGCTCATCGATTCTGCCGCTGCTACACATCGAGGTCCCCATGAAAGCCGGTATTCACCCAGATTACAAAGTCATCGCGGTCACCTGCACCTGCGGCAATACGTTCGAGACGCGCTCGACCATTGGCCAGGATCTACAGGTTGAAGTTTGTTCCAGCTGCCATCCGTTCTACACCGGCAAGCAGAAAGTTGTGGATACCGGCGGTCGCGTCGATAAATTCCGCAAGAAGTATGCCGCGGCTGCGAAAGCCTAATACGCGGATTTTTTGCTGAGAATAGCTGCCGCGCGGACTTAAATATTGGTCCGCGCGAGCCTCTTGCTGCGCGTAAGACGGGCTCCCTTGATTCCGCTGTAAGGCCGTGCAAGGCTGCGAAGTCTCAAACGAAGCCATCCAAGCCCGTCGGAAAAGCGCATGAGCACGAAATACGAACTCAAGAATCTCGAGAGCGGCAAAACCAGCGTAATGACCGCCGTTTCGGGAACCATCGGGCCTGAAGCACTCGACATCTCGAGCTTGACCAAGGATCAGGGGCTGTTCACTTTCGATCCCGGCTTCATGGCCACCGCGAGCACTGAAAGCAAGATCACCTACATCGACGGCGATGCGGGTGTGCTTCTGTACCGCGGCTATCCGGTGGAGCAGCTCGCCGAAAAGTCGAGCTACCTGGAAGTGGCCAATCTGTTGATCAACGGCAACTTGCCCAGCAAATCGCAGCTCTATGCGTTCCAGAATTCGATCATGCGGCACACCATGGTCAACGAGCAATTGCTGCGTTTTTTCCAAGGTTTCCATCACAACGCCCACCCGATGGCGATGGTCTCGGCGGTGGTTGCCTCGATGGCGGCGTTCTATCACGACACCACCGATATCGAAAATCCGCGGCACCGGGAAATCTTCGCGCATCGCATCATCGCGAAACTGCCGACCATCGCGGCCGCGGCGTACAAGCACACGCTCGGTCAACCGTTCGTCTACCCGCGCAACGATCTGCGCTACTGCGCGAACATGCTCAATATGTTCTTCGCGGTGCCGTGCGAACCGTATGCCATCGATCCGGTCGCCGCCGAGGCGCTCGATTTGTTGTTCATTTTGCACGCGGATCACGAACAGAACGCCAGTACCTCGACCGTGCGTCTGGCGGGGAGCACCGGTGCCAATCCTTATGCCGCGATCTCGGCCGGAGTGTCCGCTCTCTGGGGGCCGGCACACGGCGGTGCCAACGAAGCCGTGCTCAACATGCTGGACAGCATCGGCTCGGTGGCGAACATCGATAAATTCCTGGCGCGCGTCAAGGACAAGAGCGATCACGTGCGCTTGATGGGCTTCGGCCACCGCGTCTACAAGAACTTCGATCCGCGCGCCAAGATCATCCGCGGCATGTGTTACCGCGTGCTCGAGAAGCTCGGTAAAACTGACAATCCGCTGTTCGAATTGTCGTTGAAGTTGGAGGAGATCGCACTCAAGGACGATTACTTCGTGTCGCGCAAGCTCTACCCGAACGTGGATTTCTATTCCGGCGTGATCTACAGCGCGCTCGGGATTCCGCGCTCCATGTTCACCGTGATGTTCGCGATTGCGCGAACCGCCGGCTGGGTGGCGCAGTGGCAGGAGATGGTGTCCGATCCTCATATGAGAATCGGCCGGCCGCGACAGCTCTACACCGGGCCGACACTGCGAGATTATCAGCCGATCGAAAAGCGCTGATCCATGGCGGCGCGAGCACTCGCCCGATTCTGCATATTGGCGGCGGCACTCGCGGCGGGCGGTGTCCGCCTCGCCCTGGCCGACAATCCCTGTCCGAGCGCGGCGGGTGCGGTGGCCTTGGGCAGCGCGCAGTGGAACGGTTGGGGCCGCGATCTCGACAATACGCGCTACCAGCCCGAGCCTGCGATTCGCGCCAGCGACGTGGCCAAGCTTGCGGTGAAATGGGCCTTCGGCTTCCAGAGCGGCGCGGAAATCGGCCAACCGACCATCGTCGACGGACGGCTGTTCGTCACGAGCTCAACCGGCCGTATCTACTCGCTCGATGCCAAAACCGGCTGCAGCTATTGGAGTTACGACGCCGCGGCGGGAAGCCGCACGGCGATCACCATCGGCGAACTCGCGCGCTCCCGCGTCGTCGCCCTGCCACGGCGCGTGAAGCGCACGTTGGCGCATCTGGATGTCATCAAGGCGCCGAGCGCCGCGTTTTTCGGCGACGACAGCGGGGCCGTGTATGCGCTCGACGCACAGAAAGGCACGCTGCTATGGAAGACCCAGGTGGACACGCACCCTCTGGCCCGGATCGTGGGCGCTCCCACGTTATACAACGATCGCCTGTACGTCGCCGTGTCCTCGACCGAGGAGGCTGCCGCCGCCAACCCGAGCTACGGCTGCTGCACCTTTCGCGGCAGCGTGGTCGCGCTCGAGGTTGCCGGCGGTAAAGTCCTCTGGAAAAGCTATACCGTTCTCGAGGAGCCGCAGCCGACCAAGAAGAACAGCGTGGGGATTCAAGAGTTCGGGCCGGCGGGCGCCGCGGTCGCTTCGTCGCCGACCATCGACGTCAAGCGTAATGTGCTGTACGTCGGCACCGGCGGTTCTGCGACCGGTATCGAACAGGCCCTGACCGACGCCGTCGTTGCCTTCGACTTGGCGGATGGCAAGTTGCGCTGGGTCAAGCAGCTGCTCAAGACCGACGCCGTACCTGCTGCGTCAGGCTTCTCGAGTTCGCCGGTGCTGCGCACGCTCGCGACCGGCAACCAAATTCTCCTGGCCGGAAAAAGATCGGGCATCGTGTACGGCCTCGATCCGGATCACGGCGGCGAGATTTTGTGGCAGACGAAAGTCGCGGGCGCTGCCGCAGCGGCCGGCGGCGTGGCCTGGGGCAGCGCTGCGGATCACCGCAATCTGTACGTGGCGATTTCGGGCGTCCTCGCACAGCCCGCCAACACCTCCGGCAGCTTGACTGCCCTCGACATGACGACCGGCGCGATGCGCTGGCACACCGCGTCCCCGCAGCCTACGTGCGGCGCGAGCGATCATGGCTGCTCGCATGCCGAATCGCAGGCTGTCACGGTTATGCCGGGCAGTGCCTTCTCGGGGTCGATCGACGGGCATTTGCGGGCTTACTCGACCATCGACGGCAAGATTCAATGGGACTTCGATACGGCCAAGGAGTTTCAAACCAAGAACGGCGTCAAGGCCAGCGGCGGACCTCTCGACAACGGTGGCGCGACGATCGTCAACGGTACGCTCTACGTCAACTCGGGCAACACACTGCTGGCATTCTCGGTCGACGGAAAATAAGGACTCGAACCATCACCATGATATTTCTCAAACGGCTCAACTTGGCGGGGCTGTGTTTGCTCGGCGGATTGACCGCGGCCATACCGGCGCAAGCCGCCACCGCTCGCAGCGCGGAGCCGCAACCTGCACCCGCGATTGAAAACTCGGTGGTGAAAATCTTTGCCACCATGCGCTATCCCGATCCCTTCAAGCCGTGGACCAAACAGGCACCGAGCGAGGCCACTGCCTCGGGCGTGGTGATCGAAGGCAAGCGCATCCTCACCAATGCCCACGTGGTGCTGTACGCAAGCCAGGTTCAGATTCAGGCGAGCGCGGCCGGCGACAAGCTGCCGGCCACCGTGGTGGCGGTCGCTCCCGGCATCGATCTCGCGGTACTGCAACTCGATGATCCCAGCTTCTTCGATACGCATCCGCCGCTGGCGCGCGCCAGCAAGCTGCCGCAGATCAAGGATCCGGTGCTGGCATACGGATTCCCTACCGGCGGCAATTCGCTGTCCATCACCAAGGGAATCGTTTCGCGCATCGAATTCGTCGCCTACACCTATCCGGTCTCCGGTCTGCGCATTCAAGTCGACGCCGCGATCAATCCGGGCAACAGCGGCGGCCCGGCAATCGCCGGCGACAAGATGATCGGTCTCGCGTTCTCCAAACTCGGCGGTGACACGCAAAATATTGCCTACATCATCCCCAACGAAGAAGTCGAATTGTTCTTGAAGGACATTGCCGACGGCCACTACGACGGCAAGCCGGCCATGTACGACGAGGTGCAGACGCTGGAAAATCCCGCATTGCGCGAGTACCTGAAGCTCGACAAAGGGGTGGAAGGAATGGTGGTGCACCGTCCCGACAAGACCGATCCCGGCTATCCGCTCAAGGAATGGGATGTCCTGACACGCATCGGCAACACGCCGATCGACAATCAAGGAATGGTCAAACTGGAGGGCAGCTTGCGGGTTAGTTTCGCCTACATGATTCAGCGCCTGGCCGATAACGGCACCGTGCCGATGACCTTGATCAGAGCCGGTAAGACCCTGCAGATTCAATTGCCGGTGTCGGCGCAGCACCCCACCCTGGTGACGGATTTGCGCGGCAGCTACCCCTCGTATTTCATCTACGGTCCGATGGTGTTCTCGACGGCCACCTGGCAACTGGTGTCGGGCTTCGAAAACAATGTTGGCCTGTTGCGCGCGTTGGGGGCGGTCAAGAGCCCCTTGGTGACCCGTGCCCTCGATCCGCCGGATGCGGACAACGAAGAGCTGGTGGTCGTCTCCTCGCCGTTCTTCCCGCACAAGCTCGCCAATGGCTACTCGAATCCCGCGGGCTCGGTGCTACGCACGCTCAACGGCACCCACGTGAAGAGCCTCAAACATCTGGTCGCGCTGCTGCGCGATCTGAAGGATCCCTTCGTCACCATAGAATTCGACCAGAAGGGCAACGAGGCGGTGGTGTTTTCGCGCACCGCCATGCTCGCCGCCACCGACGACATCCTCACCGACAACGGCGTGCGCGCGCAGGGCTCGCCCGACATGATGGCGGTGTGGCAAGACAAAGCGCACTCACCCTGACGGTAGCGGTTGCCTAGTACCGGTAGATGGCGGTGACCCCGATGGTGCGGGGCCGTACTCCGCGCCCGAAGTAGAGCGTGTCGGTGGTCGGACCGGTTCCCCCTCCCGAGCCCGGTCCGAGCGAATACGGCGCGATGTCGCGCGACTCGAACAGCAGCGGATGGGCGTTGGTCAGATTGTCCGCGTACAGGGATAGATCGACTCCTTGGAATCGCAGTCCGGCCCGCGCCGAGAGATTGTTGACGATCGGCAGCCCCGGGATGGTGGTGTCGAACAGCGCATTGTTGTCGTCCTGACCGGGCAGCTTGGATTTCTGCGCCGTGGAGTGCGTGAAGTCGAGACGCGCATACGGCTGGCGGTCGGCCCACTCGGGGAAGTGATATTCGGACGACGCCGTGAACGACCAGGGGGCGCCGAGCAGCGCGTCGCCGCTGGTGGCGATCGGGCTCACCGGGGCCACGCCGGGACCGTTGCAGGCGCCGTCGGTGTAGCTCAGCGTGCCGGCGCACGAGGTCTTGGTCAGGCGCGCATCGGTGTAAGCCGCCGTCAGGTCGAAGGTCAGGGCCTCGATCGGCCGGTACAGCACTTCGATGTCGCCGCCCTCGCTCTTCGCCTTGCCGAGATTCGCCGTGAATTGCTCACCGCAGGCCGGCAGATAAACGTTCTGCTGGATGTTGTTCCAATTGATGTAGAACACGCTGGCGTTGATTTGCAGCCGATGCTCGAGGAAGGTGTTCTTGCTGCCGATCTCATAACTCCACAGGCTGTCCGAGGAGTATTGCGGCGGCACCTGGCTCAGCCCGAGCGAGGTGAGGTTCGAGCTGCAGATGCTGCCGACACCCACGTTGGGACCGCCCGGGCGGAATCCCTTCGAGCCGCTGACGTAAACCAAATCGTCCTTGTCGGGCTGCCATGACAGGACCAGCTTCGGCGTCACCGGCTTTTCGGTGGCGCTCGACGAGGTGATGATCGTAGTCCCCAAGAACGGGCCGGTTTCATTGTTCGAGCCGGTGTAATCGAGCTTCGAGACCCGCAGCCCGGCCGTGGCTTTGAAGGTGTCGGTGAACTTGAAAGTGAGCTCGCCGAACGCGGCGATCTGCTTGTCGACCACCTTGTCGATGGGGCCGGTGAAAATCTGCCCATTCGGACAGGGCAGCGTCGGCGGCGAGCACACCGGTACCGGCTGCACCGCGTCGGGCCCGTAATAGGCGGTGACCTCGGAATTGAGCGTCGGGTCGATGATGTTTTCCGGCACGTTCTCGCTCAGGTGCGAGAAAAAGAGCCCGGCACTCCACACGATGCGCGAGTTAAGATCGGTCGAGGCCAGCCGAAATTCCTGATAGAAATTGCGCTGGTCATCCTCGAATTGCGCGTAGCCGTTGTCGCCCGCCGACGGGAACACGTTCAAGAGCTCGCCGAACGAATTCCACGTAGCCCGCAAGTACTGCGTGTAATCCGAGGTCGCGCGCTGATTGCGGTCGTAGAACGAGGTATTGGAGAAAAATGACGCGAAGCCCAAGTCCCACTTGACCTTGATGGCGCTCAAGCTGAACGGATCGCTGCTCGGGTTGGTGCCGGCATTGCCATTGTAATACTGGTTCTGCGCGGGATTGGACAATGAGACCCAATACGCCGCGGTGTCGTTGATCTGCAGGCGCTGGTAATAAATCGACGGCGTGATTTCGAGTGTGTCGCTCACTTTCCATTTGACGGCGAGACGCGCGGTGGTGGTGTCCCAAAAGTTCGCGTTCGGCTGGGTCACGTTGCTGAAGACCGGCGTCGGCAGCGCCACCGTGTCGCTGGGCGACAGCGTGTAGGCGGCGCGGTCCACCCAGCCGCCATCGCGCCGGAACGAGACACTGGCGCGAAACGCGAGTACGTCATCGATGATGGGCGCTCCGAAGGCGACGCCGCCCTCGTAACTCGGCGAACCGCCGTCGGTGGCGGCGATGTCGGCCCGGGCGTAGGCCGCCGGCTTGTTGAGATCGGGTTCCGGCGTGATGAAACGCACCACACCGCCCTCGGCGCCGGCGCCGAACAGAGTGCCTTGCGGACCGCGCAGGACCTCGACGCGGTCCAGATCGAAAATCGCCGGGAAGGCGTTGATCGAGCCGAAGCCGATGTGCCGCGTCTGAATCGGCGAGTCGTCGATATAAATACCGGTGGTCGAGGTGCCGGCGGTGGAATCGACGCCGCGAATGTTGATGTCCGACCCTTCGTCGTTGTAGTTGCCTGCCGAACTCATGCCGTTGCGCTGAAAGTTGAGGCCGGGCGAGAGCCGCGATAGATCGTCGATGTTTTTCAGGCCTTGCGAATCGAGCTTCTCCTGATTGAAGGCGATGACGCTCACCGGCACATCCTGCAGCCGCTCGCTGCGCCGGGTCGCCGTGACGACGATCTCCTCGAGCCCCGAGCTCGATGTATCCGCATTGGCATCCGCGGGTGCCGCGCGGGACACGCCAGGCCCCGCCAGGAACAGCACTGCGGCCAACGGCCACCCCAATCGATTGCTAGAAGGCATCGCCCACCCCTTCAACTGTTGCCTTTTCCCCACACTCGATTCACGCGCTTTTTTGGTTTTTTTGGGCGTCCGTTGCGCCGATAAAGCTCGTGCAGAGCTTAATACTTAAGTTAACAAGCATTCAAGAAAATTAACTGTTGATAAAGCGCCTCGAGCGTTAGGCCGGCCCCACCAGTTCCGAGACCTCGCGCGCGTCCGCGCGCTTCATGGGACGGCCGTCGACCGGCGAGTAGGGCGACTGGCGGATGCCGTCGATGGGGAATACCGTGGCATCGACGGTGCGGCCATTGGCCTCGAACCGCAGTGCCGGGTAGTTGACGCTGCGCTCCGCGTCCATCTTCACGCGGCGCTCGTAAAATTCGTGCGGCACGCCGATTTCGAGCAGGCGGATCGCCACCGATTCGGAGGCATCGGCGAACAAGTGCAGGTTGATGTCGCTGTAGTTGGTGGCGGTGCCGGTGAGCACCGAGCCCACCAATCGCGGCTGGAACTCATGCAGCATGCGCATGGTATCCAAGGCGATGCGGCGCTGCTCCTTCAAGGTATGGTCGTGCGAATCGCGCCCGAACAGGCGCTGGTGTTCGCGCAGCGCCGCTTCGATTTCGACGTTTTTCGGCAAAACCGCCACGTCGTTGACCCCGAGGCGATCCGCGGCCTTGCGCTTCGCCTGCAGGAAATCCTCGATGCCGTGTTCGGCCATGATGCGCGCCGCTTCCAGGGCGAGCGCGCGGCGCAAATCCTCTGCACGCTGCGAAAACTTCTTGGCCATGGTCTTAGAATAGCGGTTTATCGCCGTCGTTCATCGGGTTCGCGTTGTTGGGCCCTTCGTAGCTTTCCGACTTGGGCAGATTGCCCTCGATGAACTTCTCCATGATGCCGTTCGGATTGTCGGCGCTCGCGAGCAGGCCCGTTTCCGGCGAAATGCGCACCGTGACGATGCCATCGGGCACCGGTACCCCGTGCCGCGGCACCCCGGCCAGCGCCTCGTGCATGTAGTAGGTCCAGGCGGGCACTGCCGTGCGGCCGCCCTGCTCGCCCTCGCCGAGCGAGCGGTCCTGGTCGAACCCGATCCAGACGCTGGTCACGAGATCGCCGTTGAAGCCATTGAACCAGGCGTCGTGGGCATCGTTGGTGGTCCCGGTCTTGCCGGCGATATCGTCGCGGTTCAAAGTCCGCGCCCGCACCCCGGTGCCGCGCCGAATGACGTCCTTCATCATGTCGGCGAGCAGGTAGGCAATCTGCGGCGTTATGATTTGCGGTGCCAAATTCTTCCCTGAAATCAACGTTTTGCCATCATGAGGCGCCTCGTCCAACTGGCTTCGCGCGGCCGCCGCCGAGGCGGCGCGCGAGGTTCCGGGATCATTCACCCGGTTGCATTCGAAGCAGGCCACGGCGGGCGTTGCTTGGCTCAAGACCTTGCCGCTCGCATCTTCGATCCGGTCGACGGTGTAGGAACTCACCTTGTAGCCGCCGTTGGCGAAGGTCGAGTAGCCGATCGCCAACTGCAGCGGACTCAACTCCGCGGTACCGAGCGCGAGGGTCAGATCATTCGGCAGCTGCGACTTGTCGAATCCGAACCGCGTGACGTAGTTGCGCACGTAGTCCCCGCCGATGGCGCGCATCAGCCGCACCGAGACGAGGTTGCGCGAGTAGGTCAATGCCTCGCGCAGCCGTATCGGACCGTAGAATTTGTTCTCGTCCTCTTTCGGCCGCCACGCCTGTTCGGTGCCCGCTTCGTCGATGACGATGGGCGCGTCCAAGATCACGCTCGCCGGGGTATAACCCTTGTCGAAAGCGGCCGCATACACGAACGGTTTGAATCCGGATCCCGGCTGGCGGCGCGCCTGCGTCACGCGGTTGTACTTGCTCTGGAAATAGTCGAATCCGCCCACCAACGCCACCACCGCGCCGTCGCGGGGATCGACGGAAACCAGGGCGCTTTGCGCTTCGGGAATCTGTACGAACATCAGCGCATCGGCGCTGCGCCCCACCGTGTAGATGACATCGCCGCGCGCCAGAATCTCGGAGGCCTGGGTGGGCCAGTGATCGGTTTTTTCGTCGGGAAGCTCGCGTCGCGCCCAATTGAGCTTCTCCCACGGCAGGGTCACCTCGCCCAAGTCTTTGACGTAAATCTTCGCGCTCTTGGCGTCGACTCGCAGGACCACGGCCGGCCGCAGGCCGCCGATCACCGGGAATTCCTCGAGTTCGCCGTCCATGTCCTTGGGCGAGCCGAGCTTGGACGGATCGATCTTGGCGGTCGCGCCGCGAAAGCCATGGTGGCGATCGTATTCGAGGAGGCCGGTGCGCAGCGCCATGGTGGCCGCCGCCTGCAGGCGCGAGTCGATGGTGGTGTAGACCTTGTAGCCGGCGGTGTATACGGCATCGCCGAACTTGGCCTGCATTTCGTTGCGCACCATTTCGGCCACGTAGGGGGCGTCCGCTTCGATCGACGAGCCGTGCAACCGCGACTCCACCGGGCTTGCCTTGGCCTCGTCGTATTCAGCCTGGGTGATGTAATTGAGCTCGAGCATTCGGCCGAGCACGTGGCTGCGGCGCACCCGGGCGGCCTCGGCGCTGGCGACGGGATTGACCACCGACGGCGCGGTGGGTATGCCGGCCAAGGTCGCCATTTCCGCGACGCTCAATTGATCCAGGGTCTTGCCGTAGTACACCTCGGCGGCGGCGCCTACCCCATAGGCACGCTGGCCGAGAAAGATCTTATTGACGTACAGCGAAAAGATTTCTTCCTTGGTGAACTCCGATTCCATGAGCAGCGAGATGTAGATTTCGCTCATTTTGCGTTTCATGTCGCGCCGCGGCGTAAGGAACATGTCGCGCGCCACCTGCATGGTGATGGTGCTCGCTCCCTGGCGAATGCCGCCCGCCTTGAGGTTGGCCACCGCGGCGCGCAAAATCCCTTGCCAATCAACGCCATGATGGCGGAAAAAACGGTCGTCCTCGGTGGCGAGGAAGGCTTCGACGAGCTTCTTCGGCAGTTGATCGTAGCGCACCGGGATGCGGCGCTGTTCGCCGATCGCCGCCAGCAATTTGCCGTCGCGCGTGTAAACCCTGAGCGGAACCTGCAATTGCACGTCCCGCAGGCTGTCGACGTCCGGCAGCGCCGGCCTCAAGTAGACATAAGCGCAGACGTTGGCGAACGCAATTAGCGCTATCGCTGCAACGAGGCACACGCAAATGCGCGAGATGAGAACTGGATAACGTTTGGCCACAGAAAACCGCTCTAACTTATTGCACCGGCATTATTGCGCATGCATATTACCGCTGGTCAGAGAGGCATACTCATCGAAAGGTGAGGACGCAAAGCCACCGGTCCTACGGGTCTAACCCCGAGGACAGCGGGGTTGCCAGACCAAATTAATTAAATCGCCCAAAAGTTGAGGGCGCAGAGGTCTGAACGGATGATTCGACGCCTATCGCACTTTGCACGGCCGCTGCCGGCCGGCGGTGATTACCGTGAGTAGCTTCACGTTCTATTTAACAGTTTCTTGCTAAGTTGATCTGGCATGGCTAATCTCATGCACCAGTTTCGACCTCCAAGGTACTGAGCGAAAAAGGAAAAATAGCAAGTGTGGTCGTTCGGCAAAAGATATCGTCCGCTTTTGGGACTTGACATAACCACTTCATCGGTGAAGCTCATCGAGCTTACGATGTCGGGCGGCCAGTATCGCGTTGAATCGTATGCAGCGGAGCCAACGCCGCATAACGCCATCAACGAGAAGGCGATCGTCGATGCGGAAGCGGTGGGCGAAGCGATTCGCCGCGCGGTAAAGCGCTCCGGCGCAAAGAGCCGCCTCGCGGCCATCGCGATCTCTGGGGATGCTGCGATCACCAAAGTCATTCAAATGCCGAAGAGCTTGGGCGAAGGTGAACTCGAAGGCCAGGTCGAGATGCAGGCCGACCAGTACATCCCGTTCCCGATGGAAGAAGTGAGCTACGACTACCAGGTCGTCGGCCCGTCGGAAAAAGACCCGGACATGCTCGACGTGCTGTTGGTCGCAACGCGTACCGAAAACGTCGAACAGCGGCAGGCCGCGGTGCAAGCCTCGGGTCTGACCGCGCATCTGGTCGACGTCGAAGCCTTTGCGCTCGAAAATGCCTGCGCCTTGATGCGCCATCAGATGCCGGACGGCGGTCTTGACCGCACGGTCGCGGTGGTGGACTTCGGCGCCAGCAGCACCACGTTCAGCGTGCTGCGCGATCTGCGCGTGATTTATACGCGCGACTTTGCATTCGGCGGCCAGCAGCTCACCGAAGAAATCATGCGTACCTATGGTTTGTCGATGGAGGAGGCAGGGCGCGCCAAGAAGGAGGGCGGCTTGCCGAGCAATTACCAGCCGGAAGTGCTCGATCCGTTCATCGACGACATGACTCAGCAAGTCAGCCGTTCGCTGCAGTTCTATCTCGCCTCCGGCAGCGGCCGCTCGCAGCCCGATCAAATATTGATTTGCGGCGGCTGCGCCAACATACCGGGGGTGGCCGAGGTCATTTCGAGCCGCGTCGGCGTGCCCGCGGACAAGGGCGATCCGCTCGGCAACATGAAAGTCTCATCGAAAGCCAAAGCCCAAGCGGTCAGCCGCGATGCGACCGCATTACTCACAGCCTGCGGCCTCGCGCTGCGAAGCTTCGACTAAAGAGCAGCCATGCCGCGTATCAACCTACTTCCCTGGCGCGAACAAGAACGCAAAGTTCGACGTCGCGAATTCCTGATCGCCGCGGGTGCCGCGGTGTTCGCCGCGATTATTTTCACCGGCTGCGGCAAGCTCCTGTACTCGAGCTGGACCGATGCGCAGAATGAGAAAAATAATCTGCTGAAGAAAGAGATCGTCAAGCTCGATGCGCAGATCGCAGACATTCAGGATCTCGAGAATCGCAAGCAGCGCCTGGTGGCGCGCATGGAGATCATCGAGAAGCTGCAGCGCAAGCGGCCCGAGATCGTGCATCTGTTCGATGAAATCGTGAAGACGGTGCCGGAGGGCATTTATCTCACGGCGATCAAGCAAACCGGCAACAAGCTCGAGATTCGCGGCGTGGCGCAGTCGAGCACGCGGGTGTCGACCTTCATGCGCAACATCGATGGCTCGACCTGGATGGATAATCCGGTGCTGCAAGTGGTCGAATCGTCGCGCGACTCTCCGACCGGCGGTTCGAATTTCACGCTGACCAGCGATGTGGTGGGCGTGGACCTGGAAAACGGTGGCGAAACTACGGTCAAGAAGGTTGCGGCGAAATGAACTTTTTCGATCAACTTCGTACGCTCGATCCACGCGATGTCGGCCGCTGGCCGCTGCCGGTGCGCGGTTTCTTCATCGCAATCATTTTTGCTCTGAGCGCGGGATTCCTCTGGTACATGTTCGTTTGGAACGACGATCGCCCGGTGCTGCAGAAGGCCGAGGCGGACGAGTTGGATCTGCGCGCGCAGTTCGAAAGCAAGCAGCAACGCGCCGCCAACCTCGATGCCTACAAGGCGCAGCTGCAGGAAATGGAGCGCAGCTTCGGTGCCATGCTCAGACAATTGCCCGGCAAGACCGAAGTGCCGAACCTGTTGGTGGATATCTCGCAAACCGGCCTCGCCGCGGGACTGCAGGAGAAGTTGTTCCAGCCGGGCGCCGAGAAGAGCAACGGCTTCTATGCAGAATTGCCGATCAAGATCAAATTGGTGGGCTCGTATCACGACTTCGGGAATTTCGTCAGCGGCATTGCGGCGTTACCGCGCATCGTGACGCTGCACGATATCCAGATCACGCCGGTGGATACCAAAAGCTACGATAATTTGACCATGGACGTGACCGCCAAGACTTATCGTTACATAGAGGATGAAGGCGGCGCGCACCCGGCGAAGAAAAAGGCTGGAGGCGCGACGTGAGCAATATTCGCAACGCGGGCGTCATCGGCGCGGTGCTCGCCGGCTTAGTCGCGGCCGGCTGTTCCAGCGGCCAATCGGATTTGCAAAAGTGGATCGCCGAGACCAAGAAGAAGCCCGGCGGCCGCATTCAGGCGCTGCCGGAAGTAAAGCCGTACGAGACTTATGCGTATGCGGCCGGCAAGCTGCGCTCGCCCTTCCAGCCGCAGGGTGCGGGTGGCATCGGTCAGGCGTCGCTGCGCCCGAGCACGCGGCGCAACCGCGAATTCCTCGAAGGCTTCTCGCTCGATACCTTGAAAATGGTGGGTACCTTCAAGGTCGGCGGCAGCTTCTACGGCCTGGTGCAATCCAAAGACGGCCTGGTACACAAGGTTCAGCCCGGCAACTACCTCGGGCAGAACGACGGTAAGGTGACCGAAATTACCGGTGGAAAGATTAGTCTCGTCGAGATCGTACCGGACGGTCTCGGCGGCTATATAGAGCGACCGGCTTCATTGGCATTGTCCGATTGAGGCCACAGGGAGAACGAAAGCATGTTTAGTTTAAAGATACGAACGGCGATCAGCGGCGCGATGGCGCTCTTCGCGCTCTGCACATTCAGCTTCTCGGCGTTTGCCCAGGATCCGAATCAGCTGCAATCGATCGACGTTCAAACCCTGTCGGGCCAGCAAGTGCAGCTGAAACTGCATATGAGCGGTCCCGCGCCGGAACCGCTGCCGTTTACCATCGACAAGCCGGCGCGCATTGCGTTCGACCTGCCGAACACGACGCTGTCGCTGGCATCGCGCCGCATCGACGTGCGTTCCGGCGGCGTCGACACCGTGCTCGCGGCCGAGGCCAACGGCCGCACCCGCCTGGTCGTCAACGTCGACGCGTTGATGCCGTACACCACCAAGGTCGACGGCAACACCATCATCGTCACGCTCGGCAACCAGCCGGGAGACACGCCCAAGATGGCCGCGCAGACGCGCGCCGGCTCGGGCACTGCCGCCGCGGGCGGCGATCGCGCCATCCGCACCATCGACTTTCGCCGCGGCTCCGACGGCACCGGCCGGGTGATCGTGCAATTGTCCGACCCGCGCACGCCCGTCAACGTGCGCCAGGAAGGCAACCAAGTGGTGGTGGATTTCGCCGGCACCTTGATGCCGAAGAATTTGATGCGTCGTTACGACGTCATGGACTTCGCAACGCCGGTGCAGACCGTCGATGCGCTGCGCGTCGAGGGCAGCTCGCGCTTGGTGATCAGCGCGCAAGGCGACTTCGAACAGCTCGCTTATCAATCCGACAATCAGTACACCATCGAAATCAAGCCGTCGCTGAAGCACGCCGCGGCCGACGAGAAGAAGGAATACACCGGCGAGCGCTTGACGCTCAACTTCCAAGACATCGATGTGCGTTCGGTATTGCAGCTGCTGGCCGACACCAGCGGCCAGAATATCGTGGTCAGCGATTCGGTCACCGGCAACCTCACCCTGCGCCTGCAGAACGTCCCCTGGGATCAGGCGCTCGACATCGTGTTGCGCACCAAGGGTCTGGACAAGCGCCGCCAGGATAACGTCATCATCATCGGTCCGACCGACGAACTCGCCTCGCGCGAGAAGGCGGAGCTCGCCGCGCACAAAGAAGTGCAGGAGCTGTCGCCGACGCATACCGAATTCATGCAGGTCAACTACGCCAAGGTGTCCGATCTTGCGAAACTGATCAAGACGGCGAACACCAAGGACTCGATGCTCTCGCCGCGCGGCACATTGTCCATCGACGAGCGTACCAACACCTTGTTGGTGCAGGACACGACCGATAAGCTCGCCGACATCCGGCGGCTGGTGCAGACGCTCGACGTGCCGGTGAAGCAGGTATTGATCGAAGCCCGCATCGTGGTCGTGACCGACACCTTCGAGCGCGACTTGGGTGCCCGCTTCGGCGTCACCAGCGCGCAGAAGAACGGCAACAACGGGTTGCTGTCGATCACCGGCAACGGCACCGGTGCCGACACCATGACGCAATCCGCCCTGACGAATTTGCAGAACACGGGCAAGGTCAGTCCGGTGGCGACGCCGATCCTCGACAACCGCTATCAGGTCAACCTGCCGGCGGCCAACACCAACGGCAGCATCGGCATTTCGCTGCTGGGCGGCAGCTACATCGTCGACCTGGAACTGTCGGCGGCGCAGAACGAGGGCAAGAGCGAGACCATTTCCTCGCCGCGCGTCATCACCGCCAACCAGAAGCAGGCGACCATCCTGCAGGGTACCGAGATTCCGTACCAGGAATCGGCGTCGAGCGGCGCCACCACCACCCAGTTCAAGAACGCCGTGTTGTCGCTGAAGGTGACTCCGCTGATCACGCCCGATAACCGCGTGATTCTCGACCTCGACGTGGCCGACGATACGGTCGGTGCGCAGGTGACCAGCGCCACCGGCGGCTCGGTTCCCTCGATCGACACGCGTGAAATCATCACCCAGGTGCTGGTCAACGACGGTCAGACCGTGGTGCTCGGCGGTATTCTCGATACCACGAAGTCGAAGTCTGCGGACAAAGTGCCGTTCCTGGCAGATATCCCGGTCTTGGGCAATCTTTTCAAGAGCACCATCAACATCAACAACAAGACGGAGCTCCTGATCTTCATCACGCCGAAGATCCTGCGTGAGGGATCGAATCTGTATTGAGGCACGCGCCCAGCGCCTCGAAAAAACCGCCTTTCCGGCGGTTTTTTCTTTTGTGGGCGGCGAACTGACGAGAATTCGCTGCTTTCCGCACGCCAAACCGTACAAAATGGGCGCATGTTCGGAAAGGGAAATATCTTTCTAATCG
>Ga0302320_10011398_pt1 | contig 18822 bp, 13 predicted proteins | sample Bog_T0_3_FD_202130 | JGI IMG/M metagenome (GOLD analysis project Ga0302320, IMG submission 202130) | Peat permafrost microbial communities from Stordalen Mire near Abisko, Sweden - Bog_T0_3 | ecosystem: Environmental > Terrestrial > Soil > Wetlands > Peat | place: Sweden: Abisko, Stordalen Mire...
ACCGCACCTCGGCCGCCAGCACCTGCAGAACCTTCACCATCAGCCCTGTTTCCGACTGCATCAAGGTCTGAAAGTCCTTCTGGGTGATAAACCCAACCCGCGCGCCCTTGTGCGCAACTGCCGACAGAGAATAAGGCTGGTTGCCGATCAGCCCCGGAAGCCCCAACAACGACCCCGCCGTGGCCTCGCACGAAAACAAGCTGCGATGATCCTCGGAGTCCATGGAGATGGTCGCATTTCCCTCCCACAGGATATGAAGACCCTTCGGACTGTCTCCCTGATGAAACAGAACCAGGTCTTCGTAGCAAAGGAGCGGCGAGGTATGCTTCTCCAGTGCCTGCAGAAGGCTGGCATCGGCTTGAAACGCTGTTGGATCGAGATGCAAGTCAACACCCTTCCAGGGAAGGAATCACAGTTCCGGTGAGATTCCGGAAAAGAGGAACAAGCAAGATAATGACATCTGGAGTTACTCGGGAATTGTGATGCATATCACTAACTCTTGGTCACGCGAGCGCCCTATTCGGCCTCCGCCGCAGCTACGCGCTCTTTCAGGACCTCTATCGCGCGCTCCAGGTGAACTCCGCGGGAGCCCTTGACGAGCACCACGTCGCCCGCGACAAGGTTCTTGGCCAACCATTGGCCGGCAGTTTCGGCATCCGGCAAAAACACGGCACTCACGCCCCCGGCGCATGCGGCCGTAGCCAGGTGCTCCGCGTTGCCTAGCACGCCGGCCACCAAGTCCAGGCCCGCTTCCGCCGCCGCGCGTCCGCATTCTGCGTGCAGCGCAGGCCCGTGCTCGCCCTGCTCCAGCATCTCGCCCGCCACCAGAATGCGCCTGCGCGCCGGCCGCGCCGCTAGCGTGCGGATCATCGAGCGCAACGCCTCGGGGTTTGAGTTGTAGGAGTCGTTCAGAATTGTCGCGCCGCCAATCTCCAGCACTTGCCCGCGCTTGTCTCCGGCCGTCAGCCGTTCCAGAGCCGCAACCGCCGCGTCAAACTCCGCTCCGGCCTCCAGCGCAACCGCCAGTCCAGCCATGGCGTTGGTGGCGTTGTGCGCTCCCAGCAGTTGCATCGTCATGTTGCCTTCGCGCTCACCGGCGCGAAAGCGCACGTGCAGCCCGGCAGCATCTTCGCGCACTGCGAGAATCTGCGGATCGGCGCACGGGCCCTCGCCAAAATACACCACGCGGCCGTTAAAACCGCGTCCAAACTGCGAAACGTAAGGATCGATGCAGTTCAAAAACGCCACGCCATTTTCGGGCAGCGCTGCCACCAACTCATATTTGGCGCGGGCAATGCCTGCCTGGCCCTCGGCAAAATTCTCAATGTGCGCCGTGCCCACGTTGGTCACCAGACCCCAGTCCGGCCCGGCAATGCGCGCCAGCGCGGCAATCTCGCCGGTGTGGTTCATGCCCATCTCTACCACCGCGATCTCGTGCTCCGGCTCCAGCCGCAGCAGTTGCAGTGGCAGCCCAAATCCGTTATTCAAATTTCCCTGGGACTTGAGCACGTTGAACTTTGTCGCCAGCGCCGCCGCCACAGCTTCCTTGGTCGTGGTCTTTCCCGCCGAGCCGGTAATGGCCACCACGCGCCGGCCCCATTGCCGCCGCACATGCCCGGCCAGCGCCTGCAGCGCCAGCAGCGGATCTTCGGCAATCAGCAGCGGCACGGCCAGCACCGCGTCAGAGAGCCCTGCCACGCGCGCCCGCGAAACCACCGCCGCCGCCGCGCCGCGCTCGATCGCTGCCGCAACAAAATCGTGGCCGTCCAGGCGCTCGCCGCGCACTGCAAAAAACAGGTCGCCCGGGCCGGCCGTCCGCGAGTCGATCGAGTATCCGGTAATCCCAATGCCGCCCGCGTTGGCAATCGATGCCGGCGCTTCCAGCACCGCGCCCGCTCCAATGGCCGCCTCTGCCAGGGTAAGTTTCATTGCTCCTTACCTTCCTTCATCCTTGCGCCTGCCGCGTTCGCTATAAACGCGACCTCTCATTCAGTACGGCCAGAGCCGTTTCGGCGTCGTCGAATGGGATTGTACGCCCGTTCAGGATCTGTTCCTTTTCGTGGCCCTTGCCGGCGATCAAAACCACATCGCCCTCCGCCGCAGTTTCAAGCGCCAGCCGGATCGCCGCAGCCCTGTCCGGCTCGACTGTGTACTTTACTCCGCTTGCCTTCAATCCCGGCTCAATCTCGCCCAGAATAGCCAGCGGTTCTTCCGTCCGCGGATTGTCGCTTGTCGCCATCACGTAGTCGCTGCCTTCGCCCGCGGCCAAGCCCATCTTGGGCCGCTTGGTGCGGTCGCGGTCTCCTCCGCAGCCAAACACGGTAATCACGCGTTTGCCCGTCTCTGCAGTCATCTGCCGTGCCAGAGCCGTCAAGTTCCGCAGCGCATCGTCGGTATGCGCGTAGTCCACAATCACGGTAAAGTTCTGCCCCGCATCCACTGCCTGAAAGCGCCCCGGAACCGGCTTGAGCGTAGGCACTGCCGCCACCAGTTCGTCGAACGCCACTCCGCGCGCATGAGCCGCCGTCAGCGCCGCCAGCAGATTCAGAATGTTCACTTCGCCCGCCAGCCGCGATGTCACCTCCGCCTTGCCCGCAGGAGTTTCAAGCTCAATGCGCGCGCCCGCAGGCGTCAGCGTGTAGCTTGCCGCGCGCCACTCGCCCTGCCCAATGCCGTACAGGCGAACCTCCGCGCCAGCCCGCCGCGCCGCCGCGGCCAGTGGCCTTGCGCGATCGTCGTGCGCGTTAATCACCGCTACGCGCGGGGCAGGGTACACCGTGCCGTCAAACAGCAGCCGCTTGGCCGCAAAATACTTTTCCATCGTCTGGTGATAGTCCAGATGATCGCGCGTCAGGTTCGTAAACACGGCCACGTCAAACTGGATTCCCGCCGCGCGGCCCTGGTCCAGAGCGTGGCTTGAAACCTCGGTCACCAGCTCCGTAGCTCCCAGCGCTTCGCCTTCGGCCATCAGCTCGTACAGGTCGCGCGGCTCCGGCGTGGTGTGGATCGACGGCCTCACCTCTCCGGCAACGTGATACTCGATGGTGCCCACCATCACCGTCTTGCGCGTCGCCGCGTTCAGCAGCGCCTCAGTCAAATACGCGGTCGTCGTCTTTCCGTTTGTGCCGGTAATTCCTGTAGCGCTCAGCTTTCGTTCGGGATGACCGAAGAATGCCGCCGCGGCCTCTGCCAGCGCGCGCCGCCCGTGTTCCACCTCAAGCACCGGCATCCCGGCTTCGTACACCGTCAGGTGGTCGAAGGCTTGCGCGGAGTCGGTAATTACGCCCAGCGCCCCGGCCGCGATGGCCTTTTCAAGGTAGCGATTTCCGTCTGTCGTGCCGCCCTTCATGGCGACAAATACCGCGCCCGGTTTTACCCTGCGCGAGTCATATTCCACGCCCGTAACAGCAGCATCCGAGCTTCCGCTTGCGCCAACCGCAGTGATTTCCGTAATCAGTTCATTCCAATTCATATCGATATTGATTGTAGTTTGTTGAGGGGATGGGACACCTGGCGTATGTGCCAGAAGAAGGGGTTTCATTAGGATGATTGTCATATAAACTTCTGTTCGGGGTGCAAAGGTGATTCGTTCAGATCAGCGGCGAGGGCGGACAGGGCATGCTGACGGGAATGGAAGCCCTGTCTCGTGGCGTTCCTACAACCACTCTCTTCGATTGATCGACAGCAACGACGACGAGGCATTTCGGCTGAATCAGATTGCAGCGCTGCAAGGCATGCACGATGCTGTGCTCGCGATGGGTTGGTTCTACCTGAATGGCGTTGGGGTGAAAGCTAACGTTGAAGAGGCCATTCGCTGGTATAGGAAATCTGCCCGCCAAGGGGACGAAAGGGCGATGTTCAGTCTCGGACAGATTGCCTATTTTGCAAGAGACTATTCAGACGCGCTTCTCTGGTTCAAGAGGGCTGCCAACAATGGACATAATCGCTCGGATTACTGGATCGGCAAACTTTATTGGAGAGGGCAGGGAGTCGCTCGTGATCGGCAGATTGCGCATAAATATTTTGCACGAGCGGCAGCAAAGAGGTTGCCCGAAGCCCAACGAACAATTCGTTATCTAGCCTTTCTAGGCAAACACAATTCACCAACAAGCTAATAGATAAATAGAACCCAATCCTCCGCGCCTTGGTGAGGATAGAAATCGATTCGTTGCGAAGGTTCTTGATTTAAAGGTGCAATGAGCAGCATAGGGAACAGGGAACAGAAAAAGACAGACACTCGCGGGGGAAGCTAGTTCCAACACGTCCAAGCTAGAAGCTAGAAGCTAGAAGCTGAGAGCTGAGAGCTGAGAGCTGAAAGCTGCCTTACCGCCCGCAGCGCACCACAATCCGCGTTCCCGCCGGAACCATTGTTCCCGCGTTCGGCGCTTGCTGGCGTGAGGTGCCCGTACCCACAATCTGCACTTCGAGTCCCACCGCCGCGGCCTGTTCAATCACCTTGCGCACTGGCAGGCCCACCAGCGAGGGCACGCTGATACGCGCAGGCTCGGCGATGGTCACGGTTGTCTGTCGCGGCCCGCTCGCAGCCGTTGGCGCAGCAGGAGCAGCCGTCTTTGCACCCTGCTGCTGCGCTGCATTTGCAGGCTGGCTGGCCGGTGCGGCAGGCGCTGGCGCATTGCGCAGTGGATCGTCGCTGGGCAGGTTGTTAGCCGCTTCATAAAGCGCCTGAATCTGTCCCTGGTCCGCATCCATGTCGTCTTCCTTGACGGGCTTATCGTCCTTCGCCGGCTTTGTCGGCCGCAGATCGATGTCGTGCGCCACGCCCAGATACTCCAGCACCTGTTGCGCCACCTCGGCAAACACCGGCGCTGAAACGCTGGCCCCGTAGTACGAGCCTTTCGGCGAATCCATAATCACCGCAACCGCGATTACGGGATTGTTGACCGGCGCAAAGCCAGCGAACGAAGCAATGTGCATCGTCTTTGAATAGGTGTGCGTCGCCGGATCGATCTTTTGCGCGGTCCCGGTCTTGCCGCCAGAGGAGTAGCCGTTCAGTTGCGCCTCTTTGCCGGTGCCAAACAGCACCACGCCCTCCATCATCTTGCGCATCTCGGCCGCGGTGAGCGTCGCAATCACGCGGTGTGCGCCGTCGGGCAGGGGATTGGGCAGATCCTCGCCCGCCTTGAACGGCTGCGCTTGCGCCTGCGCGCCGGGCTTCTGGCTGGCGTCCGCGGGGGTAATCGCGTTAGGCAAAAGAATGTGCGGAGGCAGATAAACTCCGCCATTCGCAATCGTCGAAACCATGGTGACAAGCTGCACCGGCGTCACGGCTACTTCCTGGCCCATCGCAATGGAGCCAATCGACGAGCCGCCCCAGCGGTTCACAGGCCGCAGCAGTCCGCGCGTCTCGCCCGGCAGCTCCACGCCGGTGCGCGCGCCAAATCCAAACGCGCGAATGTATTGGTAAAACTTGTCGGGCCCCACCTTCAGCGCCAGCTTCACGGCCGCCACGTCGCTTGAGTGTTCCAGTGCCTCAGTAACGGTCACAGTGCCCAGCCCGCGGTCGCTCTTGTCGTCGTGGATCACGCGTCCCGCCAGCGTAATCTGTCCGCCCTGGCAGTCGATCTTGTCGTCCGGCGTAACCACGTGCTGATCGAGCGCCGTCGAGTAAGTCACCAGCTTGAACGTCGACCCCGGCTCGTACACATCGCTCACCGCGTGGTCGCGCAGCAGGTCGGGCGTTGTGTGGCGAAAGTTGTTGGGGTTAAACGTGGGCCTGATCGCCAGCGCAAGTATTTGCCCGCTGTGTACGTCCTGCACAACCACCGTGCCGTTCAGCGCCTGCGTCTTCTCCATCGCGTGATCCAGCGCCGTTTCGGCCATAAACTGGATATTCTCGTCGATGGTCAAAGCCATGTTGCGGCCCGGCGCGGGCTCCTGCTCGCTCGAGCCCAGCACCTGCCGCCGCGCGTCCATCGCCGTGTACATCTCGCCGGGAGCGCCGTGCAGTTGCGCGTCAAACTTCTCTTCCAGTCCACCCAGACCGTTATCGTCGGCGCCCACAAAGCCCAGCACCTGCGCCGCAATATCGTTGTCGGGATAAAAGCGCTGGAACTCCTTCTGGAAGAAGATGCCCTTCATGTTCAGCGCATGGATGCGCGTCGACACATCCGGCGACACGCGCCGCGCAATCCACGCAAAGTTCTTGCCCGCGTTCAGCCGCGCGGCAATCTCGCTCTCGGTGGTGCGGGTATCTTCAGGGTCGGTGTGCACGATGGCGGCCAGCGTGTGCGCCGCGGCCTGCTTGTCGTCAATCTGCGCCGGGTCGGCATAGATTGAGTCCACCTGCACGGTCATTGCCAGCTCGCGCATGTTGCGGTCATACAGCACGCCGCGCCGCGGAGCTACCTGGAAGGTGCGTCCCTGCTGCCGTTCCGCGCGCCCCGCGTAGTCTTTGTGATGCACGATCTGCAGCCAGAAAAGCCGCACTGCAATGGCGCACACCCACAACGCAAAAAACAGACAAATCGCCCAGAACCGCGCCCGCTTTAAAGGCACAACGCGGGCAGGGCTATTGCGGTTGCGATTGGCTCGAACGCCTGTTGCCTGCATCGGGGGTTCCACGGGTCAGATACCAGCTCTCAGCTTTCAGTTCCTTGCTCCGTCGTGTTGTGCCCACCAGCCTGGATGTATGCAACTAACTCTATCAATACTTTTTCGATATCACGGGCGGAGCAGGGAACTGAAAGCTGAGAGCTGATCTCTGTTGTTACTGCGCCGGCAGAGCCGGTGGCGTCATGCGGGCTTCAATGGGTGTTGCAGCGTCGGGCCGCGCCGCGTCCGGCCTTACTACTTGTCCCGGCTGCGGAGCAGTCAGCCCGTACTGGCGCGCCATGGCGTCAATGCGTCCCGGCTGCGTCAGCTCGGCCTGCGACAACCGCAATTGACGGTTCTCTTCGCGCAAATCGTTCAGGGCCTGTTTCTCATGCTCCACCTGGTAGCCGCTTTCAATCGCGTAGAAGTGCTGCAGCCCGTAGATCATCACCAGTGAGAACAGCACGAACATCGCCGCCGAGAAGATTCGCATCTCGCGCACCCGCACCGGGTCAGGAGCCTTCACCAGCCGCGAGTTGTCAACGTGGTGGACAAAGAACAGTTCCGGGGTGCGCGCGCGGCGTCTGCGCAGCGCCTGCTGGGCCATCAGTTCGGCATTGCGCTCGACTGCCCGTGCACCAAAGCCAAGCCCGGCCTCGAAATAAGTTGTCGTCATTGCCGCCATACTGTCCCCTCCTGGCTGCTAGTCTGGAGCTTCTAGCTACGTCCTTCTGAAACTCGCTTCCTGCCGGTCCCTGCACTCTTGATGGGTGCCCCTGGTCTCGATTTTGAGACCAGGGAAAACATGCTCTACACTTCACAGCTAGCGGCTAGTGGCTGTCTTTTCCGCCGCCCTCATCTTTGCGCTGCGTGAACGCGGATTGCGTTCAATCTCTTCTTCTGTTGCCGTCACCGGCTTGCGCGTCAAAATCTCCCAGATTCCGTTGTGTGCTCCCTCGCGCAGACTGTCTTTCGCAATGCGGTCTTCTAAGGAATGAAAGCTGATCACTACGAGTCTTCCTGAGGGCTTAAGCAGCTTCGGTGCGGCCTCAAGCAAGTCTTTGATTTCGTCCAGCTCGCGATTGACGTAGATACGGAGAGCCTGAAAGGTTCTGGTTGCCGGATGAATCGGAGAGTGTTTCATTGCCGGGACGGCTGAGGCTACAATCCGGGCCAACTGCCCCGTCGTTGTAACCGGCCGCCCCCGCACAATGGCTCTGGCGACTGTCCGCGACCTCCTTTCCTCACCGTTCTCGTAAATGAGATTTGCCAGCTCGCGCTCGCTTATCTCGTTTACCACCTGTTCGGCGGTTGGCCCGGATCGCGTGTCCTGCCGCATATCCAACGGCCCGTCCGCCTGAAAACTAAATCCTCTGCGCGCCTCGCCCAACTGCAGGCTGCTCACTCCAAAGTCGGCTAAGATCCCATCCACGCTGCCCGGCTCCAAGTGCTCGCCGATGGTGCTGAAGGCCTCGCCAATCAGCGTGATCTTTGCCGCCTGAGCGCCCAGCTCGTTTGCCACACGGCCCAGCCGGGTCTTCGCCAGCTCCAGCGCCTCCGGGTCCCGATCAAAGCCAATCAAGTGCCCTTCCGGTCCCAGCTTTCCCAAGATCGCCTGCGCGTGTCCTGCCAACCCCAGCGTCGCGTCTACATATGTCCCGCCTGGGCGCACATTCAAAAAGTCAATCGCTTCATTTAAAAGAACCGGCACATGGCGTTCATTCGATTTCGTCATGTGCTCCCCCCTGAGGGGCTTAACTCGCCTTGCGAGGATTCACAATGTCAGACAGCATCTGCAAATCGTCATTGGTGACTTCATCGGCAGCCAGTTGCTGTTTCAAGTTGGCCTCGTTCGCCACTTCCAAATACGTGGTCTTGCCCAGCACCGATACTTCCGCGTCCAGAACTGCTTTCTCCCGCAGAATCTGCGGCAACAGAACCCGGCCCTGGTTGTCCATCTCGACTTCCTGCCCGTAATAGCTGGTCGCGTTCAAATACTTGTTCACTGTGGGGTTCAAGGTTCCAAACTCCATCAGCTTGGCTTCCCGCTTCTCCCACTCGCTCAGTGGCCAAATCTCCGCGGTCTTGCCCGTAGCGCTGGTGATGTAGAAATGGGCCGCGCTCTGCGCCTCCAAAAGCTCCTTGAACGCAGCCGGCAGCTTCAACCGCCCCTTCTCATCGATCTTTGCCGGACGGTTTCCGCGAAACATCTCACTGCCTCTTCGGTCTCCCACTTCCCAAAACCGTCCGTGGGGGCCCATTGCCGATTCCGGTTAGCCAGCCTGATTCTTCAGCCGCTTTCCTGCCGAATCCGCTCTTCCCAGGAGCCAAAAAGCGAGTACACTTGCCTTGGTAATTCGTAAATCCGGTCATCGGTTGGCCACTTTCGACCACTTTTGACCACCACAAGCTGAATAGTACCGCCGTTCTTCTGCTCCGCCAAGTGGAAAATCAGTAAAAACCTTGCGTCTGCCCATATCGGCGCGAAAAATTCCCCTAATGGACGACTCGATTCGCCCAACCACAACATCTTGTGTTGACGACTTCGATTCCTGGGCTAGACAGCAGCATTGCTTCATGATAAAGCGAATATAAAGCGAAAACAGAGCCGCAGCCCCGCCCTCCAATCCATATACCCACCCCCAGTGCAGAGCGTTCCAACGTTCTTTAGCCCCGTCTTTGGAACCTCGATACACCCTAGCCCAAGCCGCGCCGCAAAAAGAGCCACTGCCCCAAATGGCACAAGTGCCTCATAACAAAAAAGCCAGACCAGCTTTGTAACGTTACAGTGACCTGTTGAGGCTTCCATTGCCGCCGCCCCTCGGCAAATCTCACATCAACGACGGCCAGTCCGGTTGATCTTCCCTTCGCAGTCCCCAAGAAGCCTGTCTGCCGCCGAAATCCAAAAGAGTCCACCTCAGGAGGAATGATGAAAAACCTTTCCACTATCCGTGTGCAGGTTCTCAACATGGGCCGTTGCGCCGTTGTCGGAGCGCTCGTCGGCATGCTCTCAACCCAGGCCTTTGCCAGCGGTTTAGATTTGTCTTCCACCGCTCCTGGCCAACCCGCCTCCGCCCTCAGTGCCGCGGCGCTTGCCCCGGCCGTTCCCACAGCGCAGCCTGCCGGATTCTCCAGTAGCTCCCGGCTCAACATCGATTCGCTCCCCGCCGCGCCGGAAGTAGCCATGGCTGAAGCGCCCGCTTCGCTCGATCCCGCCGTTGCCGCGGCCGTTCAGGATGGCTCCTCGCTCACCTCCGCTCCCAAGTCCACCACCAAGCGGGTCAAGAGGCCCGGCATGTTGATACTCGGCATCGCGGGTATCGCGCCCATGGCTTTGGGAGCTTACTTCTACTCCTATCCAACCAAGAACACTTCGCTCAAAGATAAGTACGGCACCATGCTGTTTGTTCCCGGCGCAGCCATGAGCGCGGTCGGTTTCTACTTCGCCTTCAAGTAGAACTGCCCCTGCCGCAGTTGCCACCGTTGCCCGTCCGCGGAGGGTTGAGCCGTCAAGCGAGACCCTCTTTCTTTCCACTCAAGGGTGTATGTAGATACGCCCTAAGGCCCTCCCCCGTTTGGCCTGCTTTTCATCCTTGCCGCATGGAGCCGCTTCCCCATGCCCGGAAAATCTCCTTACGACCGGCGTCCAAATCCTGGTTTAGCCCGTGCTAAGATCATTCAGTATCCGAGCAAAAGGCCGACAATGCCGGGCATTCCAGAAAGCCAGATTTCCCCCAGCATTCCCGATTCGCGAGCACACGATATTCGCGCTTACCTTGGCCGTCTTCTCTCTTCGCGGCAATTTTCTTCCGCCAGCCGCCGCGGCCAGTTGCTCGAATACCTCGTTGCGCACACGCTCGCCGGCGATGCCGCCAAGATCAGCGAATATGCAATCGGCCTTGAGGTCTTTCAGAGACCTACCAGCTTCGATCCGCGCATTGAATCCCAGGTGCGTACCGAGGTCAGCCGCCTGCGCCAGCGGCTAAGGGAGTACTACGCTGAAGAAGGCCGTCACGATCCCATCGTCATCGACTTTCCCCCGCGCAGCTATGTGGCAACCTTCGAGTTCCGTGAGCCGGCTGCGGCGCTTGAGATCATCTCCGCGCCTGCTGAGCCCGATGCCGCGCCGCGGCGCAGATTCTCCCGCCTCACGCTCGTGCTCATTGCCGCGGCCATTGCGGCCCTCGCCATTGCCGGCTTCTTCATCATTCGTTATCGCCTGCGCGCGCAAGCCAGCCAGCCCATCAATGCCATCGTTGTGCTGCCATTTCAGAACTACTCGGCAGGCCGCCAGGACGAGTATCTCGCCGATGGATTGACTGAGGAGCTCACCAACGATCTTGCCCAGTGGCGCGATCTGCGCGTGGTGGCCCGCACCTCGGCTTATGCCTTTAGAGACAAACCGGAAGATGTGCGCCAGATTGGCCGCGAGTTAAGCGTGGATGCGGTGCTGGAAGGCAGCTTCACACGGCAGGGAGATCGGGTCCGCATCACCGCGCAGTTGAACCGCACCTCCGACGGTTATCATCTCTGGTCGCACGCCTATGATGCACAAGCCAACGATCTGCTCTCTATCCAGCAGGACGTGGCCGGTTCCATCGCCACCGCCATTCGCCAGATTCGCGGCGGTGGACCTCCGCCGCCCGCCGTTCACTTGGCCACCACCAGCCCCAAGGCCCACGACCTCTATCTGCAGGCCATCTATCAGTACAATCTGGAGACACCGCAGTCGTATCTGAAGGCCATCCAGCTCTTTCAGCAGGCCACCGTTGAAGATCCGTACTTTGCGCGCGCTTATCTTGGCATCGGCAAAGCGGAATATGCCGCGGTAGTTTTTTCGGTCATCAATTTGCAGGACGCAATGCCGCGCATTCGCCAGGCTGCCGAGAAAGCTATCGAACTCGACCCTAATCTGGGCGATGCCTATGCCACCCTCGCCAGTGTGGATTACGGGTGGGACTTTGATTGGCCCAAAGCGGATGAGGAGTATCGCCGCGCCATCGAGCTTGGTTCATCCTCGAATGCGCGCAGCAGCTACGCCTCTTCGCTTACTACCCGCGGGCGATTCGCTGAGGCCCATGAGCAGTTCCGTATGGCCACAGAGCAGGACCCGCTCTCGGTATCGCTGCCCTTCAACGAGTTCTTTACCTATAACTTTGAGCGCGATTTCGCCGGTCAGAAACGCGTCATCGCCCGCATGATGCAGATCAACTCAAACTTCTTCGGCGCGCACGCTCTCAATGTGGTCATGAGCGTCCAGCAGCACGATTGCGCCACGGCGCACATTCAGGCCGACTGGCTCCAGAAGACCTATCCCACGGTTTCGCCCACGCAGGCTGTGCTCGCCTATGCCGCTGCCTGCTCCAACAACAAGGCTGAAGCTCTCGGCCACATTAAGCAGATGATCGCTATGAAGGCCCAGGCCTATCAGGTGGCTATCGCTTACGCGCTGCTTCACGACTCAGATAACGCCATTGTGCAGCTCAACCGGTCCACTGACCTGCATGAAGGGCAGGTGCTCTATCTCCGCTACGATCCGTTCTTCGACGAGATCCGCTCCGACCCGCGTTACATTGAAATTGAAAAGCGCGTCGGCCTGATTCCGTAGCGTCGGCGGACCTACTTCCGCCCGCTCTTGCGATGTCCCATGTTCTCCACCACCATTTTCAGCAGATAGAGAAACACCATCAGGTTCACCGCCAGCAATCCAAAACGGATCGGTGTCTGCCGCAGAAAAATCTCGTAGATCTCCCATGGTAGAAACGAAGCCGTAATCGCCAGCGTCAGATACTCGCCCCACGCCTTTTCACGATAGAGCCCAATGCCCTCGGCCATGCTCAGCGCGGAATAGCTGAACGCCACCAGACCGATCCGCCGCAAAAGGGGATCGTTCAAGAGCGATGCCTTGTCCAGGATGAAGTTGATAAACTTCGATTCGGGGTTGAAGCGCAGATGGTCGGCCAGCGCCCCCAGCTCATCGCCCACATCCTTGTGCAGCAGATGGCGGGCGCCCAGGCCGATCAGCAAAAACAGAATCGCCTGCGCGAACTTGTAAGCCGCAATCAGTACCAGCCACTTGTTGTGATGCCGGCTTTTCAAAGTAAACCGCGTGCGATATCGTGTCATGAAGCCATTCGGGCCAGTTGCGGAAAACCAACTGACTCACTCTAGGTTAACCGGTCCGCAACCTTTCCGCGAAACGGCACCTGCTCAAACATGGCTCAACCTCGATCCAGGTACCACGGAATGTTGATCACAATAATGCGCCGGTTCCCCCGCATCAGCAGCATCACCTTCAGCAGGTCGCCGCGCCGGTTGTGCAGCAGATTCTCCCACCAGTGGCGCACCACCAGCTCGGGAACCAGCACGCAGATCTTCCTCAACTCGGTCTGGCTCTCCACCTCAAGCACGTAGTTAATCACCGGCAACAGCACGTAGCGGAAGGGCGACTGGATTGTCACCAGCTTTGGAATGCATCGTCCCGCCGCGCGCAGCGGTGCGGCAATATCCGTCTCCCACGCGTCGCAAAACTTGTCGTTTTCTTCCGTCGTCACCACGTGAATGCAGCGAATATCGTTCGACATTGAAAGCGCAAACGAGAGCGCCTTTTCTGAAATGCGGCTCCAGCGGTCGATAGGCAGCACCACAATCGGTTCCTGAATCTCGGCAGGAACAATCGGCCGGTCCAGATCCACTTCGCGCGCAACCTCGCGGTAATGGCGATTGACGGAGCGCATGAAAATAATCATGATGGCAATCAGCAGCGCCGTGATCCACGCGCCCTGCGCGAATTTTGCCACCAGCACCACCAGCGCGGTTACGCCCGTGGCCGCCGCGCCCAATCCATTGATGAACATGCGCATTGGCGCGTTGCCCTGGCGCTTCCAGTGCATCACCATGCCCGCCTGCGACAGCGTAAACGCCATAAATGCGCCCACCGCAAACAGCGGAATCAGCCTGTCGGTAACGCCGCCAAAAACAATCAGCAGCAGCGCCGTCAGCGCCACCAGCACGTAGATTCCCCACGAGTAGAGCAGCCGTCTGCCCCGCAGCAGAAACACATGCGGCATGTAGTTGTCGTTGGCAATCGCGCGCGTCAGCCGCGGAAAGTCAGCAAACGCCGTGTTGGCTGAGAGCGCAAGAACCAGCAGCACAGAGCCAATGGTGACGTAGTAGAACGCGCCGTGCCCCATCACCGCGCGCGTCAGCATTGAGAGCACGCTTTCGTATCCCGCGCCCTCTGGATTGGTGGCCGCAATGCCATACGCGCGGCACAGCAGCGCAATGCCCGACAGCAGAACCGCCAGCAGCACGATGATAATTGTGAGCGTCGTTTTCGCATTCTTGCGCGTCGGCTCGCGGAAAGCCATTACTCCATTGCTCACTGCTTCAACGCCGGTCATGGCGGTGCAGCCTGAGGCGAACACTTTCATCATCAGCCACAAGCTCACCGTCGCGCTGGCCGCCGGCAGCGCCGGCAGCGCGGTCACAGGATGCGGATGCCCGCCTGCGCTCAATACATGCACCGTGCCCACCGCGATCACAATCAGCAGCGTGCCCGCGAATAGATATGTGGGAATCATGAACACCACGCCCGTGTCGTGCACTCCGCGCATATTCACGATCGTCAGAATCGCCAGCACGCCCAGGCAAAGTTCGAGCGTGTAAGGCTGCAGGCTGGGCGCGGCAGAAATCAGCGCGCCCACGCCGGCGCTGATGCCCACCGCCGCGGTCAGCACGTAGTCGATCATCAGCGCCGCGGCAGCCAGCAGCCCCGCGCCCTCGCCCAGATTCTCACTGGCCACCGTGTACGAGCCGCCGCCCTGCGGATACGCTTCAATCGTCTGCCGGTAGCTCACATAAACAATCGCCAGCAGCGCCACAATGGCCGCGCTCACCGGCACAATGTAGTGAACGCCCAGCACGCCCAGCGGAATCAGCAGCGTCAGCGCGGCCTCGGGGCCGTATGCGGCAGAGCTCAGAGCGTCCAGGCCAAACACGGGAATACCGGCGACGGGGCCAATGTGCTCCGCCCGTTCTTCGCTGGTTGCCAGTGGCCTGCCAAACAGAAGATTCAGTGCGCGTGTCGAAAGAGCCATCTGTCCTTGTGTGTGCGGCCGGAGATGGATTGGGGGGAAGGGCCGCCGAGAGCATTGTCTCATGCAGATCTGTAAAGGGGAGCTAAAGACTGGAGGGCAAATAGAGCAATCGCATTTGGAAACTTCGCTGACTGCGCTCTGTTGTTTGGGGTTTGCGAGGAGGGAGCAGGGGCATTTATGCCCCTGATGTGGGCGGCGAATACGCCCGCCTTCAGGCGCGGGCATTGCGTCGCTTTACGCTGAAAAACCCGGGGCTAAAGCCGTTTCCCGTTCAACAGGTTTTCAGGGGCATCAATGCCCCTGCTCCCTCCAAAAGACAGCCTGAAGGCCGTTTGTCCGAACGATCTCCACTAGGACATTTTCAAATGCGTTTGCCTTGGGCGGGCAAGCGCCATTTCACGCTCACAACGAGCGCACTACCTGACCGATGCCGCCGGCAGTGTAAACAGGAATCTGCTTCCGCGCTGCGGAACACTCTCGGCCCAGATGCGTCCCCCGTGCTGTTCCACGATGCTGCGGCAAAGCGCCAGTCCCAGTCCGGTTCCGCCCAACTGCCGCGTATCCGATGCGTCTCCCTGCTGGAACCGCTCGAAGATCCGTTCCAGCTTTTCCGGCGCGATTCCTTGCCCCTGGTCCTCGACGATAAAGCAAACCTCGCCCAGCTCCGGCGAAGCGGTTGCCGAGCCGGTAGCCGGCACATGCTGTGCTGCCAGCAGAATCGTCGTATCGTGCGGAGAGAATCGGATTGCGTTGTTCACCAGCTCGTTCAGCACCTGCAGCACGCGATCCTCATCGGCAAACACAACAGTTCCCGGCGCGGCATGAACCTTAAAGCCAATGCGCGCTTGTGCCGCCGCTTTGTGTGCCACGTCCGCCGCGCGCCGCATCATATCCACCGCTTCCACCGGCCGGCGGTGCAGCGGCAGCCGGCCTTTTTCCACGCTGTCGAAATCCAGTATGTCGTTCACCAGTCGGATCAGCCTGTCGCTGTTGCCAATCGCCATCTCGATCATCTGGCGCTGTTTCTCCGGACGCTTGTCCAGCGAGCCTGAGGCAATCAAACCAAGCGATGCGCGCAGCGATGTGAGCGGCGTGCGCAACTCGTGGCTCACCGTTGAAATAAACTCGTCTTTCATCCGTTCCAGCTTGCGCCGTTCTGTCACGTTCTGGAACGCAACCACCATGCCCGAGATCTGTCCCTGATCCAGCAGGGGATTCGCGCTGTACTCCACCGGGATTCCGGTTCCATCCTGCCGCCAGAAGATCTCGTCGCGCATGCGGATCGACTCGCCTCTGCGCAGCGCCTGCAAGATCGGGTTCGTTGACTTCGAGTAGGGCGTTCCGTCCGCGTGGCTGTGGTGGAGCATCTCGTGTACGTCGCGCCCGGCCAGCTCCTCCGGCAGGTAGCCAAGCGCGCTCGCGCCGGCCTGGTTAATAAAGGTCAGCCGGCCATCCAGATCGATGCCGTAAATTCCGTCGCCCACCGATTCCAGAATCAGTTCGCGCTGCCGCGTGGCCAGGTGCAGCGCCTGCTCCGCCTCGTACTGCTCGGTCACGTCCATGCCGTGATTCAGAATGAACGGCCGGCCGCCCGGCATCTGCATGCGGCGGCTGCGGAACGCAATGCGCCGGTAAACTCCGTCGCTGCGGCGCAAGGGCAACGCGCCCTGCCACTCGTCCATCGTTGTCAGTGTGTTCAGGCATTCCAGGAAGGCCGCCGTGCCGCTCGCATCCATCAGCTCCGTCACCGATCGTCCCACCAGTGCGTCGGTCCCATAGCCCAGCGTCTCCGCTGTGAATCCGTTCAGTGAGGTGAGCCGTCCCTCCATCGAGCAGGTAAACACAAACCCCAGCGAGTTCTCCACCACTTCGCGATAGCGCGCCTCGCTTGAAAGCAGCGCCGCCTTCATCTCGCGCTGTTCGGTCACGTCCTGCCCGCTCACAATCACATATTGGATCTCGCCGTTCGGCCCTTTCAGCGGCCCCAGCGTCCAGCTCACCCGCCGCGATCCTTCGCCCTCGGCCCGCCACGCCGTTTCGTGCGGGCCTGAGTCCTGTCCCGCCGTTGCTTCGCGCAGCTTTACTGCCGCCCACTCCCGGTCGTGCGGTTCCAGAATCTCGTCGACAAACGGCCGACCAATCGTCTCGCCCAGTGAGAGCCCGGTCAACTGCGCGCACGCCTGATTCATGCGCACCATTCTGCCCGCGGTGTCCAGCACGGCTACCAGCGCTGGAATTGAATCGAGCGTCGCCGCTACGAAACATCGTTCAATGGCCAGCGCGCGTTCCGTGCGTTGCCGCGAGCGTTGCGCCTGTTCTTGCAGACGAATCCGGCTATACAGCTCCAGCCGCGTTACCGCCTGCCGGCCCAGTATCTCCAGCAGCGTCAGATGCTCCTCTTTGAACTGGCCGGCTTTTGTTGACAGCACCGCCATGCTGCCCACAATCTGCTGCGCGCCGGTAATCAGCGGCGTGCCCGCGTATGACAGGCAGGGCTTGCCGCCGGCCAGCGGTATCCCCTGGGGAAGAAAGCGCCGGTCCTCGCCTGCGTTCGCAATCAGCATCGGTGCGCCGGTCTCCAGCATCCAGTGACATGCTGTCGTGGTGCGCGTCTGCTCCACGCCTTTAAACCCATACCGCGCTTTGAACCAGAGACGGTGGTAGTCCATCCAGCCTATGTACCCGTACTCCGCGCCGCACAACACCGCGGCAAGCTCAACGAGCTCGTCCAGCGCCGGATCGGGATTTCGATCGAAGATAGTTGCTTCGGAACGCGGGAAGCCCTCCCGGTTCTCAAAGATCTTCGCGCCTTGCATTGAGGCCATAAGTTACACGCAGATAAAGTAAGTATCCAGCATGGGGAGCCGATTGACTCTCACACAAATTGGCCAAAGTTGTGCAAAACGAGATGCCACACAAGTACTTCATTAATTTGGACTATGGATTCAATCCGAGGTTACTCGCGGTACCCTCGAACGCGTTACTATTTGCTGGAATTCTCAGCACTCTGTCCGGCCGGTTTCTAAGATTCATGACAAGACTGAGACTGTCATTCTGAACGAACGGGGCCCCAAACGTTCTTCAGTTTGGGGGTGGTGAGCGAAGAATCTGCGGTTGCTCTTTCGCGCATTCTACAAAGAACTCTAGAGACAGCCCCTAGCTCACTCATCGAGCGCCGCTCTTCGGCTCCGCCAAAAACAGCTCAAGGAGCAGTCGGCAGCTTGCAGCAGTCACCGGAAGCGGCCGGTTCGTTCGCCCCCGCGTCCAGCACCACTTTCCATTTGCCATCCGGCTCTCTGCGCCACATGGTGATGTACCGTCCGCTGGTCAGCACTGGATTTCCGTTCGCATCCTTGCTGCGCCCCTCGTAGTGCCCCCAGGTGTAGCCCATATCGCCGCTTGGCCCCATCAGCGCGTCGGTCGGCGTCCACGAGAGCTGGTAATCCTTTGGCGACCAGTTGGCCCCCTTGGCCACGGCCACCTTGCCAATCAACGGTGCCGCGCCGTTGCCCAGCGCCACGCCGTCGCCCGCAAACCAATCGGCAAATGCCGCTCCGCCGCGCTCGGCCACGTCCTTGGCAAAGCGCGCTTCCAGGTCGTACAGCAGCATCTTGCCGGGATTGACGGTCGTGTCGGTCAGAGGATTCGGCACATTCGATTGCGGCGTCGGCTCCAGCATCTGCGCTCGAGCGGGCAGGGAACCGGCCGTCAACCCGGCCATCGCTCCCGCCACCAATCCCGCCAGTACCACTCCGCAAATTCCCGCTCTCCATCTTGCCGCCACGCTCTTGATCGCCATCGTTCCAAGCTCCATTTTGTTGTGAAAACTCCACGTGCCCATCCTACAACCCGGCCTCGCGCCTCCGCAGTGCCCGGCGCAAGCTCACTCCTCACCGTGCTCCGCAACTCCACTGGCAAATCTCTTCCGCCAGTGCCTGCCTCTACTTGGGTTCAGGCGTCGGTGCCTGAACCGGAGTCGCCGCCGGCGCGCCGCTGTTGCCGCTTGTATCCACCACGGGCAAAATGCGCGACTCCGAACGGAATAGGTGATAGTCGGTAAACACCACGTCGTTCACATTCGTCGCGTACGTTTTGTGCGTTGTGATGGAGATGGTGCCCGATTCCTCGACAGCAGCCGCGGATTTGTAGCGCACCACGCTCCACAAAGGGC
>Ga0302320_10011399_pt1 | contig 18821 bp, 19 predicted proteins | sample Bog_T0_3_FD_202130 | JGI IMG/M metagenome (GOLD analysis project Ga0302320, IMG submission 202130) | Peat permafrost microbial communities from Stordalen Mire near Abisko, Sweden - Bog_T0_3 | ecosystem: Environmental > Terrestrial > Soil > Wetlands > Peat | place: Sweden: Abisko, Stordalen Mire...
CACCTGCGGTGCGGCGGGCGCGCTTCGCGCATGGGGTTCGTGGTCTCCCAGGCACCTGCGGTGCGGCGGGCGCGCTTCGCGCATGGGGGTCGTAGTCTCCCAGGCACCTGCGGTGCGGCGGGCGCGCTTCGCGCATGGGGTTCGTAGTCTCCCAGGCACCTGCGGTGCGGCGGGCGCGCTTCGCGCATGGGGTTCGTAGTCTCCCAGGCACCTGCGGTGCGGCGGGCGCGCTTCGCGCATGGGGTTCGTGTTCTCTCAGGTCTCAGAAGCGCGGGACCTGGGGCATCCCGGGTACCCGGCACGCGGCGTGGGTGCGAGTTCAAAAGGGTCAAAGACCGGGGGTGGGCGGCGAATCCAGCGCGATGTCCCGAACTTCCAGTTGTTCTTCGGGCTGGAGATAGCCTTTGCGGCGAAACCAGTCTTCCATGGCCGGCTGAAGGCGGGCGAGAGGGACGCGGGTTCCGGCTTCGAGCAGGCCGTCGGCAACGGGGAGCGTGTCGTCGAAGACCGCGTCGTTGGTGAAGTTGCGCATGGCGAAGTTGTCGATCCAGCGTAGCGGGCAGGGGTGGCGGAGGCCGCGGGCGTCGATGCGCTGAATGGAGAGCCGGCGGGCGAACATGCTTTCAATGTAACGGATGGGGCGGATGGGCGGCTTGTGGGGTAAGGTTTAGGTTGGCTGCATGAATTTTGAAGCGGAAACGCGGGTCCTTCGACTGCGTAGGCCGCAAAGAGCGCGGCCCACTTCGCTCAGGATGACAGATTTTTATTGAACGAGCATTAGGGTCAGTTCACTGGCGCCGGTGGCTCAATGGCGCAGCTATTCCGTTACTTGCCCTTGACGACTTTCGCGTCCTTCAGTTGCTCGGTCTCGACGCGAAAGCGCTTGAAGTCGTAGTCGCGCTCGGTGAAGTGCTGGCGGAAGTTTTTGAGCAGCAGGACCCGCGCTTGCATGGTTCCCTCGCCGCCGGTGGGCAGCCAGATTTCGCCGTTGACCAGGGCCTGGTCGAAGTGGAAGTTGGAACCCTTGGCGATGGAAGCGAAGAGGCCGCCGGCGACCTTGAAATCGTCGTTGAAGCGGACCTCCAGGTGGGCCACCTCGCGGTCGGCCTCGTCGATCCACAGGGTTCCCTGGAGCTTCTTGGATGCATCTTCGGCCAGGCCATGCGTTTTGGCGTCCTTGCGGCCCACAAAATCGAAGACGATGGCCGGGCGTCCGCGAAAGCTTTCGCGGCGCGGATTGCGCACATCCATGATTTCAAGAACCCGGGTGACGCTGATGCTGGGTCCTTCGAGGGGCAAGTCGCGAGGCGTTTTCTCGGCCTTTTCGACCATTTTGGTGACCCGCTCGGTTTCCTTTTGCTGGTCATGATCGCTGAGGGGCTGGCCGTTTTTCTTCACGGTGCGCTCGACCAGGTGGCCGTTGACGAAAAAGTCCTCGTGCTCCTCGGTCTCGGTCTTCTTGACCTGTCCGCCGGCGTCGATATCCTGGGTGGTTTGGAGGGAACTGTAGGTGTAGTTCTCGCGTACCTGGTCAAGCTGCTTCTGGTGGTCGAGAACCTCGCGGACCAGTTGGCGAATCTCCGGCAAGGGCGGCGAGGCGGGTTGCTGGGCCGGCAATGGAGGGAGAAGGACGAGCGCCGGCAAGGGGAGAAAGAGACCTGCTAGCCGGACAATGCATCGAAATTGCATGAAGGGGAAACCTCTGGGGTGTCGGTCTTCGGCACTCGGCAGGCGCCGAAGGGGATTATGGTATTGGACCAGGGGGCAGTGAAAAGGGCGGCAAGCGGGAGGAATCCGGGCAGCCCGGCCTGGTCCATGCTATAACGGGAACCGGACGAATGCACCCAAACTCGGGCCAGTGCAAGGGGTTGGAGCCGGCCGGGATGCGATGGAATCACGCGGGGCGGGATCGAACGGGACGACAAGGAGAACTTGAAGACATGGTAAGACTCTTGGTTCAATGGCTGTTGAGCGGCTTGGCCCTGCTGGTGGTTTCAGAGATCGTGCCCGGCTTCACGGTGCGGGGATTGGGGCCGGCGCTGGTGGCGGCGCTGGTGATTGGCCTGTTGAACGCGACGGTCGGCTTCGTTCTCAAGATCATCACCTTCCCGATCAGCATTATCACCCTGGGGCTGTTTTTGCTGTTCATCAACGGGCTGATGATCCTGGTGGCGTCGAACATCGTGAGCGGCTTCCGGGTGAGCGGGATTGGGCCGGCCTTCTGGGGCGCGGTGGTGCTGGCGCTGCTGGGGGTTCTGATCCGGTCGGTGACCAGCAACGCGTAAAGGGAGGCAACGAGGCGGGCGGCCTTCAGTTTTCGGTTGTTTTTTGGCCAGCACATTTGCTAATTTGGTTGCGTACCTCGCGAGCCCGCGAAGGGGAACGAAGCAGCGGGCTCTACCTGCACTCTCCGGCTTCTGAGGGAATGTGGATGGGGGCGCTTCAGAAGCACACCGGGAAGGTGTGCCTGCGCCTCGAACCGCACCGGGCCTTCCCACGACGCCACCCCGTTCCAATCCACAAGAGGAGAGAAGCCCATGAGCAGTCCTGCGCAGCATCACCGCATCACGTATATCGAATTCACAGCCACCGACATTGAGCAGGCCAAGAGGTTCTATTCAACCGTTTTCGGGTGGAGCTTCCAGGACTGGGGGCCGGATTATGTGAGCTTTCACGGCGCGGGCATCGACGGCGGCTTCGCGAAGGCCGATGCGCACGGGGCGCCGGCCAAGTTTGCGCCGCTGGTGGTGCTCTACTCGGCGGATTTGAAGGCGACCGAGGACGCGATTGCGGTAGCCGGCGGCAGCATTGTTGCGCCGACCTTCGAGTTTCCCGGCGGGCGGAGGTTCCACTTCGCCGATGGGGTGGGCAACGTGCTGGCGGTGTGGTCGGAGTAGGCGGCTGAGCGCGAGGGGTAATGAACGGGCAGGCCGCAAAAGCGCGGCCTGCTTCGCTCGGGATGACGGGCTTATAGGTGGGGTGAAGGAATGAGAAGATTGATTATTCTTCTCCTAATTTCGCTTTGGGCAACGACCGCCGGAGCGGTTGACCCGCCAGGGCAAAGAATCACCATCGACCAGGCCACAGCCCTTGTCATGGCATCCCTTACTGCGCAGCAAAAGACGGTTACCAAACCTGGGGATAGAGCCAGAGCCACCTTCCCCTGGGAACCCCTCAAGGTTCCTCTTCTTCGATGTGACTTGGGAAGGGGCTCCGAATGGAAGTGTTGTCGTGGGCAACTTTGCAGTTGATCCCTATACTGGTGATGTGTTTAGCGCCACGATGACCTGTGATGAGGAGAAGAACAAGAGGCTTGAGGCTCTTCAGGCGCGAATTCGGGCTATGCTCCACCTGTCTCTGTCGGACTACCGCCGAATGAAGACCAACGGCCCTCTCTGCGAGCAATGAATGAACAACTCAACCCGCTAATCCGAACAGGCCCTAGTTCACCGGCGGGGCCAGCATGAGCGGTTTGCGCGGGGCGAGTTCATCGCGGACCAGGGTGAGGCCCAGGATGCAGCGTTCGAAGGAGTCGGAGAGGCGCGCGAACAGGGGCGCTTCCTGCTCGTACTCGTAGAGGTTGAACTGGCTGACGATGTAGTAGCTCTCCTTGCCGGTGCGGATCAGCTCGCCCAGGCTGGGCCGGTGGCGGCGGCGTCCGCTGGCCGAGTCAGTGGCCTCCGGATACATGCCGGCAACGAAGAGGGCGTAGTCGCCGATGTGCTTGCGCACCGAGCGCTCGGCGTCAAACGAAGGGGCATCGCCCAGGACCGGGTCGGCGGCGAAGATCATGGCTTCGAGCTCTTCGACGGGGTGGCCGCTGGCGTCGCGGACCTTGTAGAGGTTTTCGGCCTGAGAGAACTCGCAGAGCAGGCGGGCGACATAGCCGGTGACATCGGGATCGTGCAGGCCGAGCTTGCCCTCATAGCTGTTACGGACAGCTTGCTGGAAGAAGGATTCGAGCGGATGAGTCTGCATACACGCCTCCCACGGCCGCCTGCACGGCCGGACTGCTCTTGAGGTTCTGGCCGGTTGCTCCTTGCGCAGCAACGGATGACGCCGGCCGGGGCCCGGTTTGGCTTGCTTAGTGGAACAGCTTATCGGAAAACTCGTAAATGCCGAATAGGGGGAAGGCAATTTTATTGGCAGAGTGGGGCGACGATTGCGAGGCCAGAGGGCGGGGTTCGGAATCCTGCGCTGGGGGTGGCGCGGTCCAGCTTCGGACGCATTCTTCTTGAAACGCAGAAGAGGCGCGGCTCAATGGCGAGCCGCGCCTCTTCTGAAAATGCAACAGTTACTGTTGGGGTTTGGGGGCCGGAGCCGGCGTTGCAGCCGGAGCGGGGGCCTGAGGCACCTCGCCGGAGGGTTGCGCGGGGGCTTCGAGCTTCTTGTTTTTGTCGGCCAAGCGGGTCTTGTCGCCGGTGGTGGTGGCCTTCTTTTTCTTTTTCTTGGAGGTATCGCCGGCCAAGCCCAACGGACCCGCCTGGGTCTGACGGTCAGCAACCTCGGCGGCATCGGGCGCGGCGGGGGCCATGGTATCCACCCTCGGCCCCTTGACCTTGGCTTTTTTGGCCAGCTTGGCGCGTGAGCTGAAGCGGGTTTTCGCCACCGGCTTGGCGTCGGTCTCCAGCGGATTGACCGGCTCCGGGGCGGAGCTGGCCTGAGGCGGAGGAATTGCGCCGGCATCCTCGGTTTTGGCCTCGACGGCATTGGGCAGGGTCTGGGTAGGCGCCTTGCCAAAGCGGATTTTTTCTTTCTTGCCGGGCTTCATGGAGGCCTGGGCGGTGGTCTTGGCGCCCTTTTTGCCCTTCCTGGCCGGCTCCGCCTTGGCGGGCGTTGCCGCCGCGGTCTCCTCGGCCGGAGCGGCGGAGGCCGTTTTCTGGCGGAAGGTGCGGGTGTTGGCGCGGAAGCGGGTGCGCTCAATCTTCTTCTTTTTCTTGGGCGCGGGCGGCGTATAGGCGCTGTAGATGGGCTTGGTCTGCTTGGCGCTGGCGCCGGTGTCGGTGTAGCCAGGCTTGATGTCGATGAAGGCATCCTCGCGCATCTTGGTCAGATACTCGCGCATGGCCGGCTCCATGCGAGCCATGTAGAAGTTCTGCTCGACCTGTTCCTGGACGTCTTTGTAGGCGGGAACGCCGCCGGGAACGTGCTGCACGACCTTGAGGATGACATAGCCCTGACGGGTGCGAATGGGCTGGGTGAACTCTCCGGACTTGAGGGCAAAGGTCTGATCCTCAAGCACCTTGGCGAGTTTGCCGCGCTGGAACTGGCCCAGATCGCCGCCCTCGGCTGCAGTGGAGCCGTCGCTGAAGGTGCGGGCCAACTGGCTGAAGTCGCCGCCGGCACGGAGCTTGGCTTCGAGATCGTCGGCCTTGGCTTTGGCCGCGGCGAGTTTGGCCGGGTCGTCCGGCTCGACGCCGCCGGGCACCGTGGCGGAGGGAGCAGCGGCGCCGACCGAGACCAGGATCTCGCTCAGGTGGACGCTCTCTTCCTGCGCGTACTCGTTCTTGTGCTCGTTGAAGTAGCGCTCGGCCTCGCCGGGGGTGAACTGGATTCGCTTGCCCACCTCCTGGCGCATGACATCCTGGGTGATGATGCCGTTGCGGATGTTGGCCTTGAAGTCCTCGAAGGAAACGCCCTGTTCCTTGGCGGCCTTTTCCAGGTCTTCCAAGGTTTCCAGGTTGTATTGCTTGCGGATCTCGTTGAGGCGGGTGACCAGTTCGGTGTCGCCGGTGACGCCCAGCTCCTTGCCCTTGGAGAGCCACAACTGCTGGTCGATGAGGTTGCGCAGCAGGTCCTTGTGGGCCTCGGACGTCTCCTGCATCGAGGCGCCGTGCTGATGGGCCTCGGCATCCAGTTCCTTCATGGCGCGGTCAAAATCCGAGCGCGTGATGATCTGGTCGTTGACGCGGGCGATGATGTCTTCGACCGTGGCGCCGCCGTAGGGGCTCTCGGGCGCGGCGGGACGGGTTTGCGCCAGAGTGGAACTTGCGAGCAGCACCGTGCCGAACACGAAAGCCGCGGGAGTGCGAAAGAGTCTTAGGGTCATAGGTTCAGGACACGGCAGGCAGCGAAGAATCACTCCCTGATGCATAGACGCCATTGTAAATGCCTGGGGAGCACCGGAGTCGAATTGAGTTCCGATTCCCGGCCCAATCGGAGGGTGGATGGCGGTGGATTTGCCGCCGGTGGGGCGGTTATTCGTGAATTAGGAGAAAATGCAGGCCATTGAGCGGGTTGGGGTTCGCGCTCATTTGAGAGCCGGCCAGCGGGAGCCCGGAGTGGGCCGGAAGCGAATTGCGAGCCGTTGGAGACCGGGAGCAGGCTGGCGGCCAGCCGCGCCCAGGGCCGCTGAATGGGGTTCGCGGCTACCCGAATGGGCTCAGTGAGAGTCAAACAATACGGTGCTATACTCTAGCCCAAGACAGCTCTGCCGGGCACGCTTGAGCGGTTTTCCGCCCCCTTGGCCTTGCCGAAAACGGACCAGGTCAGTTTTTATCGAGGATCATTCCGCTCCGCCGCATGGGGTCCGGAGTCGCTCCCGAAGGAAATCCGTTCTTGAACGTCCCCCGTATTTGCCGTCCGGAGGTTCCATCCGCCTATGACTCCCCGCGCCCGCCGCGCATTTTTCACCGTGGTTCTCTTTTTTTCTGTCTGCGCCGTTGTGGGCAGCGTTTTGCAGCGCAAAGTGGGGGCTCAGTCCTCGGCCGACGAGAGCCAGCTTCGCGACAGCCTCAAATCGTTCACCAGCGTTTATGCGCTGGTGGAGCAGAACTACGCCGAGCCGATCAGCGGCGACAAGGCGGACACGGCGATTTACGACGGAGCGATTCCGGGGATGCTGCGGGTGCTGGACCCGCACTCGAACTTCTACGACCCGAAGGCCTACGCCAAGATGCGCGAGGACCAGCACGGCCGCTACTACGGCGTGGGCATGCTGATTCAGCAGCAGAACAATAAGGTCTACGTGGTGACGCCCTACGAGAACACGCCGTCGTTCCGGGCGGGCATTCATCCGGGAGACATCATCAACTCGGTGGACGGGAAGATGGTCTCGGTGGACGGCAAGATTCCCGACGGGCTGGCATCGTCGGACATGGTGGCCAAGGCTCTGAAGGGACCGAAGGGCACGCATGTGCAGGTGACGATGGTCCGCGAGGGCCAGGACAAGCCGCTGGTGTTCGACCTGGTGAGGGACGAGATACCACACCCCTCGGTGGATCTTTCGTATGAGATTCGGCCCGGCATCGGGTATATCCATCTAACCCAGTTTCAGGAGACCACCGCCCAGGAGGTCATCGAGGCGGTGGACGGCTTCAGCGGCCTGAGGGGCCTGGTGCTGGATTTGCGCAACAACCCCGGCGGGCTGCTGAGCCAGGCGGTGGAAGTCTGCGACCATTTACTCAGCAAGGGGCAGAATATTGTTTCGCAGCGCGGGAGGGCCTATCCGGACCAGGTGTACACGGCGAGCCACGGCAACAGCGGGAAGACCTTCCCCATCGTGGTGCTGGTGAACAAAGGGACGGCATCGGCGGCGGAGATTGTGTCGGGCGCCTTGCAGGACCACGACCGGGCGCTGATTGTGGGCGAGACGACCTTCGGCAAGGGGCTGGTGCAGACAGTCTATAACCTGAATGAAAACACCGGTTTGGCGCTGACCACCTACCACTACTACACGCCCTCGGGACGGCTGATTCAGCGGAACTATTCCGGCGTTTCGGCCTACGACTACTACTTCATGCACGCGGGAGCGCAGCCGGCCGACACCACCAACCGCGAGGTGAAATTCACCGACTCCGGACGGACGGTCTACGGCGGCGGCGGGATCACGCCCGACGAGAAGATCGAGACGCCCAAGAGCAACCACTTCCAGGACACGCTTCTGGTGAAGGATGTGTTTTTCCACTTTGCGCCGGTTTACCTGTCGAACCGCACCGTGGACCGGAATTTCCAGGTGGACGACGCGGTGCTGGGGGAGTTCAAGAAATACCTCACCGCGCAGAGCATTCCCTGGACCGAGGCCGACCTGACGGGCGTGATGGACTGGCTGAAGGTGAGCATCAAGGACAAGATCTTCACCATCCAGTTTGGGCAGTTGCAGGGGCTGCATACGCGGGCCGACTGGGACCCGATGATTCAGAAGGCGCTGACGTTTTTGCCCGAAGCGCAGGCCCTGGAAGACAACGCCCATAAAGTTCTGGCACAGAAGGCGATAGCGCGGAACACGGCGCAGTAAAGCCGGCAGTTGCTGGACCGAGCGGCCATCCTCTGGGGGATGGCCGCTTTGCGTTGGGGGGCAGTTGGAGGACGGGGCTTTTGGCAACGGCGGCCCCATGCGGTAAGCTTTCGGGCAGAATGAAAGACATTTATATTGCCGATGTGGCCAACTTTGACGAAGGCAAGCTGTTCGACGGCTTCTTCCTGGTCCTGGCCAAGCAACAGCGGACGACCAAGACCAACAAACCCTATTTGAATCTGATTTTGGGCGACAAGACGGGCCAGCTCGAAGGCCGGGTGTGGGCGCCGGATGATCCGCGCATTGCCCGGGACTTTGAGCGGGGAGACATTGTGAAGGCCCGGGGCAGCGCGTCGCGCTTCGACGACCGGCTGCAGATGAAGGTAGACCAGCTCCGCAAGGCTTTGCCGGGCGAGGTGGAAAAGGGCGACATGATGCCCTCGACCACCTACGACGTGGCCCTGCTGTGGCGGCAACTGGAGGGCTTTGTGGCCAGCTTCTCCAATGCCGACCTGAAGCTGCTGCTGACGACATTGCTGGCCGACCCGGCTCTGGCCGAGGCGTACCGGGAAGCCCCGGCGGCCAAGCAACTGCACCACGCCTGGCTGGGCGGCCTGCTGGAACACGTCATCAGCCTGCTGACACTGGCCGACCGCGTCGCGCCGCATTATCCGGTTTTGGATCGCGACCTGCTGCTGACCGGGGTGATCCTGCACGACATTGGCAAGATTCGCGAGCTGAGCTGGGAGATCGGCTTCGAGTACACCATCGAGGGGACGCTGCTGGGGCACATTCAGATCGGCACGGCGCTGGCCGAGAAGACCATCGACAGCCTGCCCAATTTCCCGCCGAAGTTGAAGACCCTGGTGCTGCACATGATTCTGTCGCACCATGGCAAGCTGGAATTCGGCTCGCCCAAGCTGCCCATGATTCCCGAGGCCCTGGTGCTGAACTTCCTGGACGACCTGGACGCCAAGATGCAAGCCGTGCAGGGCGAATTCGACAAGTGCATCCGCGAGGGCAAGGGGCCGGACGAGATGACGGGCAAGGTGTGGGCGTTGGACCAGCGGCAGTTGCTGAATACGAAGCGGTGGCTGGGGGAAGGGTAAAAGCAGGGGACAGGGGACAGGGATGCGGCGCTCTCTTGATTGCCAGGTCACAAGATCGAGAGTTGGAAAGTCGCTGACGCATTGCCGGTTCTGGCGCGTGATCAAAATCACCGCTGCAGCTCATCGGTTAATTTAAGCTCGGTAGCCTCATGAAAACAGCGAGTTACACTGCTCGGCGAATCTTGGCGGTGGTCTTAGCGTTTGGTGCTTTGACGGCTGCGTTCTGCGTGGGGCAGGACGTTCCTAATGGCGTCCACTACAAGAGACTAGTGCAGAAATCAACGAAAAAGCAAAAGCCGAGCTCGAACGAGCGCTTGCAGATACCAAGACCCCGAAGAGATTTCTGAGCGAAACGATCAGTTGTGGGCCGATTTTATGGGATGATTTCAAGGCGGACCATGACTCCTTATCGAAAGATTCGACTCCGGTAACTATGTTTTTGTCAGTTCCAGATCCCGTCCGCGCCGAAGGTCGAGGCTTTCGCACTCAGGAGCAGCGTGACAAGTTCTGGAAGTTGTTGCTCGATAAATACCCAGGCTTGCGGAAGGGTATGGTCCGGCCGGCTCGAGCAAATGAGATTAGCTTCTATTGGGCAACAATTCCTTTCGACATCGAAGAGCCCTTCTTTGCGATTGAAACGCCAACGGACGTCTTTGTGGCCAATCTGAGGTTTGAGAAGGAAACCGTAACCTTGTTTTGGATCGATAGAGTAGATGACCTCAGAAAACTGAAAAAGTGAAAGACCAGGCGGCCCAAATATGACATCCGCGGCACGGATGCGCCAAGTCTCGTCCTTTAAACATGGAAGTTCGTCGGCGGCACTTGGTCATGGCTTCTGCTTGTCGCAGTAGGTCCTCTGCCGGTACGCTTCCGGCGTCTCGATGACAAACGCCGTCTGCCCGGCCAGCGCCAGCAGGTCTTCATCGCCTGTCACCAGCAAGTCAGCGCGGCCACTGTGCGCAAGATCCAGAAATGGCTGGTCTTTCGGGTCCCGGCAGTGGACCGAACAAGCTTCGGTCGCTTGAAGGGGCTCGCAGTAGGGCAGGTAATCGCCCAGCAACTCAAATTGGTATTCAGGGCTCAATTTGAACTTGCGATAGCTGAGAACCCGAGTCAATTCGAACACCGTTGCATGGGACGCGAGCGGGATGGAGCATCGCTCCCGCCAGTGCGCCCTGAGCCAAGCGAGACGCCCCGTTGGGAAGACGAGGGCGGAAACAGCCGCGTTGGTGTCGAAAACGACTCTAAGACGCTCGGAACCGGTCACTAGCCTTCCCGCGCCCACTCGATCGCATCCGAGACATCCTGCTCCGTGATCCCCAGGCCGGCCAGGTGCTGCCGCACTTCATCGGCCTTGCTGGGCCGAAGCGGCTTGAGCAGGATCGAGGTCCCATCGGTGCTCACATCGAAGTACTCCACCCCGTTGAAGCGTGCTGCCACCGCCTTGGGCAGGGTGAGTTGGTTCTTGACGGTCAATTTGGCCAGCATGATTCGCCTCATTCAAGGAAACAAGGAAATCCTACCATATTCCGATTCTCGTGTCCCTCAGGCCAGGAACCAGTTCCACTGCTCGTCGGTCAGGGGCACGACCGAAAGGCGGCCGATGAGGACCAGGGGCGAGGCGGCGAAGAGCGGCGAGGCCTTGATGGCGGCCAGGGTTTTGGGGTTCTTGAGCCGCTTGCCGACCTTGACCGTCACGACGGGGACCTTGGGGTTGGACGAGTCCACGCTGAGGACGGTTCCGGTGCCGACGGCGGTGCGCTCGTCGCCGGTGTGGTAGAAGATCCATTTGGTTCCGGCCTTCATCTCGCGCAGGTGCTTCACGGCGGTGGGGTTGGTCACGTTGTCCCAGACGGTCTGCTTGTCGCCAAGGAAATCGTCGTAGGAGTAGACATCGGGCTCGGTCTTGAAGAGGAAGCTGGGCATGCGCTCCATGGTAGGCGAACCAGGCCGGGGCGGGGAAATGAAAATTGGCGGGGCGGCATTAAAAGACTTCCGTCTGGAACTCTTGTTACGACCTTCGCTAACTCTTGGTAGAATGGCCGTTAACTTATGTCGAAGAGATATGTTTCCCTGCTCATTTTTCTGGCCGTGTTATGCTGCCCGGCGCTCCAAGCTGCTGAGCCGTGGACCGAGGTGATCAGCGCTCATTTTACCGTGCTGACTGACGCCGGTGAAAAGCAAGGGCGCCATATTGCCGATCAGTTTGAACGCATGCGCTGGATGTTTCAGACCCTGCATCCCAAACTGAATGTCGATCCGGCTCAGCCGATCGTCGTGCTGGCGAGCAGGAACCAGAAGTCCTTTGCGGCGCTGGAGCCGCAGGCCTATCTAGCCAAGGGGCAGATTAAGCTTGGGGGTCTGTTCCTGCAAACCCCGGACAGGTATTACATGCTAATCCGTCTCGACGCCACGGAAGAGCATCCCTACGCCACCATCTATCACGAATATACGCATCTGCAATTTGCCTCCGCCAGCGAATGGCTGCCGCTGTGGATCAACGAGGGGTTTGCGGAGTTCCTGCAGAATACGGACATCCGTAACAAGGACGTGCTTCTGGGCCAGCCGAGCGTGGACGACATTCTCTATCTGCGGCAGAATCGGCTCATTCTGCTTTCCGTGCTTTTCAGCGTGGATCATAACTCGCCCTACTATCACGAGGAACAGAAGGGCTCCGTCTTCTACGCCGAGTCGTGGGCTCTGACCCATTACCTGGAAATGACCGACCACGAGAAGGGCGCCAATCGGCTGGGGGATTACCTCCGGCTGGTCAGCCAGCAGGTGGACCCGGTCACCGCCGGCGAGGAGGCCTTCGGAGACCTGAAGAAGTTGCAGGCGCTGCTGGATTCCTACATCGAGGCCGGCAATTACAAACAGTTCATGTTATCGAGCGCAGCCGCTCCGATTGACGAATCGGCCTTTAAGGTGCGCCTGCTGACGCCCGCAGAGACCGACGCGGCGCACGCGGATTTCCTGGTTGACGTCCAGCGGACCGCCGAAGCCCGGGCGCTGCTGGAGGCGTTGCTGAAGCAGGATCCGGCGAACGCGCGGGCGCATGAGGGGATGGGTCATCTGGAGCAGCGCGAAGGGAACCTGGATGCCGCGAGGAAGTCGTACGAACTGGCGGTAAAGCTGGGCTCCCAGAGTTATCTGGCGCACTATTACCTTGCGGAGCTTACCATGACGCAGGGAGGTGGAGAACTGGACAAGCAGGTCGAAGAGAGCCTGCGCGCCGCGATCCGGCTGAATCCACGCTTCGCCCCGGCTTACGGGCTGCTGGCGGAGGCGCTGGCCATGCAACGGGAAAATGATGAGGCGCGCCAGATCAACGTGAAGGCGATCGAACTGGACCCCGGCAATGTGACCTATCGCGTGAATGCGGCCAACATCCTGATATCCATGGAGCGGTACACCGACGCCCAGGCCGTGCTGCGCACCGCGGCCAAAATGGCCACACATTCTGGCGACAAGGCTCTGGTCGAAAACAGATTGGGCGAGATTGCGCAAATTCAGGCCATGCGCGCCCAGGCCGCCGCGCAGGCCGCCACCCCGGCCGGGACGCACGTGGAAGAGCAGGTGGTGGACGTCGTTCCCGCCCCCAAGCATCCCACTGAGCCGCGGGACGGGCCCAAGCACACCGCCGAGGGCGTCATCCGGAGCGTGACCTGCGCCTATCCCTCGGATCTCGAATTCCGCGTCGAGAGTTCAAAGAAATCCGTCTCGCTCTATAGCAACGACTACTTCAAGATCGACCTGTCGGTGGTCGGATTCACGCCGCAGGGAAGCATGAACCCCTGCAAGGACTTCGAAGGGATGAAGGCGCGGATTGAGTACGCGGAGAGCTCCGACAAGACGGTGGACGGACAGGTGATTTCCATCGAACTGAGAAAGTAGCGGATCGCTCCAGCCTCCCGATTTCTGCGTTTTCTGCTTTCCCCCGTTACAATCAAGAGGCTATGATTCGTTTCTCAACTGCCGGGGAGTCGCACGGTGAGGCACTGATTGCGCTGGTCTCGGGGCTGCCGGCCGGTGTACCCGTCGATCTCGATTTTGTGAACCGCGAGCTGTGGCGGCGGCAGCAGGGCTACGGTCGGGGCGGGCGGATGAAGATTGAAACCGACAAGGCCCACGTGCTTTCCGGGGTGCGGCACGGCAAGACGATCGGCGCGCCGATTGCCATCGAGATTGTGAATCGCGACTGGAAGAACTGGGAGAGCAAGCTGCCGGTGGAGGCCGGAGACCCGGCGCTGCACCAGGCGGTGTCTTCGCCGCGGCCCGGTCATGCGGACCTGGCCGGGGCGCTGAAGTACAACTTTCCTGACGCCCGGTATGTGCTGGAGCGGGCATCGGCGCGCGAGTCGACCTCACGAGTGGCCGCCGGAGCACTGGCCAAATTGATGTTAAAGACCCTGGGGATTGAAGTGGCGAGCCACGCCATCCGCGTGGGCCGCGTGGAGTTGGAACGGGCGGCCCGGTGGGAGGAGATTGCCGCGCTGGCCGGCCGCGACGAGGTGGTTCTGGGCTGCGTGGACGAGGCCACCGAGGCGCGCATGAAGGAAGAAGTGGAAGAGGCGGCGCGGACCGGCGATACGGTGGGCGGGGTCTTCGAGGTGGTGGTTCACGGCGCGCCGGCGGGACTGGGCACCTACGCCAACTGGGATGAGCGGCTGGACGGGCTGCTGGCCTGGGCGGTGATGAGCATTCAGGCGGTGAAAGCGGTAGAGATCGGCCGCGGGGTGGTGGCCGCCGAGAGCTTCGGCTCCCAGGTCCACGACCCGATTCACTACGCGGCCGAGGCGAACGGCCAGCCGACGCGGTTTACGCGGCCGCAGAATAACGCCGGGGGCATTGAGGGCGGCGTTTCGAACGGCGAAGACATTGTGGTGCGCGGCTACCTGAAGCCCATCTCGACCTTGCGCAGGCCGCTCGAGTCGGTGCGCTTTGACACCCGGGAGGCGACCAGCGCAAGCTACGAACGGAGCGACATTTGCGTGGTGCCGGCGGCCGGTGTGGTGGCCGAGGCCATGGTGGCTCTGACGGTAGCGAGGCTGGCGCAAGAGAAGTTCGGCGGCGACTCGGCGGTGGAATTGCAACGGAATTTTGCTGGATACATCGAACAGATACGGGGCTATTAGCGCGCCTCTCCCGTACCGGGACATGGGTTGTTCGTTCGACGGTAGAATGGTTTAGGCGAGGAGGTATCTATGGACGGCCCGAATTTCGACCCGCGTGTTGGCGAAGAGGTTCGCGTTGGATTCCGTCCTGGAATCTTCAAAATCACCAAAGTGCGGCCTGCTGGGGAAGAACATCCAAATCAGAACCTCCATACTCGTGAGAGCATGTTCGGCACTGTGGATTTACGGCAGGAGGGCAGTGGCTTTGAATTGCCTGCAACATCTTGGCATCTACTGGATTACGTCGATGAGACGCGCAATGTTCGTCGCACCATCGAATGGCTTGCGACGAATCCCGAGGGCCGGAAATACCCCGGCTATATCGTCGACTATGAGGTAATGGCCGGCGACGACCATGCAGGGAATCCATCCGTCTTTGTGCGCTTTCTGGTCGATCAGGATTACTTTTATGAGAATGGCCAGGCATCGGAAGAGAAGGTTTCCGCATTGAACGAATTTCTCAACGATGTTCGCAAGGAATTGCTTTATCTCGATCAGGATCGCTGGATCTATGTGCGGGCAGGGCAAGCGCGGAAGGTGCTCGATGTCGCTAGCTGAGGAATTGCTGGAGCGCGCGCAGTTCTTGGCGAGTGATGAGCATACAACCTCGCAGGCAAACATCCGGCGCGCAATTTCCGCCTCGTACTATGCGGTTTTTCATCTGCTTTCCGCGGCAGTAGCGGAACAGGTCAGTCCGGATTTACCAGCAGGACTTCGAGAATGCACTCAGCGAGCGCTGAGTCACAGCCAGATGTTCAATGTGGCTAAGGCTTTTTCGCAGCAAGGTCAGATAACGGTTAAAAACCTGCCAAAGGGTTTCGTATTGCCCAATCCGATTTCCGCCGAACTTGCTTCGGTTGCAAGCGACTTTCAAGAGTTGCAGGAAGCGCGCCATGCAGCGGATTACGATTAGTTGAAAGAATTCGATCCGATCAATGCGATTTTGTATGTGAAAGCGGCGGAGAAGGTATTCAAGGATTGGAATACGGAGAAAGGCTCCAGAAACGCGCCGGTGTTTCTTGCGGCGTTGATCTTCGGCAAGGATTGGAACAAATAGCACGCATCGCATCGCAACGAAAGGGAGCTTGTTTTTTCATCGACTGAAATGATTCTCAAGATTGTGAAATATCCAGAGCCGGTGCTGTCGCAGCCCGGCGAACCGGTGACCGAGTTCAACGCGGAATTGCGTAAGCTGGTCGCAGACATGTTCGAGACCACGTATGACTCGCAGGGGGTTGGACTGGCCGCGCCGCAGGTGGGCGTCTCCAAGCGCCTGGCCACGGTCGACCTGAGCATGGGCAAGAATCCCGAAGAGAAGATCGTGCTGATCAACCCCGAGATTATCTCGAGCGAGGGCAGGCTTTATGAGGAGGAAGGCTGCCTGAGCTTCCCGGAGATCAAGGAGAAGGTGGTGCGGGCGGCCAAGGTGCGGGTGCGCGCCCAGGACGAGCACGGCAAGTGGTTCGAGATGGATGGCGACGACCTGCTGGCTCGCTGCTTTCAGCATGAGATCGACCACGTGGACGGGATGCTGTTCATCTTCCGCATGAGCGCACTGAAGCGCGACATCACCCTGCGCAAGATTCGCAAGATGCAGCGCGCGGGCGAGTGGTAATGCCATGACGAGCCTGGCGGGAATCCACATCGACGGACCGAACGCGGGGGCTCTTCCGCGGCGCCAAGGTGAAAAGGCGCGAACCTCAACTTGCCTTCGTTCCTCGGGTGTCCTGTGAAACTTGTTTTCTGCGGCACTCCGCGGTTTGCCGTGCCCACGCTGGAAGCTCTGCTCGGGGCGGGCCATGAAATTGCGCTGGTAGTCTCGCAGCCTGACAGGCCGGTGGGCCGGGGGCAGCAACTTACCGCTCCGCCGGTGAAGCAGGCGGCGCTGGCGGCCGGCATCGAGGTCACGCAGCCGGAGAGAATCCGCAACAACCAGGAGTTTCGCGCCCAGCTTGAGGCCATTGCTCCGGCGGCCATTGTGGTGGTGGCGTACGGGCGCATTATTCCGCCCTGGATGCTGGCGCTGCCGAAGCTGGGCTGCATCAATCTGCACGGTTCGCTGCTGCCGCGGTATCGCGGAGCCGCGCCGATCCAGTGGGCGGTGGCCATGGGGGACGCTTTCACGGGCAATACGACCATGCTGCTGGAAGAGGGCCTGGACACGGGGCCGATTCTGCTGCAGCGAGCGGTTGCAATTCCTCCTGAGCAGACCGCGGCGGAGCTGTTCGAGGTGATGGCGGAGGCCGGCGCGCCGCTGGTGGTGGAGACCCTGGCCGGGCTGGAGAGTGGAACCTTGAAGCCGCAGCCGCAGAACCACGCGGGGGCCACGTTCGCTCCGCTGCTGGACCGGGAAGACGGGCGGATGGCGTTTGGCGCGCGGACGGCAACGGAGCTGAAGAATCGCTGGCGCGGCTTTCAGCCCTGGCCGGGCGCGTTCACCGCGCTGGAGGGCAAGAAGCTGATCGTGCACAAGATGCAGGTGGTCGAGGGGCCTGGGCAGGAAGCGGAGATCGCCGGCAAGGAATTGGGCAAGGCCGGGCAGAAATCCGGGCCGGTTGGACCGGAGCCAGGGTCCGCCGCAGCCAAACCGGGTTTTCCCGGACAGATTGTGGTCGAAAACCATCGTCTGCTGGTCCGCTGCGCCGAAGATACCTGGCTGGAGCTGCTCGAAGTTCAACTGGAAGGCAAAAAGCGACTCTCCGCGGCCGAGTTTCTGCGCGGTGCGCCGCTCGCTGCTGACGCGCGGCTGGGTTGAGCCCCGTGGCCCAGATTTCCGCGGCACGGAAGGCCGCCTTCCAGGTTCTAATGGCCGTCGAACGCGGCCAGTCCCACTCCGACGATCTGTTGCGCGGCAAAGGGATCGACGCGCTTTCGGCTCCCGACCGCAACCTGGCCACGGCGCTGGTGCTGGGCGTGGTGAGGTGGCAGATTTTGCTGGACCACCAGTTGCAAGCCCTGCTGAAGCACCCCAACGCCAAGCTGGACCCAGAAATCCGGATTGCGCTGCGGCTGGGGGCCTTCCAGTTGCTGTACCTGGACCGCATTCCGGCGCGGGCGGCCATCGACGAGAGCGTGGAGCTGGCCAAGCAGGCCGGGCACAAGTTCGCCTCGGGGATGGTGAACGCGGTGCTGCGCAAATTGCGCTCTTCGCCCTTTCGGCATTTGGAGGATACGGCGGCTGAACTGGCTCTTGAGGAAGCTCACCCTGCCTGGATGGTGGAGCGCTGGGCGAGGTTTTACGGGCTTGAAACCGCACGCGCGATCTGCCGCCACGGGCAGAGCCAGCCGGTATTGTCGATCCGCATCGCCAGCGCTGGTGTGGAGGAAGAACTCGCCCAGGCGGGCATTGCGCTCGAGCCCGGGCAACTGCTGACCGCGGCGCGGACGGTGGTCTCGGGCGACGTGACGGGGACGGCGGCTTTCAGCGAGGGCCGGGTGCGGCTGCAGGACGAGGGCTCGCAACTGGTGGCCGAGCTGGCCGGAGGGGCGTTGCCCGCGGGAATCAAGGTAGAGAATGTGCTCGACACGTGCGCGGCTCCTGGGGGCAAGACGTTGATTCTGGCGGAGCGCAACCCGGGGGCGCACATCGTGGCCTGGGAATCGAGCGGGGCGCGCCTGGAACTGCTTCAGAAGCGATTGGAAGGGCTGGGTGAGCGGGTGGAGTGCGTTCATGCCGACGCAACGGAACTGCGCGAAGAGGGGGCCTTCGACCTGGTGCTGGCCGATGTGCCGTGCAGCGGGACGGGGACGCTGGGGAGGAACCCGGAGATTCGCCACCGACTGCGCGTGGAGGACCTGGCTCGCCAATCCGAACGCCAGCGGGCGATTCTGACCGGAGCGGTGGGCGCTGTCCGCGTCGGCGGGCGGGTGGTCTACTCCACCTGTTCGCTGGAGCCGGAAGAGAACGAGCAGGTGGTGGCCGCGGTGCTGGCCTCATGCTCGAACGCCCGGACGGCACCGCTCGAAGGCCAGATCGACGCGCTGCTCGGAGAGGGCATTCTGACTGCCGCGGGCGGCGAAGGGTTGCGGGCGAGTATCACGCCCGAAGGCTTCTTGCGCCTACTGCCCGGCGCATTCCATACGGACGGTTTCTTTGTCTGCGGGCTGGAGCGGCTGGAAGGATAGAAAACTGGGAGCGGTCCGACTGGGGTCCGCGGTCTCCCGGGTCCCCAAACGCGAGCGACTGTCTGTTTTGTCAAGGAAAAGTTTCGTGGCGGTGGGCGATCCCCGGAGTTTTCTTAGGCATGGCGATCTTTCCGCCCGATGGAATAGACGGGGACCGGGAGCAAGCTAAACGCCCGC
>Ga0302320_10011401_pt1 | contig 18819 bp, 16 predicted proteins | sample Bog_T0_3_FD_202130 | JGI IMG/M metagenome (GOLD analysis project Ga0302320, IMG submission 202130) | Peat permafrost microbial communities from Stordalen Mire near Abisko, Sweden - Bog_T0_3 | ecosystem: Environmental > Terrestrial > Soil > Wetlands > Peat | place: Sweden: Abisko, Stordalen Mire...
TTAGTGTTCGTGGCAGGGTTAGCGTTCGTTTGGGGTTGGGGTCTGGACCACCGAATGGACTATCTGAGCCGGGATTACGCCCTTTTGACAGGGAAAGACTGTTTGATCGATGGTTATTCAAAGTCTGGACTGGCCATTTTTGGTGATTCGGCTGTATTGGATGGCATTCAACCAGAAAAGCTTGGGCCAGGGGTGATCAATTGCGGGATGATGGGATCTACACCGATTGAAAGTTATTTTTTGATCCGCAGATTAATGAAGGAGCCAGTTCATCCTAAGGCAGTTCTTCTTTCGTATAACGCTTACCATTTGGTACATCCAGATTTTTATTGGGAAAATACGGTGAAATTCGGGTTAATCAGCGGTCCTGAAGCCGATGAGGTTTTGGAGACTATTTTCAGACTCAAGGATAAGGAACTTATTTCAGGCACGGGTCTTTGGAACCTGGATCAACGGTTATATTCCTTCCTGCTTTCACGCGGGTTTCCTCCCTATTACGTTTCGTCCTTATATGCGGATGCTCCTGGTGTGCGGAAAAAAGATAACGAGGAAGCTCTGGGGGTGATCGCTCAAACCAGAGGTCAATATTACTTTCCTCTCCAAGACGGATCGAAAGCCCTGAACGCCGACACCAAACTGAAGACTTTTACTGTAAGTCCGGTAATTGATTATTATTTTCGAAAGACTTTGGATCTTTTAAAAACAGAAAATATTCCCATCTATTTTTATGTTATGCCCATTAATGAATCTTCCGTTCCTCATCTGGATTCGGGCGTTTTCAAGGCTTATCAAGATTATTTAAACGGCTTGGCGCAAGAGGATTCTCAATTTCACATCCTTTCCACCTTTCGGACGGTCTATTCCTGGAAACTTTTTTCCGACTACGCTCATCTGAATGAAAAAGGAACACTTCGGTTTAACCGAGAATTCGCCAAAATTTTGAACAAAGCTGATGTTCCGGGCGGACCTTATGGAGTCCTAGTTCATTGATTTTTTTGGTGATCAGAGTTTTTTACAAAAAGTCTTTAATTCTCCCGGTTTTTATGAAATACGCATAATAATTGGAAGAATCAACTAAGCATGGATTTCAAATCTGGAGGGGTTTATGAAAAGGATTTTTTCTTTTTTTCTCTTTTTGTTTTGCCTGGCAACCGCCCCCAGCTGGGCTGTTACACCAATGGAGTCTTACAACAGCCTCGTGGCAGGAGGGAGCGAAGCGGGATTTCGGGATGGCCCTTTTGCATTGGCTCGTTTTAATAAACCAATGGGGTTAGCTTTTGATGAAGCAGGGAATAAACTTTATGTGGCAGACTCAGGCAATCAACGTATTCGATTGATCGACTTTGCGCACAATAATGAAGTGAAAACTTTGGTGGGGACTGGTACTGTTGGGGCTCAAGACGGATCTTTATCCATAGCGACATTTAATACCCCCTCCCTGTTGACTGCCCTGCCTGGAAAAAGGATGGCTGTTTTTGATTCTGGTAACGGATTGATCCGACTGATCGATCTTCAAAACCAAGTGGTGTCCACTATCGCCAATGGGCTCACCATTCGAAATATGGTTTATCTGCCACAAGACGATTGTCTTTATTATTCAGAGCCGGACAATAAAAAAGTTGAAAAAATGAATATGAAATCTCTGGCGATATCGACAGTTTTTTCGAACATTGACCAGGTGCCGAATCCCGGAGCCCTTTGTTTATACCAAGGTCATCTCTGTATCGCGGACAGCCAATTGTCCACCGTCTATGAAGTTGTTCAGGACGAAGATTCGCCATCTCATTCGGTTTCCCTGACTGCCATAGGGAATGGGAAAGATGTTTTAGCTTTATGCTCCTCGGACGGTTCTTTATACGCCTTACAGAAAGGCGGGGTTTTAGTGAAGATGGGACTTCCGGATTCGAGTGTGGTGAATTTCCAGACTCCCTGGGGATTTTTGTTGAAGAACCAGGACTATCATGGCGCTCTGGCTCTTTTGAATTTTCAAGAGGATAGCCCGGTTGGTTTTTTGTCCGCGCCCAACGAGGCAAGGAAGTTCTATATTACGACCGGATATTCGATTTTAAGCGTCAAAGATTATGATTTTGAAAAGTGGTGGTCCGCTTTTAAGAATAACAACAGTAACCTGACCGATTTTGATTATCCCGCCCAGAAACCGCCCAGAACTTTTAGGATATTGACGATCGGAACTTCCCGAAATTCTACAGCGGTGCCCATTCCTTCCGATCCCACCGCGGACGTGGATGAGACGATCGAGACACCCAGGGTTTACACTTATTCAAAACAACTGGAGCTTTTGCTCAATACGGAGGCGGTTCTGAGAAACCTCAATATTCATTTTGAGGTCTTGAATTTGACACACCGGGGGGAGGCGATCAGCACTTGGGCTTATTATGAAGTACCTGATTTTGTCAAAAAATATGACATTGATCTGGTCCTGGCGATGGCAGATCAAACCGGTTACAAGGATTATTATCAAAGGCCACTGACATCCGAAGGCATTCCGGCGAAATTGATAGATTATGAATATTTATTACAACCGCTATCCGAACGGGCCACTGCGGGAGTCGCGTTAGACTTACTACAGCGTTGTAAAAAACTTAAAATTCCCGTTTCTGAAAAACAGGATTTTCCTGGTGACGGTTTTTGGAGTCTTTTTTGTAACGGGGATGAGCAAATTCAAAGTGATCTGAGGGAAATGACGGGCCCGCGGCTGAAGCTTTTACACGAAAAACTCAATTTGATGAAAACCTCGGAGGGGAATAGCCCCCAATTGTTTTTCTTCTATGTCCCAGGCGGAGCGCTTCCGAATGATTGCGCGGCGTTTTTTTGGGGCGGTGTTTGCTCTCAATATAATTTAAGGTTTCTCGACCTTAGCGAATCGTTTGACGCTTTAAAAACCAGTTACGCCCCTGTTTACAATGATCATTTTACGACCTATGGAAATGAACTTGTCGCGCGTCTGTTGGAATATTATTTGATTGAAAATAAAGTCATTCCTTTTAAATAGACCTGTCGGTGTAACGGGCTATTTCCATTCATGCCACACTCCCTGGCATCAAATTGCCACGATTGAGAAAGATTAGTCTTTTTAAATGGGCGTTTAACGCGCTTCGATGTGATAAAATTTTCATTCGAAAATATTTTCGATAATGAAAGAGCTTCATGTTCTCGAGTAAATTTTTTTGGTTTGGCGCTTTTTCCGCACTTTTAGGCTGTCTCTTTATTTTTGAAATTCTTCTTTGGATCACCATCCCGACGGGTTTCTGGTACCGACATCTCGATATTTCTGGAGATTTAACCAGTCTTCCCGAGATCGAAGATCGAATTCGTTTTACTTATCCACTTCAACGCCCCTTTTTTCTTTTAGGAGACAGTGTTTTGGGTGCCAGTTCCATGATCGAACATCGAATCCCTCAAGCTCGGTCTAAAACATTAACACAGGATTTGACCGCTCAATTCAACATCGTCCATCAACCTGTCTTGAGTCTCGGTTCGGATGGAAACCTACTGACAGATATCGTAGCCCTTAATACTGAAATTAAACCCCAACAGGGTGATCATTTGTTATTACTTCTAAATTTCCGAATGTTCGCTCAGGAATTCGACGATGGTCCGAAAGGTCTTTCTCGGTATTTTTTAGAACCGGATTTGCCAGCGGACATCCAAAACCGTCTTAACCCGGATAAGTCGCCCTCCCGGGAATCCCAACTAAGTGACGATCTTTACTGCCTGATGTGCAGACATTGGCTTCTTTTTCGGGAAACCCAGATGATGAAAACGCTTTGGTATTACCCCAGCCAAAAAGATTTTTATCAGCACTTGCTGGAAAACCTAGTGGGAACTAACGATGCGCAGGCTGACTTGATTGAAGCGGCTTTGAAACAAAAGATAGCTACTTATTATCAACCCTATGTTTGGGACAAAAAGGGATTATCCTTTACCTGCCTTCAGAAAATATTGGACTCTTGGTCAGCAAAACATGTTCGTGTTACGGTAATCTTGACGCCACAAAATCAAAAATTCCTGGGTAGTTATCTGGACAAGTCCAGTTTCAAAAAGAACCGCGCCCTTTTAGCTGTCTTCATGAAAAACTACATTTCCAAGGATATTCGCTATGAAGATTGGTGCGACCGCTATCCTTCGGTGTTTTTTTTGGACCATTGTCATTTAACACCGGAAGGAAATCAAAAATACGCAACAGACCTGAGCAGACTTCTACAGGGAGACAAGAATGAACAAAAATGAGTTATTGAAAGGCTTCAGTTTAGGAGTTGTGCTTTTTATTTTATTCCTTGCCATTTTGCTTTTTTCAGGCGATTTGTCAGCCTCGAAGTTTATTTATGTTGATTTTTAGGGAGAACTTTTTTTGATTTTTAATACTTGTTGGTTTTTTTACTTTTTTATCATTTTTTACGCCCTGCTTTGGCTCATGCCTAGCGCCAAAATTAGGTTCTTTTTTGTTTTGGCTTCCAGCGCGGTGTTTCATTACCATTTCGCCGGTCCCGCAGGCGTGACCCCTATCATTATTATGGCCATCATCACCTTTTTTATGGCTCAATGGATGGATAGCCTACCCTCTGACAGTTCCGCTAAAAAACAAGTTTTTACCCTGGCTCTCTTGGTTCCGGTTTTCGGCCTGATCTTTTACAAATATCGGGCTCTATTGATCAGCTCAACCGCTTCGGCTATCGGCGGCGATATGGGTAAAACCTTAACCGAATACGCCATTCAACCCGCCATGCCGCTTGCCATTTCTTTTTTTACATTTGAATTTGTTCATTATTTAACCGATGTCTATCACGGCAAAGGCAAACCGGTACGCAACCCTTTCAAGTTCGGAATCTTTTGCATCTTTTTTCCTTCAATTGTTTCCGGCCCCATTAAGCGTTTTCAGCCTTTTTTGGCCCAAATGGAAAACGGTTTGGAAAGGCCTCGCCTAACCCTGGCGGCTTTAGGGCTAGCCCAGGTTCTTTTGGGATTCTTTAAAAAATTGGTTATCGCCGATAATGCCACTATTCTGATACATCTATTGGAAAAAAGAACCGATCTTTCCTTCGGCCCCGTTTGCCTGTTGATGTCCCTTCTTTCAATCCGAATTCTTTTTGATTTCAGCGGTTATAGCGACATTGCAATTGGTTTGGGAAAAATGATCGGGTTGGAATTGCCCGTTAATTTTAACTTCCCCTATATTGCCCGAAATATTACTGATTTCTGGCAACGGTGGCATATGTCATTAAGTTCATGGATTAGGGAATATATTTATATCCCCATGGGAGGCAACCGCCACGGCCATGGTCGAAAGTTTTTAAACTTAACCGTGACCATGTTCGTTTGCGGTCTTTGGCATGGAGCCAGCTGGCATTTTGGAATCTGGGGTATTTATCATGGATTGGGACTTACCCTGCATAACACATGGGAAAAAACTTCCCTGGGAAGCCGATGGGCCGATTGGAGTCCCAGTCGATGGGTCGATATCGCCTTGACTAATGTTTTTGTGGCTTATGGTTGGCTACTTTTCTTTTATCCCATGGACGAGGTATTTAAACTGACTCAAAATCTATTTAAGTTCATTTAAGATTAGAACTCGTAATAGAATAAGTTTATTCTCTTTCGGAGGTTTTGATGAAAAAGTGGCTTGTTGTTCTATTTTTCCTGACAATTACTCCTCTTATGGCTCAATCCACCCCTACTCCTACTCCGCTTCTTCCTGGTAAATGGATCGCGGCGAAAGTGCCTTGGGATTTATGGTTTAAACATAATACGATCATTACGGATGACTCCGCATACGTTCATTTCTTCTGGGATGCGAATGATTTTAAAGCGAATTTCGAGGTTAAGGACAAAGAGTCACGATTGGCTGACGCAGCAATTTATTTGGTAAAAAAGGCTTACCCCGCTAGTGCGACGGCGGACTTAGTAAAAGTGGATATCGTTTATGTTTTGGAGCGGGATATCTACGGCGAGCCCAAATGGGACAGCATGCAACAGGTTCTCCATGTGGAATTTCTAAGATCCAAAGTGATGGCCAGTAAGAAATTACCTGATTTCTCGATTAATAAGCCTGATAAAGTTTTCGACAAGTTTCAGATTTTTTAAATTTATTACCGATTGGTTAGTTAACAAGTTCCTTTTCGTTCACGCCAATCTGTTACGCTCTTGAATAGGTTTTTATGTAGTAGACAGTTCAAATCGGGGGCGTAAAGCGTTACAAAGCAGTGGGGACTAGTAGTTTAAATTAACTATCACTTCAAATGAAGTGTAAAAGTCTCATAGGGCTAATCGCCCAGTTCGTGAAGGGTGTCAAACGAGTAAAGCCCTGTCCCGTGGCCGTCCGACCATTGAAAGTGGAGGGCGTAGCGGCCCACAGGAGAAACGCTGACCAAACGCACTTGGGGATCAATCGACTCAATGCTGATCATTCTCTCGCCGGTTGTTTCGTTCACGCACTGGGCGCAGGGGCACATGCTTCTCAAGTACCTGTTTGGATACCGGGAAATTTTGCCGTCTTCCCAGGTGATCACCGTGACTCTTTCATCCTGGGTATTCACTTCCTTCGGCCGGTTGATGACCTTGCTGGTGGCGGCGTTGATAATGGAAAGCTGGGCCGCCATTTGTTCGGCTAAATGCGCGTAGGCTTTGCCCGAGGCGGATTCGGGATGGGCGGCGACCGTCGGAACGCCGTAATCGCCGTCGGCGGCGATAATCGGCTCCAGGGGCACTTCGCCCAAAAAGGGCACCAATAAATCCTCGGACATTTTTTTCCCGCCGCCGTGTTTGAAGATGTTGGTGGTTTCATGGCAATGTTCGCAGACAAAACCGCTCATGTTTTCCACGATACCCACGATGGGAACCTGTACTTGCTGGAACATACGCAGGCCTTTTTGGGTAATTGTGCGGGCCACATCCTGTGGGGTTGTCACAATCACCGCGCCGGCCAGAGGAACGGACTGGGTCAGTGTTAACTGAATGTCGCCGGTGCCGGGGGGCAGGTCGATCAGCAAATAATCCAACTCACCCCATTCCACGCCGCCCAGAAACTGCTGCACCATTTTGCTGGCCATGGGTCCGCGCCAAATCAGGGCGGTGTCCGATTCCTGCTGCAGCATGCCGACGGACATAAACTTGATGCCGTGTTTCTCAAAAGGAATCATTTTCTTGGAGACGGGGTCGGTGGCGGGCTGTTGGCCTATCACTCCCAACATGCGGGGAATGGAAGGGCCGTAAATATCCGCGTCCATCAGGCCCACTTTGGCTCCGGTTTTCGCCAGGGCCAGGGCCAGATTGGCGGAGACGGTGCTTTTACCCACGCCGCCTTTGCCCGAGGCGACCGCGATCAGGTTTTTGACGGTAGGCATATTGACGTTCTTGATGCCTGTGGGGGCCTGTTTGACGTTCGAGGTCATATTGACCGAGACGTCGGTGACGCCCGCGATTTTTTTGACTTCCTCGGCGGCCTGTTTTTTAAATAAATCCTTCACGGGACAGGCGGGGGTGGTGAGCTCAATATCAAAGGCCACCTTGCCGCCCTCGATTTTCATATTCTTGATGAAACCCAGGGAAACGATGTCCTGGTGAAGGTCCGGATCCTGTATCTTTTTCAATACGGTCAAAACATCCTGCTCGTTAAAGCTCATGGCGGCTCCTCTGGGTTATCTGCGGGTAACTAAAATAGGTTTTAACGTAAAAAAATGAAAGGTCACTTTTAACTTTTCTTTTGCTGAACGGGCTTCAAGGGCGCCTATTTTGCCAGCGCCTTTTCCAATAGAAAAGTTCTATTTTGACAATGAAACGGTTAAAATGAACGCGTTGTTGGCCTCTCCGGATGTAGTTGTTAATAGTTTGTTTTCCTCTTTTTCCTGCCAGAAAAAGTGGCTGGCCTGTCTTCCCCAGATGGGTATTTCTTTCAAAGGCGGTTTAATTATGTGCCTATCCACAAATTTTGATCTTGTTGAAATTGAGATAGGCACTATGCCGACTTCTATTATCTACCGCGCGGCTTGCCGCGCGACGTCTTAAAAGGAGGGTCGGCATGAAAGCAGTCATTATGGCCGGTGGTTTTGGGACCCGCATGAGGCCCTTAACGATCAACCTTCCCAAACCCATGATCCCCATGGTCAATCGACCGATCATGGAACTGATCGTGGATCTTCTCAAAAAACATAAATTGACCGACCAGATCGGGGTTCTTTTTTACCAGCCCGAGATCATCACCGAATATTTTCATGACGGCGCGGATTTCGGAATCCAGATGCAGTACAAAGGCGCGGAAAGCGATTTGGGCACAGCGGGTTCGGTGAAAAATTGCCACAGCATGATCGGCAAAGAACGCTTTGTCGTTATTTCGGGCGATGTGTTGACGGACTTTGACCTGACCGCGGCCATTCAATTCCACGAAAAAAACAAGGCCAAGGCCACCATGATCCTGACCCGGGTGGAAAATCCCCTCGCTTTTGGTGTAGTCATTACGGCGAAAGACGGAAAGATCGAGCGCTTCTTGGAAAAACCCAGCTGGGGCGAGGTTTTCTCCGATACGGTCAATACGGGTATTTATATTTTGGAGTCGGAAGTTCTGGATCTGATTCCCGAGAAAACCGATTTCGATTTCTCAAAAAATCTTTTTCCACTCATGCTGAAAGAAGGCATGCCGCTCTACGGCTACGTGGCGGACGGCTATTGGGCCGACATAGGGAATCTGGATCAATACCGTTTGGCCCATCAGGATGTTTTCGCGGGCAAAGTCGAGATCGGTATGCCGGGCACGCGCGCGAATAAGGTTGGCAAGGATATCTGGACGGGAGAAAATTGCCATATCGACCCCAGCGCCAAATTGTCGGGCACGGTGGTTTTGGGCAATCGCTGCAATATCGGGAAAAATGTCAAAATTACAAATTCGGTTTTGGGTGATGGCTGTCAGGTGGAAGAGGGCGCTGTTTTGACCAACGCTATTTTGTGGCGCAATGTGGCCATTGGAGCGGAAGCTGAAGTGCACGAATGCGTTATTTCATCTGGAACAGATGTTCAGGAAAAAGCGAGTATCTTTGAGGGCGCCATTATTTCGGACAATTGCACGATCGGTAAAGAGTCGGTGGTAAAAGCGGGTGTGAAGGTTTGGCCCAATAAAGTGGTCGAGGACGGCGCGCAGCTTTCCACGTCCCTCATCTGGGGGGACAAGTGGGCCAGATCGATTTTCGGACAGCACGGTGTCACAGGCATGGCCGGTATCGACATTACCCCCGAATTCGCCAGCAAGCTGGGAGCGGCCTATGGCGCCTCCCTGCCCAAAGGGTCGACCGTTCTGACCGCCCGTGACATTCACAAAACCAGCCGCATGATCAACCGCGCGTTGATTTCCGGCATTTTGTCCTCGGGTGTAAACGTACATGATTTGCAGGAAATGCCCATTTCGGTGGCGCGTTACGCCGTTCCGAAACTGACGGACGCGGGCGGGCTGCATACCCGCAAGAGCCCTTTTGACAAACAATTCATCGACATTAAATTTTTTGACGGCCGGGGTTTGGCCTTGTCTTCAGGCAAGGAAAAGGGAATTGAAAACCTTTTTTACCGGGAAGATTTCCGCCGGGCGACGATGGAAGAAACAGGCGAGCTGGTGTTTCCCCACCGCATGCTGGAGTTTTATCACGAAGGCTTTTTGGAAGCCTTGGATAAAAAAGCCATCCTGGATTACAAACCCAAAGTGGTGATTGATTACGCTTTTTCCGCCGCTTCTCCCATTTTCCCGATGTTGTTGGGAAAATTGGGCTGCGAGGTGGTGGGTTTGAACGCCTATATGGACGAAACCAAACTGACGAAAACCCCCGAGGAGTTTCACGCGGCCCTGAAACAATTGTCGGATATTGTGCCGACGCTGCGGGCCAATTTCGGGGTTCTTTTTGACGCAGGCGCCGAGAAAATTTTCGTCGTGGACGAAAAGGGCCATCTTTTGAGCGGAGCCGAACTTTTGGCGTTGTTTTCTCTGTATACCTACCGCAGTCATAAGGGCGCCAAGACGGTCGTCCCCATCAACAGCTCCCAGATTCTGGATGATCTGGCGAAGACCAACGGGGGAGTCATCCAGCGTACCCGGACCAACTATTACTCGCTGATGGACGCGGCCATCCAAAAGGGCGTGTCTTTGGTAGGCGAACCGGACGGCGGGTTTATTTTCCCGTCTTTCGCGCCTTTCATGGACGCCATGATGTCCACGGCCAAATTGATGGAATTTATCGCCAAAGAGGGCAAGCCCATCTCGCATTACCTGGAACAAATCCCCAAGAAGGCGCAGCACTCCCAAAAAGTTCCCTGCTCCTGGGAAATGAAGGGAACCATCATGCGCCATTTAATTGAGGATACAGCCAATGACAAGCGGGAACTCATCGACGGCGTGAAGATCAGCCGCAATGGATCTTCCATCATGATCCTGCCGGATGCGGATATGGCTTTGTTTCATGTCAGCGCCGAGGCGGAAACCGAAAAAAGCGCCAAGGATTTGGTGACTTCTTTCGTGGAGAAGATTAAGAAGTGGCAGTCGTAAAACCTTGAGTCCCACGGTTTTTCGCCATAAAAGCTATCGTTTTTTCTTCTTTTCCCGTGAAGAAAAGCGGATTCACGTTCATGTCACCTGCCCGCAAGGCGAGGCTAAATTTTGGCTGGAACCTTCGATTGAATTGGCGGAGAATTATTCAATCAAGGAAAGGCAGTTAAAGGAAATCGCGAATGTCATTAAAGACCATGAAAAAGAAATCCTCCAAGCATGGCGCAAGCACTTTGTCGCCTGAAGCCGAAGTTTTAAATGTTTCCAGCCATGGGCTTTGGCTTCTAGTGAATGACAAAGAGTATTTTCTGCCATCGGAGAAATTTCCCTGGTTCAAAAAAGAAAACATCGCCGATGTCTGTAAAGTCAAACTACTGCATGGGTACCATCTTTATTGGCCTTCTTTGGACGTGGATTTGGAATTATCTTCCCTTGAGCACTTGGAAAAATATCCTTTAGTTTATCGATGATCCTGCTGGACGCGGACATGGCTTTGTTTCATGTCAGCGCCGAGGCGGAAACCGAAAAAAGCGCCAAGGATTTGGTGATTTCTTTCGTGGAGAAAATTAAGAAGTGGCAGTCATAAAACCTAGAATTTAAAAGGTGTTTTAGCGTGAGTGAAGTTGGTAAAGATGGCCGGTCATTTCTAAAAATAGAATTTAGTGATTTGAAGCAATTAGCTGAAATAGCCCGACGAGATAGGGAACAGTTTTTTAAAGAAAAACCTGAATGGGCGACTTATGCCAATAGTGTGTTATGTGTTGCTCTTTGCCAAGGAGCAGCTAAGCATTATGTGGATTGCGAAACAGGCATTAATGATTTCGATGTGTATACCTTTTATAAAGCAAATTCCACAAAGCGTTGGTATGCCAAACGAATAAAATCATATGATTTTGGGAATTCCAAATTTGGCAAATCAATTGATAAACCTAAATTTATAGGGCGACGCGTTGATTGTTTAGGACGTGCAATTAATAAATTAGATGGAGAAAGTATTCAATCGGCTTTACTTAGGTTTCTTGAACAAGGAAAAACTAAAACAGCAGTAGAATTGAAAAAGAAGGCAATTGTTTTACTCGAGCCTGATTGTGGCACGATTGTTTGGTCAATTTAACAAACTAAGTTTTGAAGGAGTAAAGGTAATGGCTCTTATTGAATGTTCTGAATGCAAAGCACAGATTTCGGATAAAGCGGACAAGTGTCCAAAATGTGGGAATCCAATAAATATAGTTCAGGCCAAACCAGTTAAAAAAAAGAATGGTTGCATGACGTTAATTGGCGGATTTTTTTTGATTTTTGTTCTCGTATATTTATTCGGTCATTATGGTAGTTCTGAAAATTCCAAAACAGCATCAAGCCAAGGCTCGACAAAGACTGAAGTTAATAACCCTTTAAAAGTTAAGGTGACCAATTACAGCACTTCCGATGGATATTACACTGTTGTTGGGTATGTTCAAAATAATGGAAAAGATAGTTATCAATTTGTTCAAGTCGAAGCAAATTTTTATGATAAAAAAGGAACATTGGTTGGTAATGAAATGACTTTTGCATGCTCAACCGATTTCTTAACACCTAATTCTCAGAAAAGTTTTAAATTCATGGGTCAAGACCCTGGTAACTACGATAGGGTATCTGTCGGTCTAAAGGATTATCAGCAACAGTAAAAAATCTTCGTGACTGAAAGAACGGTACTAAAAGCTTTAGTAAAGTAAACCATTTCCTAAGTTCTGTTTTTCTGCTTTCACGCACTTTAGGACGTCAAAAGAATATTTCCCGCCAAATTTCTCGAAGACCGGTTTGAGTCGCCCTGCCGAATCAGACAGCTCTGTTTGCAACAGGACGATCTCTTTGTCAGAAAGATCGACCACATCCTTTAAATCTAGCTTCTTCTCAAAAATTAATTGACCGAAATGATCCCAGACGGTGGTGATGGTTAAACCGCGTTGGGAGGCAATCGCTTTGGCGTCCAATCCCTGGCGGAAGAGATTTAAGGTTTCGTCGGAGCTATTTGAGGCTCCTTTGGATGAAGAAACGGCGGGTGTTTGTTTTATTTCTGGAGCCGGAGACAATTGACGTAAGAGTTCTACAAAGGTAGATCCATAGTGTTTCAACTTAGCTTCACCCACGCCGGGTATTTGCGCAAACTCATTTAGTGTCGTTGGTCTTCGGGCAGCCATTTCTCTTAAGGCGCTGTCGTGAAAGACGACATAAGGGGGCAGGCCTTGCGCTTTCGCCAGCTTGAGCCGTAGGGTGCGGAGTGCTTCGAAAAGATTGGCGTTTACGGGGCCCGCGTTGTTAGAACTTCCTTCAGTTTTGGTGTAACGGGTCTGTTTCGATTTTCCTACCGATTTAGCTTCTTCCCTCAGCCATACCTTTTGGCCTTCTTTTAAAACCGCCCAGGAATTGGGATTAAGTTTGTAAGCCCCATAGCCTTCCACATCCACCGTCACGACTTTTGCCGCGACCAACTGGCGGAAAAGCGAAGCCCATTGTTTTTTATCCAAATCCTTGCCCACGCCGAAGACACTCAATCGGGTGTGGCCAAATTGGACAGCTTTTTCGGTTTCTTTTCCCATGAGAAGATCAATCAAGTGGCCCGCGCCAAAGCGTTCGCCGGTTCGGGCAATGGCGGAAAGAGCTTTTTGGGCGGAGATGGTGGCGTCCCAGGTGTTGGAAGGCTGAAGACAGTTATCGCAATTACCGCAGGCGCCGGAATGCTCCTCTCCGAAATAAGCCAATAATACCTGGCGGCGGCATTGGGTGGCTTCGCAAAGATTGCGCATGTCATCGAGTTTTTTGCGGCCCAGTTTTTTAAAGTCGTCGGTTCCTTCGCCGCCTTCCATCATCCGGCGGAGTTTCACCACGTCGGCGGAAGAATAGGCCATCCAGGCGGAGGCGGGTTCGCCGTCGCGGCCGGCCCGTCCGGTTTCCTGGTAATAAGATTCCACACTTTTAGGAAGATTTAAGTGGGCCACGAAACGCACGTTGGGTTTGTCGATCCCCATACCGAAGGCGATGGTCGCGACCATAATCCATCCCTCTTCCCGCAGAAAGCGGGCCTGGTTTTGGCGCCGTTGATTCGCGTCCAACCCGGCGTGATAGGGCATGGCCTTTAATCCTTTTTGTGTCAGCCATGCGGCGGTTTCGTCCACGTTGGTCCGGCTCAGGACATAAACAATACCGGCCTGATCGGGGTGTTCGGATTGAATGAAGTCGAATAGTTGCTCACGGCTTTTTTCCTTCGACCCGATTTGGTAGCGGATATTGGGCCTGTCAAAGCTGGAGGAAAAAATCGGGTCATGGGCTAATCCCAGCCGTTCGCGAACATCTTTTTGGGTTTGGGGATCAGCGGTGGCGGTCAAGGCGATGAGTGGGGTTGAGGGGAAGTGCTCCCGGAGGCGCGCGACTTCCAGATAGTCCGGGCGAAAATCGTGACCCCATTGGGAAACACAGTGGGCTTCATCCACCGCGATAAGGCTTAAGGGAAGACCCTGAATAAAGGACTGGAATCCCGGACTGTTAAGGGTTTCGGGAGCGACATACAAAAGGTCCAACCCGCCGGTTTGGGCTTGTTTGCGGATCTGGCTTTTTTGAGCGCTATCCAGCGTTGAGTTATAAAAGGCGGCGGCCACTCCGTTTTGCGCCAGGGCGTCCACCTGATCCTGCATCAAAGCGATCAAGGGAGAAACCACCAAACCTAAACCGTACCGGATCATGGCGGGGATTTGGTAACAAAGACTTTTGCCGCCGCCGGTCGGCATCAAGACGAGACAGGAACCACCCTTGAGGACATGTTCAATGACTTCTTTTTGGCGGCCCCGGAAAGCCGAATATCCAAAGACGCGGGTTAAAAGAGTTAAAGGATTTTTATCGGAAGAAGAAATCATGTCAGCGGAGGCGTTCCAGTTGTCAGTTAAAATTTAGTTCGTTTCATTATGATAGCACTTTGTTTTTAACGGAATGATTAGTTCCAAGGGCATTGTGTTGGACCGTATTTTCACTTAAACTTTTTGCTCTTTTCGATAGGTTTTCAATTCAACGATAGGAAATCCCATGGCTAAAATCACTTTTGGTACCTCCGGCTGGCGCGCGATTATGGCAGAGGATTTTACCTTCGCGAACGTCAAGATCGCGACTGCGGCCATCGCCGAGTATTTAAAAAAGTCAGGCGAGGCCTCCAAAGGACTGGTTGTCGCGGGAGATTACCGGTTTCTTTCCGAAGAATTTCAAAAGACGACCATCGAAGTTTTGGCCGGTTACGGCATCAAGTCTTACGTTTGCCCGACTGGTACACCCACTCCAACTGTGTCGTATGAACTGATCCGCCGTAAAACGGCTGGTTCCATTAATTTTACGGCCAGCCATAATCCTGCCATATACCAGGGCCTCAAGTTTAACGGCGCGGATGGCGGTCCCGCTCCGGTCCAAGTGACACAGGCGCTGGAAGAGGGTGTAGTTGAGTTACAAAAAGCCGGAACCCCTGTCCTTGAAATGCCTTACGATCAAGCGGTCGAAAAAGGGTTAGTCGAGAACATTGACCCCAAAGCCGACTATTTCAAACGTATCCGGGAATTCGTCAAATTTGATGTCTTGAAAAAAGCCCGTTTGAAAATCGTAGTCGACGTGATGCACGGCAATGGCGGCGGTTATTTAGACACTCTGCTTCAAGAAGGCGGAGTGAATATCAATGTTCTTCACAATAATCGGGATCCTTTTTTCGGAGGACATCATCCCGAGCCCGGTGCGGAAGAGTTAAAAGAAGCCATTCAACTGGTCAAGACCTGGCCCGCCCATCTGGGCCTGGCCAATGACGGCGACGCGGACCGGTTTGGCGTCATTGACGCCGATGGAACTTATTTGAGTCCCAATGAGGTTCTGGCGATTCTCTTCTCGCATTTACTGAAAACCCGCGATTGGAAAGGCTGTGTGGTCCGTACGGTGGCCACCACCCATTTGATTGACGCCATCGCTAAAGCCCACAATGTACCTTTGCGTGAAACACCGGTCGGGTTTAAATACATCGCGGAAATTATGGCGAAAGAACCAATCATCATTGGCGGCGAGGAGTCCGGGGGTTTGACCGTTCATGGACATGTGCCGGAAAAGGACGGAGTGTTAGCCTGTCTGCTGATGGCTGAAGTGGTGGCGCATGAAGGAAAGACCTTGTCCGCTATTCTCAAAGCACTTTATCAGGAGTACGGCGGTTTTTATACGGACCGTATCAACTTGCAGCTTCGGGACGGGCTTAAGGAAGTCATGACGGCCAAGTTGAAAAACAATCCTCCGTCTGAAATCGCGGGACTCAAAGTAAAAGAAATCATTAGAATCGACGGGACCAAGTTTATTCTCGAAAACGGCGAATGGCTGATGGTCCGTTTTTCCGGAACTGAACCCTTAATGCGTTGTTACATGGAGGCTCACACGGTTGAAGGATTGGCTAAGCTTAAGATAGCGGGTCAAGAAATGACCAAAGTTTGAATTAAAAAGTGGGATATTGAACCATTATCCCTGAAATTTTTGTCCGTCGCACAACATTTGTCATCTTTTTTGATAAACTAGATTCATAGCCATTTTATAGGTTTTCCGGAGTCCCGATGTCTGAATCGAATTCAAAGTCCGAAGAAAAAAAACTATCTAAAGTGACACGTCTTTTCCCCTTTTTAATTTTGTGGATTGGTTTTAGCTTTGCGGCTGGATTTGTTGCTTCAATGTTTATTGAAGACGTTTTGGTGGTCCAATATATCGGCGCAGGCACTTTTGTTTTTTTAGGTTTGTGGTGGTTTTTGGTTTCCTGGCGTCTTCGACATCTCTGGGTTATGGATCTTCAAGACTTTTTTATTGAAAATAAAATGCTGGCTTACGGTTTTATTCGGATTAAGGCACTCTCGCCTTGGGGTCTTTCTGCCGCCAAAAACAAACTATTGACGGCTTCGGCAGATGAATATCGGGCCTTGATGTATAAAGTCAGCGACTCCTATCAAACTTTGGAAAAATACGTGGGGACTAAAGTTTCCGCCAACGCGGTCAAGAAAGCCATGAATTCCGAATTGGGCGGCGAGTTGCGAAGGGTATATGTTCTCTTTTCAGATATCCGCGGCTTTACCCGAATGACCGAACAGCTAAAACCCGAAGAAACGGTGGATATTTTGAACAAGATGTTTAGCGCGATGGAAGAGGTCATCACTCAAAATGGGGGAGACATCAATAAATATATCGGCGACGCGATTATGGCTTATTTCCGAAGGCCCTATGGCAACGAACTCGCGGCGGCCAAAGCGGTTCTTCATACCGCTTTGCGCATGCAGGATAAGTTTGAGATTTTGAACAAAAGTTTTAAAGTCGCCTATAGTTATCCGATTGAAATTGGGCTGGGTATCGGTATTACGGCGGGAGAGGCCATTATGGGAAATATGGGCTCATCGAATCGAATGGAATATACGCTTATTGGGGATACGGTTAATATTTCCTCCCGATTATGCGGGATCGCCAAGCATGGGCAGGTTTTGGTCAACGAGGAAATGGCCCGCGTGGCTGAGGAAGATTATGAATTAACCGCCTTGCCTCCTGTTCAGATGAAAGGCAAATCGGGCATGCATACCCCCTACTTGGTTGTCCGCCAGCGTCTGACGATGAGCCGCTAACTTCTATTTCTGGAACCGATGAAAAAAAAACGCGTAACATCTTCAAGCAACTCCGCCGCCCAGACTAAAACCGCCAATACGGCTTTCGCCCATTTCAAACTGAAGCTGGATCCTTTTACGACGCTTTCCTTGCGCCCGCAAAACCTCGATTTTTTTATTGGCAGGGAATTTTTAATCGATCGAATTTGCTCCACTCTTTTTTCTCTTTCCAACGTGGGTTTAGCCGGAGAGCCGGGTGTGGGTAAAAGCAGTTTGATGAGGGCGGTCCAATCCAGGGTTCCTGCCTCCCAGTTTCATTCGGTAAGTATTGGCGTGCCGATCGATGACGCGGGCTACTTTCTCAACGAACTTCTAAAAGAAATGCTGGTGGTCATTTCCAAAATACAGGGCATGGATCTCAAAATAATAGGCCGCCGGTTGGAAAAAGAAAGTTTAAGTAAAAATGAGGTGTTTTCAATTATCCGGCAGATGGTCTTGAAACTGAAAAAACCCATTTTGGTTTTTGCGGATGATCTGGAAAAAATCAAGGGAGACCGTATTCGGCATTTGACCCGTTCGGAAAGAACCATTCAGATTTTGGAAGAGGTAAAGCCGTTACTGGAATTGCCCAATATTGGTTTTGCCATTTCTCTTCAAGAAGAGTTTTACTCCAAGGTGCGATCAATTGTTCAAGAAGGCGGCGATCCGACGGTTTTGGGACTTTTTAAAAATATCATTCTGGTCGAAAAGTTTTCCACGAATGAGCTAAAGGAAGTTCTTTCCCGGCGGCTGCAAAAAGCAGGGTATTTTGATCTCAACAATCATTTTTTTGAACCAGAAGCCATTGTTCTGGCCTTGGCCCTGGCCGATGGAAATCCTCGGCGATTTCTTTATTTGTTATCCGAAGGGATGTACCGGGGATACCGCCGCAAAACCGACAGAGTTGAGTTTCAGGACTTATTTGAAGCCGTAAATGAACATCTCAAACTGGACCAGGTTTGCCGAAAACTACTTTATTTTTTGGCTAAATCGGGCCGGGCCGTAGCTTCCAACACGGATCTTCAATCTTTTATGGGCTTAGATATGATCTCAATCTCACGCCGTCTGGAGATTTTATGCAAAAATCGATTAGCTGAAATAGTTGAAGTGGTGGATGGGGTTAAAGTTTACGCTTTGCCAGGGCGAAAATCCTTTCCTGAATCGGGTTCGCGTCCGTCTTTAGTCAAGACAACCACTTCCGCTTCGGGAGAAAAAGTTTTCAACCTTTTAAATACGGAAGAAGGGGATGAGAAGCCTTGAAATATCATGTGGTAATGGTGACTAGTCCGAATCGTTTAGTCAGTGAAAAATTATCCAGGGGATTGTTGAATCGAAAGTTGGCCGCTTGTGTAAACCGTATTCCCGGCGTCACCAGCCGTTATTGGTGGAAGGGAAAAATTGAAACAAGCCGGGAGGAACTTTTGATCATTAAGACGGTTAAAAGCAAACTAATGGTTTTGACTCGATGGATCAAGGCAAACCATCCTTATCAGATTTGTAAAGTTTTAGCCCTGCCGATAACCGGGGGAAATCCTGATTATTTGAACTGGATTGATCAAAGTTTGAATTCGCGACAAAAGTAAGGACTGTTTTGCCATACACTGAAACCCGCTTTCGCAGCTT
>Ga0302320_10011403_pt1 | contig 18816 bp, 19 predicted proteins | sample Bog_T0_3_FD_202130 | JGI IMG/M metagenome (GOLD analysis project Ga0302320, IMG submission 202130) | Peat permafrost microbial communities from Stordalen Mire near Abisko, Sweden - Bog_T0_3 | ecosystem: Environmental > Terrestrial > Soil > Wetlands > Peat | place: Sweden: Abisko, Stordalen Mire...
GATGTCGCCGAGGCGAAAGCCAATCTCGATCTCAACCTGAGCATCGTCAAGGGACGCAAGCAGCTTTTTGCCGAGGGCGCTATCCCCGGCCGCGATCTCGATACCGCCCAGGCCGCGCTGGTGCAAGCACAGGCCGCGTACGACGCTGCTACGATCCATCTCAATTCCGTGCGCAACGTCAGCCGCGCGGCATCGTTGAAGTCGGCGGAAGGGCAATTGAGTTCAGCCGAGGGCAAGTACAAGGGGGCCGTGGCGCAGGTGAGCTACTCCGAGATTCGCAGCCCCATTAACGGAGTGGTCACCGACCGGACACTCTTTGCCGGCGAGACAGCCGCCGCCGGGGCGCCCCTCATCACGGTCATGGACACTTCCAGCCTGCTGGCCAAGACTCACGTTGCTCAGAGTCTCGCGCAGCGCATGATGGTCGGCGAAGAGGCATCGGTAATTGTTCCTGGTGTGGCGGAGCCGGTATCCGCGAAGGTGTCTCTGATCAGCCCGGCGCTTGACTCCGGCAGCACCACCGTCGAAGTCTGGCTCAAAATCGACAATAAGAGCGGCACGTTCAAAGTCGGCACGCCGGTGAAGGTCTCCATCACCGGCAAGACCGTAGAAAAGGCCTGGAAGATTCCTTCTTCCGCGATTCTTACCGCCGAGGATGGGACGAAATCCGTGATGCTGGTCGGCGCTGACGGTGCCGCGCACCGCAAGCCCTTGACGCTGGGCGTCCAGGATGCTGAGGACGTACAGGTGATGGATGGACTTTCCGCCGCTGACCTGGTAATCACAGGCGGCGCGTACGGCCTGGACGACGGCGCCAAAGTGAAAGTTGGCGCGGCTGCAGCAGACGACGATGCCAAACCCGCTGCCGGCAAGGGCGGAGGGAACAACTGATGGAGAGAGAGATTGTCGCCAGCCCGGCTGATCATAGACCCTTCTGGCTGGTACGATCAACGCGCACCATCTTCTTTTTCGCGGCAATTCTTACCGTTGCCGGAGCCTACCTCTCTTTTCAGGTCCCAATCTCCGTTTTCCCTTCGACCAGCTTTCCCAGGGTCGTCATCGGCGTCGACAACGGCGTGATGCCGGTGGAGCAGATGCAGGTCACCATCACCAAGCCCATCGAGGACGCGGTCAACTCAGTTCCAGGCCTCAGGACAGTGCGTTCCACTACCAGCCGCGGCTCGGCTGAAATCAGCCTCTTCTTCGATTGGAACGAGAACATGCAGACTACGCTGCAACTGGTGGATGCAGCACTCAGCAAGGTCGAGCAGTCCCTTCCGGCCACGGCGCGAGTGACAACCAATCGCCTCACTTTTGCCACTTTTCCTATTCTCGGCTACAGCCTTACGTCCGACACGGTACCGCAGACGCGGCTATGGGAAATTGCCACCTACGGACTGAAGCCGCCCCTCAACCGCGTCGACGGCGTTAGTACCGTCGTCGTGCAAGGCGGCAAGGTACCGGAGTTCCACGTAGTTCCCAATCTCGCCCTGCTCCAGTCATCCGGCGTCACCATTCCCGACCTCGTGAACGCTATCCAGGCTTCGAATATCGTCGACTCCCCCGGCCTGTATGAAGCCAATCATCAGCTGATTCTCGGCCTCGTGGGTGCCCAGGTACATGATGCCGACCAGCTCCGCCAGCTGGTGGTCAAAACCACCCTGACTGGCGCACCAGTCCATGTGGCCGACGTTGCGACCGTTGAAAACGGCACCGAGCCCCTTTACACCATGGTTACGGCCAACGGGAAAGATGCTGTGCTGCTTAATATCACACGCCAGCCCACCAGCAACACGGTTGCGGTAGCCGATGCAGTTGGCGTGCAGATGAAGGAGCTGAAGAGCAAGCTGCCGCCTGGAGTGAACGTCGAGCCGTTTTATGACCAGTCGCAAATCGTACGCGACAGCATCTCTAGCGTCCGGGACGCCATTTTCATCGGACTCATCCTTGCCTGCATTATTCTCTACCTGTTCCTGCGTGACTGGACCTCATCGCTGATCGCCGGCCTGGTCATTCCCGTCACCATCGCCGTTACCATTCTCGTGCTTTGGCTCATTGGCGAGAGCTTCAATCTGATGACGCTGGGAGGCCTCGCCGCCGCCATTGGCCTGGTGATTGACGACGCCATTGTAGTGGTCGAGAACGTCGTCCTCCATCGCGACTCCGGCGAGCAACGCTCTGCCGCTGTGCGAAAAGCACTGAGTGAGATTACCGTCCCACTCATCGGCTCTACCATTACACCGGTCGTAGTCTTCCTCCCGCTGGTCTCGGTTACTGGCGTCACAGGAAGCTTCTTCCGTGCGCTAGCCATCACCATGACCGCGTCACTGCTCACTTCGCTGGTTCTCGCGCTTACCTGGACCCCCGGCCTCAGCCTCGTACTCCTTCGCGAGCAGGCCAAGAATGCAAGCCACCACGCCCACCACTCCGGCCGCCTCATGGTCCATGTAATCACCCTGCATCGACGTATTTTGGATTGGGCCCTCGCGAAGCCGCTGTGGCTCGCTGCCGCGTGTTTCATCCTCATGACCGGCACCTGGGCGGGCTATCAGGCTTTAGGATCCGACCTTCTGCCCGAGATGGACGAAGGCGGGTTTATTCTCGACTACATCATGCCCGCAGGCAGCTCCCTCACCGAGACTAGCCGAGTTCTGCAGCATGTCGAGCGGATCCTGCGTGCAACGCCTGAAGTGGAAAGCACCTCGCGCCGTACTGGTCTGCAGTTGGGTCTGGCGGCCGTAACCGAAGCCAACTACGGCGACTTCACCGTCAGACTGAAAACCAAACGCAGCCGCGGCATCGACGAAGTTATCGCTGACGTTCGCGCTCAGGTCAAAGCCACTGAACCCGCGCTGGATGTGGAGTTCACGCAGGTCCTTCAAGATATGATCGGCGACTTGTCCAACGCCCCCGAACCGATCCAAATCAAGATCTTCTCCAACGATAGCGCGTTGCTCGGGCAGCTTGCGCCCAGGGTCGGCGATGCGATCAGTAAGATACCCGCCGTAGTCGATGTCGAGAACGGTATCGACAACACTATCAGCGGTCCGGCCACTAACTTTCAGATCAATCCGGTGGTTGCGGCCCGACTCGGCTTTACTCCCACGGAAGTTTCGGAAAATGCGACAGCAATCCTGGATGGCGTCACAGCCACTGATCCGTTGATCTCCAATGGCCGACCGTACACGATCCGTGTTCGCCTGGGCGACGAGCACCGCGCTTCCCTCGAGACGATCCAGGACACGGTCTTCAACTCCAGCTCAGGCCATACCGCAACCCTCGGTTCTCTGGCGGATATCCAGCAGATGCCGCCGCAAAATGAAATCCGGCGGGAAAACCTTCAACGCCTGGTGGTAGTCACCGGCCGCCTCGAAGGCTCCGATCTGGGCAGCGCTATGGTAAAGGTTCGTCAGACCGTTGAGGGACTCCGCCTGCCCCGCTCGGTCCGGGTGGAATACGGCGGCACCTATGAGGAGCAGCAAAAGTCGTTTCACGATCTGCTCCGCGTGCTGTTGCTTGCCCTTGCGCTCGTCTTCGGCGTGTTGCTTACCGAGTTTCGCAATTTTCCCGCGCCCATTGCCATTCTCACTTCTTCCATACTCTCCATCTCAGGCGTGATACTTGCCCTCTTGATTACCCACACCACATTCAATGTTGCATCGTTCATGGGCCTTATCATGGTTATCGGCATCGTGGCCAAGAACGGCATCCTGCTGATGGACGCCGATGAGAAGTTTCGCGCCGAGGGTGTCCCGCCGGAAGAGGCGATGCGACAGGCCGCTCAGCGTCGACTGCGCCCCATTGTGATGACCGCCATCGCAGCCGTGTGCGGCATGTTGCCCCTCGCCTTCGCCCTCGGTGCCGGCTCGCAGATGCTGCAACCGCTGGCCATAGCTGTCATCGGCGGGCTCACTGTTTCCATGCTGCTCAGCCTGGTGGTTACCCCGGTCGTTTACTACGAACTGACCCGCTCTCGCAGAACTCCGGTGGAAGAGGCTGCCTGAATTTTTCTGGCTGCATTGACCGCGGCCCCGGTCCCGGCGCAAAGTGGATAGAAGCCTATGCCATTGACCCATCCCATCGTACTCACTGCTCCTCAGGCCCGCGTTCTGGGCGCCCTCGTTGAAAAAGAAGTCACCACGCCGGCCTACTATCCGCTTTCGCTCAATGCGCTGGTCAACGCGTGCAACCAGCGATCGAATCGCGAACCAGTCATGGATCTCGATGAAGAGGACGTACGACTAGCACTGCGCCGCCTTGAAGATCACGGCCTGGCAGGCCGTGCCCGCGGCGCTGACGGGCGCGTCACCAAGTTCGAGCACTGGCTGGGAGAGGCTTTCAACTTTACGCGGGCGGAGACTGCGCTGATTTGCGTCCTTCTGTTGCGCGGGCCGCAGACGCCGGGTGAACTTCGCGGCCGCACCGAGCGGTTGCACGATTTTGAGGAAATGGGTGACGTGCTGGCCGGGCTGCAAAAACTGATGGAGCGGGAACCCGCGCTGGTAGCCGTGCTGCCCCGGCAGCCTGGCACCAAGGAGTCGCGATACGCGCACCTGCTCTCAGGGACGGTGGAAGCGGCTGTGGCGGCGGAAAATGCATCGGGGCGACGCGAGCCAGTTCACTACGCGGCGCAGGCAGGGAGCGACAATCCTGCCCACGAGGAGCGCATTGCGCAGCTGGAAGGAACGGTCGCTGAACTGCAGCAGAAATTGGAAGCACTCACCCAGAAAATTGACGATTTGTTCGGAGATTAAACTCGCGAACCCCAGGTCCGGCCTTGCAACCCTGGGGCTCGTCAACTGGCGCGGGCGGCTGCTAAACCAGCTCGTAACCTGCGAACCAGTAGCCGATTTCAAATGCGGCGGTCTCTTCGGCGTCCGATCCGTGGATCGCATTTTCCTGGATCGATCCTGCGAACTGCTTGCGGATGGTGCCTTCTTCGGCGTTGGCCGGGTTGGTGGCGCCCATCAGCTTGCGCAGGTCGAGGATGGCGTTGTCCTTCTCAAGAACCATGAGCACGATTGGGCCGGAGGACATGAAGGTAGTGAGGTCGTTGAAGAAGGGGCGCTCTTTGTGGACGTAGTAAAAGCCCTCGGCCTGCGTCTTTGAAATCGACGCTTTCTTGATGGCCACAATCTGGAATCCGGCTTTCGAAATCTCGGCCAGGATGGCCCCGGTAAAGCCTTTGCGGACCGCGTCCGGCTTGACAATGCTGAATGTACGTTGCGCCACGTGCGTTGCTCCTTGGGGGAATTGAAGTCTTCTACGCCATTGTAAAGGCACAAGCCTTGTCGCAGTCTTTGCCCGCGTCGTTCTGGTAGAGTTTCCGCATGGCGCGCTCTTTTGTTCCTGCTCTTTCCGCTCCCGCCCTGACTCTTTTAATGGCAGCGGGCCTGGCCTCGGTTGCGGCTCACGGCCAAACTGCTGCGACGGAATTGCGCGTCTTCGACCCGACGCTGATCGACAAGTCGATTGACCCATGCGAGAACTTTTACAAGTTCAGTTGCAACGGCTGGTTCCAGCGCAATCCGCTGCCGGCGGATCAGACGTCCTACGGCCGCTTCACGGAGCTCGCTGAACTGAACCGGGTGCATCTGCGGGAGATTCTGGAGCGGGCCGCGACGCCCGCAGCAGGAGTGACTCGCTCGGCCAACGAGCAGAAGATTGGCGACGAGTTCGCGAGCTGCATGGACACGGCAACCATCGACAAGCTGGGGATTAGTCCTCTCAAGCCGGAACTGGACCGTATTGCAGCAGTCAAGTCCAAAGCCGAACTGCCCGCGCTGGTTGGGCATCTTCACCGGATCGGCGTGAGCGTTCTGTTTGGGATGGGTTCCAGCGAGGACTACGCCGATGCCAGTTCGGTGATCAGCTCATACAGCGCGGGAGGGCTGGGGTTGCCCGAACGCGACTACTACTTCCGCACGGACGCGAAGTCAGTGGAGCAGCGCGAGCGGTATGTTGACCACGTGCGCAAGATATTCACCCTTGCTGGCGAGAGCGATGAGCAGGCGGGCAAAGACGCTGCGACGGTAATGGCGATCGAGACGCGGCTGGCCGGGGCATCGCTGACGATAACCGAGCAGCGCGATCCGCAGAATCTGAATCACCCTACCGATATCGCCGCCTTTTCCAGGGTGCTAACCCATTTCTCGTTGGCTGACTATGTGGCTGCGGCGGATGCACCCGCATCCGGCAAAGTGAATGATATGGAGCCGAAGTTCTATGCCGAGTTCAACAAGGTGGTCGCGGAAACGCCGCTGGACAAGATCAAGGCCTATTTACGCTGGCACTTGGTCAGCGCGTTCGCCGGCACCAGCCTGCCGGAAGGCTTTGACCATGAATCATGGAACTTTTACTCCCACATTTTGTACGGCGCGGAGAAGCAGCAGGAGAGGTGGAAGCGGTGCACGAGTCGCGTGGATGGGGAGCTGGGCGAGGCGCTGGGCCAGGTGTATGTGGAGAAATACTTTCCACCTTCGGCCAAACTTCGGGCGAAGGATATGACGCTGGCGATTGAGCAGGCGATGGACAGGGATCTGGACGGTCTGGACTGGATGAGCACCGCGACGAAAGTGAAGGCGAAAGAAAGGCTGCACTCGGTGATGAACAAGATCGGCTATCCGGACAAGTGGCGCGACTACACAAAGCTGGAGATCGTTCCCGGTGACGCGCTGGGCAACCAGCTTCGGGCAGATGAGTTTGAGCATGTACGCGACCTGGCCAAGATCGGCAAGCCTGTCGACAAAGGCGAGTGGGATATGACACCGCCAACGGTAAATGCCTACTACGATCCGCAGCAGAACAACGTGAATTTTCCGGCGGGGTATTTTCAGCCGCCGTTCTTCAGCGACAAGGAGGACGATGCGGCGAACTACGGCGATATGGGGTCGACGGTAGGCCACGAATTGACACATGGGTTCGACGATGAGGGACGGCAGTTCGACAAGGACGGCAACTTGAAGAACTGGTGGACCAAAGAAGACGAAGAGAAGTTCAACACCCGCTCCGCGTGCATAGTGAAGCAGTATGACTCGATCGAGGCGGTTCCAGGCGTGCATTTGAACGGCAATCTTACGCTGGGCGAGAACCTGGCCGACCTTGGCGGCTTGTGGCTGGCGTGGGTGGCCTGGCAGGAGAAGGCGCAGGCAGCGCACATTGACATGAATGCCACGACAGATGGGTACACGCCGGAGCAGCGGTTCTGGATTGCGTATGCGCAGCAGTGGTGCACGCAAACGCGGCCGGAGCAGTTGCGCTCGCAGGCACAGGGCGATGCGCATGCGCCGGATGAGTATCGGGCGAATACTGTGCTGTCGGACTTGCCGGAGTTTGCGAAGAACTTCAGTTGCAAGAAGACGGCGAAGATGGTGGCGGCGGATGCTTGCCGGGTGTGGTGAAAGGCAGCTGTTAGCTTCTAGCTTTTAGCTGTTAGCTTCTCTCTCGCCGGTTATGAAGGTTTGGAGGGATAGTAGTAAAGAGTCGCGAAGATGCATGCCTCCGGGAAATCCTTTGCACGTTCAATGATTTCGGATATCTCGTCGGAGAAGCCAGATGCCTGATTTACGGGCCTCAAGTTCTCGACACCAACCACAGTCCATCCGTACTTCTCAAATACGGATGTAAGGGTAACTTGATAGCCGGATTCCCCAGTTGCCCATGCAACCACATTCGTAAAGGCGCGTGTGTCTCCGTCTCCGTCGCTTGGTGGCGTAAGAACCTCTACCAGGCCAATCCAAAGCTGTTTCACGGACCGACTCCAAACAAGTTATTCAAAAACGAAGGCGCACCAGTGTGGCGGGCCTTCGTTTTTGAGCTGGAAGCTAAAAGCTAGAAGCTGCTTTCCTACTTCCCAATGACTCGGGCCAGCGTTGCGCCGATCTCTGCGGGCGAGACGACGACGTGAATGCCGGCTTCGGTCATGGCGTTCATCTTGTCTTTGGCTGTGCCCTGGCCGCCGGAGATGATGGCGCCGGCGTGGCCCATGCGGCGGCCGGGAGGGGCGGTCTGGCCGGCAATGAAACCTACGACTGGCTTCTTTACATGCTGCTTTACGAACTCCGCGGCAGCTTCCTCGGCCGATCCACCGATTTCGCCGATCATGATGATGGCTTCGGTACCGGGGTCGTCATTGAGCAGGCGGAGCGCATCGATGTGCGTGGTGCCGATGATGGGGTCGCCGCCGATGCCGATGGCGGTTGACTGGCCGATGCCGCGCTGGGTGAGCTGGTGGACGGCCTCGTACGTGAGCGTGCCGGACCGGGAGACGATTCCGACGGAGCCCTGCTTGTGGATGCGGCCGGGCATGATGCCGATCTTGGCCATGCCGGGAGAGATGACGCCGGGGCAGTTGGGGCCGATCAGACGGGATGCGGAGGTCTTGAGTTTGGACCAGACCTTGACCATGTCGAGTGTCGGAATGCCCTCGGTGATGCAGACGATGAGCGGAATGCCTGCGTCTTCGGCTTCGAGAATGGCGTCGGCCGCGAACGGCGGGGGAACGAAGATCATGGTGGCGTTGGCGCCGGTTTCCTTCACTGCATCGGCAACTGTATTGAACACTGGCCAGCCTTCGTGCGTGGTGCCGCCTTTGCCGGGGGTTACGCCGCCAACAACTTTGGTGCCGTATTCCGCACAGCCTTTGGCGTGAAAAGTGCCTTCTTTGCCCGTGATCCCTTGAACAATCAGCCGCGTGTTGTTGTTGACTAAGACTGCCATGAAAACCGCTCCTAGCTTTTAGCTACTAGCTCTTAGCTTTTGGCTTCGAGCTCAGTGTTTGGATGAACGACGTCAGCATTTTTGAAACTTGATCGCTTAACGCCGCTGCTTCGCCTAATGCCTTCTCAGTACCCATTTCCATTCTTCGTGCTACCAGAAGCTGGGTTTGAATCTCGAAAGTTGAACCTAGCGCGATGCCGAGAAACTGCCGAAACTCGCCCGGATTGAGCCTGCCTCGACCGTCCGCGATGTTGCTTGCTACTGAAACGCTTGCGCGGCGCAACTGTGAGACGAGTCCGTAGGTTTCTTCTTTGGGAAACTTCTGCGTCAACCGATAAATGCACTCAGTTAGATCGATTGCGCGTTGCCAAACTGTCAAATCCTGGTAGTTCTGTGGCATCCTCTTCCCTTGCTGACCTTCCACAAAATGCTACGAGGGGAATCAATCAAGTGCTAATAGCTAGTAGCTAACGGCTGGAAGCTGCTTTCACTACCAAGTTTGCTGCTTCTTCCATTGTTGCGCCCACCTGGAAGTCGAGGCCGGAATCCTTGAGGATCTGGCGGCCTTCTTCGACGTTTGTGCCTTCGAGGCGGAGGATGATCGGGACCTTTACGTTGAGGTTGCGGGCGGCGGCGACAACGCCGGTGGCCAGGCGATCGACGCGGAGGATGCCGCCGAAGATATTGATGAAGATGGCCTTCACATTGGCGTCGGAGAGGAGGATTTCGAAGGCGTGCTCGATTTGCTCCTGGGTGGCGCCGCCGCCTACGTCAAGGAAGTTGGCGGGGCTGCCGCCGGCGTACTGGATGATGTCCATGGTGGCCATGGCCAGGCCCGCGCCGTTGACCATGCAGGCGATGGAACCATCGAGCTTGATGTAGTTGAGGGCGTACTTGCTGGCTTCGACTTCGAGGGGGTCTTCTTCGGCGGTGTCGCGGAGGGCCTTGATGGCGGGGTGGCGGAAGAGGGCGTTGTCGTCGAAGGTGATCTTGGCGTCGAGGGCGAAGAGCTTGTCGTCCTTAGTGGTGATGAAGGGGTTGATCTCGACCAGCGAGGCGTCGGTCTCAATGAAGGCCTTGTAGAGGCTCTGCAGGAAGGTGACGGCGGCGTTGATCTGCGTGGGCTTGAGGCCGAGGGCGAAGGCGAGCTTGCGGGCCTGCCATGCGCCGAATCCGATGGCCGGGTCGATGGTCTCCTTGAAGATGGCCTCGGGTGTTTTGGCGGCTACTTCCTCAATCTCCATGCCGCCGGCCTGGGAGGCCATGAAGACGAGCTTGCCGGTTGCGCGGTCGAGCACGATGCCGAGATAGAGTTCGCGATCGATCGCGGCTGTTTCTTCCACCAGGAGGCGCTGGACCTTCTGGCCTGCGGGGCCGGTCTGATGGGTAACGAGCTGCATGCCGAGGATGTTCTTGGCAGCCTGCTCGGCGTCTTCGCGGGTGCGGGCAACCTTGACGCCGCCGCCCTTGCCGCGGCCTCCGGCGTGAATCTGCGCTTTGACCACAACGCCTGTTGCGCCCTCGGTGAACAGCTTGCGCGTCACCTCGTTGGCCTCTTCCAGCGTGTTGGCCATCTCGCCTTTGGGCACGGCAACGCCGTACTTGGCCAGAATTTCTTTTGCCTGATACTCGTGGATTTTCAAGATGGGACCGCCCAGTCCGCTGCGGTATGGAGGATTCGGCGCCGGACCGGGTGAAACGTGGACCGGCGAGGCCGTAACAGCGGTGATTTCATAGTAACTTGCGTGGCAAAGGAGGAGCAAACCGCTTGCACAGTGGTCAGTGGACAGTGATCAGTGGACAGTTTTCAGTCGTCAGTTGTCAGTGATCCGTGGTTGGTGATTGAGTTGGATCAAATCAACTATCCAAGAGGGAATTGCGCTGGTTTTGGGGTGGAATGGTCGGCTGTTGGGGCTGAAAGTGGCTTGTAAGTCCTTTGTTTCTGGGGTGTAAATCTGTAAGTATCTTTGTTATCAACGAAAGGCATAGGGGGGTAGAGGTAGCCGGGGGAGATGACCCGGGCGGGGCGACGCAAATCGGAGTTCTGGCTCGCTGCGTGGCTCGGAAACCTGGATGGAATGGCGTTCATGATTTGAGTGTGCGCTTTTCGGCGAAATAATCTGCAAATTTTGGAAAGAAATTTTCGGGTGCGATTTTGGCGGTTTGCTGTGCCTGGATTGGCGGTCCGTTCCGGGGGCGCAGGGGGCAGCCTACGGTTACCATTGGAATATGAGTCTGGTGAAAGAGCTTTTGAAGCCGCTTGCCGAGGACGGTGCCGCGCTGACGCGTGAGCAGGCCGCCGAAGTGCTGAATGAGATACTTTCCGGCGGAGTTCCCGACGTGGAAGTCGCAGCGCTGCTTACCGTGTTTGCAACGCGCGGTGAGCAGGTTCCAGAGCTGGCCGGGTTTGTGCAGGTGATGCGGGAGCGGGCGCTGCCGGTGCCTCTTACCGCTGAGGAGCGGGAAGAGCTGGTGGATGTGGTGGGAACCGGCGGGGGCGGACCGCTGACGTTCAATATTTCGTCGGGCGCGGCGCTGATTGCGGCGGCGGCCGGCGCCAAGGTGGCAAAACATGGCAATCGGGCGGTGACCTCGCGGTGCGGGGCGGCGGACGTGCTGGAAGCGCTGGGGGTTCCGATCGATCTTTCGCCGGAACTGGCCGTGGAATGCCTGCGCGCTACGGGGTTCATGTTCCTGTATGCACCGCTGTACCACCCGGCGATGAAGGCGCTGGGACCGCTGCGCAAGGCGCTTGGGTTTCGCACCATCTTCAATCTTTGTGGTCCGCTGACCAATCCGGCGGGCGCGCGCAACCAGGTAATCGGAGTGTTGGCGCCAAGCCGGGTGCTGCTGGTGGGGCGTACGCTGTCGGCACTGGGGGCGAGGCGGGCCTTTGTGGTGCACGGGACGGATGGGATTGACGAGCTGACGACGACGGGCGAGTCAGTGGTTTGCCGGGTAGAAGAGGCGGAAAGTGGCCCGCCGGCGCTGAAGGGCGCTCGAGTGACGCCGGAGATGGCGGGGCTGGAGCGGACCACGCTGGACCACCTGACCGGCGGAGACGTGGAGACCAATGCGGCGCTGCTCTACGACATTCTTAGCGGGATTCCTGGGGCGCGGCGGGATATTGTTCTGCTGAATGCGGCTGCGGCGCTGGTGTCCGCGGGGTTGGCTGGGGATTTGAAGGAGGGCGTGGCGATGGGGGCGGAGGCGATTGACTCAGGGGAGGCGGCGGCGACGCTGGCGAAGCTGAGGCAGTTTGGGATGGGGTCTGGGGTGTAGGGTCTGGGGTATCGGGGACAGGGGTTTGTTCGGCGAGTTAACTCTGGAGGCGCACGGTCAGGCGTTCGCGTTTGCTGGCGGGTTGAGAACTCGGGACTGGACCGTCGGCTTGGGAGCCTGATTCGCTTCGGAGCGGCTTGTGGTACGCTTTCGCTGCATGTCGTGAAGGGCAATCCATGTGTCGTTTTCGCCGGCTTGTAATCTGTTCCGTTTTGGGCATTCCATTCTCGTTCCAACTGTTTGCGCAGACCATTCAGATCAATCGCGAGAACAAGACAACTGCAATCAGTACGACCGACGAGGCGACGGTAACTGCTGACATCGCCGCGATTACGATTGGTTTCGAAATTTATGGTTCCGATGCGCAGACTGTTACAGGCGACGGCGGGAAGCTATCGCATGGGATTCTGGATGCGCTGCATAAGGCTGGCGTCGAAGACCAACCGATTGAGAGTTCGAGCCAGGGGGTGGAGCGGAACAAGGATTTGACGAGAAGGAAAAGCCCGAGCAACGGGCGAGGGAGCAGTTTGTATTGCGACAGTCGTGGGAGGTGAGCGTTTCTCCGCAACTTGCGGCCGAAGCAATTCGCGTGTCGATTGCAGCGGGGGCCAACAAGAGCGGTGGCATTGATTGGCGCCTTGGTGACAGGAAGGCACTGCAGGCAAAGGCTGCCGAAAATGCGCTCGTCAAAGCCAGCGAGGTTGCTGCGCGAATGGCAGAAGGGCTGCATGTAAAGCTGGGCGCATTGATCTACGCCAGCAATGAGACCCCGAATGCAAAGCTCTACCTTTATCGTCCGAAGCCAGGACTTACTATGTACGCCACCGAGTCGGCTAGCGTTGGAGGTGTTCCGGCAGGGCCGCCCCTCGAGATCCGACCTCAGACCATTCGCGAAGAGGCTACGGTCTACGCTGTTTTCGCGATCGAGTAGCGGCCTGTTAGGCTGCGGAAAAGGGCTGTCTGAAAGCGGAGTCCGACCCATACTTTTGTAGGGGCTAAAGCCCAACATTGATTTCATGGGCTTTATCGGCACGACTAAAATCATGCCCTGTTACAAAACATCTGAGATTCGAAGGCTGAATGGGTTCCTCTGCAGCCTGTTGGATGGGATTGCGTTTACAACGATCCTGAACGGCTGACGAGTTTTCGGACCAGCAGGGCGGAAGCTAGCGTAAGCGCGAGGGCCAGGGCGATCCATTCGGCCTGAGGTGTGGGCGGAGCGAGTTGCGGTGCGGTCAGCGTCTCCCGGACTGGTGAGGCGAACAGGCGGATGAATCCGACTGCGGCGCAGATGAACACTACTGCGGCGAGTGCAAAGCCGGGGAGTGCGCGCTTCCATGGGAAGGGGATCGGCGCGGGGGTGGTGGCTTCGTGTTCCACGCGCTCCATGACCGAGGCGAGGAAGCCGGACGAAGGGACGAGGTCATCTTCAGAGGCCAGGATCCGGTCGATGGCCTGGAACTCTGTTGCTTCCATCTCCTCCTTGTTTCTGTTCATCGTCAGACCTCCTTTCCTGGGCTATGGGCCATCTTGATCAGGTTCGAGCCCGGTGGTGGGATTCTTTGATTCTCTTCGGACGAATGTCCGGCCAGTTCGTTTTCCAGTTGCGGGAATCGCCTTCGGAGCAGAGTTCGGCCGCGGGCCAGTCTTGCTTTCAAGGTTCCTTCGGGAAGTCCCATGGTGCTGGCAGCGGCGGTTACATCCATCTCGTGAAAATAGAACAAAACCAGGGGCTCGCGGTAGCGGATGGGTAGGGCGAGCACCGCGCGGCGGACGGTTTCCGCAGTGAGAGCGGTGGCGACAGAGCCGTGTTGCGTGGCGGCGGCGGAGGGCTCGGCGATATCTTCGAGCGTGAAGTCCCCGGTGGGAAACCGCCTGAGCTCTGAGCGAAAGACATTGGCAGCGAGGGCAAAGAGCCAGGTGGAGAAGGCGCCCTCGCGACGCCATGCGGGCAGTCCCTTCCAGGCGCGCAGGAAGGCTTCCTGGGCGAGCTCCTCGGCGCGTCCACGGTCGCGGGTATAGCGCCAGGCCATGTTGACAAGGGGGCCCTGCCAGCGGCGGACGATGCCCTCGAAGGCGCGGACATCCCCGGCAAGCACGCGCTCGACGTCGGTCAGGTCCTGAGCCTGGGCCGAGGCTTTTTCCGTCATGCTGGCTGCGTTGCCGATCAATTCCGCTGTCTCCGGGTAAATCGTCTCCGAGTCAATCGTCTGCACGCAGTGGGACCACGAATTCTGCGCGCCGGTTGCATTTTGTTTTCGAAATCGAGTCGTGAACAAAATGCAACCGGCTTGCATCGTCCATGGTCTCACCAATCGCAACAGGAAAATCGCAGCAAAGGAATCAGGAGGATTCTATGACTAATTTGGCGATGATGGTTTTCGGGTCGGAAGATGTGTTCGGCAGTTTTGGCTTGTGGGCATTTCTTTCGGTTGGGGCGGTGGCGCTGTTCGCGGTGTTTCTGCCCATCACGACCTGGCTTGAGGCGCGGAGGAAGGATCGCGAGGCGTTCTACAAGGCGGAGAATCTGCGGCGGGTGACGGAGTCTTCTCCCGACGGGGCGAAGGCGTCGATTGAGTATCTGCGGGAGGTGAACCGCATGGCGCAGTTCAAGACGATCGAAGGTTTGAAGATAGGCGGGCTGATCATGACGGGCATCGGGCTGGGGGTAATGGGCCTGTTGTGGGTGCTTGCCGGGCATGCGGTGGCAGTTTGCGGGCTGATTCCACTGCTGATGGGACTGGCGATGCTGGCCTACGTGTACGTTCTTGCAGACCCAATAATGTAGGGAAAGGAGATAGGACCATGACGACCCATTTGAAGGGGATTGGCGCGGCCTGCCTCGCCATCCTTGTGACACTCTACGTTGTAGGCGCAGTCAGCCACGGCTCGCTGCGCCACGAGATCCAGACTTTGCCGCTCTGGTTCGCGATTGTTCTCGGATTCAACCGCAAGGAAATGGCCCGCTGGTGCGCCCTGCCGTGCCTTGGCTTCTGGCTGCTTTGCATGGCACTGATCTGGCTGTTTCTGCTGGGATGGTCCCATATCATTTCGGGGCAATTCTCGCCCATCGAGATAGCGATGACGCTGATGGTTGGGGCGGCAAGCTTTGCCGGCGTTGCCTTCTCGATCCGGGGCCTGCGCTGGTCTACGCCAGGATTTGCGATCGCGATCCTGTTCGCTGTCATTCAGATTGCCTGTTTCCGCATCAGCATGCTTCCGGCGATAGCTCACGCATAGCCGTGCGCGGCGATCGAAGCTGGACGAAGGGGATGAATCCTCAGGCTGGATTGGCGCATCCATTCGATAGTTGTTGTAACAACTATCTCCGGCACCGAAGCCGCCGGACCCGAGGAGCCGACTATGAATGAATCCAAGCGCCAACCCTCTCTCTTTATCCCGCACGGCGGCGGCCCGTGCTTTTTTATGGACTGGACCTGGGGCCCGGCGGACACGTGGAATGCGACGCAGCGGTTTCTGGAAGGGCTGGCCGGGACGCTGCCATCGAAGCCGAAGGCTTTGCTGGTGATAAGCGGCCACTGGGAAGAAGCGGCGTTTACTGCGAGCGCGGCGGCGGAGCCTCGGCTGATCTTCGACTACTCGGGGTTTCCGGAGCATACGTACCGGCTGACCTGGCCTGCGCCGGGCTCTCCGGAGCTGGCTGCGCGCGTGGCGGGGCTGGTAAAGGCGGCGGGGCTGCCTGCGGGGATCAGCCAGACGCGGGGGTTTGACCACGGCGTGTTTGTGCCGCTGAAGGTGGCGTTTCCAGAGGCTGAGATTCCGGTGGCGACGTTGTCGCTGGCTGGCTCGCTTGATCCGGCGACGCACATTGCTCTGGGGCGAGCGCTAGCTCCGCTGCGGGAGGAAGGCGTGCTGATTGTGGGCAGCGGGATGAGCTTCCATAATTTGCGCGGGTATGGCCGTCCGGAGACTCGAGACCGGGCGAAGGCGTTTGATGATTGGCTTACGCGAGCGGTGGAGTCTCCGGATAGTGAACGCGCAGCCTTGCTGAGGGACTGGCGGAGAGCTCCGTTCGCGGAATTCGCCCATCCACGCGAAGAGCACCTGGCGCCGCTGTTTGTGGCCGCCGGGGCGGGTGGGAGCGAACCGGGCCGGCGGGTTTTTGGTGATGAGCCGATGGGCGCGGCGATCAGCGCGTACCGGTTCGACTGAAGAGCTGGGTCAGGCGAAGGTGCGAAGGACGAGGCCGAGAGCGGCTCCGGCGAGGATGAGCCAGGTGGCGTTGACCTTGAAGCGGAGGAGCAGAAGCAGGCTTGCCGCTGCGAGTCCCCAGGTGAAGAGATCGAGCAGAGCTGCTCTGCCAAGGGTGACGGCGACGGCAGCAATGAGGGCGACGGCGGCACTGTTGACCCCGTCAAGGAAGGATGCGGCGGCGGGGGACTTGCGGATTCGACGAGCCAGGATGCCGACGAGGCCTGCGAGGAAGAAGGATGGCAGGAAGATGGCAAGCGTTGCGACGGCCGCGCCGGAGAATCCGTGTAGCAGGTAGCCGAGGAAGGTAGCGGCGGCGAAGACCGGGCCGGGGGTAAGCTGGCCGGCGGTGACGGCGTCCAGGAGTTGAGCCCGCGTGATCCAGTGGAGGCGATCGACCAGGTCGGCCTGGAGGAAGGACAGGAGGACATATCCTGAGCCGAAGACGACCACTCCCATTTTGAGAAACGTAAGCAGAATGGGGACAAGGCCGACGGAGGCCGCTGTTGCGCTGGTGGCGCCGATGGGGATTGCGGCGATGGCGATGGCGGTTGCTCGGGGTCTGCGGGCGAGGGATAGAAACAGGACCACGATGCCGGCGGCGAGCAGGACGGCGAGCGGCGGTGCGCCAAACAGGGCCGCGGCAAAGCAGGCCAGGCCGACCAGGCCGAGGGTCCAGTTGCGACAGGCTGTGCGGCCGAGGTTCCAGACGGCCTGAAGAACGATGGCGACCATGACGGGTTTGGCTCCGTAGAGCAAGCCCTGACCCTGCGGCAGGCTTCCGAAGCGGACGTAGGCCCAGGCGAGGGCGAGAGTAGCCAGCGCGGCCGGCAGGATGAAGCATACTCCGGCGAGCACGAGCCCGGGCCACGAGCCGCGGCGGAAGCCAAGGGCCATGGCGACCTGGGTTGAACTCGGCCCGGGAAGCAGGTTGCAGGCGCCGACGAGATCGAGGAATTCCGACTTCGACAGCCAGCAGCGGCGGGTGACGGCTTCGCGCTCCATGAAGGTGAGGTGGGCGGCTGGGCCTCCAAAAGCTGTGAGGCCGAGGCGAAGGAAGAGGGCGGCGATTTCTTTGGCAGGATGAGCTGCTTGCGTTGGAGAGCTTGGGCGAGCGTCGCTCAAGCGCGAGGACTCCTGGGCTGGTACCAGTGCCGTGCCTGGCCAATGCGAAGCCCACTGTCGAGAACCACGGCGACGAGAGCGAAGAGCATGGCGAGGTCCAGGCGCGCTTCATGAAGGAACGAGAGAATCCCATAATGGGGGAGTTTCATGAGCGAAAACTGGCCCATTGGGTGACCGAGCAGGACCGGAAGCTTGGTAGTGACCAGTGCGGTTAAGATGACGGCGAGCAGCGCCAGTGCCGCGTCGCCGGCAAAGAGGTTGAGGGCCACGGCCGACCCGGCAGCGATTTCTATTCCGCCCACGAAGGGGCCGAGGAGATCTGGAAAGGGAATTCCAATGACTGCAAAACGGCCTGCGCCCAGCTCAGCGGGGTGCAGGAATTTCAAAAGCCCCTCGGTGACGAACACCAATCCCACGACGAGTCGGATCAGGATCATGGGGAGAGCGTTTTTCATCGAGTCCTCTTGGCGTCGTTGTAATCCGGGCTGCCTGTTGGAGCGGAGAGGGAAATCGCGTGAGCCGGATATGCAACGAGCATACCGCAGTGATGGAGGAAGGAGACCGCGATTTCGGCCGGGGAAGCAGGTGGTGCGGTCTGGACCCTGAAGCCAGATGGGTCATCTGGGGAGCTAGAGGAGTTTCTCGATGTGGGGCGCAATCGATTTGGGAGCAGTAGTGGAGCCGAATCGGGCTACGACGCGGCCGTTTCGGTCGACGAGGAACTTGGTGAAGTTCCAGCGAATCTTGCCGCCGCTGAGGAACGCAAGCGCTCCCGGCTTGTTCTGTTTCAGGAATTTGTATAGCGGATGGGCATCTTCCCCATTGACTTCGACCTTGGCGAACATGGGGAATGTGACGCCGTAGTTTTTCTCGCAGAATGCGCCGATCTCCGTCGCTGAGCCCGGCTCCTGGTGGCCGAACTGGTTGCAGGGAAAGCCAAGAACGACCAGGCCGCGGTGTTTATATGCCTGATAGAGGTTCTCCAAGCCTGCGTACTGTGGGGTAAATCCGCATTCGCTGGCGGTGTTGACGATCAGCAGCACTGTGCCACGAAATGCTTCGAGGGTCGCCGGAGTTCCATCGAGGAGTTCGGCCGAGAATTGGTAGACGGTGGCCTCGGGCACTTGCATCGTTGAAAACCTCTGTCTGACGAGGATGCCATGTGCGATTGGTCTGCGTCTAAAACGCATGCCATGCAGAACGGGAGGGGGAGCCGTCACACCCCACCCCGGCTGCTTCCGGTAGACTGTGGGGTAGGCCCTGTTGCGAAATCAAAGCGCGGCAGGGAGATACAGGGAAAGATTGAGTTTGTGCGTCGTTCGCCAGGTAGCCGGTTTGGGTGCAGTGGCTACGGTCCAATATAATGATTCTTTCCTAGAGGCTGGACCAGATTTTTTCAGCAGTGAGGGTGTCGATATTCTTCCCGTGAAGCCGAACCAGATGGCGAACTATGGCCCGCACCAGTACTTGTGCTCGACG
>Ga0302320_10011404_pt1 | contig 18815 bp, 20 predicted proteins | sample Bog_T0_3_FD_202130 | JGI IMG/M metagenome (GOLD analysis project Ga0302320, IMG submission 202130) | Peat permafrost microbial communities from Stordalen Mire near Abisko, Sweden - Bog_T0_3 | ecosystem: Environmental > Terrestrial > Soil > Wetlands > Peat | place: Sweden: Abisko, Stordalen Mire...
ATAGAAACGACCTCAGGCCTCCAGTCTTGAAATCCCGCACGCGGGATTTCAATACTGGAGGCCTGAGGTCGTTAGTCGATAATCCAGACCCAGTCGCCGACCCTCACCTCCTCGTAAAGTTCGACGATATCGAGGTTTCTCATGAGGATGCAGCCGGCGCTCAGCGGCCTGCCAATCTCGTCCTCCCGGCTCGTCCCATGAATATAGACATAGCGGCCGTAGGTGTCGACCTCGCCGCCAAGGTTCACCCCGGGCTCGAGCCCGCGCAGCCAGAGGATGCGGCTCGTGATGAGATTCGAGTCCGCCTTGTCGTCGGCAAATTCGGAATAATGCCGGCCGGTGGGCACACGGGAGTCGAAGACCGTTCCCGGGGGCTGCCCGGCGCCGATCCGCTCCGCGATTTCATGGAGGCCCCGCGGGGTCCCGAGGGAGTTCTTGATATTGGACGGAGGTCGGCGGGAAGTCGATATGACGTAACTCCTTACCAGCTCGCCACGGCGATAGAATTGGAGGGTCGCCGTCCCGATGCGGATCAGGAGCAGCCGGTCTGCGGGCTTGATACCGAGCCCTGAACCGATTCTATTCAAAGGTTCCCACAAAGTATCCATGAGCAAGACGCCATCATTCACAGTCGGCATTGTCGGTGCTACCGGCGCTGTCGGTCAAGAATTGCTGGGCCTTTTGCATGAACGTCACTTCCCGATGGCCGGGTTGAGGCTCTTCGCCTCCGCCCGGTCGGTGGGGAAGATCGTCAATTGCGCGGGCCGCCGTTACACGATTGAAGAGGCGAAAAAAGGGATCTTTGGGGAGTTGGACGTCGCTTTCTTTGCGACAGAGGGCTCGATCACCCGCGAACTCGCTCCGGACGCCGTGAACGCCGGGTGCCTCGTCATGGACAAGAGTTCTGCGTTCCGGATGGATCCGGCCGTGCCGCTCGTCATTCCGGAGATCAATCCCGAGGCGCTGCGCAACCACCACGGGATCATCGCCAACCCAAACTGCTCCACGTCCGTCACCTTGATGGCGCTCTGGCCGCTGCATCAGCGCTTCGGCCTGAAGCGCTACATCGCCGCAACCTATCAGTCGGTGTCGGGCACCGGCACGGACGCGATCGCCGAACTGGAGGGCCAGATCCAGGCGTATGCGAAGGGTGCTCCGATTCCCCGGAAGGTCTATCCCTACCAGATTGCGTTCAACGTGATTCCGCAGGTCGATTCCTTCGGCCCGGATGGCTACACGGGGGAGGAGACCAAGATGACCCAGGAAAGCCGCAAGATCATGGGCCTTCCCAACCTCAAGGTCTCGGCGACCTGTGTTCGCGTGCCGGTCGTGCGCGCCCACTCCGTCGCGATCAACGCCGAATTCGAGCGGCCGGTGAGCGTCGAGGCGGCGCGGGCTGCGATAGCGGCCTTTGAAGGCGCGGAGCTCGTCGATGATCCCGCGGGCAAGCTGTACCCGACTCCGCTCGATTTCACCCGGAAGGTGAAGTGCGGCGTCGGCCGTATCCGGATCGATCAGGCGATCGAGAACGGCCTCGCCCTGTGGGTCAGCGGAGACAACCTCTGGAAGGGTGCCGCGTTGAATGCGCTTCAGAATGTCGAATTGATGGCCCGCGAGGGCCTCCTGCGCCCGAAAGCGGCCCTGGCGGCCGTATGACGGGCGCGTTTCGACCCTGATCGGTTTTGCCCGGGTGGGGTAGCTCAGTGGTTAGAGCAGGGGTTTTACACGCCCAAGGTCGGGGGTTCGAGTCCCTCCCTCACCACCACGTTTCGCAATGCGAAACGTGCCACGCCGAAGCGCAACGCGCGTAGGCGGGCTACCGGTTGTGCGGTTTCCTTCCTTTTGGGGTGTAATTGTAAGATGCGCTTAAAACAGCGACCAGAATGGATCATGGCGGGGATTGCCTTTGGCTTGCCCGACGTGTTGACAAGGAGCTTGTGAAAGCGGCCGTCATCACACGTTATGGCTCACCGGACGTGGTGGCGGTGCGCGAAGTGCCGAAGCCGGTTCCCGCAGCGGGCGAGTTGCTGATCCGGGTCCGTGCGGCGACGGTCACGCGGACGGATTGCGGCGAGCTCCGGGGGCACCCCTTCTTCATTCGCTTGTTTTATGGGCTTCGCCGGCCCAGGCGGATGATTTTCGGCGTGGATGTCGCCGGTGAGATTGAGGCCGTGGGCTCCGCAATCGGCTCTTTCAAGCCGGGAGACCGCGTCTTCGGCATGTGCCCGTCCAGGGGCAATGGCGCCCAGGCGGAATATGTCTGCGTCCCGGAGAATGCTGTCGCAGCAATGCCGGCCGGCGCGCGATTTGCCGAGGCCGCGGTCTGCGAAGGCGCATTCTACGCAAACGGGGTTCTGGAGAGGATCGGACTCAAGTCCGGCCACAAGGTTTTGATTTACGGCGCCACCGGCGCCATCGGCACGGCGATGGTGCAGCTCGCAAAGGCGACCGGCGCGGCGGTGACGGCAGTCGTCGCGACCCGGCATGTTGAGCTCGCCAAATCCCTCGGCGCGGACCGCGCCGTCGACTACACCGCCGTGGATTTCACGCGAATCGGCGAGACATTTGATTTCGTCTTGGATGCGGTCGGAAAGATTTCATACTTCCGGTGCAGGAGGTTGTTGAAGGCGGACGGTGTCTTTGCCGCCACGGACCTCGGACCATGGGGGCAGAACGTGGCGCTCGCGCTATGGTCGTCGGTCACGCGGAGCCACCGAGTCGTCATTCCAACCCCGGGACGCATCGGCGGGTTTGCCGGTTTTCTGAGGCGCCGCATGGAGGCGGGCCAGTTTCGCGCGATCATCGACCGGGAATACCCTCTCTCATCAATTGCGGACGCCTACCGGTACGTTGAGACCGGGCAAAAGGTCGGCATCGTCGTGATCAATGTCGCCGCGATCGAGGTGAGCCCGCAGATGGCTTAAGATACGACAAATCTAGTGGCGGCGGCCAACCCCGGCTGTTTCGATGTAACTTTCCGGCATTTAATGGTGTAGACTAGACCAACCAGCAACCCGCCCCCTCACGAGTGAACGAGACGATTGCCGAACCCCCATTGACCGCCCCGCAGGGGAGGCCGGCCGACGGCTGTGTCATCGAGACGGCCGGCCTTTGCAAGAGTTTCGGCGGGCAGAAGGCTTTGGACAACGTGAGCGTCCGGGTGCCGCGCGGCACGATCGGGCTGCTTGGGCCGAACGGGGCGGGCAAGACGACGTTCATCAAGTGCCTTTTGAGCCTCGAGCTTCCGAGCTCGGGCGTGGCGAGGCTCCTCGGTCGCGACATCCGCGCCGGCAGCCGGGCATCGCGGGAAAAAATCGGCTACAGCCCCGAGCAGGACTGCCATATTCCAGGCATGGCGGGATGCGAATACGTGACCTACTGCGGGCAACTCTCGGGAATGCCGTTCCGCAGCGCGAGGCAGCGCGCCCATGAAATCCTGGACCTGGTGGGCATGGGGCAGGAGAGGTACCGCCGGGTCGAGACGTATTCGACAGGCATGAGACAGCGGGTGAAGCTGGCGCAGGCCCTCGTCCACGATCCGGAGCTGGTCTTCCTGGATGAGCCGACGAACGGCCTGGATCCCGCCGGCCGCGAGCATGTCCTGCGGCTGATCGGATCGCTATGGCGGGACTTCGGGATAAGCGTTGTCATGTCGTCCCACTTGCTCCGCGACATCGAGCGCGTGTGCGACCGGGTCATCATCATCGGGCGGGGCCGCGTCCTCGAGCACGACAGCGTGGCGGCCCTTAAGGACAAGCATCGGAGGATCATCGAAATCGCCCCCGCTGCGGGGACGGACCGTTATGCCGCCGCCCTTGCAGGGGAGGGGCTCGCGGTCGTCCAGCTCCCGAACGGGCGGTTGCGGGTCGAATCCGGTTCGGACTCGATCGAGTGGGTTTTGAAGCTGATGCAGGCCGGGGGGCTGCCTCCCGCGGAGATCATTTCCAACCCCGATGCGCTGCACGAACTGTTCTTAAAGGCGATCTCCGATGCCGATGGAGGCTGAACTCACATTAAGCCGGTGGAGCGGCAAACCGGGCGGCGTAGGCTACCGCCGCTGGGTGATCATGTCGGCGGGAATCCGGGAGCTCCTTGGCACCCGTTTTTTCCGGGCAATCCTGATCCTCGCCTGGGTCGCGGGGATTGCGACCGCCGCGGTTGGATTTCTTTTCGCACAGACCGTGTCGGAGGGAGGGTGGCTGGAGTCGGCTGCGTCCCACTTCGGGCCGCGCATCCATGCCATCGCAACCGCGATCGATGCCTTCGTCCTGCTCTATCCGGACATTTGCATAAGGGCCCTCTTCACGAACCTGTTCTGGTTGCATTCAATGGCGGGTGTCGGGCTCAGCATGGTCGCCCTGACGTTGATGGTGCCTCGGCTTGTCACGCGCGACAGGGCGGGCCGCGCCCTCACGGTCTATCTGTCGAGGCCCCTGACAACGGCGGACTACCTGTTTGGGAAACTGGGGACGATCGCAGGCGTCCTCGCGCTCCTGTGGACAGGGCCGCTCCTGTTTGGATGGTTGCTGAGCGTCCTATTTGCCCCCGACAGCAGCTTTTTTCTGTACTCGCTCATACCGCTCATGCGGGCCCTTGCCTTCAACGCCATAGGTCTCGCGGCCCTGGCGACGATCGCGTTGGGCGTCTCGGCGGTCAGCCGGTCGTCGCGGACGACCATCATCCTCTGGCTCGGCCTGTGGCTGGTCGCCGGGACGATCGCCAAGCCGCCGGGCACCCCCGATTGGATGAAGAGGGCCAGCTTCAGCCATGACCTCGCCCAGGTGCGCGAGGCTGTATTCAAGGTGGATGAGGCGCTCGAGCAGGTGGGTACGGAGCTTCCATTTCTAGATCGCTCTGTCGCCAGCGATTTTGTCCAGGTGGGCAGGAAGGCCGAAGCCAAGGATCTCGCGGGATCCATCGCCGGGCTCGGGGTCTTTGTCGCGCTTTCGTCGGCCGTGTTCTTCCGCAGGCTCCGCTCCGAATGAACCCGATCATCCAGGCGGAGAATGTGAGCCGCTTCTATGGGATCATTCTCGGGTTGAACAATGTCAGCTTCGCCGTGCGGCCCGGAATAACCGGAGTCGTCGGCCAGAATGGCGCGGGCAAGACGACCCTGTTCCGGCTTCTGACCGGGCAGATAAGGCAGAGTTCGGGCTCGCTTCGCATATTCGGCCAGAGCCCTTGGAACAACACCGCCGTCAAGGCGCGGATCGGTTATTGTCCGGAGACGGAGGAGCTCCCGGGTTCCCTGCGACCGCTGGAATGGCTCGGGGGGCTCGGAATGATCTCCGGATTCGGGGCCGCCGAGTCGAGGGTTCGGGCGGAGGCGATGCTGGGCCGCGTCCGGCTGGCGCCGGAGCACTGGAGGAAGCCGCTCGGAGCCTTCTCTAAGGGCATGCGCCAGAGGGTGAAGCTCGCGCAGTGCCTCCTGCACGAACCGGACCTTGTGATCCTCGATGAGCCCATGAACGGGCTGGACCCGGTCGGCCGCGAGGATTTTGCGAATGTGCTTCGCGACCTGGCCGCCGGGGGAAGGAGCGTCGTCATCTCGAGCCATATCCTTCATGACCTCGAGGCCCTGTGCGGGGAGTTTCTTTTGCTCAAGTGGGGGAGGATCCCGCGGTCGGCAAACGAGGCGCTCTCGCAGGAGTCGCGCGCCCGCTGGCCCGAGTCGACAATCTTCCGGTGTGGATCTCCCGAGAGGCTGGCACGGTATCTCTTTGAAGAGCGGCTGATCCGCGGTTGCGAAATCGCTGAGGAAACCGGAGTCCTTCAGGTTCGCTGGAGCGAACCCGACCGGTTTTACCGCGATTTTCACCGGTTCCTCCTCGAAAGCGGGGTTGCGATCTTCGAGGTGAGAAGCGCCGTCGCCAGCCTCGAAAAGGCGATCGAAACCCCGCCGACCCTATGAGCGTCCCCGGTTCCACCTCCGGTTCAACACGCCCGTCGCCGGGCTGGCTGCGCGCCTGGGGCGGAATCTGGCGCCTGACCGCAGGCCGGTTTCTGAACCTGCGCCACGCGGCGGCACTGGCCGGGATGGTTGCGCTCCTTCTGCTGATCGCGATCTGGAGCTCAAGTTTCCATCGGCCCCTGACGGCGGGCCAATATGTCGGGTGGGTCTGCAGTTTCTACCTTTGTTTTGTGATCCCGATATTCGTCCTGATTTCCGGCGGCGGAGCGATCCGTGAGGACATGAGGCCGGGTGCGGCCGATTACCTCTTCACCCGTCCGGTGGGCCGCCCGGTTTACCTCGCCTTGAGGTATGCAGCCCACATGGCCTGCACGCAGGCTGACTATCTTTTGGCGTTCGCGGTCCTGATCGGATTTGGCCTTTTTCGCGGCGTGCCGGGCATGCTTTCAATGGCGCCCCTGCTGCTGACAGGCCAGGTGGCGGCAATCGCAACTTACGAGGCGCTTGGATTCCTCTTCGGTGTTTTGACCAGCCGGTACGTCATTGTCGGCCTGGGGTACATCGCGGTCGTCGAATTAGGGATCGGCAACATACCGACCCAGATCAACCGAATCGCGATCGCCCGGGCGGTGAAGAATATGGTTCCTCCGTATTCCGCGCACACCGGCGGTCAGGTGGGCAGCTGGGCGGCTGCGGCCCCTACCGCGGCCGCGCTGGCCGCAGCCTGCGTCGTCCTGGTCGCGGTCGCCGGAACTTTTCTTTCATTCCGCGAAATGGCCGGCGGAGAATCCAGGGAGGACCTGTAACCTTCGGCGCCAATCCCGTGTAGAATATGGCAAGGCCGCCCGTCGCGCATCTGCCAAATGGCCGCCAACCGAATCAACCCAATATGACCGTGAATAAGCATCTTCTTACCGTCACCGTTCTGCTCGTTGTCCAACCAGTGACCGACTCCGCCCGCGCCGCATTCGATCCCGCCGTTGCGGGCGCCGACTCGCAGTGGGTGATCTACGCCGACATGAATGCCCTGCGTACGAGCACGCTCGGCAAGGAACTGGTCGCGCAGGCGGAAAAGGCGCAGGCTGGGGCGACCGACGCAAAGTTTCATGTCGACGTGCAGAAGCTCCTGGCGACCATCGGGACGGTCACGGCCTACGGATCCAATTTTGACAAGAGTCCGGAGCGGGTCAATGGGACGCTGGTTCTTCAAGGGACGGCGGACATGCGGAAGATCGCCCAGGGGCTCCTGGCCGGATTTACCCTGTCGGCGCCCGACAATGTGTCCGAATTGAAGACGCTTCCGCTCGAGGCGTATGCGATTTCGGGAGGCGCGAAATCCGCGGCCATGGGAGGCACGGATGACGCGGGCAAACGGATCGTGATCGCGTTTCCTCCCGAGGGGATGATCCTGGTCAGCAAGTCCGAGGCGCAATTGCTCAGGGCTCGCGAGGTCTTTCGCGGTCAAAGTCCGTCGCTTGCGCAAAACCCATCCTCGCCGCTCACCGGCCTTGTCGGGCATTCCGAGGGTGCCTTCCTCCTGGCGGCGGCGGTGATTCCATCCGGCGACAGGGTTCTCCAGGGGAGCGGTCCCAACGCCCGGTTTCTCCAGATGGCGCGGTCGGGCTCGCTGTCCGTCGGGGAGATCGGCGACAAGACATTCGCCCACCTGAGGCTCGTCGCGAATTCGCCGGAAATGGCCGACAAGCTCGGAAAGATTGTCGACGGGATGACGGCCATGATGTCGCTCGCCGAGTCGAGCGATCACGCATTGAACGACTTTCTGCAGTCGGCGGCGGTTTCCCGCGATGAAAACACGGTGACGCTGAACCTGTCCTATTCGAGCGCCCGCCTCGTCGAGATGATTCGCAGCATCGAGCAGGAGCAGCGCGGCGCAAATCCGGTTGCGCAGGCAAGGAGCGTCGTCCTTGCGGTCAGGGTCAACGGGAAAGCCGTGGCGAACTGGCCGGTTGCCTCGACGCCGGACAATGCGGAGGGGGGCAAGCCGGGCTGGGCCTGGTTTACGATAGACCGCGTGCACCTGGCGAATGGCGCGTCGGTGACGCTGACCGGCCGCCGCAACGGGGGAGATGACGCGCAATTCGACCGGATCGAGGTCCTTCCGGCCGGCGGCTCCGGCGCGCCGCTCGTCTTCCGGCCGCAACACATGAGGCTCACGGGATACCGGATGGTCGACAGGGAGGGCGAAGGATCCGCAAAGCGAATCGAGGCCAGGGGACCGATCGCCAGCGCCCAGTTCGATTTCCCGGGCGGCGACGGCGATTACAAGGTGCGGGTTCATTACTTCGCCGACCCGCAGGGCAAGGGGACGTTCACCCTGAGCGTCAAGGATTCGGATTCCCCGGCCGAGGACACGGCACCCCATGACAATTCCGGCGCTCCAGAGGCCCGCTGAGGAGATGGCTGCCGCGTCCGAAGAGGGCGATTCGGAAGAGGCGGGCCTCATCCGCGATGCCGTCGCCGGCGAGGGACGGTCTTTCGACCGGATCGTCCAGATCCACAGCCCGCGGGTCTTCCGCTTTCTTTGCCAGATGACCCGGCACCGGCAGGATGCCGAGGATCTCACCCAGCAGACCTTCATCAAGGCGTTCCACAACCTGGCGCGATACGACGCCCGCCGGCCGATCATCAACTGGCTTCTGACCATCGCAAGAAACTGCGCCTTGAATCATTTCAGGTCGGCGAGGAAATGGGTGGAAATCCCTGAGGAGACCGCGAGCGACGCGCCTTCGCCGTCGGTCGAGGCCGAACAGAGGGAGGAGGCCGCAGGCGTCTGGGAGCGCGCGAGGGCGTGCCTTTCCCAGGGCCAGTTCGAGGCGCTGTGGCTCAGGTTCGCCGAGGGCCTTTCAACGTGCGAGGCGGCCGAATTGATGGGGTACACCCAGACTCACGTGAAAGTGCTCGTTTTCCGCGCCCGCCAGAAACTCATAAAGGGAGGATTGCCGTCATGAATGATTTGAAAAAGCAACGGCCGCGGCTCGCCTGCCGCTTTGTCCGCGCCTGGGCTGCCATCCGGGAGCGCGAGGCTGGAGCGGAGATCGGGTCGTTTGAGGCGGGCCTGCCGCCGGCGGTGCGCCGGCATGCCGCTGGCTGCCCGGAGTGCAGGCGTTTCTTCATCGAGTCCCGGGTCCTGGAGCAGGCGCTGAAGCGCGGGGCGGCCTTTGGAATGCCGCCCATTCCGGAGGGGCTCGAACGCCGGGTTGCCGCTGCCGTCGCGCAGTCGCAGCCGCCGGAGGTTCGCGCTTTCCCGTGGCGGGCGTTTGCGGCTTGCGGAGTCGCTGCGTTCGCAATCGCAGTCTTTGTCCTTGAGCGGGAGTTCAGGACCGCGGAGCCTGGTTCCGTCAGCGGAATCGAGGCGGCCGATGTGACGCGCCTGGCGACCGAGGTCAACCGGCTCCCGGGCGCGATCTGGGAAAGCGCAAAGCCGTCGGCTGCCGCCGTATGGACGGAGGAGCCGCTCAGGCGCGAGGCCGATGCCGTTTATTCGGACGCCCGCAACGCGGTGGGGTTTTTGAAGGCCAACTTCATCCCTGATTCGGGAGCCCAGGCCGGAGCGGAACCTTCATCGTGACCGCCGGGAGCGGATTTGGATCGGCTAGGCGGGCCTGGCGCCGGCTCTCCTTGTTGGAATAAAGCGCGGCGTCGGCGATCGCGGTCAGTTCCTCCATGCTCCTGGGCCCGCTTTGGTCGAAGTAGGCGACACCGACACTCGCCTCCAGCCTGAACTGCGGGCCCACGCTGTTTCGAACGGAAAGCACGATCTCCAGGGCCTTGATCGCGGCGCCCGCGGCATTGGGCGCGCGCTCGATCCCCATGGCGACGAATTCATCTCCGCCGAGTCGCACAAGAAGGGCGTCCTTTGCGAAGATCCGGCGCAGGTCCGAGGCAAACTCAACCAGGGCGTCGTCGCCGGCCTGGTGGCCCAGCTCGTCGTTGATCCGCTTAAGGCGATCGAGGTCGAAAAAGCAGAAGTATCCCCTGACGCCGGGTTGCTGCGCGAGCAGCAGTATGTCCTGGTGCAGGGCATTGAATCCGCGGCGGTTGTACAGCCCGGTCAGCTCGTCCAGAACGGCCAGCTGCCGGATGGTCCGCTGCAGGTGGTGCCGCTCGATCCCGTACACGATCGAGCGGTCGAGCATCAGGAAGTTGAAGTCGCCCTTGACCAGGAAATCCTGGGCGCCGAGCTTGATCGCCGTGAAGCCCATCTCGTAGTTTGAGGTCGCGGTAAGGACGATGATCGGGGTGTCCACGGACTGCGCGAGCACGGTCTGGAGGGTGTCCATCGCGCTGCTGTCGGGCAGGTTCAGGTCGAGCAGCAGGACGTCGAAATTCTCGGTCCGCAGCTTCTCGAGCCCTTCGGCCAGGGTGCGGCAATGCACAAGCGAGTATTTCCGTGTCGCGGCCTTCCTGAGCATCTGCTCGGTGACCCGGGCGACCAGCTGTTCGTCCTCGATCAGAAGAACGCTGGTGGCGAGCGGAGTCATGGCTGGGCGGGCGGCTGACGGCCTAGGCGAGGGCCGGAGGATCCCTGACGATGCGGGAAGTCCGGAATAACACGAGCCTGTGACCCGGTAGTCAGCCGGGTCATGTTCGAAGGATCAGGGTTCAGTTCTCGCCGCGGCCGCCGATCCCCTTGGTTGTCGAGGGGAGCTGCTTGGTCTCCAGCTTGGGACGGAGGGCGCGGGTGGCCTTGCCGGCCAGCCACATTTCCGAATTGCCAAGGGCATGAAGCTCCTTGCCCAGCGCCTGCTGGTAATTGGCCGCGCCGCAGGCCGAGAGGACGCGGGCGCACTCTTTGCCGGTTGCAACCCGCTTGTACAGATCCCTGAAGACCGGCATGACCGCCTTCTTGAACTTGGGCTTCCAGTCAAGGGCTCCGCGCTGGGCCGTGGCCGAGCAGTTCGAGTACATCCAGTCCATGCCGTTTTCGCCGACCAGGCGGATCAGGCTCTCGGTCAGTTCCTCGACGGTCTCGTTGAAGGCCTCGCTGGGGGAATGGCCGTGCTTGCGCAGCACCTCGTACTGAGCCTCCATCACCCCGGCCAGGGCGCCCATCAGGACGCCGCGCTCGCCGGTCAGGTCGCTGAAGACCTCCTGCTGGAAAGTGGTCGGGAAAAGGTACCCCGAACCGATGGCGATCCCGACTGCGATGCAGCGCTCGCGGGCCCGGCCGGTGTAATCCTGCGCGACGGCGAAGCTGGAATTGATGCCGGCCCCGGAAAGGAAATTGCGGCGCACCGACGTGCCTGAACCCTTTGGCGCGACCATGATCACGTCGACGTTCTTCGGCGGGACCACCCCGGTCTGCTTCTTGTAGGCGATCGAGAATCCGTGGGAGAAGTACAGGGCCTTGCCGGGCTTCAGGCATTTCTTGATCGAAGGCCAGATGGCGCGCTGCGCCGCATCGGAAACAAGCATCTGGATGATGGTTCCCCGCTGGGCGGCCTCCTCCATGTCGAAGAGGGTCTTGCCAGGCACCCACCCGTCGCTCACGGCGCGGTTCCAGTCGCGCTCGAACTTTCTGGACTGGCCGACAATGACGTTGAAGCCGTTGTCCTTCATGTTCAGCGCCTGGGCGGGGCCCTGGACGCCGTAACCGATGACCGCGATGGTCTCCTTTTTCAGCACCTTGCGGGCTTTCGCGATCGGGAATTCATCCCGCGTCACGACTTCTTCTTTCACTCCGCCAAAATCAATGATGGCCATACGCTTCTTTCCTTGGGTTATTGTTGGATTGTTTAACCTGCATCGATCACAAAGCCGATGAAGATTGGCCAAGATCGTCGAGCGAAAAGGACCGAAGGCGACCGAGCTGTGCTAGCAGCACAGCGCAGGGAGCCAGAGGACCTTTGCGCCGACGAGATTGGGCAGGATTCGTCGGAATTTGTGATGGATGCAGGTTAATAGCAGCTGTAAGAACGAAAAATGATCTTGTGAGGAACCACGCTACAACGACGGTGAATTGGCGAAAAGGTAAATGTAGAAAGCAACCGGCGGGGGGAAGGCAAGCAGAAGTCTCGGCCCGCAGTGGGCCAACTGACCCCTGCCTGTCGCGGCGTTTGTTCTTTCCTTTTGCCTGCAAGCTTGGTTGAGTGCGCAATTCAGCGTCCGCCGGGCTGGCATAAGACGCTGGAAACCAGCGCAATCACAATGCATACACACCGCCACACCATCTCGGTCTTGGTCGAGAACAAGTTCGGCGTGCTGACGCGTGTCGCCGGGATGATTTCCGGCCGCGGCTTCAACATCGACTCGCTCAATGTTGCGCCGACCCACGAGGCTTCGCTCTCGAGGATCACGATTGTGCTGCGCGGCGACGACAGCGCGCTCGACCTGTGCACGAAGCAGTTGCGGAAACTGGTCAATGTTGTGGAAGTGATTGATTTTAAGGATATTCAAGCGGTCGCCAGGGAGCTGGTCCTCGTCAAGGTCAAGGCCGACTCAAAAGCCCGGCCGGAGATCCTCCAGATCAAGGAGATTTTCAGGGCCAAGATCGTCAACGTGACGCCGGACAGCCTCATCATCGAAGCCACGGGCGACGAGGACAAGGTGAACGCCTTTCTCGGGTTGATCGAGCCGTTCGGAATCATCGAGCTCGCCCGCACCGGCAGGCTGGCCCTCAAGCGTTGAACGCCCGCCGAGCCTCCGGCGTTCGGTTTTGCGCGTCTTCCCGCGCCTTGTGATCGCCGGGCAAACACGCCATAATCCCCATTCGCAAACGTGAAGAAACTGGTCATCGCCACACGAAAGAGCCCGCTCGCCCTGGCCCAGAGCGAGCAGGTGGCCGCGCATTTGCACGCTGCCCTGGGAGTTGAAACCCAGCTCTTGAAGATCGTGACCACGGGGGACCGCCAGACCGGCTGGTCGCTCGAGAAGCAGGGCGGCAAGGGGCTTTTCACCGGGGAGCTCGAGCAGAGCCTTCTTCGGGGCGAATCGGACGTGGCCGTTCACAGCACGAAGGATCTGCCGGGAGAAATGACCCCCGGCCTGGCGATTGCGGGCTACCTGCCCCGGGCGGACCCGCGCGACGTCCTGGTCATTCGCGCAGGCCTGGCCGCGCCGCGCCTGGTCGCGACGGACAGTCCGCGCCGACGCCTTCAGCTGGCGCTCCAGTTTCCCGGGGTTGAATTCACCGGCATACGCGGAAACGTCGACACCCGCCTTCGGAAGATCGCCGGGGGGCTGGCCGATGCGACCGCGCTCGCGGCCGCCGGCATGGCGCGGTTGGGCATCAGCGCCTGGAGCGGCCTTGAGTTTCGCCCGCTCGGATTCACCCAGGTGGTGCCGGCGGTCGGCCAGGCGGCGATAGCGGTCCAGTGCCGCGCCGGCGACGCGGCGCGATTTGCCGGCCTCTTCGACACCGAGACGGAGCGCTGCGTTTCAGTCGAGCGTGCATTGCAGTCGGCGCTCGGGGGCGGCTGCCATACCGCTTTTGGCGCGCACGCGAGCGGCTCCACCCTCCATTTTTTCCACGAGTCGACAGGCATCCGGACGCTGGCGCTCGGCCCATCGGATTTTGACAGGCCCGAGGCCGCCGCAAGGCGCATCCTGGGCGAGCTTGGCCTGAAGGCCCAGACAACGCCGCGTTGATTTTCCCCAATCGTGCCCTCCGCGACGAATACTCCGCTCTCCGGCCTCCGGGTCGTCGTCACGCGCGCGCTGGACCAGGCCTCGGCGTTGTCCGAGCGCCTCGGGGCGCTCGGCGCCGAGGTGATCGAACTGCCCGCCATTCAAGTCTCCAGGGAGATCTCGAAGCAGGCGCTGGCCGACGTGATGCTCGAGTTCGCCAGCTACGACTGGCTTGTCTTCACCAGCGCAAATGGCGTCCGGTTCTTCTTCGGCGAGTTCTTCCGCCTTTTCGACGACATCCGCTCGCTGGGGTTCGTCCGGATCGCGTGCGTGGGCGACGCCACCGGCCGCCAGCTCACCTCGGAGCTGCACCTGCGCGTCGAATGCCAGCCGCAGAAGGCGACGGCCGAGGCGCTCGCCGCAGCGCTGGTCGAGACCGGAAGCCTGGACAACGCCAAGGTCCTGGTCGTCACCGGAAACCTCAACCGGGATGCGCTTGTCCGAAACCTCGAGGAAGCCCGGGCCATCGTGGACTGCCTTCAGGTCTACAAGACCGAAAAAAACGAACTGGCCGGGACTCCCGCCGCCGCGGATTTTCGGGCCCGCGGGGCCGATGCCATTCTCTTCACCAGTTCGTCGGCCGTGGACTCCTTCGCGGATCAGGCGGCCGCCCTCGCGCCCGCCCCCGGGGCAAAACGGCCGCTGGCCGGCAGCATCGGGCCCCAGACCAGCGCAACGATGCGCAAACGCGGCATTGCTGTGGATTTCGAGGCGAAAGAGCCGGGCATCGAGGAACTGGTGGATGCGCTGACGAGGAAGACCGGCCCCAATACCTTAACCGCGTGAAAGTCCCCTTCCTCGATTTATCGCTTCAACACCGCGCCCTGCGCGGGCCGATCCTGGAGGCGCTTGCGGCCACCTACGACGCGAACCGTTTCTGCCTCGGGCGGGACGTCGACGATTTTGAGCGCAATTTCGGCGCGGCCATGGGCTATCCGCGGGTCCTTGGGATGAATAGCGGCACGGCGCCCCTGCACGTGGCCTGCATGATTGCGGGCTTCGGCACGGGCGACGAGGTGATCACCTCGCCATTCACTTTCATCGCATCGGCGTGGGGCATCACCTATGTCGGGGCGAAACCGGTGTTTGCCGACATCGAGAAGGACACCTACAACCTCGACCCCGCCCGAGTCGAGGCCGCCGTGGGCCCGAAGACCAGGGGGATCATCGTCGTCCATCTCTTCGGCCAGCCGGCGCGGATGGACGAGATCATGGCGATCGCCCGCCGCCACAACCTTTTTGTCATTGAGGATTGCGCCCAGGCGGTCGGGTCCCGGTACCGCCAGACGCCTGTCGGGCTCATCGGTGATTGCGGGACGTTCAGCTTTTATCCGACGAAGAATCTCGCCGCCTGCGGAGAGGCGGGCGCCTTCGTCTCGAGTCGGGAGAAGGTTCAGACGAGGGCGCGGCATATCCGCGTCCATGGATCGGACCGGCGCTATTATCACGACATCGTGGGCGGCAATTTCAGGATGGATGGTTTCCAGGCCGCGGCCCTCAACGTCAAGCTGCCGCACCTGCCGGCCTGGACGGAACGCCGGCGGGAGATAGCAGGCCGCTATGCGGCCGGCATGAAGAGGACCGGCCTGCGCCTGCCGGTTGCGCAGGAATACGGGCGGAGCGTTTTCCACCAGTTCACCGTCTGCCATCCCCGCCGGGACGCCTTCCGCGAGCATCTCGCAAAATGCGAGGTCGGAACGGACCTTATCTATCCGGTGCCTCTGCACCTGCAGAAGTGCTACGCAAGCCTGGGCCTCGGGACCGGGTCGTTCCCGAACGCGGAGGAGGTTTGCGCGACGTGCGTCAGCCTGCCGATCTTCCCCGAACTGACCGACGCGCAGGTCGACCACGTCATCGCGAGCGTGAATTCGTTCTGAAGGGGGCGCCTGCCATGGTCGACGGAATCCGATTCAAGGTCTGCGGACTTACCTCCCTCCTCGACGCCGAATTTGCGGATGCGTGCGGCGCGGACTTCCTGGGATTCATCCTCCATCCCGGATCGCCAAGGAGGATCGCGCTGGACCAGTACAGGGCGATTGCGCCGCGGCTGGCCGGGCGCTCGAAGGTGGCCGTTTCAGTCGAGCCGACGCAGGCGGCCATGGCGGCGATGATCGAGGCCGGTTTCGACCGTTTCCAGATTCATTTCGGCGAGGGCGTCCCGCTTTCGACCCTGGAGGAGTGGTCGCGCGCCGTGGGGACGGACAGGCTCTGGCTGGCGCCGAAACTGGCCCCGGGAAGAGCCGTTCCCGAGGCCCTTCTACCGCTCGCCGGGACCTTTCTTCTCGATACCTTCCAGCCCGAGGGCTTTGGCGGCTCGGGTCGCACCGGAGACTGGAAGGGCTTTGCCATGCACCGGCAATTGCACTCGTCCAAGACCTGGATACTCGCCGGCGGGCTGAATCCCGAAAACATCGGACCTGCCCTGGCTGAGTCCGGCGCCCGGTTCGTCGACGTCAACAGCGGCGTCGAATCGAACCCGGGCGTCAAGGACCACTCGAAGCTCAGGGCTTTCGTGCTTGCGATTCAACGAGCGGCAGGGATGTCTGTGTAATTGCGCCCTCGTGATCGAGCAGCCTGCGCTTGGTCGCCTCGCCGAAAGCAAACCCGGTGAGCGAACCGTCCGAGCCGATGACCCGGTGGCAGGGGATGATTACGCAGATCGGATTCGCCCCGCTTGCCTGCCCGACGGCGCGGGCCGAACTGCCGAGTTCGCGGGCGATGTCGCCGTAGCTTCGAGTCCGCCCGGCCGGGATGGCGCGCATCGCAGCCCAGACCCTTTTCTGAAAATCGGTCCCCCTCGGGGCAAGCTCCAGCGAGAAGGCCGTGCTGGCGGAACGAAAGTAGCCGGTGACTTGGCCCCTTGCCTTTGCGGTCCTGGCCTCGTCGCGGACTGGATTGGCGATGCGCGAGCGCCCGCCAAGCGAGCGCTCGCCGCCAAAGGCGGTCGCGACCACGGCGCCGGCGGAATTGACGGCCACCGAGAATGGTCCGGCTGGAGTTTCGAAGGTGGAACAATAGAGCGTTTCGGTCTGTTTCATGGTGGGGGTTTTTCAAATTGCCAGAGATGGGCTGTGGCGAGGCTGCGATAGGGAGAGAAGACGGCCATGAGACGACGGATGGCATCGATGTCCGGGCGCTCCTCCAGGCGCAGGAGCGCCAAAAGGCCGCTGGTGACGCCCGTATCGCCCAGCGGAACGCAGTCGGCGAATCCTAGGGAACGCATCATGAGATAATTGACCGACCATGGACCCAGCCCGCGGACCTCCAGAAGCGTGCGCTCGACCCGGGTGGCCGACTGGAACCGGAGTTTTTGCAGGTCCAGCGCTCCGCTCGCCACCATGCGGGAAGCCCCGACGAGATAGCCGGCTTTTTGCCGCGAGAATTGAAAGGGAAGGAGGTCTTCAGGGGACAGTTCGGCGACATCGCCGGGCTCGGGAGGCGCAAAGAGGTCGCCCGCCGGGCCTGTCCGGCTCAACCCGAGGGCATGGCCGGTCCGTTCGACCAGGCGGCGCTTCAAGAGGCATGCGAACGGAAAATTTATCTGCTGGCCGATGATGGCCCAGAAAAGGCCGTCGAAAACCGAATGGGTCTGGCTGATCCGCAGGCCCGAACGGCCTGCGACAAGGCGCGAAAGCCCGAGGCGCCCGGCCAGCCGCACGAAGGCGCCCGTGTCCTGGTCCAGGCCCAGGATCCCGGCGGCAATCCCGTGGGCGGCGATGGCCGCCGATTCCGCGGGACTCTGCGACGTGTCGATCCGGACGGCGATCTGCCGGTTGGAGAGTTTCAGGGTGAGCAGGGCCGGCGCTCCGGCAATGCGCACGGCCGCTTCGTATTTGTCGCCGGAGAGCCGCTCGGAGATCCCATGGGGATCGCGGCTTAGCGCGCGGCGGAGGTAGGCGAGGGGGTATTCCTCCGGCAGGGTCAGCACGAATTCCCGCTGGTCCCGGATCGCGCGGTACGCAGCCGGAGTCAGCCCGGTCAGCCTTCGGAAGTGCACGTGAAGGACGGAAAGAGACTCGAAGCCCGCATCGCCAGCGATCGCGATAAGCCGGTCGTCTGTCCCGACCAGCCGCTTCTTTGCATAGTCGATCCGGGTCCGCAGGAGCAAATCCGCGGGCGTCGCGTGGTAATGCTGCCGAAAGAGTTCAAAGACGCGGGTGGTGCCGTACCCCGACCGGTGGACGACGGCCCGGACGTCGGGAAAGTTTCCAGGCGCGGCGCGGATCTCGTCAACCAGCGCTTCCACGGACTCCAGGACGGGATCCGCCCCCCTGGCGAAGTCGTCCGGATGGCACTTGCGGCACGGCCGGAACCCCTCGACCCTGGCTGCCTCACAGGTCGGAAAGAACCGGACATTCTTGAACTTGGGTTTGCGCGCCTTGCACGAGGGCAGGCAGTATATCCCGGTCGTGCGCACACCCGTGAAGAAGCGCCCGTCGAAGGCCGGGTCCCCGGCGAGGAAACGCCCGTACATCTTTGACTCGGTCATCTTCATCGCTACACTGTAGCAGACTGGCTGGTGTTGTCGTCCGGATTCTTTCGGGGCAATTTCCATCTCTTGAATGAACTGCTCCAGGCAGGAAAATTGATCTGGCGCCCGGAAAAATGGCATCCAAACTGATTCCTATCCGTCATTCTCGTGTCCAACGACACAGCGTTACTAACCCTAAAAACAGCATTATGAAGATCAAATCCCTCCGAACCCTGGCAACGACGCTCGGCGCCGTATGCCTTTTCGCCGTGGCGGCTTTCGCCGGCGACCCGACTGGAAACTGGACATGGACAGCCCCCGGCCGCGGGGGTGGCCCGGGACGTCCGACAAAGGCCACCCTTGCGTTGAAGGACGGCGTACTCACGGGCAGCGTGGCCGGCCGCAATGGCGACACCCCGATCACCGACGCGACGTTCAAGGACGACGCGATCGCCTTCACCGTGACCCGCACCTTCGGCGACAACACGATCAAGATGACCTACACGGGCAAGCTTGATGGCGACACGATCACGGGCACCTTTGATCGTCCCAATCCCGACGGCGGCGATCCGGTCAAGACGGACTGGAAGGCCACCCGAGTGAAGGACGCGGCGCCGGCTCAATAGCCGCGCCGGCATTCGAGGTCTATTGGACCTTTTTCTTGGACCGCCGCCCGGGCACCCCGGGCGGCGGTCTTGTTTGAAGACCTCAGGCCTCCAGTATTGAAATCCGCAACGCGGATTTCAATACTGGAGGCCTGAGGTCCTTGTCGACAGCGTCGGCCGG
>Ga0302320_10011405_pt1 | contig 18814 bp, 11 predicted proteins | sample Bog_T0_3_FD_202130 | JGI IMG/M metagenome (GOLD analysis project Ga0302320, IMG submission 202130) | Peat permafrost microbial communities from Stordalen Mire near Abisko, Sweden - Bog_T0_3 | ecosystem: Environmental > Terrestrial > Soil > Wetlands > Peat | place: Sweden: Abisko, Stordalen Mire...
CGATCAAGCACGGCATCTTCGCCCAATTCACGGACCCGGAGATGCAAGGCGCCTTCTACCAGGAACAACTCCTCGCGAATCCTCTCCAACTCCGAGCTGTGCGACTGCATTCCATCGAAACAAGGCTCAGAACTGAGGAAACTGAGGATTTGATCTTTACCGACGAAACGGATGCGCGCCTGCTTCTGTCAAGTGTCCAGTCGGCCGCCCAGTCCCGGCAACTTCTCGAAATCCTGAAAGCATCGCAACAACCAGAGCCGAAGGCGGATGTAGGCGGCGACCTGACAATCGCTCTTGTCAGGTCTTCCACGGGTCAACCGGCTTTCAAAGTATCGATTCACGAGGGGAAGCGGCAAGAGATCATCGACCGGGTTGCTCAACTCCGGCAGACTGCATATGTGGCATCGCGCAACAGTTTCAGAACGTTCAGCAACGAACGTGGTGGCAGGTAGGCGATGATCGAACAACACCGTTATCATCCGCCACGAAAGAGTGAACCATGCGCTACGCACCTCGGCGGCAGGCTTTCCAAGATCATCCCGTGGAATCTCGTCTGCTGCCTGGCGCTGTTCTGAAAGGCTATGCCAGAACGGCTTGCGTTGGATTTTTGAGCTTATGGACGAAGGCAAAATAGGCCACCATCACGCGAAATGCTTTTGACCGATTCACTCCACAGAGAACCTCTCCTCCTACTCTTTCCAGTTCATCGGCTATTTCGTAGGTCAAAGGGAAAACGAAAGCGGTATCGATAGCTTGAAACGGAATGTTTAGCCACTGGTTGTTATAGAACGCAACCAGTTGCGCCTGCGCGGCCTTGGTTTTGAAACTCATGATGATGTGCTCTGCGAGGGCGTTCTTCTTTCGGATTTTCAGCACAGCAAAGAGTTGATTGAAATGGCTCTTGGTGAATCTGGAATCGACTGTGAGCCGAAGTTGAGTGCGCTTCTCTGCGGGAGAAACGATCTTGCGCTTCGGTCGCGTTGTGGCCTTCTTCGCAATAGGCATGTGGGTTCCTTATCCTGGTGTATCTTACAGCATTTATGTTCTATGCTTAAAGGCCTTGCGCTAAGTAATTATGACCAAACGGGTTCCCGAGGAGGGCGCGCCGGGGACAGTAGTGGGCTTATTGCATGAGGAGGCGAGGGATTCAAGCCGAATGAATCTCAACAAATCGAACCGTGAGGGGATCGAGAAAAGAGAACCGGCCAGCTTCGGCAGCGCAGCCGACCCAGAAGCAATCCTGACAACGTCCCGGGGCCATTCTTGTTCCCTACTAACCGTTTGAATGCACCTCCTTTATCGTTCACTAATTGGGTCGGCAGGCTGCAACCGGCTTCTGGTTCACTTGTCCGAGATGCCGACTACGCGGCCAAGTGACGAGAACGGCGTTTTTCAACACCTATCTGTTTTTCGCGGTTAACAAATGAGATCTTCATCGGGCTTCAGTATCATCGCCGTCCGATGAGCAATTTCCAAAAACCCGTCGGAGTCGGCCGTTGTAAGCGTCTTATCTTGTGTGTGGGATACGACCGTTCAGGCCGTTCTAGAACCAGGTGTTATTGGGAGGAGATGGGTGCCAAGACTTGGCTTTTTCAGCATGCCAGTTTCTCTCAAAGCAACTGGTACAAAAGACGCCGAGGCCGATCATTCATCCCTTGGGCAGCAGCGAAAGAACGCCTTGACTCGGATTGGGAATAACGTGCGCAGCCACCAGGCGGCCGAGACCTTCCACTTTGGCTTTTCCCGCCTCCACCGCCGCGCGCACGCTGGCAACGTCCCCTTTGATGACAACCGTGATATACCCGCCGCCCAGTTTTTCCCGTGCAAGAACCTCTACGGCCGCGGTCTTGAGTGCGGTATCAATGGCCTCGAATACTCCGGTAAAGCCCTGGGTCTCGATAAGGCCTACGGCAAAGTTGGCTTGGTTGCTCATAATTTTCTCCGGTCTTTTGACTGATGCCTGTTCGAGGAGGGGGTTGAAATCCGGTTCTGCTTCATAGGCGGCGCGCGAATGTTCCGCTGGCTTCTCGATCACATGGACGACGGCCGGTGTCTGCATGGCCCTGGCAGTTTCTTCGGCGGCTTGTGCGGCTGCCTCAATATCTCCAATTGCCCCGGTTAGTTTCATGCACACACCGGGAGCATCGTTCAATTCGGTCTGGAGCAAGCGCACGTTGCCGCGTTTCTCCATCGCGTCCAGAACCACCATGGCCGGCGACCAACCGCCAATTTCGATCAGGGCAAGCGCATCCATCAGAATGCGCCCCTCTTCTTAAGTTCCTGAAGAACCTTGGTCGCTACTTCCTTCACCATATCCTGCGCGCTGTCATCTGCTCGCAACGCGCAGCCGCCTGGCGGCTGCTCCACCAACTCGAAATCCGCCAGTAGACATTGCAGAGTGGTACTGAGGAGAGCATGATCGGCTCTCTGTGCGCTGGTTTGCGGTTGCCGTCCCCGGCCGAAGTGGAATCCGCGCAACTCAGCGGCTGCACGGAACCCATCCGGGAACTCCCATGGACTGAGCATGGCGTCGAACAGTTCCAGAATCCTGAACTGCCACCGCATGGCCGCGGCGTGGTCTCCCGAGCGATACAGATCGTACATGCGGCGCGTGATCTCTGGCACCACGTTGCTCGATGCATGCGTGCCGCCATCGCAGCCGATCATCAACATGGGAACCAGCACCGCTTCCCATCCCGTGAGAAAGCTGAAATCCGGCCGATGCGGGCGCACCGCCGCAATCATGCGCATCATAAAGCCCAGATCGCCCGAAGAATCCTTGATGCCGATCACCCTGGGGAATTCGCGGGCCAGGCGCTCGATTGTCCGCACGTCGATGGGGCTGGCGAACATGGGAATGTTATACAGAGTGATGTCGATCGGCGAGTGGCGCGCGATCTCAGCAAAATACGCGTACACCGATTCGGGAGTCAGCTTATAGTAAAACGGCGCCACAATGGCCACTGCCCTTGCGCCCATCTCCGCGTAGGCCTCACACGCGGCCAGCGTCTCCCTCACATTCGCCTCTGCCGCGCCGGCTAGAATCGGAACCCGGCCGCCACACTCTTCCGCCACCACCTGGACAATCCGGCGCCGCTCTTCTGCCGTGAAGCGCGTGAACTCGCCCGTCGACCCATTCGGGTACAGGCCGTGCACACCACGCTCAATTAACCAGGACACGAAGCGGCGAAAGTTCGGTTCACTGATCCGGCCCCGTTCGTCAAGTGGAACGAGGAGGGGCGTAAAGATCCCTTCCAGTTTGCCTGCTTCCGTTGGGCTTATTCGAGATCCCATGCTTTCCTCTTCGAGGACATTCATCGGTTTCTAGTTCAGAAGGACGAATCGAGCGCTGCGGCAATCGCCATCAGTCGCTCGCGCAGGAGAATCGTCTCGGAAATATTGTCTGTCCGGTTGCATCCTTCCCAATCCACCCACACATATTCGAGTGCAATGGTCCTATTGCAATCGTATGCGCGCAGCCCGGCCACCATACCTGCAAAGTCGATTGCGTTTTCCGCTACGCTGGTCTGGAGCCGCCCTCGCGCCCCGCCCCGCGCGTGCAGGTGCGAGGCAAAGGGAAGGAGGGCGTGGACCGCGGCATTCTCCTCGCCCTGACAGATAAAGTGCCCGTAATCGAGCGTCAGCGTGAGACCCGGCACGGCGGAGAGCATTTGCCGGGCCAATGCGGTGTCTGCGCAGATTGAGCCGATGTGCGCCTCGACGGCATAAACGACGCCAGCCTCGCGGCACCGCGCCAGCCTCCACGTGGCCTCCTCGGCGGCCAATGCAAAGTCCCGCTGGCTCTCGCCGTGGGGTACGCCGGGCAGGCCCGTCAAGTGCGCACACTCCAGCGCTACGCAAAACTCGAGCGCACGCAGGAAGACTTCTCGGTTACGCGCCCGGACTGCAGGATCGGGATCGTTGGCCGAGGACTCCGCAGGATCTCTGCCGATCTGCAGGAAGACATCCGCTGCGCGTATTTGGCTTGATTCCAGATCCTCTCGAATGGCGTGGATGAACTTCGATGGCGCTTCCATCAGTTCGGAGGGCAAAAAGCTCGGGTTGCGTTCAAACAGGCCGATGTCCACCCACTCAAACTCCAGGATTTGCAGTAGACGCAAAGTCTGGAGCCGATAGAGCAATGGAAAGCTATATTCCGCGCAGGAGAACTCAGGCATATAGTTCTCCAGCCGGCAGACTTGCGCGATAGAGCGCATCAACACAATCCAGCGTCTCGCTCGCGTTGCCGCCGTTTTGCAGATAATCGGCGAGCGGCACGCCTGCTTTTTCCTGCAGTCCGGCGTAGCCGGGGTATCGCGGCCGAACGTAGGCTGCTTCAATACTCGGCAAAGTTTGCTGGAAGAATCCATCCGTGAGCCTGTTGAGCTCTTCGTCCATCCAAGCACTGCGACGTGCGGGCTGGCCGCCGCAGACCCCATAGAGCGTGCTCTGGCAGACGTGGCCAGCGACGTACAGGCTGTATTCGAGCGCTACCTCTTTGTGTGTGCTTGAAGTTGAAATGGCCAGACCGGTTCCGCCCAGCACAGTCCGCAGGTGTGAGCCATTCCAGAGCGTGGGCGATAGTGCAAACCACAATGGCGTTGGTGCAAATCCAGCGCGTGCATAGTTGCTGTAGGTATAGGCGAAAGGACAGTAGGCAAACTCGTCCGTCGAGGAGATCCGCTCGTAGAGCGCGATGGGATTCCATTCGTAGATCTCGGCGGGCATAAGGGTTGCCAGCTCCCGAAGCTCATCGAGACATTCAAGCGCAATCGCCCTTTCGAAAAGCGCGTCGGAGTTTGCAGCGACCGCGCTTCCAAGCGTAACGCACATTCCCATGAAGTTGAGGAAAAGATCTGCTGGGAATCCTGGCATGCGCACCAAACCACGCCGCGCAAGTTCCAGCACCTCGCTCCATTGCGACAGTTCCGCAAATCCTGCGTCAGCCAGCAAGTCGGGTCGAAAACTGGCCGCCGGCGCAGCAGCGTCGATCGGCAAGGCAAAGAGTTTCTCATGGTACAGATAGCTAGCGAACGAAGGTCCGGCCGAGTCCTGCTCCATCTCCTTCAAGCAGTCTGAGTCCAGCAGTTGGGAGAGATCAAGGAGCGAACTAGTGGTTTCGGCGTCGCCCATCATGGGATGATCCACAACCACGAGATCGAACAACTGCGCAAGCTCGGCCAGGCTTGCATGGCCGAATGCGTGCAGGCTGCGCTTCTCCCACGCAATCTCTATGCCGGGATGCAACTCCTCAAAACGCTGCGCGGTAGCTACCAGTGGCGGAAATGCACGGCTGTGGTTCCAGGTAATGCCCTTTAACTGCACTCGACGCATGGTTCCTCGACAGCGATTCGCGTTATTTGGGCATCGCGTCCGCATGCGGCGGAGCGGTAAGCCGCCTCGATGGTCTCCATCGCCGCCAGGCCCAGAGTTGCGGGAGAGCGGTTGCAGGAAGGGTCCACGACCGAATCGATCAGGTTCATGGCCGGTGCTAGGTGCGGGTAAATCTCTTTGGCCGCCAGGGAGGGATAGGCGCGATGCTCTCCGGTCATCGACACGAACTCCATCAGGCCGTGCCAGAGATCCAGGAAGAGCATCCCCTTGGTTCCGAAGATGCGCACCTCAAAGTCTTTGCGGTTTTCCGGAGTGGCGCCGGTGCTGGCGATCGAGGCAAGCGAGCCGTCGCTCATCTTCATGTTCATCACGTCATAGATGTCCAAGCCTGAACCGTCATTGTGAAAGCGCGCAAAGACGTTCATCGGCAGGGCGCCCGTCAGGAACGGGAAGTACGCGGCCAGATGTGAGACCTGGCAGTAAATCTGTCCGCCCCCGGCCACCTTCGGGTCGCTGTATGTGCCTTCGCGGGGCCGCATATAAGGCTCCCCATGGGTCGGTTGAACGTTCGAGCCGCGCAGCAGCTCGGCGACTGGGTTGGTCATCAGCGCGCTCATCATGCGCACTTCACCCAGTTGGCCGGCACGTATCAACCGTCGCGCCTCCTGCCCGTGGGCCGTATAGTGCCACGGGCAACTAACGAGAAACTGCACTCCGTTCCTTTGCGCCATCTCCACTAGCTGCCCAGCCTCGGCCGCGGTCAGCGTCATGGGTTTCTCAATGAGCGTGTGCATGCCGCGTTCCAGGGCCGCATAGGCGTGCTGGTAGTGCAAGTTTGGGCTGCTGCTTACAACTACCGCCTGCAATTCAGAAGTCGCCAGCAACTCTTGGGCTGTTGTGCAGGCCATCGGAACGCCGAAGTCGTCGGCAACCTTTCGCGCCTCAGCGCGGTCACGCTTCTGGATGGCCACCAGCTCGGCTTGCGGATGCGCCAGCAACGCCGGAATATGGGCGTATGTTGCCCACCAGCCCGCTCCAATCACACCGCATTTGATCTTTCCTGCCACGGTGATTCTCCCTGCTCAGAAGCTGAGCGGCTCCAGGTAGTCGGTGTTCAACTCGACGCCAAAACCGGGTGCGTCAGTCAGTGTCACGCGGCCCTGTACCGGTAAAGGCTCGCCAATGATCGAGTCGAAGATCGGCCGCACGCTGGTGCCGTCTCCCACCGAAAGATATTCAGCGAAGGGCGAATTCAGGTTGGACTGAACGAAGTGATAGTTGTAGACTCCCGATCCGTGCGGAATCACCGGCACATCGTAGGGCTTGGCCATCGCCGCAATGCGCCGGACCGCAGTCAGTCCGCCGCACCACTGCATCTCCGGCTGAATCACATCGCAGGCTCGTGCCGCAAGAATCGCAGCAAAGGCCTTGTAGTCGAATTCAAGGTTGCCGATGGCCACCTGGATGGGCGAAATGCGTCCCCGCAACTCGGCGTTAAGATGTTCCGCTGAGCCATTTTGAAGCGGATCCTCGAACCATTTCACGTCGCAATCCCGCACCCGCTCTGCGAGGCGGCTGGCAAACTCGATATCCCATGAAAGATAACAGTCGACCATCAATTCCATCTCGGCGCCCAGTGTAAGGCGGCACTGCTCCAGAGACCTCTGCATTTTGTGTAGCCCTGCGCGTCCGTCCGCGGCTCCCCATGGCGCTGCGATCTTAACACCCAGGAAGCCGGAGCCCTTCCAGTGCTCTACCAGGTCTGGATGCGTGGTTACATAACATGGGATGGACTCCTTTGTCTTTCCGCCCAGTAGCTTGTAGACAGGTTGCTTCAGCGCCCGGCCCATCAGATCCCACAAAGCCAGGTCCACGCCACTGATAGCCATGGCCGTAATCCCGCCTAGCCCATAGGGCATTGACGAGCGGTACATCTGGTCCCAGATCGTCTCAATGTTGAACGGATCCTGCCCGATCAGGAAACGGCTGAAGTGTTGCGCAATCAGCGAGCAGGCGGCGAAGCCTCCACCGTAGTTGACTGCGCACCCCTTCACGCCTTCATCGGTCAATATCTCGATGGCATAGGGGTCCTGCCCCGGCCCCATCCACAGCGTACGTACCGCTGCATACTTGGGATAAACCGACATCGGGTTTGCGATGAGCGAATGCGTGCACCAGCCGCCCCCCCAGTACTGTGATTCCCCGAATTTGGCGCCTTTTTCTCCGGTGTTTCCGGCAGAAATGCGATAGAGCTTGATCTCCACGATCTTCATCATCTGTCCTGATCGGATAAATATTGAATGCAAACAACAGATAAACAGATAAGCTAGTGGCGTGTATGCGTGCAACGACAAAAAGCGGTTCCGCCCGACTTGCGGAAATAGCAATATTTCTTAAGCCGCACAACTGGCGCTCTCCCAGAATGCCCAGTGATAGAATCGCGCTGTGCCTCGACAGAGCAAATCCCGAAAACGCACCCCGCAGCCAAGATACAAGTTGGAAACGGTTTCCCGTGCCTGTGCGCTCCTCAGGGAATTCGGCGATGACCGGCAAACGCTGAGCTTGACCGAGATCATGAAGCGGACCGGCATGGAGCGGACCATCTGCTTTCGTCTCTTGCGCACACTCGAGAGCGAAGGTTTCCTGCGCCGGGCTGAACTCCGAAAATACGCCTCGAACCTGCATATCCTGAGTGGAAAGCGATTTCGAATAGGGTATGCCTCACAGGGACACAACTCTTTCTCTATCGCGGTCAGCCAGGGGTTGCGCAGGGCGGCACGGGAACGTCAGCTCGATTTGATTGAGTTTGAGAACAACTACAGTCCAAAGGCGGCTCTGCGGAATGCGGAGATGCTCGTCAAGGAGGGTGTGGATCTTGCTGTTGAATTTCAGACTTATGATCGGATCTCAGCCCGGCTTTCGACCTTGTTTGAGGAGGCGGCCATTCCGGTCATCGCTCTTGAAATACCGCAGCCGGGGGCAACGTTTTTCGGCGTGGACAATCACAAGGTTGGCCAGATTGCAGGCAGAGTTCTGCTTCGGACAGCGCAGGAGAAATGGAACGGAGAATTCGACGAGTTGATTCTTCTCGATCTAGAGATTGCCGGGCTGGTGCCTCACCTTCGCCTTTCGGGCGCGCAAACTGTGCTGCGCAACGGCCTTGCAGGGAATTGGCTGACCACTCACCTTGAATCGCGCGGAGAGTTACTTCGCTCCTTCGAGATGACCCGCAGACATTTGCAGTTTTCGGCCAAGCGCCGGACCCTGTTGGCCGGCGTAAATGACTACTCCGTTCTGGGCGCCCTGCGCGCGTTCGAGGAGTTTGGGCGCGGCAATCAGTGTTGGGCCGTGGGTCTTGGTGGAGTGCCTGAGGCGCGCCGTGAATTGAGACTGCCAAATACCAGGCTTGTCGGCACCGTGGGATTCTTCCCAGAGCACTATGGTAGCGGCATTCTGGATATTGCCTTGGACATCCTTCAGCAAAAGAGCGTTCCTCCCGCCACCTATGCGCAGGTGCAATTCATAACTCCGGAAAATCTCGGCCGGATTTATCCAAGAGAAATCTATGAGCAGGCGGAGATGAGCGAGATTTCTTTCTGAAACTGCCGACTGAGACCCTCTCCGAATAATGATTGCGATATGAGCAATATGCACTTGCGTCTCAGATTGACTTTGCCATTTGTATCCGCCCTTCATTAGGGTTGCGCCGAAGTGGAAGGACTGTCTCCGCTGGAGATATGGATGGCATTGCCCCGGACACAATACGGGATTTCTGGATTTGGGCGATCATTGGCCTACATTGCGATCGCCGTCTGTACGTCCCTGTGGGGCGCACAGATCTCATCGTCAGGGCAGGCTGATCGAATTCAGTCCGGTTTCCAGTCCCCTCCGGATTCGGCCAAACCGCTGGCCTATTGGTGGTGGCTCAATGGGCATACCGATGCCACGACAATTACCAGCGACTTGGAAGCGATGAAACAGGAGGGCTATGGCGGCGCCATCCTAATGGATGCAAATGGCTCCGGCCAGGAGGGCAATACTCCTGTAGATCCGGGGCCAACTTTTGGCAGCCCCGCCTGGCAAGATATGTTTCTTCACACGCTGAAGGAGGCCAGGCGGCTTGGACTGCGGATCAGCCTCACCATACAGAGCGGTTGGAATGTTGGTGGGCCCACCGTAACCCCGGAACAATCCGCGAAGCTGCTCACGTGGTCGCGCAAAGAGGTTCACGGTGCTGGGCCAACTATTCTGAAGCTCGACCTGCCAGCCAGCAAGAACGGCTTTTATCGTGACATCGCAGTACTTGCCTATCCGCTGCGGCATGGCGCCGCGCTGGCCGGTGATACAGGAAGCGGCGACCTCCGCCGCCCCATTCGCGACCTAAATGTGAAAGCGGTCATTGTTGAGTCTGGATTCTCGGTGCCGGATTCGAAGCCGCTGCTGGCCGACTTTCCAGCGAAAGCCGATGAGGCCGATTTCGACGTCGCTCAGGCGGTGAATCTGACCAATCGAATGCCCTCCGATGGAGCGCTCAAGTGGGATGTACCTGCCGGGGACTGGGAGGTGTTGCGCATCGGCTACACCAGTTCCAATGCGCGTGTCTCCACCAGCAGCGGAGCCTGGCAAGGGCTTGTGATCGATTATCTTGACCGCGATGCCTTGACCGTGTACTGGAACGCCAATATCCAGCCACTTCTGACTGCTGCCAAACCCTACCTTGGGGTTTCATTGATGCACGTGTACACCGACAGTTGGGAAGTAGGCGGCGTGAACTGGACAGGTCGTTTCCGTGAGGCCTTCATCGCCGGACACGGCTACGACCCTGTCCCGTATCTGCCCGTTGTCGCGGGCCGCATCGTGACGAGTCGCGAAACCAGCGACCGCTTTCTCAACGACTTTCGCCGTACCATTGGAGAACTCGTTCTCACGGAGCACTATCAGGTCTTTGGCAAGCTGGCTGCGATGAACGGGCTTGGCTTTCACCCAGAGTCCGGCGGCCCCCATGGCGCGCCTGTCGATTCGCTAAAGGTTCTTGGTGCCTCGACCTATCCGCAGTTGGAGTTCTGGGCTCCGTCGAAGGTTCACCGCACATCCGATCTGGACCGCTTCTTTATTAAGGAGGCCTCCAGCGCCGCGCATATCTACCGCAAGACGCTGGTCGGAGCGGAAGGCATGACCAGCATTGGCCCGCAATGGGAAGAATCACCGGGGATGGACTTGAAGCCGGCCTTCGACCAGGCGGTATGCGAGGGCCTCAATCTTCTGGTGTGGCACACATTTACTTCCTCTCCTGTGGATACGGGCCTTCCCGGCCAAGAGTACTTCGCTGGTACGCATTTCAATCCCAAAGTCACCTGGTTTCGCGACGGGAAGTCCTTCTTCGATTACATCGGACGCGTGGACTTTCTCATGCAACAAGGATTACCGGTCTCCGACGTTCTGTATTACTACGGCGACCAGGTGCCCAACTTCGTTCAGACAAAATGGATCGACCCGGCGCATGTGCTACCCGGCTACGACTATGACGTAGTGGATGAGGAGGTGCTGACCAAGGGCCTGCATGTGGAGAACCACCGCATCCTCCTGGCCAATGGCACTCAGTATCGGGAATTGGTCTTGCCTCCAATCGACAGCATCTCCTTGCTTGCCTTGAAAGCTATCGAACGGCTTGTCAATCAGGGAGCCACGGTGGTGGGCAGCAAACCCACGCACCTGACGGGCCTGTCCACGCCTTGGGCGAAGGACGAAGACGTAGTCCATCTGGCTGACCGTCTCTGGGCAGGATGCGGCAGCAACGGAAAGACGTTTACCAGGATAGGCGCAGGCAAGATAGTATGCGGCGAATCACCTCGGCAGGCGCTCGAAGACGCAGGCATTGCGCCCGACCTGACCGTCGCCGGACCCGCCGTGAATGACGACTTCGATTATGTTCATCGCAAAGCAGACGGCGCCGAAATCTACTTTGTCCGCAATAGGAAGCCGAATCCTGTCGCAGCGGTGCTGAGTTTCCGCATTCATGGCCTTACGCCCGAGTTGTGGGTGCCCGAGACTGGTGAGGAGAGTCCGTTCGGCCTCTACGCGGAGACCCCTGCAAACCGCACGGACTTGCCTGTGTGGATGCCGCCTTATGGTTCGACCATCGTAGTTTTTCGCAAACCCGCGGGCTCGCATGTAGTGCGGCTCGAGCGCGATGGCAAGGAGATCTTCCCAACTTTGCCCGGCGGTTTGGAGCCGTTCACGCTGGACATCAGTAAGGGCTCAATTCTTCTTCGATCCGAGCAGGCAGGACGTTATGTAGCGGTGGACGACGCGGGGCGACGCTACTCGGCTACCCTGACCGCACCATCGGTACTGCCGCTCGAGAAGGCATGGTCTCTCACCTTCCCAGCGGGATGGGGCGCCCCGTCGCGAATTCAGTTGGAGAAACTTGCGTCCTGGAGCGAGTCGCAGGAGGAGGGAATTCGCCATTTTTCAGGCACAGCCACGTACTCCAACGCCTTTGAGGTTCCATCGCAATTTCCGGAGCATGCGCATGTCCATATCGAACTCGGAGAGGTTCGCGAGACAGCGAGAATCTCGCTGAACGGCAAGGAGGTTGGGGTGCTCTGGAAGACGCCGTTCAGCCTCGATATCACGTCCGCAATTCTTCCAGGAACAAACACGCTCAGTGTCCAGGTGACGAATCTTTGGCCAAATCGCTTGATTGGAGATCAAAGCCTGCCTGAGAACAAGCGCTTCACTCACACCAACATCACCAAATTCACCTCGGCCTCAACGCTGTTGCCGTCGGGGCTGCTGGGACCTGTGCGCCTGACTATCACAGGAGCAGTGGCTATGGTTCCGAATGGAAGAACGCAGTGAAATAACTTGGCAAGTCAGTGCGCAATCCGTGGAACGGCCGGTCAGCCACGAAACGCGCTTCAATCCAAGTGACCGAAAAACAAGAAGGACAAATTAAGGAGGATTCACTCATGAATGCCAGAACGCAAATTGCAGCGTGGAATCCATGGGGCAACCGCATCCGATTATTTCTGATGCTGGCGGCCACAATTCTCGTAATGGCTTTGAATACCCGGCCAACGCATGCGCAGCAGTATCTCGGCACGTTGAGCGGCAGTGTCTCGGATACGACTGGCGCAAAAATCGTTGGCGCAAACGTGACTGCAAAAGACGTTACCACTAACTTTGAGACCAAAGCTGTTACCAATGGATCGGGTGTATACACCATCCCGTTCCTCAACCCCGACACTTACACGGTGACCGTTATATCGACGGGTTTCGGGACGCAGACTCGTACTGCCGTAGTTTTAACGGCCGGTGCGATAGTCCCAGTAGATTTCACGCTAAAAGCGGCCGCTGCGAGTACAGAGGTAGTTGTTACCGCGGATACGCAGTTACTGGATGCCACTTCCGGCAATCTTGAAATGACCCTGCAGAAGGACGAAGTCACCAATATACCAAACATCGGTCGCAACCCATTTGTGCTCGCGGACCTGGCGCCTGGAGTACTCAATAATGGTTCTGGCGGCTACATGGAAGGCAAATCGAGCACATATACGATCCCCTTCGCCGGTGTGGCAGTGCAGCTTCTCACGAATGGCAGCAGCGGTCATAACCGTATAACGCTGGACGGCACCCCCGACGATCCTGTGGAGCGCTTTTCCGGCGCCGGCTATACGGGCTTTGTGCCCTCGCCGGAAGCGGTGCAAGAGGTAAAGGTCCAGACGGGCCTTTACGACGCTCAGTATGGACATGGAGACGGCGTGGTGACCAACACCGTGCTGCGCGCGGGATCGAATAATTTCCACGGAGCGGTGTATGATGTGTTCCGCGACACGTATCTGAACGCGAATACCTATGAGCGCGTCCCAACGCAATCAACAACCACGCCTCGGGGGACCGACCGTTGGGAGCAGCCGGGCGGTGTTTTTGAAGGTCCGGTGTTCATCCCCCACGTCTATAACGGGCGTGACAAGACATTCTTCATGGTGGCTTACGAGTATCTGCAACTTGAGCAGGTGCTTCCTTTTTCGACATTGGTTCCAACCGTATCAGGCACCAATCCCCATACCGGCGTAACCGATACGGGCAATGTGGGAGGTGATTTTTCCAATCTGTGCTCCACATTCAACGCAAGCGGCATCTGCACATCCGGCGTTCAAATTTACGACCCTCTCTCGGTATCGTCCGGGAACGGCAATCGTACCCCGTATCCCTGGAATATCATTCCTACGGCTTCGGGTGGTTTGACCCCAATCAATCCTGCCGGCGCAGCCCTCATGAAATACCTCCCGGCGCCGAACAGCACATATAGCCCGACAGTCAACTACATCTCGAGCCACACGTCAACACCCAACCATTATTATTCCTTCGTGACGCGCGTTGATCAACAGTTTTCCCAAAAGCAACATTTTGATGCCACGTTCTTCAAGGCTGTCGCGCATCAGCAAGAGCCGAACCAGGGATTTCCGACTGCCATTGGACCAACGGGCATGGGGTACATTGTCTACCGCAACAACGAGGGAGGAAGCGTAGAAGATAGCTACGTGTTTTCACCCACATTGGTGGCAAATGCGCGTTTTGGCGTCATCTATCACCCCTTTGGCCTGGTTTATCCGGGTAGCACTTTCAATCTTTCCAGTCTCGGAATCAGCGGGACCGGATTGCCCTATCAGTCCTTCCCGGGAACGCAATACACGGATAGCTACCTAACGAATGAATCGGCTAGTCCCGCTACGGTAGGTGGTCTGGCAGCGGGCAATACCGGTCAGATCAGCGAAGATACGCTCGGATCAACCTCTTTCATGGTTGCTAAAACCCTTCAAAAACATTCTCTGCGCGTGGGTTTTGAGGGGAACATGAGCCGGTCTAACGTACAAAATCCACAAAGTGGTGTTGGCGTTTTCACCTTCAATCGTCAATTTACACAGGAAAACTCCAGCGGCGCTTCAGGCAGCAGTTGCCCGGCACCGAGTTGCGTTATCGGGAGCGACACAACGTCTGGAAATGCCATTGCGTCCATGCTATTGGGCTATCCTTCCACCGGAACCTATGGCAACACGATCGCTTTTGCGCTGGAACAGAAGTACATGGCGTTCTATATCCAGGACGATTGGCGCGTGAGCGCAAAGCTCACGGTGAATGCGGGACTTCGCTGGGACTATGAGTCCCCCTTTACGGAGCGTTACAATCGCCTGAACGGAAGCTTCTGCATAACCTGCGCGAATCCCTTGAATAGTGCTTTGCCGGGGGGATCGGGTGTGACGTTGAATGGCGGCATAACCTTCGTAAACACCACGGCCTCGCCGGGCCGCTTCGAGGCTCCGCTGATATACACCCACTACCAGCCGAGGTTTGGCGTCGCATATCAGGTGACACCAAAGATCGTGGTGCGTGGCGGGGTTGGTCTGGTTTACTTCAACACGATGGATTCTCCTGCAAACCAGGCTGCGGGATACAGCGCCAACACCGCCTATGCGGCTACAAGCAACAGCGTGTATCCGGTAAACAGCCTCAGTAGCCCCTGGCCCACTGGAGTTACTCTGCCCACGGGGAGCACACTTGGACTGGCCACTCAGCTTGGTCAGTCTATCTCCTATCCCGATCCAAACGCCGTGCAACCGAAGATGTGGCAGTGGTCGACTAGCCTGCAATTCCAGTTACCTGGCCAAACCGCGCTGCAACTTGCATACGTCGGGAACAAGGTCTCGCAGCTTCCCATCAATAACAACATGGATAGCCTGCCAACGTCGTACATGGGCACCAGCGCCAATCCACTTACTACCGCGCAAATCAACGCCCTCAACGCTTCGGTAACAAATCCGATGTCGGGCTTGACGGGCGCGGGTCAGTTGCCATCCGGATCAACCCTGAGCTCGGCGACGATAAAGCAGTATTTGCTGGATGTGCCTTTCCCTGAATTCCTGGGTGTTACTGACCAGTACATCCCTTCCGGGACTGCTCTGTACAATGCGCTCCAAGTCACGCTGAGCAAGCGTTTGTCACATAATTTTGAGATCCAGGGCGACTTCACTTATTCCAAGATCATGGATGAGCAGGCGTACCTGAATCCTCAGCAAATCACAGGTCCCACCTTCAATTTTCGGAACACAACTCCCTTCCGCTATGAGGACTCACAGCCAAACATCTTATCGAATGTCTTTGGGACCTATCACTTCGCGGAACTGAAAAGCAAGCCACTGGTTCTGCGGGAGACGCTGGGCGGATGGAAATTGCAGGGTGTTCTGCGAGCATACAACGCCATCCTGATCAACAATCCGGGGGCAACGGGCGGATCGCAGTACGGCACCTCGCAGACCTACACGGAGTTGGTGAATCCGAAGATGGCGTACCGTTCCTATGGCCGGTTTTTCAATACCTGTTATGAGAACTCTTCGGGAGCTCTGGTCTATACGACGGTGAGCGCCAGCGGGGCCATCGTTCCCGGTTGCGACAGCACGAACAACAACACTCCTGCCTTCCGGGCGAACCCCTCCTTCACCCTGAACAGTATTGGGCCGTATATGAATCTTCGCGAACTGGTTCACCCTTTGATGGACGCGTCGCTTTTTAAGACCTTCCAAATCACGGAATCCACCACCTTTGAACTCCGCGGAGAGTTTTTCAACGTCTTGAACACGCCAAACTTTGGCGTTCCGGGCACAACTCCGGGCAGCTCCAGCTATGGTGTCGTGACGATGACGCAGGCAAACGATCCTCGTCTGACGCAGTTGACTGCTCGTATCAACTTTTGATTTGGACCCCCAACCCTGGACTTGCGAGAGACCAAGAACTCTCGCAAGTCCATCTTTTGAAGGGGAGTAATTGCTTCAAGCGTCCGGTGCCGCAGCGGCTTCGTTCAAGTCGTCATCGCGGACGTTTTCTATTTCTGACTCTGCTCCGCCTGGTTGACCGCCAACTCGTCAGCATCACCTTTAAGACCGCAGGATTTGTTCCCACTCGAATAGGACAGGTGGTTGGTATTTCATTGCCATGGCCTAACCAAGCTTGTTCGCCCATCTCCTCCCAATAACACCTGATTCTGGAACGGCCTGATCAGATCACTCTAGGCACCACTGAATATGCGCTTCAGAGTGCAATTCTTGCAGGTTTTTGGAACCTTTCAGAAGAGGACGACGGTGGTAAATGATGCGGATGGATTTCATGCTCATTGAAGACGCGGTTAGGCGCCCCACGTTCACTGGCTGGATCTAACCGGCAAACTGAAAATGGCTCCTCGAAGTTGGCCAGTGTTTACAAATCCAATCCACTTGGCCGTAAAACCGCCTACTCGGCAACCGCCTACTCGGCAGATGCCTTTCGATTAACCTCTGAGGCGTCCGTTGATGAACGGCAGGTATGCGCGGAGTGAGTAATGCGCATCCAGAGCGCGGGGCGCTTCTAACGGGTCGACTCACGAACTCGGCAGAGCTCGTGGGTTCGGACCCCGTTGTTGCCCAATTTACCGTGAACGAGCTGCGCTCTATCTGCGCTCTGTTTATCCGATTCAGGTTGTTTTCCACGGTCTTAAGGTGTCATCCGCTGACCTGCATCTTGTTGAAAATACGTTTGGCTGATGATTCGAGTTTTACAGCTTATATGTATGAACTCGGATCGGCGTCCGTCAAACGAATGTGGTGTCAGGATCTTTGATTCCTTGCGCTGCTTTGGCGCTCCGTGACCGAATCCCAGCTATTCTATGAGAATGCACGAGTTTCGATACAATGGCTTCTCTTGATGCGCGCGATCTTTTTCGGGTCTGCTAATGCAAATTCGCTCGATTTACCACACTGGCGGAAAGGGCTTTGTCTTATCGTTCAAACCCGCGAGAGCGTTCTCTTGCCACTCGTCGAGTGAAATCCCTTGGGGCTTTTCCAGCGGCTTGTTCGTAGGCGTCTTCCTTGATATGACCGATTCGGTAGTCTCGCTCAAGGATTTCGGCGAGTTTGCGTTTAATGTCTTCATAGGTTCCCTCCGATTCGAGTATTGGAAGATGGTGCCAGCCGTGCAATAAAACTGCATCCAGTGTACCTCTTCTGTCAATGATGTGCAGTTTTACTGCATTGCCAAAGCATTCATGAACGGCACGCAAAGCATCGGGAAGTCCGCCTTGGATGCTGGCCATAGCTTCGATGCTCGCCCCGCGTCCTTGGACATGAAAGCGATGAATTGTATTGTGAAGCGCCTGTTCCGATGAGATGTGAACGATGGTAATTTCCGCAGCTAAACCCGCCTCAATTGCCTTGTTGATTTTGGATATAGCTTGGCCCGCGTTGGAGAGCTGCCCTTCATACAAGACGCGGAGGTTGTTCGGGAAGGGGCTGTTTGCACGAAGCACATAGGAGGACTTGCCTGCGCCTGGAACTCCCGCTAGGAAGAGCGCACTATCGCGGTATGGTTCGCAGTTGTCGGAAACGACGCGGCGAAATTGCTCGGAGGCTAGCACGGCTGCTGCGTTGTGCACAGGAGCGTTGTATCGTCCGCGTGATTCCTTGGACGCATTATATTCGGCGAAGGTCTCTTTGAAGAGATCGGAATTGACATAGCGTCCTCCCATCGAACGCGGGTCTTTGCAGTACAGAGCGAAGTACAAGTCGGGATTGCGCTCAACCTGTCGAGCGACGGACTCTTGTACGAAGGCGCGATCCGCCTGGGGAAAGTGCCGGCGAACGATTTGTTCCAGAGTCATAGGCATGGGTCTCAATACATATATTATATCTATTCTATAGCTCTATCAGACTACTGAAGTGCGTGCGGTGAAGGGAAATGTGGCCTCCCTCCCTTCCGTCCGATCGGCTCGCCAAAGAAGAAGATAGATGGACTTGCCAGGGCGGGCCTATTTGGCGGCTTCAAACCATGGTCTTCCTGACCGAGCTATAGAGCCTGTGTTGATGCGCATCGATTGAAGAACCATTTGGCGGTTGCGTCTCTGCCAGCGAATCTATTGACGAGTGCCAACCCAGCAATATCGGCCATACAGAGTTTGGGTTTGACCTTCCTTGAAAATGAAGGTCCAAATCGAGGTCCAGTAATCTGTCCTTTATGCTCTATAAAGGATCAAACACTCCTTTCCGGACCCTAAATTATCCCGTAACTCTATGATTCCTATGGGCATTGCACTCTGTCACGGCAGAGGTCGCGGGTTCGAGCCCCGTCGTCCCCGCCAGATTTCAAAGGACTTAGGTCCGATCTGGCATGTGACATCAAGGTACAAAAAGGTACAAACTTCAAATCTCGCCCCTTAATTGGCTGGGTAGGGCGACGTGTTCAAGGACAGCAACAGGCTCCCGTATGCGGAGCCTGTTCTGCTTCTACGGTAGTAAGGGCCGATGCTTTGCTAAGCCGAATGGCGAACGCTACGGCGCTTTCCCTGTACTAATCGTCAGAGCGACGCTCAACCAGAGCTGAATGAATGCTTTGGTCTGTTTACGCGATCTGAGATCGCGAACCCCTTGATTATCGGCCACTCGGGATCAATGAG
>Ga0302320_10011406_pt1 | contig 18812 bp, 19 predicted proteins | sample Bog_T0_3_FD_202130 | JGI IMG/M metagenome (GOLD analysis project Ga0302320, IMG submission 202130) | Peat permafrost microbial communities from Stordalen Mire near Abisko, Sweden - Bog_T0_3 | ecosystem: Environmental > Terrestrial > Soil > Wetlands > Peat | place: Sweden: Abisko, Stordalen Mire...
ACGAGAGGCGTTCGGGCCAGCGGATGCCCGTCCGTGTCCCGGTCAAGGTTCGTCACGAGGGCGCGGAGCTTCAGGGGTTGACTCGCGATCTGAGTTCCTCGGGAATTTTTCTTTATTCCGAGAGGGGGATCAAAGCCGGCTCGAAGCTCGAGCTGGTCATCATGCTGCCTCCCGGCCTCGGATTGGGGCCCGGAGGATGGACGCTTTGTCAGGCATCGGTCGTGCGGGTGGAGGAATCCGGGAGCAAAGGGATGGGCATTGCGGCTACCCTCGACCGCATCGCACGGCTGCCGGAAATCAGCTGATAACCGTGGTGGCACTTTCGGTTCCGTCGTGGTTCAGAAGTTTCTGGGGTCGCATCGTCAACGTGAGCCAACCATCGCCGGGAATGACCAAAACAATCATAAAAAGATAAAAAAAATGCTTCCCAATGCCCTATCTCTGGTGCAATAATAGCCCGCCTTGGAAGCAGAAGCGGCGCGCGCCGTCTTTTTCAGGCAGGTTGAACATGTGGATTGAAAAACTCACCGATGGCGTTATTGCACTGGACACGCCGATCGGCCCTCGATACGTGCAGCCAAATTTTGTGGAGCGCGCCTATCTGATCTGGACCTTCCGGAATTTTTTCTCTCTGCCACAGCAAGTGCTGCGTCCATGGGAACAACGATTGATTGATCGTCTGTGGAGTGAGAACCGGTTCATATCGTTGTCCGCAGCGGGCCGCGCCGATCGTCCGGTGATCGGAAGAATCGAGCGGCGAGCGCAGGCCGAGGTGCTGCCGTTTCGCAAACCTGCAAGTCGCGAATCGGCTTCGGGTTCGACTGTCGCGGCAGAGCAAACCCGCGAAGCCGCGTCAGCCTAATCGCAACACTATGCCAGGGCGGCTGGGTATGTCCCGTGCCACGGGGTCCGCGCTTGCGTTCCTTCTGAGAAAAGCGTATCACCTCCGCTGTCGAGGTGTGATGATGTGCCGATGCGCGGCTGCTCGGGCTCACCAATCTGCCGATCTGTCGCCACTTCTGCGGATGATATAATCAGAGTTTGTCCTCGCATTGCCGTCGGCAGTGGGGGCGCGTAGCTCAATTGGCAGAGCAACTGACTCTTAATCAGTAGGTTGTAGGTTCGATTCCTACCGCGCTCACCATCTTTTCAATCACTTACCGGAGTTGATGTTTCGGGTGTGCCGTAAAGTGTGCCGTAACTCAATCCGGCTACGCCCGTTTCTCCACCGTTGTGTCTTGATCGAGCGCAGCACGCACGATCTCTAGTTCGGGATGTTGATACTGCATCGCAGTCTTCACATCCCTGTGTCCCATGGTTCTCATGACGGCAGCCAGGTTTCCGGTTCTCTTCAGAATCCGGGTGCCGTAATCATGCCGTCCACAATAGAGGACAAGATCTGCGGGAAGCCCAGCTTTGACCCTAGCTTCGCGAAATCTCTTCGCCATTGTAGTGAGATGAGCAGACTCGGCGCGTTTCGACGGGAAAACCCATCCTTCGCGTTTTTCTCCGCACCGCTGTTTAAGAACGTCAAAGACGCGATTGCTCATCGGCACGCGTCTCCTTCCTTCTTCGGTCTTGCTGTCCGGCACGAAGATCACGCGGGTTTCCCAATCCAGGTTCTCGATGCGCATCCGGTAAAGCTCTCTTTCGTTCCGCATGCCCGTGTCACGCATCAAGATGATGATGTCCTGGAAAAGTTGAAGGCTACGTTTCCGCCAATTGCAGGCAGCGGCGCCCACCAACAACTTCTTTTCCGCTTCATCGTCAAGCCTAAGTGAACGTCCGTATTCCTTCATCAGTTTGAGTTTCGGAGCGTGACGAATCAGTGTCCACTCCTCCGCCTTGTGCAGCATCCTTCTTAACGTTCTCAGCGCGCAATTGGCATTTGAGGACGCGCCCGAAAACCGCAACGTTTCGATAACGTCCGTAGTGATCTGATCCAATCGCATATTCACGACTGTTGTCGCCTTCAGGAGTCGCCAGCCATCGCGGTAGTAGGTTTTGGTTTTGTCTTCCAGTCTGACCTTGTCCAGCCATTCCAGGAAGCGCCGGGAAAACTCCAGCAACACAGGAGCTTTTTGGGGAAGCGGATCTGTATTCTCGACCACATGGGCGAGTTTCAGACCAGCAACCTTTGCCGCCCTGGCCGCTTTTGTTTCGTTGGTTGACCCACGGTAGCGTTGTCCGCGCACCGTGAAGTCATACCAGTAAAACTTGGACTTCGCTTTCTTAAACAGCTTCACGAGCTTCCTCCATTGCAGCCCGCACGGAAGCAACTCGTGTGTTCTTCTGGATGTATTCCAAAAGAACATTCACATCATAACTAACCCGACCTTGCAGTTCTATCCAATTCGGCCCGACTCCCTCGGCGCGCCATCGTTTCAATGTTGCTGCTGAGCGTCCGAGAATCTCAGCGGCCTTGCGCGTGTTGACGAGCTGAGGCATGGCTGGTTTTTTCATCACGATTGGCTGGGGCATGGTTCATCTACTCCTGAGGGGAGACACATTCGCTCCTCTTGACGACATTGCCCTTGACGTTAGCGCAGGTGTACACATATAGTCAAGACGTAACGTTACGATTAGGAGGAGAGATTGGCCGAAAGAGAGCTCACGACGGAGAAGGCAGCGATGGTGCAGCAGCCAGTGATCTCCATTCGTATTTCCGACGCTCTGCGTTTAAAGCTTGAGGGCTTAAAGGTGCTTCTGTCCATGAAGAGCGGCGAACCTGTTTCCACATCGGAGGCGGCAAAGCAGCTTCTTGAGTCCTCAAAAGAAGAACGACTTGAGCTGGTAAGTCTGCTTACCGAGCCGACCGATTCTCTGCTAATGATTCGCCGAAAGGCAGACTCAAAGCTTCCGCTTTCGCAAGCGGAATGGACTGTCGTTGCCTATTTCTGTCTGCACGGAGTGGAGAGATTTGCGAACACCGCACAGACGGAGATTTCATATGAATCTCTTGCCGGAATCCTTGAGGCATTCCAGGCGGTTTACGGATTGCTTCGCAAACCAAACAAGACCCATTTGGACTCTTTCTTCGTCGCACATCTCCCGCCCGACCGGCAAGCCGAAGCGAAGAAGCCGGAAGAGATCGGAAGCGACGATGTTCGGCGCGCTGTCACCCACACCATTCGGATGCTAAAAAACCCGACAGAAGAGCGGCAGAGACCCATCTTTGTCGCCCGGAATCTTTACTTTCTTCTCGACGAGCTAGAGTTTCCCAACATCGAGAGGCTAAACGAGGCGCTTCGCCCGTACTGGCCGACCCTGTGGCGCGTGTGCGCCCGCGGCCACTATTTTCACTATGCTCAGCCCTTGCAAGATCCGAACTCTTCGGCGGGGGGAATGGACGCTTCGTTGATTCCGCCATTACCGAAATTTGAAGAAGGCGACTACCGTCTCGAATTCGTGCGCTCGCCGAGCGAAGTTTTTTCCGTTTGGTTGTCCTTTCCGGGAAGACTTTCGCCACTTTATCCCGTGGAGGGATACCCAAAGATTTCGGAATTCAGGACGATCCTGGAACGGCTCGATGTAAGGCGGGTGTTGATCCCCTGGAATGGGCGCTATTTTCTCGCGTATACGGGGGCAGACGAGAAGGACGAAATCGGCGTGAATTTTCGCGCTCGTGACAACGGAATTACGTTCAACTTTCGTGGCGAAGACTGGCAGTCTATCAAGAAGCTGTTTCGACGCGCGTGGCAGGCTCCGCAAGTACGCCGCCTTTGGGACACGCTGGCTCTTGAGTATGGTGAGTTGTAAGAACGCGGTGCTTCGCACCGGAAGAATGGTGGACACGTCACCCCCAAGTTGGGAACTGCGGCGCGCCAGACAGCGCTTCGATGTTTACGCAGGTTAACTTTAGCTGCGTCAACAAAATTCGTCTCCGTTCGGTGACTGCGATCTCGAACGATGATGTTTGTTTGCGACAGGTAGCTCCGGGGCGTCGAATCGCGTAAACGCGTTGAAGCGCAAGAGCTTCCTGTGAACTAACAATTACGTGGCTTAATCGCAGCGGAGTCAAGCGCAGTAGTGAACCAAGGCGGTTCGTCCAATGAGTAGCCCCCGCGTTCAAGCTAATCCCCAGTCTAGTTTGCCGTTCGGAGAAGAGGCGAAGCCCGGCTTCCGCACCAAGACCGCAGCCGCGCGGCTGACTCCGGACGAACTCGCCGAGATCGAAGCTGCCGCCGAAGGAGCGGGACAGGCTCTCTCCGAGTGGCTGCGCGGGACCGCTCTGTCCGCTGCGCGACAGCGGCCCTCTGATCCCGCCGAACTAGTATTAGCCGAAGTCTGGGCGGTGCGTTACGCGCTGCTCAATCTCTTCCATGCAGCCGCCGAGGCCGCAGCGGAAGGTAGACAATTGTTGCCCGATTCCGTCCTCAACATTCGCGACCAGGCGGACGCACGAAAGCTTCAGCAGGCGCGCAAACTGCTTGATGACTTCTTCGCCCGCGAGGCTAAGAAAACAGGTCGTAAGCCATGAGTGCCATGCCTTTTCCCAGAAGCTTTTCGCTCTTGACGCCGTTGCTTTGGGTAGCCGCGATGTTCCTTTTGCTGCTTGCTGGGCGGAGTGTGTTGCAGAACCGGTCCTCACGTAAGGAGCGGGATTGGGAGACGATCGAATGGGGCCGACCTCGGCCAAGTTTGATCCAGAGATGGAGGACAAATATGGGCAGAATCCGATTCAGACTGCCAAGATTTTCGCAGCGGCAGATGCCAGAGATTGCGCCGAAGCCGACGCCACTAGCGCCAGCCACTCCTCCCGCCGATCCGCTGAAGAAGCCTACCCAGCCGATGCTCGCGCTCTTTGGTTTGCCCATCGCGGCGCCCGAGACCAAAGCCAAAGAGGCGTTCGCCTGGGAGAAAACGAAGGGAATCGAATGAGAGACAGATTGCCAACAACACCACTTCACGCTTGAGGAAACCTCGGTATGCTCACGATCTCGAAACCGCTGTCAGCCAGCCAGGCGCGTACGTACCATGCGCTGGAGTTTGCCGCGCAGGAACAGAACTATTGGAGCCGCGATCAACAGGGACATTCGGAATGGCAGGGCAGGCTCGCCGAGCAATGGGAGCTGCAAGGTGGCGTTGGTTCCGAGCACTTTGCACGACTGAGTGAAGGCCAACATCCGCACACCGAAGAGCAGTTCGTACGGCATCAAGTTTCGAGAACCTATGAAGGCAAATTCGGCAGAGAGGTGACCAGCGCTGAGCATCGCGCCGGGTGGGACGCCACATTCTCTGCGCCGAAGTCGGTATCGCTTACCGCGCTTGTGGGCGGCGATGATCGGGTGCGGGAAGCCCATCGGGAGAGTGTACGCGCGGCACTTCAGGAGCTCGAACGATACACGGAGGCGCGGATCGGCAATGTCCATGCCCCGGAGACGACCGGAAAATTCATCGCCGCCACCTTCGAGCACGACACCGCGCGGCCCGTCGATGGCTATGCTGCGCCCCAGCTTCATACCCATGCCGTGATCTTCAACATGACTGAGCGCGAGAACGGACTCGAAAATGGGAAACAGATGCGAGCTTTGCAGCCGCACGAGATGTTCCTGTCACAGCGCTACATCACTGCGATCTACCGATCAGAACTTTCGCTGCGTCTGGAAAAGCTGGGCTACGAGCTGGAGCGCGGCAAGCATGGACAGCCGGAAGTAAAAGGCTACACGAAGGAATATCTAGAGGCCTCCAGTCCGCGACGTGAACAGATCAAAGACCATCTCCGGGAACAAGGAATAGACGGAGCCGCGGCGGCACAGATCGCGGCCCACCATACGCGCGACCGCAAGGAACTGCTGTCGCCCGAAGAAGTCTTACAGAGGCACCGCGAATTGGCCGCACAGTACGGGCAGCAGGCGGACCGCGTCGTCGCACAGGCACGCCAACATGGGCAATACCAGACGCCGGAGCCAGAGGTTCAGGCAAAGCAGGCCGTGACCTGGGCGCTGGATCATGTCTTCGAGAGATCGGCTGTGCAGGACCGCCGCGCGATCCTAGAAACGGCGTTGGTGCGCGGCATGGGAGAAACCACGTATGCTCAGGTCCGGCAGGAGTTCGAGCGCCGGATCAAGGCCGGGGAGTTCCGCGAAGTCTCGCACGTCGGTGCTGGCAGACAGTACACGACCGCCGCGATGGTAAGCATGGAGCGTGAGATCGTTGGCCGGATGCAAGAAGGTAATCGGCGCGACTACGGCGATCCCATGCTGGTCTCACCGCAGGTGCGCATCGCCACCGAAGACCGCCACCCGGAGTTGAATCCTTCGCAGCGCCAGGCAGTAGACGAAATCTTTCTTTCGCGGGAGAAGGTTGTTGGTTTGGACGGCATCGCAGGCGCGGGCAAGACAACGACTCTGTCCGTGATCCGCGAAGGCGCGGAGGCCGAGGGCTACAGGGTGGAAGGTTTCGCGCCAACGTCCCGCGCGGCGCAGAAGCTCGCAGAAGCAGGCATGGAGACATCCACACTACAGAAGCATATGGTACGTGGACAACAGCCGGATAGCGGGGAGAAGCATCTCTATGTGCTCGACGAATCCTCTCTGGCATCGACCAGGCAGGTGCATGAGTTTGTGAACCGGCTTCATCCGAATGACCGTGTGTTGCTCGTCGGCGACCGGCGGCAGCATGAGGCGGTTGAGGCCGGGAGGCCCTTCGCGCAGCTCCAGGACGCTGGTATGAAAACGGTGAAGCTCGAAGAGATCGTGCGCCAGAAAGACCCAGAACTGAAACAGGTAGTCGAGCAGCTTGCTCGCGGCGAAGTGCGCGAGGCGATACAAAATCTTGACCGGCAGGGCCGAGTCCATGAGATTCAAGGCCACGACGAGCGCATCGCCGCTATTGCGAAGGACTACGCAAAATCGCCGGAGAACACGCTGGTGATTTCTCCCGACAATCGCTCTCGCATGGAGATCAACGAGCGCATCCATGCGGAAATGCAGCGGAGTGGACTCGTCAGCAACGAGGAGCACCGCATCGGGACGCTAGTGCCGCGCCAAAGCCTCACCGGCGCGGACCGCACATGGGCCGAGCGCTATGAGGTGGGCGATGTGCTGCGCTACTCGCGCGCATCGAAGGAAACCGGCATTGGGAAAGGCGCGTACGCACAGGTGAAGAGCATCGACGCGCCACAAAACCGGCTGACAGTCGAACTACAGGACGGCACGCAGCGCACTTACGATCCACGCCGACAGCAGGGCGTCTCCGTCTTCCGCGAGGAGGTGCGGAGTTTTTCAGTGGGCGACCGCATCCAGTTCGCCGCGCCGGCCAACGAACTGAAAGTTGCGAACCGCGAGTTGGGCTCCATCGAGAACATCGACGAAGACGGGCGGCTGCGCCTGAAAATGGACGGTGGCCGTATGGTCGAACTCGATCCGCGCAAGCATCCGCATCTCGACCACGGTTATGCCATGACCAGCCACTCCAGCCAGGGACAGACTGCCGACCGTGTCTTGATCCACGTGGACACCGAGTTAGGAGCTAAGGATCTGCTCAACAGCCGCATGGCATACGTTTCTGTATCGCGTGGACGCTATGACGCGCAGGTTTATACGAACAACGCGGCGGCGCTGGGGCAGGAACTCAGCCGCGACGTGTCCCATTCTCCTGCGATTCAGCAAGAGCCAGGAGCGCACAAGATAGAACCACAAACCACGCACACGAATCAGATCAGTCAGGGTTTCGGTCTAGGTCTGTGATGCGGCATTCTCAATGACATGCCCCGGATAGCCAGAGCGTAGCCGAGGCCCGGCCAGTGTCAAGGCCGCGCTTCGCGCGCCGCGTTCGCGGTCGAAGAGCCTTGACACTGGCCTTTGCGCCTCGGCTTATCATTCAGCTATCCGGGGGATGTCAGACTCTTACTTCCAAGAACCGGGGTTCCGCGCCGAGTCGAACCGCTGTCGGAGAAGATCTGGGACTTGAGAAAGACGCGTTCAAATAAGCGTTCTCTTACGAGCATGAGAATCATTACTTATAGCGACCTGCATCTTGAGTTTGGCTCGGGCTGGATGTTGCCGCCAGATGCCAACGGAGATGTCATGATCCTGGGAGGGGATATCGTCACGCTCAGGGATTATGAACCGCTCGACCGGATTCTGCGGAAGTGGAAGAAACCAGTCCTCTATGTGACGGGAAACCACGAATATTACACGCGGCGGCCAATGAACGAAGAGGACAATAGATTCAAGGCGTGGCTCGAAGACAGACATCCGCATGTGAAACTGTTGCTTGATGAAGAGGTCAGTATCGGCGGCGTCAATTTCTTCGGGGGCACAATGTGGACGGATTTCAACGGCGGCGATTTGCGCGCCATGGAGACCGCTCGCTCTCAAATGAATGATTACCGCCTGATCTGTAACCCCGACGAAACGCCTTTCACGCCCGCAGATTCGATTGCGCTACACAAAAACTTCGCGTCGAAATTGCTGAACTGGTTTGGCAAGAATCTAAGTGGCCCGCGCGCGGTCATCAGCCATAATGCACCCGTCATCAATCCCAACTCCAAATACAAAGGTGGCCCTCTCACGCCGGCGTTCAATTCCCAGGACATGGTAGGGATCATTGAGACGCACCAGCCGGCCCTCTGGGTGTATGGCCATACGCATGAATGCGACGATCAGATGATCGGCCGGACCCGGATCATTTCAAATCAACTCGGATATCCGGGCAGCCTTGGCGGGTTTGAATGCAAGGATTTTGATGAAGCGGGTCTGCCAGTCGAGATAGGCGTTTAGCCCAGACGGGAAAAGAAATTACCTATGGAGGCCAACAATATCCTGTGCATTCTGCCGAAAATAGTTCCTAACCTTTAAATTTATGCTGCCCCGGCAAGTCTGAATTCTAGGGAATCGATACAATTTCGCCAGAATCCACAAGACGCTGCGAATCACTCCGGCGGTGGCTGGCCTGTCCGATCACGTTTGGAGTCTTGAGGAAATCGCGCTTCTGACAACTTGAGCAGCAGGGGGAGGAAAGAACAAATCCATATGGGATCTAGAAAGCAGCCCGGCCAATTGTGGACTTTCAAATGCGGTCATAGCGGCATATTGCCGCCACGAGGGGAATCAAGTAAGGCCGTTCTTTGGTGGAATAGTAGGTCATCAAATAGCGGCGGGAACCATGTATGTAGGCCGTGCCAGTTAGTTCAGGACCGCAGACGAAAGAAGATTACCTCTGCACTCTTCGGCTTGACATGGGCAAAACGGCTACTCGTGTCTCAGAAGGCTGCGGCTCGATACGGTAAGTATACGTCCCCAAAAATTTCGGCTGCGCGAATCGTGGAACTGAAAAATGCGCCCAGCTTGACGTGCTGTATCTGCCGGACGGGAGAGGAATTAAAATGGGTGCAAAGTGCGCGACTCACTAATCCGCACTTGCATCACAATCACGAAACGGGTGAAGTCTATGGCTTCGCTCACGCATTATGTAACAGGCTGATGGGACTCCTAAATAAGAAACTGACGCCAGAATCGCAGGCAGAATTTTTTAAGAACGCCTGTCCGAAAGCATTCGAATTGTTGGTAAGAAACTTAGAGAATTCAAACTGAGACACTACCGAATTCCGGGTCCATTATTTCCCGCTCAGACTTTAGCTGATCCGCCCTGCTGCGCGGCGCGCAGGTCGTCATGCTCGAAGGCCGATGCCATGCGGTCGATTTCGCCTTTGGCGAGACCATGCCGTGCGGCTTCATCGCGCCACTTGGAGACGGCCTTACCGACCTGTGCGGCTATTTCGCGAGCCTTGCCAGCGTCCAGTTCGAAATATCCCGCCACCTCTATCGCCAGTGCGAGTGAAGCTGTGTTGTCATCCTCATTGATCGCGGTACTGAGAATGCGCGGATTGATGTCGGTCGGCACCGGATTGAGGTCGTAAGCGGGCGACAGGCGCCAGCCCGCCTGGCCTTCGTACAGAAAGCCGTGATTGCGCAGGTGGTCGTCGGTGTTGGAGATCAGTATGTTGAAAACCAGCCGCCGCCACAGCGCTTCCATGTCGGCTTGCGGCGCAGCACCGTCCTGGCGCAGCGCGTCAACAATTTCCAGATAGCTTCGGGTTTCTCTGTCTTTCGATCCGAGCATGCTCATCGCGGAGAGGAACGGGATACGCCGTTCGCCGTCGCGGTCGAAGCGTCGCAGGAGGAGTACGGACTTGCCGGCGATGTTTTCGACACGGGATTGGGGAACAGGGATGCCAGATTTCTGCGCGAGGGACAGTGCGACCGCCTCCCAGACCACCGTGTTGATTTCATCGTCCTTGCGTGGGAATTTCGCGATGGCGAGATGGCCGTCCTTTTCCCTGACTGAAGCCTTGGGCCTCGCGCCACCAAGAGAAGAGCCAGGCGCGAACAGCATGCGCAGTTCCTCTTCGGTGTCTTTCTCTTCCATCACATGTTCGGCCGCGGAGAGCAGTTTCGGGAGCTCGATCAGTGGGGGGATGCGCTTGATGCCCTCCTCGCGCAGGAAGGGTCCGCCTTCTCTTTCCGCAAAGCGCAGCGCGCCCTGACGGGCCTCGTCGTCCACCAGCAGTAGGAAGTCGATTTCCTGGAGCGTGCGCGGCGCCCCGCCTTCGCGCTCCGCGCGCCTCCGTTCCATGCGGCGCATGAGCGCCCGCCCCCAACGGTCGGGCGCGGAGTCGCCGATGGCGCCGAACATAGGTGTGTCTGCCGGCGTATGAAACGGCCCAGGACCAACCTGCAGGGCTGGCTCCAGAGAGAATCGCGCGGGATTTTCCAGCCATGTCTTGTCGTATTCGAAGGTGGCGCTTTCCTTGTTCTTGCGCGTACGGGCCCACAGACGCCCCATCAGGTGGGGGACGCCGTCGAGATCCACGTATACGAGAGCCTCTCTGTCCATCACTTGCCTTTCGCGCGTTTCGGGCTGCGCGCCACGCGAATGCGCTGCGGCAGGTTTTCTTCTTCGAGCTGCAGGCCCACGGGATCGTTCTTTGGTGCGGCAAGATCGCCCAGCCGGTCCGCCATGCCCAGCACAAAAAGGACCGTGGCGTAGATCCCGATCGCGACGCCGGGATCGCCCTTTTCAACCTTGACTAGGGTCGTGCGGCTGATCGAGGCGCGCTGCGCCGCGATGGCTGCGGGGATGCGCCGCCGCCGCCGGGCGTCACGGATGTCGCGGCCGAGCTTGCGCAGGGCATGCCTTACCGGGAGTGGCATTATGACAGATGATCGGCTGGTCCTCATATTTAATGTCCAGAATAACGGTCACTAACTCGTTTAACGTACATTATTATGAACGTTATGTCAATCTGGAAATCTGGGCCACCCGCCCATCCTTTACCGCAAATCGCAGCCCGTCGGAGTCGCCCACATACCGCTTTTCAGCAGACGGTAGCCGACAAGCCGGCGACGCTGACGCGACGATCGATGAGATGCTGGGACGGATGAAAGAAGCCATTGTTGGAATCACGTCGCCCGAAGGGGTTCGACTATGGAGCGGAAGCCGAGAAAATGGCCCAGGCGTTGCTCGACACCTTCCGTTGCCGGATAGAGTCGTTTACGTGAGCGTTGCCAGCAAGTCTCTCCGCCGTAGCCATGCGACGCTCAATGGCCGAAAGTTAGAACTCATGATTACTCGCGAAACATCGCGTTTGCGTTCACGACGCCTCTTTTCCAGGATATGCCGACCCCAATTCTCGCTCAAATTATCTGTGCGCTGCTCGCAAACGTCTGAGCATTGTCCTCGCCTCATCACGGCCAAGCTCGCTCACATCACGGGAATTGCCCTGGAACACCGCTTTGAGATGCTTGATCGCCTTTGGCGTATTCTCGCGCTCATGAAGCCAGATCTTTGCAAGCGCAAGGTGGGCTTCATTGTCGCCAGCCTCCACTGAATGCTGGAACCATCGGTAAGCCTCGCCAACGTCTCCGCGCTTCCGATAATGCATAGCCAAATTGAAAGCAGCGCCACTGTCTCCTTGCTTGTACGCCTGCTTGTACCAGTAAATAGCACGCTTCTGATCGATCGGAATGCCCTTTCGACCATCGGAAAAATAGTTCCCGAGAAGGATCTGGCAGCTCGTATCGCCAGCCTTTGCCCCTTTCAATAGCAACGGTAGGGCTTCGGCATATCGCCCGCGACCATCTAACAAGTCTGCCTCTATGTACAGGCGATCGCCAAGGGACAAAGCCTTCTGCTCTTTGAGCAAACGCTCTGTCTCCATACGCGCCGGTTCTGTGAGTTTATCCTTCGTGGCAGCTGCAAGCTTTAAATAACGGAGACCCGCGGCTCGGTCACCTGCATAGCGAAGGTGGATCTTAGCGAGTTCGATTAGTCCATCTTCATCGCCAGCGTTTATGGCACGTTCGAACCACTCCAGAGCCTTTAACCACCGTTTCGCGTCGCGAAAGAACATTCCAAGATTGAATGCAGCAGCCCAAGAGCCCTGTTTGTAGGCGCGCTTCCACCAGCGAAGCGCTTCATCCACGTTTACCTTACCGGTAATCCCGTAGGCATAGTCATAACCGACTGCAACCTGAGCTTCTTCATCACCGAGCTTCGCGGCAGCCAGCAACGACTGGAATGCCTTGGAGCCAGCTCCCTTATCTGACTGGTCCTGTCCCCGTCGGCGCAGGCGTGCAGCTTCGCTATTTGGAGCACTAGATTTTTTCACGGTGCTTCCCCTGACTCCGGCATACCCCTGTCGTCATAAACCCGAATCGGGATCATAGCATCGCGACAGCCAACTCCCGTCCCTGCAGCGACAGACTGTCGGTCACATACCGTTGAGCACCGGTGCTAGATCTTTCTTTTCCGGCGCGATGGCTTTTTCGATAGTTTTTTCTGTCCGCGCGAGCCGGTCCGTTCGGTGGTGATTTTTGCCGAGTCATCCATCAGCAGCTTCCGCAGCGCACCTGTGAGTTTCTGCTCTATCTTGACTTCATCGATCGCATCACTTTGCCCGAAACGGACAACCGTTTCCTCGCGAAACTCATTGTCGTCATGGACGCGACGAACAATCACTTCCAACGGCTCCGACGGGCCATCGCCTTTCTTGATCCCTTCGGACCTGGCTTTGATGATGGCCGTGATGAAGTTGATGACACTGGCAGCGAGACTGAGTCCGGCAGCAGTTAGACTCACAATGGCTAGAATCTCCGGACCACTTTCGTGTTCTTCGAACCCGAAAACGAGGTCGGGAGCGGCCACTTTCTTGAGGCTCCGGTCGATCAGTTCGTAGGCCTGCGGAGAATGCTCACGGTGGAAACATCCTGACGAGACCCGAACCTTGATGGAAACTGCTGCTTCACCAGGACGTGTCTCTGTTTGCGCTTCAAAACGGCGCATGCGATTGCGAAAGGTTTCTTGCCATCTAACGTCCACAAAGACCGCCTCCCGCCGCGGTCGCCTGAATTGTAGCGGTGTTCCAGACTTTGTTCCAGTCAGCGTCTTGCTAAACCCTCTCCTGCCTGACCGACTTGCGTGCTGGAGCGTGCCACTCTGACCACCGTGAGGTTCGCAAGGAATTGGGAATGAGCAGATCAGATCGATTTCGAGTCCCGCCCGCCGCTCGGCCACAGTGAATAGCAAATTCGGCAATGGGACCACTGCCCGTTGTTGTCGAAACATGGCGATGTTGCCCGCAACTAGGTTCGGAGCACTCGCCACCGACAGTATCCACTTGTCGTCGTTCTATAATGCTTAAGCCATGCGGTCGCGCATCATGTACATCGAATCGAAAGCCGAAGGTCTAAACGGTCCCGCTCGGATAGGCCGTGTTACTTTCAACAGAACCGGACGGACACTGTACTACAAGGGCCAGTCGTTCCAGAGCCTAAAGGGTCGTGGCTTCAAAGCTAACTATCGCGACACCGAAACCGGAGACGAGTACTGGATTTCAGGTCCACGCCGTGATGGACTGGATCGTCTCTACGGGAAGAGTGCGCTAGTCGTGGAAATAGATGACGATGTTCGGGAAGATTACTGGACGGAAATCCGCGAGAAACCGGAGCAGAAGAGCAAGTCCCGCACCTAAGCGGGGAGTCCCTACCGGGGTTTTGAGTAATCGCCTGATCGCGTCAGTTACATTGAAAGCAGTGCGGATTGCTGTTGCGCGGACTTAGCTCTATTGCTCGTTCCTGCGAGCCAGAACAGCCCGATCGCAAGCAGAGCAAACGAAGCACACCAGAGGAAATATCCAACTCCGAGATCAGACCTGTCGGGTACGTAGAAAACGTACCACTGTGAGTTCACAACAAAGGCGCCAGCCGCGACCAATGCTGCAGCACGGCGAAGTTTTCCTGATGCGCGCCACACAATCCACGGCGAGACAAGCACAAACAAAACTGTTGTTATGACTCCTATCACAGAGATCGCCGTGCCGTACCATGGGTCAACGCTCGTACCTTCGCAGGGCCGCAGTGCGCATGTTTCAGCCAGAAACACCGACCATCCCGGAATGCCGTGATCGAGTCTGCCACCCAGAAGACCCTTCACTGCCGGAAGGAACCACGAAGCCGTGTGGAGCAACCATGCCGCCGCAATCACCAGATGCCGCCTATTCATTTTGCACGGCCCTCCTGCCGACGATGCCACGCATGACAAGTACAGGCACAAAACGCGCGTTGGCGAAACATCGCCATATCGCTCATTGAGGGTTGTGAGCGCCATCGCCTATTTCGCCACTTGAAATTCCTAGCATTCTGCCAGTGACGCGGCTAGTCTTTTCACATGAGAAACTGCGGATTACGAGTGGGCCTCCTGATACTCTCCGTCGTCTGCGTCGTTTCAGCACAGACCGGCAATAAACCTGTCGCGGAACCAAAGAGGGCCGACGCACAGGCAGATGCCCTAGCAATGCAGATAAGCTCCGAGCTTCGCAGTGCGGTTCAGGAGAGCAATATTGGCAACGTCGGCAGCAATCCAATGTGGAAAGCCGCAGGTCTTACTTACGACGTCCACATGTCTGATTGCGAAGACCGCTGGGTGGCTCTGTATCGCAAGCCGGAGGACCATGACTACACCTACGGTTTCGTCTACATTGACCCGCAAGCGGGATTCACGCTGCACTTCTTTGGACGCTTCACAATTGATGTGGATGGCAACTATCATGCCGCACCTAACCCGCTTCCTCCAGACAAGTACAGTCTGAAGATTCGCTTGGATCAAAATGGAATTGCGGCTCTGCTCCCGCCCCGTGGTTTAGCGCAGCTTGGCTTGCCGGAGAAACCGGACTGGCTGAGCTTTTACGAAGACAAGTCCGACTCCGTTATGCACAAAGTCAACTGGGGATCCTTTTACAACGGCATTGGAGACTCGCGCCGAGCGATCATTTATCTCGAATCTGCTTATAAGGAACGACCTGATGCACCTAAGCTCGTGTTCGAGCTTGTTTATGCCTTCAACGCACTTGAACGACCGGAAGATGCTATTCGCGTCTCCAAGAGCGAGTTTGCTAAGAATCCCAAGGACGAGTTGCTATGCCGGGAAATGGCTTTTGCTTACCTTCATCTGAAAAGCTACAAGGAAGCCGCCACGCAATATCAGGCTTGCATCGAATTGTGCGGTGATTCGGAATCCCAGATGGCCGAGAAGAGCGAATTGGCTATGAACCTAAGCTCAGCGTACAAGGCTTTGGCCGATACTCCAAATAGCGAAGCGTGGCTGGAAAAGGCCAAACGCTGGGCACCCAAGGGGTCACCCGTGTACAGGTACTTTCACCCAGGAGAGGAATAGCTCCCTCACGACCGCACGCGCACTAGGTCGCTTTCTCAACCCGGCTTGTTTTCGGCGAAATGAATAGTCTTCGGGCTGCCCATTTCAGAATCCGCCAGTCCACGGCGGCCCCGGCGAGAATCGTGAACAGCCACAGCAGGATCGTGGGCAGATAGAACACAAACGTCGTCATCGAGGCAGCGTATTCACCGAACCCGTCGAGACCCTCGCGGGCAGCGATCTTCAGCTGATACAGCGGGCGCCAATTGAGGCCGAAAACTTGGGCATCGGCTTCAGCGCGCAGCGTGATGTTGATGGCGACAGATTCAACTTGCTTCGACAGCGCCTCGAATTCCGCTTGCCTTTCCTCGATCGCTCCGCGGACTTCGTTCAGCTTGTCACTGACTTCGAGCGTGTCTTTCACGGTCGCGGCCTTGCGCAGGATTCCGAGATACTGTTGTTCCTGAACCCGCAGGTTGCGCAGGCGTGCGTCCTGGTCGACATATTGTTTGGTCACGTCTTGGGCGTCGATACTTTCGCTTTCCACGCGCAAACTGAGCTTTCGGATCTGGGCGCGGACTTCGTCGAACTCTTCTGCCGGCACGCGAATACTGAGCGAGGCGCTGGTCGCGTCCGCGCCGCCATTAACATTTGAGGTTACGAGAAATCCTCCTGCACCTTCCGCGATCTGTATGATTTTCTCGGCAGTTTCGGCCGGAGTTTTGACGATGAGGCCAAGGGCCTCCGTCCGGACTAGCCTACGGTCCTCCGACGTGCCCTCGTCTCCGCTGGAACGTCCCCCAGAGAATGTCATGAGAGAGGCGGGTGCTACGACGGCCCGGTCTATGGAAACGCCTCCGACAATACCTTCTCCGAGGCAATGCCTCGCGCCTGGTCACGGGGTTGAATGAGTCCCAAGTAGAGTGCGACTACTCCGGCCGTAATGAGCCAGCCTGTTTTCAGAGCCGTTCTGCTCTTGGCGGAGAACACTCCCCAGCGGATGACCATTAGGCCTCCTACATAAGGGAATAGACACGGGCGGGAATGCCGTTGTTCCCGCAGGGTCCCGATAGCCAGTTCGGAAGCGCGAGTATTCATGTCCCCTTGCAGAACTGCGGCGCGGGCGTTACCCTCTTCCTTCTACCTGCGTTCTTACTACGAGGCCCAATTGTCTAGAGTCTACAAGCTACTCATCGTCCTTCTATTGTTTCGGTCCTTTGGCTGTATCGCATTATTGGCAAGTGATGTCCCGACTCCGTGGACAGCTTCACACTTTACCCTCGATCCAAAAGTCCTCTATGGACAAGCATCCGAGTCTGCAGCGCCCGAGGGAACCAACGTCACGGTTCTGGATGATGAAGAGAGCTACAACTTTGATGCATCCGGTCGCAGTCTGTACACCGAGTACACGGTCTACAAGGTTCTCACCCAACAAGGAGCGGAGGGGTGGAGCAACATTTCGGTAAATTGGGAGCCTTGGCACCAAGAACGACCTCTAATCAGAATCCGCGTCATCACCCCAGATTTCGTTGTCCATGATCTCGATTTGAAAACCCTTACCGACGCTCCAGCGCAGGATGAACAGTCCAATATCTACAGTGATCGTCGAGTCATTCGAGGTCCACTGCCCGCTGTTGCCCCCGGCACAGTCGTAGAGCAGGAAATTGTCGTCCGTGAAAGCACTCCTTATTTCAGCGCTGGGGCTTTGGGAAGATATTTCTTCGGGCGGGTTTCAGTCCCTGTGCATCACAGCCGTTTCGCAATCGAGGCACCATCCTCGATTCCGCTTCGTTATATGGCAGAGTTGCTTCCTGGATTGCAGCCGCAAAAGACTGAAAGTGATGGGCGAGCGCGCATCGTTTTCGAGCGCGGGGCCATCGATCCGCTGGAAACCGCCGATTCGTACTTGCCCAGCGACGTACCAGCCTACCCTTTCATCACTTTTTCTACTGGAACATCATGGGAGCGCGTGGCCGAAGATTACGCGGCAGTCGTGGACGGCCAAATCAAGAACGGTGACGTCAAGACGGTAGTGGACAAGCTAACTCAGGGTAAGCAGACGCGATTCGAGACAATACAAGCGATTTCCGGTTACCTCGACAAACAAATTCGGTACACCGGGGTTGAATTTGGGGATGCTGCGATTGTTCCGCATTCTCCCACTGAAACCCTCGTTCGCAAGTATGGAGACTGCAAAGACAAATCCACTCTCCTTGTGGCAATGTTACGGGCGGCTGGCATTCCAGCGTACATTGCGCTCTTGAATGCGGGAGGAAGAATGGACGTGCCTGCGGAGCTTCCAGGAATGGGCCTATTTGATCATGCCATTGTTTACGTGCCGGGAACTACCGACTTGTGGATCGATGCTACGGATGAATTTGCTCGGCCTGGTCAACTCCCAACCTCGGACCAGGGCCGGTTCGCTCTCGTGGTTCGACCCGAAACTACTTCCCTCGTGCGTACTCCCGAAGCCTCCTCGCAGGACAACCTGCTCGCTGAATTCCGCGAAGTTCATCTTGCAGAATATGGCCCCGCACGGATCATTGAGCGCACTCAGCCACATGGAAGCAGCGAGTCATCTTACCGACGGTCGTACGCAGACAAGCAGAACAAAACCACACAAGACAACCTGACGAGTTACGTGAAATCGCAGTACCTCGCGGAGAAGCTGGACAAGCTCGATCGTTCCGACCCGGACGATCTCTCACATCAGTTCGAACTAGTGCTTGAGAGTGATCGGGCAAAACGTGGTTTTACCGACCTTGAGATTGCTGTGGCTGCCATTCGACTAGACGGTTTGTTCTATCGTCTTCCAGTAGAGCTGAGAGAACGCCAGAAAAATGACAGCGACACCAACGCGCAGAAATCCAAAGCGAAGCGCATGACCGATTACCAGCTTCCTGAGGCATTTGCTACCGAGTGGAACTACACGATCACACCGCCCACAGGATTCCGGCCCAAACCGTTGCCAAAGGACATGGAGTTTCGGTTAGGTCCTGGCCTCCTCACCGAGAAGTTCTCGTCGGATCCGGACAACACGGTCCATGCCGACCTGCGATTCGATACGGTGAAGCGGCGCTTGAGTGTTGGCGAAGCCGCAGAGCTACGCGAGAAGATTACTCAATTGGTAGAGGGGCAGCCAGTACTGATCTATT
>Ga0302320_10011407_pt1 | contig 18812 bp, 17 predicted proteins | sample Bog_T0_3_FD_202130 | JGI IMG/M metagenome (GOLD analysis project Ga0302320, IMG submission 202130) | Peat permafrost microbial communities from Stordalen Mire near Abisko, Sweden - Bog_T0_3 | ecosystem: Environmental > Terrestrial > Soil > Wetlands > Peat | place: Sweden: Abisko, Stordalen Mire...
AGTGTTATCAGCGCGATCACCGAGTTGCGGCAACCTGACCCGACGCACCCGTATGGTTGCATGCCGACGCGGGCCGGCTCGAGCAGGTGTTCGTGAACCTGCTTGCCGAGCACTCCCGATCCGGCCTTGGCATCGGTCTGGCTCTGGTGCGCATGCTCGCGGAACTGCACGGAGGCAGCGTAGTTGCGGCGAGTGCCGGACTCGGACGGGACGGCGAATTTACGGTTCGACTGCCGTACATGAGGGAGCCGCACGGTTGTCAGCCAAAGCCGAGCTCATTATGCGTGTCACCGTACAGACGCGGGTTATGTTAATCGCCTAGTCTTTCGCGTGTAGCATCCATCGCGCGTTGGCGCAGCTGCAAGGCGGTGATCAAATATCACATCGAGGCGAGCGATGGGGGAATCGGTCACGTCCAGGGACTGCTCCTCGACGATGAAACCTGGGCGATTCGATACCTCATCGTAGATACCAGCAATTGGTGGCTCGGACACCAGGTGCTCATCGCGCCAAGATGGATCCAGAGCGTGAGCTGGTCCGAGCACATGGTATCGGTCGATCTGAACCGTCAGGCGGTCAAGGATGCTCCGCCCTATCAATCCGCTGCGACATTGGATCGAGACGGGGAGATCAGCCTGCATAGGCACTATGAACGTGCTGGATATTGGGCTGATGAGGTAAGGCTCGAGAATCCGCAATTCCTCGCGGTAAAGACTGCATCGCAACGCGCCACTCATAAGAATACCTTCTGAGTCAATGCTTTAGGAGAGTCCCGAATGCAATCCAATCCAAAGACTTCCTGGGCGTCGGCCCTCATCGCCGCGCCCCTCGTGGCCGCGGCTCTCATCGGCTGTGCGGCTACACCGGATCGTGAATCGACCGGCGTGTTCTTTGATGATGCGACGGTCACCAGCAAGGTGAAGGCGGAGCTCATTGAAGACCCGTTGACCAAAGCGCGCGACATCTCGGTGACGACCGACCAGGGCGTTGTCCAATTGTATGGGTTCATCGACTCGAAGGAGCAGGGAGATGAAGCGGTAAGAGTTGCCAATTCGATCCCGGGCGTGCGAAGCGTCGACAACGAGCTGCAATTGCATTCCTCGCAGTGAGCGAGCGAGCACGATGACCCATGTTTGGATGGTTGCAGGAACGCCACCGCCGACAGATCCTGGAACATCCATTCCCTGAGAGCTGGAATGCGATTCTCGAGCGCAACGTTGCGCACTGGAAGTGTCTCGACGACGCGGAGCGCGTCCACCTGCGCTCGCTCGTCCAGGTCTTCGTTGCGGAGAAGCAATGGGACGGCTGCGGTGGCCTTAAGCTGACGGATGAAATCCAGGTCACGATTGCTGGGCTGGCGTGCCTTCTGCTGCTGGGGCTGGACCACATGCTCTACAGCAACGTCAAGACGATCTGCGTTTATCCATCGACGGTCGTTGCGCCGGGACAGCGCTCGGTGGACTCATACGGTATAACGATGCAGGAAGCCGGAGTTCCGATTTACGGCCAGTCGATCCTGAATGGCCCAGTGGTGTTGGTCTGGGATGCCGTCCTGGGCGGTGCACGTCACCCCGAGCGCGGCCACAACGTCGTCTACCACGAGTTTGCCCACAAACTGGACATGCTCGACGGTTGCATCAATGGCACGCCGCCCCTGGCTGACCGCACGCGGTACCGGCGCTGGGTCGAGGTCTGCACTCGCGAGTACAATGTGCTGCGCCGCTGCGCCTCGAAGGGAAAGCGCACGCTTGTAGATACCTACGGTGCCACCAATCCGGGGGAATTCTTCGCGGTCATCACGGAGTGCTTCTTCGACAAGCCGCTGCAGATGAAGCGGCAGCATCTGGAGCTGTACTCGCTGCTGCAAGAATTCTACCGCCAGGACCCGGCTGCCCGCGAGGCGCGACATTCACACGGGTTCCCTACCGCACATGCAACAGGAGAGTCCCCGCGTGCTTGAACGGCATGATGCAACGTCCATTTCTGTGGTTCGTCTGGCTACCGTATCCATGGCACTCCGGCGCTAGTCATCTGGTGCGCGCTACTTGCCGAACTGGTAGCGCGCTGACAGCCCCACCAGGTTGACGTCGTCACGATACGGCTGGATGCCGAGTGCCAGCAGGTTCGGCACCGTGGCCGGCCCGAGGCCGGCGAGCGCCCAGTCGCTGCTGTTATAGCTTTCATGCTCATAGCGCAGGTGCAGCCGTAGCGCGGGTGTCCACTGATAGCTCACACCGAGCTGCGCGCGATCGAGCCGGGTCCAATTCTGTGGAAATGCCTGGGTCAGGCCGCCGAGCAGCGAGTCGGTATCGCCGTAGGATGGAGCGTGCACGTAGTCCGCTGTGAGTGCCCAGAGTCGGCTCAGCACCCACTGGCCGCCGATACTCATGTTCCAGTAGCGCTCAGTGTCGGCGATCATCCAGGGCACCGTGGCCGCGTCGCTGGCTCCGAGCTGCGAGTTGCGCAGGCGCTGGTAACCGATGTCGGCGTAGGCGCTCAACGAGTCGCGCGGCGTCCAGGTCAGCGTCGTGGATCCGCGCTGCTCGTGCGTGGACTGCAGACCCAGCGGCGAGGATCGATAATCGTCCTTGGCGAGATAACCCTGCAGTGCCCAGGTGATTGTCGGCGTGATGTTCCAGGAACCCGTGAAGGAGGAGAACACGCGATCACGCGGCGCGTAGTTGTAGTCGAGCGCCAGCGGGTTCTCCCCGGCAGGCAACTGCGCCAGATCGAGCGCCGATGCCTTGCGCAGCCCATCGCCATACTTGAGCGTGAAGCTCAGGGGCTCGATCGGAGTGACGGTAGCGCGCACCCAGCTCTCGACGTCCTGGGAATGGGTGAACGCCTGTCCCGGCGAGTAGCGCACGTCCAGGAATTGCCCGCCGACGCCAAGCCGGACCCAGCGCGGCAACGCATAGTCAGCGCCGCCGTCGAGTCGCAGGCGATCTTCGCCGTAGCGCGGCGTCACCGCCGTGCCGCCCGGGAACGTGTCGGTCACCACATAGTCAACCGCGATCGGCGTGGTCTGATCGTTGCGGCCGTCATAGGTGGCGTTGCCGCGCAGATTGAGCCGCGGTAGCGGCCGTGAGGCGAGGCCGATCGCGTAATGCGACAGGCGCACGTCGCCATCGAGTGAGCCGGGAGCCGGCACCGTCGCGCCTGGCAGCGTGCTTACCGGCAGGAAGGCGGTGTTCTGCAGTAGCCTGCCGATCGACGCGGTGTAGCTGAGCGTGGTGGCGAACCATGGCAGCTGGGCATTGCCGGTGGCCGCGAACTGCTGCAGCGTGTTGTTCGGCGCCATGGCGAGACGGCCTACGGTCGAGCCGGTTACCAGTGGCGCATAGGGGTTCGCGAAGCTGAACGAATCGCTGTGGTCTTCAAACCAGGAATCGGTGTAGGTCAGCCTCAAGCTGGCCTTGCTGCCGGCCCAGGCGACGCCGCCGTCAAATGAATTGGTCACGTAGTCGATCGGTTGCACAAATTGCAGCGCCTCGGTCAGGAAGCTCGCGCTGTCAGCTTCGGTACCGTTCTTTTCCTGGCGACGGAATTCACCAAACAGCGTCCAGGCCGGACTGGCAAAGTACCGGCCAAGCAGGGCGACGGTGCGACGGTCATAGCCGAAGTTCACGGGTGCAAGGCTTGCGCCGAGCGCGCTCATGCCGGCCGTGCTGCCCGCTGCCACCCAATCCGCCGGCAATACCAGACGCCCGCCATTGTTCTGGAAAGGAGTCACCGCAGTGTCGTAGCCACCGCCGGGCTGGCCGTCGTAGCTAAGACGCAGGTCATAGCGGCCTTCGCGGCCGCCCTCCACGGTGCCATCCCTTGAGGCAAGGCCCAGGCGTTCGAGGTCATAGTTCGCGTATGAGCCATCGCTACTGCGCCACTGTCCGTCGCTACCGGCATCGGCGAACACGGTACTGCGGTCGATGCCGGTGTAGCGGCCATAGCTCGCGTTGGCGCCGTCTGCTGCCAGCGCGCCGACCTCGACGTTGCCTGCGTAGCCCTGAAAAAATGGGCATTGCGAGCAATTCCAGGTGCTGGTGTCCGGACTGGCACTTGTCGCCGGTGCCGCGGCGACCGGCGCAGCAGCCGGCGCGGCTGCGGCGGCGGTTCTCGCGAGCAGCAGCGCGGCGGCCACTGCCAGCGGCAGTGATGCCTTGCGGCCGCGACCGGTCGTTGCCATCGTTATCGTTATGGTCATGGTGTCGCGCCTAGCGCATCAGTGCCCGGCCCGACGGCGAATTCGAGCCGTGAACCTGCGAGTGGCAATTGGTGCAGCTGCCACCGAGCAGGAACGCGCTCGGCGTCCCGCCCGCCTGCCCCCTGGCCGGGGCAAGTCCGGTTGGCGTATTGGCTATCGATGGATGACCTGCGCCTTCGTGGCAGGTCTGGCACAGGAACGGCGCGCGCGCCTTCAGAAGTGCCGGTTGCGCCGAGCCGTGCGCCTCATGACAGTTGCTGCAGTCCTCCGCGACCGGCTGGTGCTCCCACAGGAACGGCCCGCGAAACTCGGCGTGGCAGGTTGTGCAGGTCTCAGTCACGGTATTCTTCACCAGCTGCGCCGGCGCGGTCGAGCCGTGCGGGGAATGGCAGGCGGTGCAGGCCATCTTCCCCTCGCGCATCGGATGATGCGACGGCTTGAACAGATCGGTGTGCTGCGCCTGGTGACAGCCGACGCAGACCTCGACCTGGGTGGCCGTGGCCTGCACCGGATCCTTCTGCAGGTGCAGCTTGTGGCAGTCGGCGCACGCGAGGTTGCTTGCTGCGTGCGCGCTCGTCGACCAGTCGTGCGCCGCGTCCGACTGATGACAGCCGAGGCAATTCGCGTTTTGTTGTGTAACCGAGGAAGGCGAGTTGCGGCCGAAAACGACCAGGCCGGCCGGTGGACCGCCGCCCGCCCGGACATGCGCACCGCCCGGTCCGTGGCAGGACTCGCACTGCAGGCCACCGTGTCCGAAGGGCCCGCGTGGATCGTTCGGGCGCGCGTGCCTGGTACGGAAGATACCGGTGACCGTGGCATTATTGTGACAGCCAAGACAGGTATCGGCGCCCGATGGGCTGTAGGCGGCGTCGGGGGCATCTGCGGCATCTGCGGCATCTGCGGGTGTGACCGCGCTCGAGAGCAGAGCGAATGCAGCGATGACGCCGGCACGCGCTAACGGCTTCACTCAGGTGCCTGAGGCTGGGATTTTATGCGCTACCATCAGATCGGCGACGCCACCCGGACCGTGGCAGACGCTGCAGCTTTCCACGTTCGCCGGGTTGGTACCGAGAATCGTCCGCCCTTCCGCGTCTTTCGAAACAGCCGTCGAGCCGCCGTTCTGTTCGATGTGCGATTCGGTCGCGGCGTAGTCATAGTCGCTGTGGCAGGCCGAGCAGACGGCCATATTGGCCGAGGTGGAAATCGGATTGCCCGGAGTCGTGGGGTTGGGCATCTGCTTCGACAGGCCCGTCAGGAAGGTCGTCGCCTGCACCGCGGTGTCGTTCACCGGGTAGTAACTGGTGCCGACATGGCAGGCATCGCAGCGGTTCAGGTACCCCGGATAAACCACGTTACTGAAGTTATTGACCGAGCCGCCGTAGCCGTAGATGACGAAAGGCACCTTGGCGTAGGCGCGGTTGTTGCCGTCGTGCAGCGAGTGGATCATGTACTTGAAGTCGATCGACTGCTCCCATAGCCCGTCGGCTCCCGCCGCTGTCAGTGTCTGTCGCTCGCTGACGTCGGTGGAGGCCGGGTTGTGGCAGACGACGCAGGCCTGGGCGTTGTTATTGCGGTTGTCGCCGTGCAGGTCGAGCGCGCTGTGGCAGACATTGCACTTGGCAATGTCCACGACCACGCGGCGCGCCACCGGAGCGGCGCCTGCGACGTTGCCATAGCCGACCGCACTGGTGACCGGGATTGCGGTTGCGCCGGGCCCGGTGGTGACGACGCCTGGGTGTCCTTCGATGACCACTGCGAAGTTCTGGATAGCCGGGCACGCGGCGGTACCTCCAGGTGGACAGTTGGCGGTCGGCGCGGCGGGGAGTGCCGTCGGCGATGTGAGCGTGAAGGCGCCAGCGGCGTCGGGTCCGGTGATGGCCGCGGGCGGTACTGCCGCAGCACAACCGGTGACCGCGAGCGGGTTCAGGGACAGCGGCTGTCCCCAGGTGGCGGCGGTCGCGCCGCTGCCCCAATTGGTGTAGTCGCTGCTCTCCCAGGCGATGTCGATCGCCAGGCGTGCGGTACCGCCGTTAGCGCACACCGGCTGGCCGGTTCCCGGATCCGTGCCGGTGAATGCCGCTGCGGTCAGGATGTTGTACGGGGCATTGCCGTGCGTCGGATCGACCACCGAGAATTTGACCACCGGGTACACCAGGTGCGCGCTGTCAGTGACGACGCTTACGCTGTTGACGATGTACTGGAACTTCGTCGCCGCGACCACTTCGGGTATCACGTGCGCTGCGACCACCTGCAGTTGGCCATTGTCGATGCCGGAGCTCGGACCATGGCAGGTGGCGCACTGCGTGTCGTTGGCGATGATGTTGGAACCGTGATTGGCGCCGGTGGCAAAATTCACCGTGTCGTGGCACGCCCCGCAGGCTTCCTTGGTCGGCACTGACTTGTAGTTGGCCGCTTCGGTCAGGTTCGAATGGTCCTGGACATGGCAGGTCTGGCAGTTGCGTGTGTCCTGCGGATAGAGCAGCGTGTTGAAGTTCGACAGCGACCTCATGTACCCGACGATCCAGTAGCCGATATTGAGCGTCGGCGTGGTGTCGGGTCCGTTCGTCGTCTGGATACTGGGCAAGGTGTTGCCGCTGTGGATCTTGTGGATCATCACTTTCATGTCGAGCGAGGATCCGCTGTAGGGGTCGGTAGTACCGGGGTTGTGACACATCACGCAGTACTGCACCTCGACACGGGCGCCGCCGTGCGCGACTGATGTCCCGGTCGGGGAGATCGCAAACGATGTGTGGCAGTTGTCGCAGGTCGCCGTGTCGACAATCTCACGGCTGAAGATGCCGCTGGTCGCGCCGGTGGAGGGCTGGAAGGTGTACGAGCCATTGTTGGCCTGGGCGAGGTTGCGGATCTCGAAGGCAACGCGATGAGTCAGGGTGGCGTCATAGACCACGTTCGGATCGGTGGTGATGTCCTTCGCGAAGGTGTACTGATAGCTGCCATCGCCGTGGTCAACGAGAGTGCCGGCGGTGGCGCTCTCGACCGTCGCCTGCACCTGCGGCGTCTTGTCGCAGGCCGTCACGCCCGCCGGACACGCACCGGGGGTCACCGTGGTATAGATGTAAGAATTCCATTGGCTCGCCGAGCCGTTCTGGCCCGGAACCAGCTGCGCGATCGCGAACGCCAGGTCCGCGGCCGGCAGACCCTGCACCGGTGCGCCGGTCTCATTGACGAGCGCGAATTGCACCACTGGCGGGCTGTGAATCGTAACGCCGGTGATGGTGCCGGTGAGCGCGGTGGCGGCGCTGGCCTGCAGCGCCGTGCCTCCTCCCGACGTTGACCCCTGGGAACCGGACGTGCCGGACGTGCTGCTCGAACCGGCGGGACCTGCCGGTCCGGTAGTGCCGCTGCACGCCGCGAGCAGCGCGCACGCTGTTATCGCACCGACGTATCCTGCGCGCGCATGGTCTCGGGGGTGCATCGGCCGGATGCTAGAGAGACATCGGCGCCTGTTCTGTACGCCAGCGCACAGAACAACGTTTGAATGCACGAATAGCCTAACGCGATGGCGCGGTAGATGCAGGCGACAAGATGCAGATCGAGACGATCGGCTCCGTGATCCCTTTTACCTGCGCGCAGGTATTTGATATGGCAGCGGATATCGAGCGCTATCCGGAGTTCATGCCGTGGTGGGTCGCGGCCTCGATCGTCAGCCGCCAGGACGATACCTGCGACGTCGAGCAGGTACTGGGCCGTGGCCCGGTGCGTGTGCGGTTTGCATCCAGGGCAGTGCTGCGACGCCCGCAGCGCATCGAGATCAGTTCCACCGATCCGCAGTTTCGCCAGCTCGATCTGGTGCTGCGCGTGCTCCCCGGTGCGCAGGCGGGCTGCAGCCTGGCGATCACGCTGGAACTGCAGCTGCAATCGGTGTGGCTGCAGCAACTGGTCCGGGGGCTGCTGGCGCGCACGATGGATGAGGTCATCACGGCCTACGAGGCGCGCGCGCATCAGCTGTACGACCGGCCCGCGCACTAGCCGTCCGTACGCCAGCGCACAGAATCTGGCACACGGCAGCGGTTAGTTTCGGCGAGTGCTGATGGTCATTTCAAAGGTGCGCAGTGAATTCACCTGAGCCGAGACAACGGGGCCTGGCGGCGTGGCTGTGGCGCCGGCCGCAGCGCTGGTTCCTGCTGGGGATTCCGGCCGGCGGGCTGCTGGCGTTCATCGTCGGCATCGGCTTCGCCGGCAGCTTCGTGGCGGGCCTGAAGTTTGCGGAGACCGACAGCTTCTGCACCTCCTGCCACGAAATGAACACGCCGTTCCAGGAGTACACGCACAGCGTGCATTATTCGAATCCAATCGGCATCCGGGCAAGCTGCGGCAACTGCCACGTGCCGCCCGCCTTCCTGCCCGGCCTGTGGCGCCATATCCAGGCATATGCCGAGGTCTGGGGTCATCTGCGCGGCGAACTCGACACACCGGCGAAGTACGAGGCGCACCGGCTGCAGCTGGCACAGAAGATCTGGAAGGAACTGAAGGCGAATGACTCGGCCGAGTGCCGCAGTTGTCATACGCCCGCCGCGATGGCGTTCGCGCAGCAGCCGCCGGAGGCTGCCAGTGCGCACAAGTCGCTGGCCACGAGCGGCATGACCTGCATCGACTGCCACCCCGGGGTGGCTCATACACTGCCTCAGGGTGGCTAAGCCCCAGGGTGGCTAAGCCCCAGGGTGGCTAAGCCTCAACGTGGTTGAGCGTACTGGCCGGAGCGCCGCCAGCGCTCGCCGAGGTAGCGGAGTACGATGCGCCTGATCTCGGTCAGCCGGAAATTGAACAGCCGCCGCGGCCAGAACAGCTCGCGCTTGTCGCACACGGTGGAGGCGCTGAAGCGCGATATTTCCCCCTTGAGCGCCGCGGCCGTCTCGCCGACGTCGCCGCGCGCGATGCCCTCGTCGAGCCGCGAGCGCAATGCGCGCGCGGCGGCGATGCCACGCGCGACGCGCCGGCCACGGCGCGGCGACAGCCGCCCGTGCTGTACTTTCAGCTCGTTCAGGTGTTCGGCCGCATCATAGGTCGCGTCGACCAGCTCGCGACGCGTCATCCAGCGGGTCTCGTAGTTGAGGATGTGCTCCCAGGTCGGCTTGATCAGCAGCTGGCGGTGTTCCTCGAGCGTGCGAGCAAACAGTCGGTAGCCGAAGCGCTCGGGTTCCTCGAAGCCGCGGCTGCCCGGGTCGATGAACGGGCCCATCGGGGATATAAAGCACGACAGCCGCTTGTCGCCAAGACTGAACAGGTGACCGCAATAATCGACGGTCGCGCGTACCGAGGCGGTGGTCTGCGCCGGCAGGCCGATCATGAAGAAAACATCGATGCGGATGCAGCGCAGGCGCAGCGCCTCCTTGAACAGGGCTTCCATGCCCTCGGTGGTATACCCCGACTCGCCCTCCTGCGCATCGCGTACCGACTGCTCATGGCTCTCGGGACTGAACTCCATGCTCCAGTTGCGCACGCAGCGATCGATCTCGCGCAGGAAGGCCGCCGGCGGCAGCGCGAAGAACTCGAATACAATGGTGTTGGGCAGGTCGGCCTGGCGCAGCAGTTCCAGCACCTGAGCTGCGTGTTCGGGACCGGCCATCAGCACGTCGCCGACCAGGATGATCGGCCCGTGCGACAGCCGGCAGATGGCCTGCATGTTGGCGACCAGGCTGGCGGGACTTCGGTACACCGGCTTCTGGCGCGTGGTCACCTTGGTGCAGGCTTTTTGCGAACTGCCGCAAGTGACGCATTCGAACGCACATCCCTTGACCGTGAACACGGTGGTGATCGGGTTGTTCCACCAGCCGTTGAACGGCAGCGTGCTCTCCAGGTCGCCGTAGCGCAACACCATCTCGACGACCAGGTCGGGCCGCAGATCGACGTAATCGAGGCTCGTCGGCATGAACGTCAGCGGATTGACGTGTACGCCGCGCGCGTCCTTCCAGGTGAGGTTCGGGATCGTATCGACCGGTGCGCCTGCGCGCAGCGCCAGCAGCAGCTGATGCAGCGGCGGTTCGGTGCTGTCGCCGCGCAGCACGAAATCCACCTGCGGATAGGTGATCAGCTCGCGGTGAAAGTACGATGACGACAGGCCGCCGAAGATCACCGGGACGTCCGGGAAGATTTCCTTGACGATCCGGGCGACCTCCAGCGAGCCGTGGGCATGGGGCAGCCAATGCAGGTCGATACCCACGGCGCGCGGTTTGGTGCGCGCAAGGAAGCGCGGTACGTCGAAGCGCCGGCTGTTGATCATGCGCAGCGCGAGATTGACGATCCGCACCTTCATGCCGTGATCGTGCAGGTAGCTGGCGATGGTCAGGAATCCGAGCGGATACATCTCGAACACGGTGGAGGAGGGCACCATGTCGCTGACCGGCCCGTAGAGGATCGCGCGCTCGCGGAAGTCGTAGACGCTGGGCGCGTGCAGCAGCAGCAGATCCGTCATTGCACGCGGACCTGGATCAACTCCTCGCCGTCGGGATCGATGACGTGCACTGCGCAGGACAGGCACGGATCGAAGCTGTGGATAGTGCGCAGGATTTCGAGCGGCTGGGTGGGAACCGCCAGAGTGTGCCCCTTGAGTGACGCCTCGTACGGACCCTCGGTGCCGGCCGCATCGCGCGGGCCGGCGTTCCAGGTGGTCGGCACCACGGCCTGGTAGTTGGAGATCTTGCCATCGTCGATGATGATCCAGTGCGCCAGTGAGCCGCGTGGAGCCTCGAGGAACCCGACACCCTGCGCGTGCTGCGGCCAGCTCGATGGCTCCCACAGTGCCTCGTTGAAGGTGCGCACGTCGCCGGCGCTGATGTTCGCCATCAGGCTTGCGTACCACTGTGGCATCGCATCGGCGAGGATCTTGCATTCCAGTGCACGCGCTGCAGTGCGTCCCATGGTCGAATACAGCGCTTCCAGCGGCAGATTGAGCTGCGCCAGCGACTTGTCGACCAGTTCGCGGGTCGGCTCATTACCCGCCGCGTACAGCATCAGTACGCGTGCCAGGGGCCCGGTTTCGACCGCGTGGCCCTTCCAGCGTGGCGACTTGAGCCAGGAGTAGCTGGCGGAGGTATCCAGGTGCTGGTACGGCGGCTGCGGACCGGAGTAATTCAGGCGCGTCTCACCCTGATAAGGATGCAGGCCGGTATTCTTACCGCCGCTGTAGTCGTACCAGGAATGCGATACGAATTCCTGTATTTCCGCCTCCGAGGTGAGGTCCACCTGCTGTATGTGAGACAGATCGCGACCGAGAATCACGCCGCGCGGCACCATGAAGGTCTTCGGGTCCTGGCTGCCGGCCGCCGGAAAGTCACCGTAGGTCATGAAATTCCCAACGCCCTCGCCATAACCGGTGCGGAACCAGTCCTTGTAGAACGAGCCGATGGCCAGCACGTCCGGCAGGTACACCTGGTCAACGAACACGCGTATCTGGGCGATGATCTCGGCTACCTGCGCGAGGCCCACCTCATTGACCGCGGTTGCGCCGGTCCCGGCGCCGGCGTGCACGCTGATCGCGGCAGGGGCGCCGCCGACCAGCACGTTCGGATGCGGATTCTTGCCGCCGAAGATGGTCTGCAGCCGGACGATCTCGCGCTGCCATTGCAGCGCGTCCAGGTAATGCGCCACCGCCATCAGATTGGCTTCCGGCGGCAGCTTATATCCGGGATTGCCCCAGTAGGCGTTGGCGAACAGACCCAGTTGCCCGGATGCGACCAGCTTGCCGATGCGCGCCTGTACCTCGGCGAAGTAGCCGGGCGAGGAGCGCGCGTAGGGCGAGATCGACTGCGCCAGCGCCGAGCTTGCCTTCGGATCAGCCTTGAGCGCCGAGATGACGTCCACCCAGTCGAGCGCGTGCAGGTGATAGAAATGCATCACGTGGTCGTGCACGAATTGCGTGACGATCATCAGGTTGCGGATCAGCTGGGCGTTGGGCGGGATCGGGTACTTGAGTGCGTCCTCGACCGCGCGCACCGAAGCGATTCCATGCACCAGCGTGCACACGCCGCAGATGCGCTGCGCGAACGCCCAGGCATCGCGCGGATCGCGACCCTGCAGGATGATCTCGATGCCGCGCACCATGGTGCCGGAACTGGAGGCGCGCGTGATCACCGAGCCGTCGAACTCCGCCTCGATGCGCAGGTGTCCCTCGATGCGGGTGACCGGGTCTACGACGATGGTCTGGGCATTCATGTGCGGGGGGCTGCTCCCATCAGGTTGTCGGCGATCAGCTCCAGCAGGCTTTGCGGGGTCTTCTGCCAGTCAAAGTGAGTCTTGGCATCGTCGAACGTGCGGCGGCAGTCCGAGCAGCTGGTCAGAAATGTACTGGCGCCGGTGTCGTCGATCTCGCGCAGCTTGTTCTCCATGGTGCGATAGCGCAGCGGCGCGGCACGCTCGATGTCCAGTACACCGCCACCGCCGCCGCAGCAGAAGCTGAAGCCGCCATGATTCTTCTGCTCGTGCAGCTCGATGCCCATCGCCTTCATCAGCGCCCGGGGTGCATGGTTGACCCCGCCCTTGCGCGCCGACTCGCAGGGATCCTGGAACGTGGTCGCGCCGGTGCCCGAGGGGCGCAACTTCAGCCGGCCGGAGGCGAGCTGCTCGGCCAGGAATTCGCTGACCTGCAGCACCCGGAACGGCAGCGGCTTGCCGTACAGGTCGGCCGCCTCCCAACGCAGCGCTGCGTAGGCGTGACCGCACTCCGGCACCAGCAGGATGCTGGCGTGACAGGCAATCGCCTGGTCGATCAGGCGTCGGCTGATGTCGCGCTGCCATGCCATCCCGCCGGCATAGTAGCCGTAGTTCTCGGCGACCAGGCCATCGCTGCGAAAGGTGCACGATACCTGCAGGTGCTGCATCACCCGCGCCAGCGCTGCTACGGACGCTGGATAGTGCTCGATGTCGGTGCGCGGTACGCACAACATGACCTCGGCCTGTGGTTTGTCCAGCGGTATCTCGACGCCGAATTGCTGGCCGATCGCCAGCAGCTTGTCGCGGTACGGTTCGGCACTCGACTCGGGCTGGCCAGTGAGCTGCTGGTGCGCCGCCTTCTGATAGAGCTCCGCGGGCGCAAGGCCGGCTTCGAACATCGCATGGCGCGCCTGCTCGATCAGTGCGGCCACATCGATGCCCATCGGACAGATCAGGCTGCAGCGGCCGCACATGTTGCAACTGTCGAACAGCAGGTGCTGCCATTGCGCCAGCTGATCCGCGGTGACCTCGCGCTTCAGCCCCAGCAGCCGGAACAGCGGGGCGAAGGCACTCGCTTCGCGCTTGTAGGCCTGCTTGAACGGCTCGACCTTCCAGATCGGGGTGTACTGCGGATCCTCGGTGGCGATATAGAAATGACAGGCATCCGCGCAGATGCCGCAGTGGATGCAGGATTCGAGCCGAAAGGCGCTCAGCGCGCCGGTCTCGCGCGCAAAGCCGCTCATCGCGCCGGCGACCTGCGCCTCGTGGCTGCGCTTCTCAGCCGGCGCAAGATTTGCGCCGACACCCATCGAGGGCGAGCTCACGAAGTTGCTCCCTTACGCGCCAGGATCGCGCCATTGATGGCGCGGGACGGAAAGATATAGAAGGCGTGCATCAGCTTGCCGAATGGAAACCATACCAGCAGCACATCGACGCTCAGGATGTGATGCGCGAGCAGCGTCTGGTATGGGCCGCCAAGATGAGCGGTTGCAGCAATTCCCGTCGCCATCACCGCCATGGTGATGAACCAGCTGAAGTAATCGTCAAAATTGGACAGCATGCGGATCACCGGGTTGGTGACGCGGCGGAACAGCACGGCCAGGAACAGTGTCACGGTCAGCACGGAAATCACAGTGATCAGGCTGCTCGGCAGACCCGGCCAGGTAAAGCCAAACAGGCTGCCGAGAAAGGCGATGTGCGGGCCGAACAACAGCACGATGACAAACAGGCCCATATGGTAGCTGTAGCCGATGGCCTCGCCGGCGCCTGTGCGGGCAATGAATTCCGGGTGCGGCCAGGAGCGCGTGCCGATCGTGAGCAATCCGCCAGCGAGGAACTTCGGGACCGAGGCGCGCGCCGGGCTGCGGTCGAGCCGGATGCGCAGCAGTGCAAAGCCGACGATGCGCCAGACCACCCCGAGACAGAAAATCGTGAGCGCCACCTTGAGCGCCGGGCCGCGAGCAAAGCTTAAGAGATCCATGGTTCTCACCCTCCGTCGGATTTACGATCGATCGCGTCCTGTTCGCTGCGGCGCTGTCGCATCCGGCTGACGCCGGCGGAGCCCACGCCGAGCGCGCCGCCGGTGACGACGGCGGCTGCAGCCACTTCCATCACCTTGCGAGGCACAGCCTCTCCCGCCTTGCCCCACGCGGCAGCGGACTGCGCCGCGTAGAAACTGCCCTGGTCCCAGAATCCAGGCTCGGAACAGCCCAGGCAGCCGTGGCCCGACTCGATCGGAAAGCTGGTGCCGCCATTCCACTTGATGGTGGCGCAGGCGTTGTAGGTGGTCGGGCCCTTGCAGCCGAGCTCATACAGGCACCAACCATTGCGAGCGCCTTCGTCGTCGAAGGTCTTGGCAAATTTCCCCTGGTCGTAGAACGGCCGCCGATAGCAGCGGTCGTGAATGGTGTTGCCGAAGAAGACTTTCGGACGCAGGTGTTCATCCAGATCGGGAACCTTGCCGGTGGTTACGAACTGCAGCAGCGTTCCGGTGATCACCTCCGGGATGGGAGGACAGCCCGAGACATTGATGATCGGCTTGTCGCCGACGATCGCGGTGACCGGCCACGCTTGCGTGGGATTGGGATCGGCGAATGGAATACCGCCAAACGCCGCGCAGGTGCCGACGCAGACGATCGCCGCCGCGCCCTTGGCCGCCTCGCGCAGGATATCCTCGGCGCTGCGCCCGCCGGCCATGCAATAGCCTCCGCCGGCCCCGGTCGGTACCGAGCCGTCCACCACCAGCACGTATTTCCCGAAATTGTCGTGCATCGCCTTGTCGCGGGCCGATTCGGCGGCGCCGCCCGCCGCGGCCATCAGGGTGTCGTCATAGTCGAGCGAGATAACGTTGAAGATCAGGCTCTCGATCGTCGGCGCAAACGAGCGCGTCAGTGATTCCAGGCAACCGGTACATTCCTGGAACGACAGGTAGATGACCGAAGGCCGCACAGCGCCGCGCAGCTGATCGGCCATCGCCACTCCCATCTCGGGTGGCAGCGCCATCGCCGATGCGGTCGCGGTACAGAACTTGATGAAGCCGCGGCGGCTGATGCCATGCCGGCGCAGCATCTCGCCTACCGTGATATGTGCGTCCGTGTGTAGCAAGTTATGCCTTCCTAGCGCGCCTACGCGACATGGGTGTTGGCGATCTGCGCGCGCAACGCGGCCGCGCCGGCGCCGATCTCATCCAGCGCGCTCATCAGGATCTGCGGTATGCGCGTCACTTCAATCGATTCGGCAATGATTTCCCCGCGTGGATCGCGATGCTCGACCCACCACAGGCCGGGGACCCGGGTCTCGCGGATACTTGACAACCCTTGAGCGTCAAGGGTCGCCTGCACTTCGCCGTCTCCCAGCGCGCTCTGCAGCGCTATGCGATCCTGGGGACTCATCGGCAGGCTGCGCAGATCAATGGTCGCGGGCAGATCGCCGCTGGCGAGCCGCTCGAGCAGTCCGACCAGTTCGGCAAGGATGGCCATGACACCGCCGCCCAATCCGGCTACGGCGCGCGGCGACTCAGTAAGGCGCGGTGATTGAATTCGGTCCGGCGACTCGATCCGGATCGGGATGTCGGTCAGGCGACTCACAGGATGTCCCAGCGCCGCAGCAGCGCCCGCGCCACCCGGATGGCATCGGGCAATGCCCGCAGCACCGGTGTCGACAACGCTTCGCTCCAGTCGATGCGGGCGGGCTGGATGCACAGCAGCGCGCGCCGTGCCGGCAGGCAGTCCTGCAGGCGCGCCATATCGAGCAGGTCAATGAGTCCTATCTCATGAACGGTGCGCCGGCGGGCAGTGGCGAGGAACCGATCCATCTCACCGCCCTCGAACAACTCGATGCTGCCCGAAGTGGCATTGAGATTGGCGGCATCGATGACCAGCAGCGACTCTGTCCCCTGCATGTACGGCAACAGGCTGAAGCTCAGCGTGCCGCCGTCGACGAAGTTCGCCACCCCCGGGCCGAGTTCGGACTGTAGCCGCTCCAGCAGTCGGACACCCGCTCCGTCGTCGCCCAGCAGCACATTGCCGAACCCGAGCAGCAGCGCGGTCGAGCCGCTGGCGCGAACGCTTGCGAGCGCGCCGGCGGCATCGGTGGCCGGTATCAATGGATTGCGTTCTTGCCCTGCCTGAAGCGTCATCACTGAACCATGCACTGACTGCCCGATTCGCTCCCTGAAGAAAAGCATTCGGACAACGGCAAGTCTGTGCGGCAGCGTACATAATGGAGCTACGCGGATGCGTTAAAGTCGGCCGGTGCACGAGCTGTCCGTTTGCCAAGCCCTGTTAAAGCAGGTCACCGACATCGCGATGGACCGCGGCGGGGGCGTTGTTGAACACATTACAATCGAAGCGGGACCGCTAAGCGGCGTTGAGCCCGGGTTGATCGCCCGTGCATTTGAGATGTTGCGTGCTAGCAACTGCGCTACCGCCCAGGCATTACTGTCGATTGAATCGCCCGAAGTGATCATTCGCTGCTCCACATGCAACACGGAATCGCTAACGACGCCGAATCGCCTCGTCTGCCCCCTGTGCGGCGAGTTTCGCACACGCGTCGTGGCAGGCGATGAATTGCGCCTGCGTCGCGTCGAGCTGCGAATACCTGAGTCACCGGCCAATCCCACCAACTGATCGAGCTAAATAGGAAGACGATATGTGCCAAGCCTGTGGTTGCAGCCTCAAAGCCCACGTCGATCCAGAAGGGTCTGAACAAGAGCGCGGCCAAAGGACGGTCATCGACGTAATGCAGAATCTGCTCGCTGCCAACGATCGCGTCGCGGTTCATAACAGAGAGCACTTCGACGAGCACGGGGTACTCGCCATCAATCTTATGTCTTCGCCGGGTGCCGGCAAGACCGCTTTGTTGGAGGCAACGATAGCGACGCTCCGTGACCGATATCGCATCGCGGTGATCGAGGGAGACCTGGAAACCGACAATGATGCAGTGCGCATCCGCGCGCTCGGCGTGCCAGCATTGCAGATCACGACAGGAACGGCCTGTCACCTAGATGCGCAGCTGGTGCATCGGGCACTGCACGATCTGCCGCTCGATGGGCTCGATCTGCTATTTATCGAAAACGTGGGTAATCTGGTGTGTCCGGCGAGCTTCGATCTTGGCCAACATCGCAACGTCACCCTTCTCAGCGTTACGGAAGGCGACGATAAGCCCGAAAAATATCCGGTCATGTTCCGCGTTTCCGATCTGGTGGTGTTGAGCAAGGCCGATCTACTCGGCGTCTTGGACGATTTCAATCCTGAGCGGGCGGCTGCAGCATTGCGAGCGCTAGGGCGCGACACTCCCATGATTCAGACAGCGGCTCGGCGCGTCCTGGCTCTCGCCCCCTGGCTAAACTGGCTCGAGGAGCAGCTGGCCGAGGAGCGGGCGGTTGTCCCCGCGGAGTTGGCCTGACCCATGTGCCTGGCCGTACCGGTGCGCGTCGCGGCACTACTGGACAACCAATGGATCGAGATTGAGGTGGGGGGGATTCATACCCGTGTATCGATCGCACTGATCGATGAGGTTGTGGTCGGCGACTATGTCATCGTGCACGCGGGCTTTGCGATCGCGCGCCTAGATGTGGAGGAGGCTGACCGTACGCTCGCCTTGTTCGACCAGATTGCCGCGCACCTAGGGGAGTCCAGCGATGCGCTACATCCGCGGCTTCCGTGACGGCGCCGCGGCGGGCGCGCTGGCCCAGGTGCTGGCCGAACGGGTAGATCCGACGCGGGACTATCACCTGATGGAATTTTGCGGTGGCCATACCCATGCGATCTTTCGATATGGCGTGGAGGATCTGCTTCCGGACAATATTCACCTGGTACATGGCCCTGGCTGCCCGGTATGTGTAATGCCGGTTCCTCGGCTCGACACTGCGATTGAGCTCGCGCGCCGCGCGAATGTGACCCTGGTGAGTTACGGCGACATGCTGCGGGTGCCAGGATCGCGTCGGCGTAGTCTGCTTAAGGCGCGTGAACAGGGTGCGGATGTACGCATGGCATACTCAGCGCTCGAAGCCGTGGAGATCGCCGCCGCCAATCCCGAACGGCAAGTCGTGTTTTTCGCAATAGGTTTCGAAACGACGACGCCGGCGACCGCGCACATCATTCTCGAAGCGCGACGGCTGGGCTTACGCAACTTCAGCGTCTATTGCAACCACGTTGTAACACCGGCTGCGATCCAAAGCATCCTCGACTCACCCGAAGTTCGTGAGTGGGGGCAGGTGCGCGTTGACGGCTTCATAGGGCCGTCCCACGTGAGCGCCGTGATCGGCAGCCGTCCCTACGAGTTTTTTGCGGAGGAATACCAAAGACCGGTGGTGATCGCAGGCTTCGAGCCGCTCGATGTGATGCAGGCTATTGACATGCTCGTGCAGCAATTGAACGCGGGCCACGCGCGCGTAGAAAATCAGTTTACGCGCGGAGTGACGCGAGAAGGAAATCGCAAG
>Ga0302320_10011408_pt1 | contig 18809 bp, 21 predicted proteins | sample Bog_T0_3_FD_202130 | JGI IMG/M metagenome (GOLD analysis project Ga0302320, IMG submission 202130) | Peat permafrost microbial communities from Stordalen Mire near Abisko, Sweden - Bog_T0_3 | ecosystem: Environmental > Terrestrial > Soil > Wetlands > Peat | place: Sweden: Abisko, Stordalen Mire...
TTCCCGCGCCCAATGTCGCAGCATGGATCGGTCTTCAGCGGGCGCCATGAATCGAGCGCCAGAAAATCGCTGCACTGCCTCTCAATATCGATTTCCCGCAGCCGCGGGGCGGCAGGAGCCGCCTGCGGCGGCTCCCGCCTCTTATGCCCCTCCATGGATACTGGACCGCATCTTTCTCGCACGTTTCCATATCATGCATCCTCTCTCTATTTGACCTGCAATGATTCGCCGCGCTCCCCCAAGCTGGCGCCTGGGACTGGCCCAGCAGCCAACGCGCCCCGGATGCGCCCGTTGCTGGGCTCATCGCTCAGCCGCTCGAACGCCCAGCCCTCCCGCTCTATGTCGGCCGCCACATCGCCGCGCACACGCACCACCACGTCGCGCAGCTCGATTGGCAGGATCTCCGGCTGCACATTGAGCGGTGCCAGACCGCCGTTGCCACGGCGCAGCAGCACCCGGCCGCCAGTGCCCTCCAGGCGCTTTAGCCCGCGCTGCGCCATGATGTCGCAGCACATCTGCCGGAGCCTTTTCGCGCCACTCTCCAGGCGCCGCGCCCGCTCGGCCATCTGCTGCGCCTCGACGCGCGCCGCGCTGGCGTTAGCCTCAGCCCAGCGCAGGTACGAGTGGACGCCATCCACCTTGGCGACTTCGCGCGCCAGATACTCCGCGAGCGCCTTTTCGACCTCGGTGATCTCAGTGGATATTTCTGCCGATTCCCGCGTCGGGTTTGGCTGCTGCGATTCCGCCAGCAGCTCCTCGCGCGCGCCCAACAACGTCGCCAGCGAGTCCTCGATTGTCCATAGCGATAGTCCGCTCATTTCAATTTCTTCATCTCCGTATCGCCGGCTGCACTGTCGCCGCCGGGCTGAGACTCTCGGCGCACATGCCGCCGCGCCTGCCTGTTGATGCTCGACAGCACCAGCAGCATTTGGTCCTGCGTGGGCAAGTCCATGTCCGCGAACTGATCAGCCATGAGTTCCTGGACATCCCGTTTCGGGCGTCCCATCAGATTATCCCTCTGATCCACCAGGCGAGCGCCCGGTTGCCGCGCCGCATGGCAGCCGCGCGGGAGAGCCGCTGTTTCATCGGCGCAGTGAGCATCACCAGCACCAGCCCAAATCCAAACATGGCGGCCATGATAAGCACCATGGCCGCGATAAATGTGTAAAGTTCCATCGTCTCGCCTCTGTTATGATGCTACCGCAGCTGCGCATGCTGCGCAATGATGTCTTTGGTTAGCGCGCCTAAAACGGCACGTTGTCGTCGTAGTCGGGCGGATAGTCCGGCGGCGCATCGGGCGGATAGTTTGGCGGCGCATCGGGCTCCCATCCGGCCGGTGCGCTGGCCAGCCCCTGCTCCGGCTCCCGGTCCACCTCTCGCACGTAACCGCGCGGCGATGGCGCTTGCATGCCCTTCGGGAGCCGCATCACGCCGGTGACGTTGGCGTAGGTGGACCCTTCTTTGATGTTGTGGATCACATTAATGAGGCAACCGCACGAGAGCAGTGCCTCCAGGTCGAACTGTGCCAGCTCGTCCTGGGAGAACGGCTTACCGCGCCAGGACTCCAGGTCTTTTCGGAGCGACGCCTTTTCATGCAGCGAATTCGTGTAGCGCTTGCTGCACAAAAAGGGCTTGCCGTCGTCGCGCAGTTCATCGATCTGCCAGACGATCTTGATTTTGTACTGCTCACGACTCTTGCCGGCGTACTCCACCTTGACCTGCCCCATGTCAACCACATCCACGCACACCGCGGGATGGACGCCGGACGGCGCCGGCTTGTAGACTGCCCCGCTGCTGCGAGTGAAGATGGGCATTACGCTGCCTCCCGTTTGGTCCGCTGGGCGTTCATATCGCGGATATACTGCGCGACCGAGTCCAGTACTTGCTGCTTGCAAAATGCGTAGAGCGCTGCGCCAACTTCGGGCGCATCGTCAATCGAGCACTCGGACTTTTCCGAACAGAAAAAGTCCCGAGACTCGTAGTTTCCCGCGTTGAGCTTGTATGCGAAGCTCCGGCAGACCTCGACTTTCCGGTCGCGCCGGATACCCCGGATGGTTTTTGAGCGCTTCACTTGTTGCCTTGCCTCCTTGGTTTCATCTCTGGTCAAGCATACAATACTTGCGCATTATGCGCAATACTACCCTTACCAGGTACCAAAAAAAAGGGAATTATATAGATGACTACAGCGGGATTGAAAAGGCAAGGGGTTAGCCTTTGCCTTTCTTCGCGGCCTTTTTCGCCCGCTTTCGGGCCGCTTTGGATTTCGGTTTCGGACGGTATGCGAGCACCATATCCGCAATCTTGTCGAGTTCGGGAGGCGTCGGATTGCTCATGCGATCAGCCTCCGATATGTGAGCCGCTTGCCCTTGGTCGCGGCTACAAAGCTGTCCAGCCGCCGCGACTTCGCCCGACAGTTTCTCGCCGCCGTCCCCGTCAGGGAACAGGCCACCGCAAGCCTCACGCAGGCGACTCAAGACGAACCATGCGGACTTTTGCGTGATGCCGATCTCCTTAGCGAGCTGCATCGAGGAGATGCCCTTACAGGCCGTCACGAGCAGGTACATGGAGTACAGCCACTTGTGCAGCGGGACCTTCGACCGCTCCATCACCGTCCCGGTGCGGACGGTAAAATCGAAGGCGCACGACTGGCAGCGGTAGTATCCGGGCTTCCGTGTAGCGCACACGCCAAGGGTGATTACGCGATCCTGGCTGGTGCAGTTTGGGCAGATCGGGCCATCGGGCCAGATACGCCCCTCCAGGTAGATCCGAGCGCTTTCCCGATGAGGAAAGCGCTCGAACAACTGGAACGTGCTGATCGTGGAGCGGGACATTTACTCGCGCCCCTGAATGGCATCACGCATCCACGAGGCCGTAGAAGACCAGGAGTAGAATTCCCACACCAGACCCTCACTCGCCTTCACTGCCGCGCGGGAAAGCTCATGGTGGGTCAGGGCGCAATGGTCATCATGCGCCGGGCCGTCTCCAGGCCAGCACTCATCCTGCTTACTATTGGCGGCGGCGGCTTCCACGGCGGGAAGCGCCTGCTTCATGATCTCGATTTCTTCGGGTGTCCATGTTGTGTTCTGCATGTCTCAATAGTATATTACTACACCAGTGTAGTCAAGTATAAAATGGGGGCCACGTGAAGATTTTTGAAGAAAAGGCGAAATGTAGCCATGTATATAATTCCCCAAAAAAAACGGCCGGCCCGGTGACGATGCCAGGCCGGCCAGCAGAGAAGTCCCGCGAGGAAGGTCTATGCCTTTTTCACGCTCGCAACCAATGCCGCGATGCTGTTGTACACCGCGACGCTGGCATTGATGGCGGCATTGAGCGCCGCCGGATCGAAGGATGCACCAGCACCCATCTCCTGGATGACAGAGTCCAAAGTGGGAAGCTCGGCAGCAACAGTGGTGGCCACAGAGGCCTGCTTGGCCGCGCCCTGTTGCGCGCCCGTAATGAGCAGCTCCGCGCCCACCACTGCGCTGTTGATTTTGGCCAAGATCGCTGAGGCTGCTGGCCCCAGGACGATTCCAGCGATGGGGGCCGCCGCCTGGGCGACCCCGGTGACGACGCCCAATCCCTTTAGGGCGTCGGTGCCCACGGTTTTAAGAATGGAGAGGAATGACATGGCTCCGGCTCCTCCTACGTTTTGGCGGTCGTCTGAGAAGGGGTGGACGCACCGCCCGATGCGGTGACGACCACCGGCACCAGAGCCGCGATGGTCTGCGAGATCGCTGTGGCCAGCGCGCTGGCGATCACCGGTGTCAGCGAGGTGAACAGGTTGGCGACGTTGGCAGTGATGGCCTCGGCGCTCACCGCCTCGCCGGCCCCGGCGTCGGCAACGGCGCCCTTGGCGGTTTCGCTGGCGGCCGTACCCGCGGGCGACACGACTTGCTGGGCCTCGGACGAGCCCACCTGGTTGGCGATGGCCATGGCCACGTTGAGCGCATGGTCCACGGTGGCCGCATTTTGCGCGCGCCGGCTGGCGGTCTGCGCCAGGTCCAGCGATACCGCTTCCCAGGCGCGCTGCCGCGCCAGGGTTTCACGGCGATTGTCGAGCTCTTCGTCGAAGAGCAGCTTGATGTTTTCCGCGCCACCCAACAGGCTGGGCTGATGTACGATGGCGGGAGCAACGGGGTATGCGGTGGGGCCTACATAGGCCTGCGGCTGATCGGACATTATTTCTCCTTTTTGACTTTTAGTTTTTCTCGGACCAGCGCCGCGATCATCTCGGATTTGCTCACCCCTTGGCGAGCGGCCTCGACGCGCGCAGCGCGGTCGGTATCGATATCGAGGACTACCGATAGGCGGATTCTGCTGTTCGGCGTTGGCATACGCTACGCATCATAGCACCAGTGCGCGGAGTGCGCAAATAAAAAGGCCACCCATTACAGGCGGCCTAATGAAAGGGGCATGCAGAATTGTCCGTAGGATACCACTTGGTGGTAGCACCTGTCGATTACGGGATGGTGATAAAAACAAGATCCGGATCCCATAGGATTGGTCCGGATCCCGTAGGGTTGAGAGAGTCGTACGCGCGCACATATTGATCGAACCCGCTGCCGCTGTAGGTGGTTGCCGCAATCAAACCAATGAGCCACTGGACGTTGTCGGCAAAATTAAAGTGCGCCAGATAGTTCGTCGGCGCCCCCGACAGCGCTACATGGTAATGGCCCACGCCGACGTATGTCACTCCGGTGACGCAGCCTGTCACCACGAGCCCGCTGATCGCGCCGCCGTGGGCCGAAAAGACCGCGGTGCCATGTACGCCGCTGCCACCGCCGCCGCCCGCGCCCCACTTGAGGCCGGTCGCCTGGGTACTGTCCGCGGTGAGCACCTGCCCATCAGTGCCCACACCGAGCCGGTCTGGCGTGGTGGAGTAGGTCTGCAAGTCGCCTTTGGTCGTCACCGAGACACCGGCGCCTCCGGCCGCCCACTTGAGCCCGGTCGTTTGGGTGCTGTCGGCCATCAACACCTCGCCGTTTGACCCGACTGGCAATTTCGCCGGGACAGTGGAGAAGGTCTGGATGTCTCCTTTGACGTCTACGGACAAGCCGCCTGGCGACTGCCATGAGGTGTCGTAGTCCGTCCCGCTGGCCTTGGCCAGCACCTCTCCAGTCGTGCCGCCCGCCGGTACAAGCTGTCCGGCCACGCCAGACTTGATGTCACCACCACCATTGCCCACCACTGGCAGGTTGGCCGTCAACGCCCCTACAGTGTGCGTCACTGTCCCCGCCGGATTGCCGTTGGTATTGACTGTCGTAGGCGCACTGCCGCTGCGGAATGCCACGCTGATCCACGCCGGATTGTTGCCCGGAGTGGGAACGAGGGAGCTCGTAAATGGGCCGGCTGTCTCCTGGACGGTCCACGCGAACCAACAGCCGTTATTCGGCCCAACAATTTGCTCTGGCGCAATCACAGTGGCGGTTGTACCGGTCTGATCTAACAGGGCTGTCAGGATCAGATCGTTACCATAGGTCGTGCTGAGCGCTGGCGCGGCAGCTCCCGTGCCGATGTTGACCACATCCACTGGAGACGCAGTGAGTAATCCCTCGAATTCGGCCAGCATCACAATGCACGGTCCCAGCAGGCCGGACCACGGTGTCGTCACTGCGCACGGGCCGCTGGCGCTGGCAATGGCATACATGACCGATACGGCATTAATACCGCCGTATGGGATGCCTGCGGTGTGTCCGCTATATGCCGCCTGCGTCCACGTGTTTCCCTGGCTATCAGATATGGCCGGTGGATCGGGCAGATTGTAAAACCGCGAGTACCCCGATGGATAATCGTTGCGCGCCAATATGGCCACCAGCAGATTCCCTGACGTCACGTTGCCCGGAAACGCAGTCGGCGGCACATAGTTTCCTGAGCCATTTCCGTTCTGCGTCATCTGGGATGCGACCGTGATTGCAGCGGTGGGGTTGATTAGTGGCAACGTCGGCTGGTCCCGATTAATGAACTGCGTGAATGCTGTCAGCCAATCCGGCACCGCGAAGTTACGCAACGCCACATAGTCCCAATAGACGATGTTGTTGACCGTGGACATCTTGACTTGGGTAATCGAAAAACTACCGTTGATCCCGATGTCCGACAGTACAATCGTCTGCAATTGACCTGTGGCCAACCCGCCGCGCAACGTGGTTGCCAGGACAGACAAAGGAGGCTCTCCATTTTGGTAAGCGTATGTCTCTGCATCCGCGAGTAGTTGGTTCGGCGTGAGTGGCTGAGTAACGTTGATAAGCCCCTCATAAGTACCACCCGCGCCCTCAACAATATTGCGCTCCGCAAATCCCGCGTCGTTGTAGGCCTGTGCGATGCGCGCCGCGCTGGCCTGCGAGGTCACAATCAGCGAGTCAAGCGATGTCAGGATGGTCGCGCCATTGGCCTGCGTAATGGTAGTAGAGCCCTGCGACCAATACCAATCCATGCCTCCGTCCACGCCAAGAATGCCCACCGTCTGCGTCACGTTGTTGAGCGAGATGCCTGGCGGGTTAAGTAGGGCGGTGGGCAGGTTGAATGTCGTGCTCACGCCGTCGCCATTAAATGTCGTGGTGATAGCGCCGATATTGACGTTCTGTCCCAGCGCATAGACGATGTTGGCAAGCTGATCGTGGCTCGTGGTCGCGCTCACCGACACCAGGACATTGTTGTCGCTGCCCGCGGTGTCATCCACATTCCACGGCGCGGCCACACTGGTGTGCTTCGCAAATGTGACGTTGCGCCAGGCGTCAAATTTCCAATACCACACAGTGGTGCCATCGTTTGCGTACTGACAAACCTGATCGAATAGCTGAGCGATCACCGCGCCGGCCGCGCCGGGCAACTGGATACTTGGGCCGGTATCGGGGATGTTGACCGTCACTCCCTCATCAATGAGATTGATTAATGCGATCTGCTTGAACACCTGGTCGGCTGTCCCCGAGTAAGTCTGCGCGTACTCGGGGCGCACAATGCGCTTGTTGGGAATCGAGTCCCAGGCGGCACAGTTGCACGTGTAGGTAAATGGCGTCGTCGCCGCTGCATTAGTCGCCGCGCCCAAGCCCCCGCTGCCCGGCTGGAGTTGGTTGCTCACCGTCAAGCTGTCAATCGAGCCGCCGAAGATCTCGCCCACTGCCGAGTTGCTCGATTTGAGATAGACCGGCTGTCCGAGACAGATGATCTGATTACGGATGAAATACGGATCGGTCGCGAAGATCACCAGGTCCAACGTGTCCCGCGTCCCCGTCGCAATGCTCGACTGATACGAGATGCTGTCGAGTTGCGTCCCGCACGGCCGGAAGACCGCCACATTGCCGACGCCCGAATTGTAGTAGGTCGTCACCGCATTGTCGGCGATCTGCACAGACGTCGGCGAAATGTACGCCGTGATGGTGCTGTGGATTGTGCCGCCGGGCGTGACGTAGGGCGGCGTTATCGGGTCCACCGCGCCGGCCCCGATAATCATGATCGGCATACCCACATCGTCTGGGGTGAACTGCACCGCCGCCGACTGTCCCGGGAGCGCCGGGAAGTTGACCATATCGATCACGTTGGAGCCGGCGGTCGATCTGCCGGGCCCCCATGTACCCACGAAAAATTCTAGAGTCGTACCGTCGTCTGGAACGATCATGTCAGAACCTCGCGCCAGCCGTCCGCAGCGCGCGCGTCATGCCCTGGAGCACAGCCTGTTGGACGGCATTTGGATTGGAATTGGCGAAATTGGCGCCCTGAAAATTGGCATTGACCACGGGCGCCGCGGTGGCTGCTGGAGCCGCCGTCTGAAACCGGCTGGGCGTCGCGATTGGACCGGCCATGTCCGGGCCAATGCCAGGCAACGAGCCCGTGACGGGCGCCTGGTATCCGCCTCCCGTGTAGCTCCCCGCATATCCGTCGCTCCACGCGACGGGCGTCGTGCCGATGCTGAGTGTCTCTGCCGGCGCTGTGGCGCTTGTAGTAGAGCTCGTGCTCCCTGTTAGGTTGAGCGGCTCCCACGAGATCTGGGAGGCTGAAGCCGTGACCGCGGCAGCGCTGGAGACCACGGCCTGCCCAAGTTGCTGCATCGCGCCCGCCACTGTCTGCATCGACGCGGCGGCAGCCGTCATGGCGTCTGCGGTGTCAGCGGCGCTCGCCGTGGCGGCCGTCGCCGTGCCGGCAGCCGTCGAAACCGTTCCACCGCCTAACGTCAGGAGCAGATCCGATACCGGCGTGCTGCCGTTGCTGCTGGCTGCCACCGCGGCGGCCGTCGCCGTGCCGATATCGACTGGCGTGCCTTGGTCATCCACGAGCTCCACCAAGAATATCGAGCCGGGTGCCTGATAGATATAGGAACCGCCCGTGGGCGCTGCCGCTGCGGTTGCCGTGCTCGCCGTCGCGGTGCTGTTGGTCGTCGACGTCATCGACGTCGGCGACGTCGTCCCCGACGTCGCGCTGGGGTTCTGGATCGCACTAGCGCTTGCCTGCGCCGCCGCGACTGCCGCCTGGGCCGTGGTCACAGCCGACTGCGCGCTCTGGAGTTGCTCTGCCGTCACCAGTCCGGAGCCCGAGGAATACGACGCGGACAGGTCCTTCAACGCCGCCTGAGCCACCGCAAGCGTCACCGCGGCCAGTGTAGCGGGGTCTGTGAGATTCTTCGGATTGGCCTGCTGCGCCGCTGCGGCTTCGTCCTGCTGCTCTTGGAGCGCCAGGGCGGTCGCAGGGAGTGGTACTTCCGTGATGACAATGCCGCCCATCCCGGTCGACGGGCTCTCTTTGAGCGTATAGCCAGATTGCGCGCTCAAGTTCATTGGGCTCGTGCCGGCGCCATTACCGATGCCCAGGAAGTCCTGAAGCGCTTCGGTATTTGCCACTTGCTGTGTGTACTGCGCGTTCAGCGCTGCGGTATTTTTGATGATGGACGCTGTCGTCGCATCAATAATGCTCGGGGATGCCGCTTGCTGTGTGTCCAGGTTTTTCTGCGCTGTCGTCACGGCATTCTGCGCTGCCACCAAAACATCCAGCGAAACCTTCTGGTTCTGATATGCGGTGGTCACGTCCTGGAGTTTGGCTTGCGCCGTGGCCAACTCAATCACCGCCTCGGAATACTGGTCAGTGAGACTCTGTACACCGGTGGCCGCCGCTGCGTTGTTTTCATCGACCGCAATCTGCGCATTCAGCACAGCCGTCGCAGCCGTCGCGTACTGATTGTAAGTGTCCTCACCCGCTTTATACGCCGCCGTCACGTCATCGAGCTTTGCCTTCGCTGCTGCCAGCGTCATTTCCGCGCCGGCCCACGCCGCAGTGTTGCCCTGCAACCCAGTGTTGGCCACCGCCTGTGCGGCATCCAGGTCTTCCTGCGCTTTCTCCACCGTCTTTACAGCGGCAGCGTACTTCGTGGCCGATCCCTCTCCGGTGTTCATCAGGTCCACTTGCTGCTGTAGTTTCGCCTGGGATTGTCCCAGCTCATTCGACAGCACGGCCAGCGCTGCGCCCTCCGTCCCAATACCGGCAGTCATGATGGCCTGAGACGCAACCATGTCCTGCTGGGCTATCGTCATTTGGGTGCGGTCGTTAATGAGTTTGACCTCAGATGTGACTAAGTTCTCCTCTGCCGTTTGCAGATTTTTGGTGGCCGATGTCGACCCGTCTTGTGCCTGCTGCCAGTCCCGATACTGAGAGGTCAACAGCATGACCTTGGCCTGGTCCGTGTCGAGCGTCGTGTTCAAGTCGAATAAGTGCGCCTGCTGCGAGACCGCAGCATCCGCCGAGAGTTGCTGCGCTGCCGCCAGCGTATTGGTGTTTGGACCCAGCGCTAAAGCCGCGTCGTTGATCGCCGCCATTGTGCCAGGCATCGGCGCGATGGCAATACCGGCCGCATTCGCACTGGAAGTCAACCCCTGATAAGCCACGTCCACGTCATGTGCGCTGGCAGCCACACCGTTCGACATCGGAATGCCTAACTCATAACTGTTGAGCACCGCATCATAGACAGCCTTCGACTGCTGATACGCTGCCGTCTGTTGTTGCGTCGTCTCGGTGAGCGATACGATTCCCTTCTGAAGTTCGCCAGAGGCGTCCGTGACGATGTGCAAGTTGGCACCGATGGACGTGAGGTACTCGCTGAAGCCGTTGCCGACTGCCGCCTTTTCTTTGGTGTCGAGTTCCATCAAGAGCGCATTGTATTGCGTCTGGGTGATGATTCCCTCCGCAAATGCCTTCGTGACCTGGGCCGAAGCCGCGGCTAGTTCTTGCGTGCTTGTTGCCGACGTCACGACGCCAGTAATGTACTTCGAAAAATCTGCGTCTGTGAGGCCTTGTACGCTGGAGTGCGCTTGGTCCAGCCGCATCTTCAGATCTATGAGGCTGAACACGGCCGCCCCGATGCCTATCACCAGCACGCCGCCCAGGATCGCGCCCAGGCCGCCCACTTCCACTCCGGCCGCCTCAGCCTCGGCGGCAGTGGTGGAGGCGGTAATCCCGAACGTCCTCAGTAGTCCGGTGGCAGCAGGCAAAAGATTCTGGAGCCCCTGCACACCAAGCCCGATAGCAGCCAATCCCGCGGTCACTGGCACGGCTGCCGCAGCCAGCACCCCTGCCGCTACCACGACGTCCTTAATGGGCCCGGGAAGTTGATTGAACGCTTCCACTGTATTCGTAATGAACGGCACGATATCGGTCTTTGTGAACTGCACCAAGTCCGCGATGACAGGAAGCAGCGCTTGCCCCACCTGCTCCATGGTGGCATCCCAGGCATCCGCAAGCTCCTGCCATTGGCCGCTGAAAGTCTGGTTCGCGACCTGCTCCGCGGTGCCTCCAAGTTTCTGGAGCGCTGTATCCAAAACCTGAATACGATCCGTCTGCTCCATGGTCTTGAACATCTCGGACACGGTGGACGCGGTGGCGTCGGCGCTCGGGTCCACTTGGTCCATGGCCGTCGCAAGAGACTGGAGCGACAGCCCGAGATTCTGCATGGTGCGCACGCTGGCAGTGCCGGCCGTCGCCATCTGGTCGAAACGCGCAGCGGCAGACACGATATCCGTGCCCATCAGCGCGGCACCATCGGCCACCAGCGCGAGCTGCGCTGTCACATCGGCGGTGGGCCCCAGCATCGCCTGCATGCGCGTGCCGGCGGTCAGCAGCGACGGGAAGGCCAACCCGTCCGACATGCCGAGTTGCTCCAGCCCCTCGATTGTGGTGTTGGCCGCTTCGCCGCTGCCCGTCAGTGTGGTGAGCGCGATACTCGCGTGCGTGACGTTATCCGCCGCCGTCAGTGCTTCGCTGCCGAACTCCTTGAGCCCTTCCGTGATGGCCAGCGCCTCGCCCACTGCGAGTAGCCCCTCTGCCATCTCGCCCAGTTTGCTGCCGGCCTCTCCCGCGCTTTCGGCCGCCTCGTTGGCCGCATCCGACATGCCACCGATGCCGCCAGCCGCGTCGTCTGCCGCGCCTCCGGCCGCCGCTGCCGCATCCCCGAAACCCGAGACTGATCCGGCCGCAGTGTCCGCGCTGGTTCCCACTTCTTCCAGCATCGATGCGCACTGATCTATGGCGGATTCGAGCGTTGATCCAGATGCAACCAGCGCGGCCACCGCTGAGTCGAAATCCGTGGTCGCGCTGGCCGCCGTGGTGAACGATTGGGCAATGCTGTCGCCGGCCGCCGCGGCCGCCTGCTGTGCATCGCTGAAGGCGTCCTTGAGGTCGGAGTAGTCCGCTCCGATGGAGATATTTACGCCGCCAATATTCTCGCTGCCGTCATCAGCCATTTGTCACCGCCTGCGCCCGCCCTGGGGGCACTCGTTGATTTGCGCGCGCCTGCGCCGCCGCAGCCGCCACTTCGAGCGCGGCGCGGAGCGCGGTCTTTTTGGCGGCCAAGGATTGCCGCGGCCAGCCTTTCGGCAGCCGTACCACCTTGCCATCCTTGGTTGTTCCGGTGGCATAGGGATCTTCGCCCCCGGCCGCCATGACCTTGACCCGGTGCAGCGCGTAGTACTCGCGCCGGGTGAGCGACCAGAAGCGTCGTTCAGACAGACCAAGGCCCACGGGAGATGTCCCGTAGGCCCAGAGGTCTATCCAGTAGTCCTCGCTCAGTTCGTCAGTGCCGGCGGATCCGCCGTCGCTGGCGGCGCCGCCGGAGGAACCGACGCCAGCAAGCGTTTTGATATTGCCTGATCGACCGCCTGGCAGATCGCTTTCCATGCGGCCTGCGAGTCCGGTAAGTCTGAGATGGTCTTAGCCCACTCTTTCGCCGTTGGCGCCCGGTCTGTGTAGTTCTCGGAGACGCATGCCGCGAACATATCGCACATCGATGCCACGCCGCGCGGATCGGCCGCGCCGGCAAATCTCTGCGCGGTGAGGATCTGGAGGCATCCGGCCAGCGTCATGCCGGCCAACGAGAGTTGATACTCCGCAAAGAACGAGCAGCGTACCACCAGCGTGCGGTCACCGATGGTCACCAGGGGGTTGACCACTCCCGAGGTTTCGAGTTTGTCCATACGTCACCGCCGCGCGACTACGTGAAGAGCACCTGTCCGGTGATTGTGAATGTCACATCCGCGGTGACCACGCCGGCCACTGGCTCCTTGGTGCTCCATTTGGAGATGGACGCCTGGAAGTGCCAGTCGGTTTCCCCATCGCTGAACGCGAGTTGGAACCAGCGGATGCCGGAGAATCCATTGGTCGCGAACACCGCCAACAGCGCCTGGTGTCCGGTGTCCGATGGAATAAAGTACAGCGGCAATGTCACGTCGCCGCCGTCGATCAGCGTGGTGATTTTCTCACGCCATGGAACGGTGTTGCTGTGGCTCGTGACATCCACCACAGCCTTGCTCATGCCAGGACCGGTGTAGTCGCCGACGTTGGCGATGGGCGCGCCGTACGCCGGCGGCGATGCAGTCGAGCCGAGGTATAGGTACGTGTTAATTGCGGGCAGTGCGATCGGTGTGCTCATGGTCGTTTCTCTCCTTATTACGTGTTGAGGTTGTTGAAGACTCGGTACTCCAGTGTTTCGACGTATGCGGGCGGTTGGAGATTAAAATCCATCCCCGCCCGCTGATTGAGTTTGAAGCTCGGAAATTGCGGTGGCGTTGTCGGTGGACTTGCAAATTGCTGCGCGCTCATCAGATCGACGGTGCCAAACCACGTGTCAATGGCAGCCGCCACGCCGCGCGCCGTCTCGGCGTCGAAGTCCAGCACGTCTAGCTGTATCCGGATCTGCTCTGCTGCCAGGCGCCCGGAAGCGGCATACATTGGCAGCGTCGAGACGCGCAGCAGTCGGACACAGGCGCCGCGCTGGATATAGCCCTGGGGGAGTTGGCGGTCGAACCAGCGGAACAAGCCCGCGCTGGCGAGCAACCCCGATAGGGTGGGGTCCGCGCTGGCCAGCGTCCGCAGTTTGACCTCTGCCGTCATGCAGTCACCTTGAGGTCGCGATCCTTCGACCCCGAGATTTCGAGGCGCTCCGGTCGTGCCAAAATAATGCAGCCCTTCGACGCGCCGCCGGGGTGTTGGAACGAGTCGCCGTGGATCATGAATCCCGTGCGCCCGAAAGTCACCGTCCCTTTTTGCTCTGTCAAGTGCATCACCAGCGGCCCGTCAAAAGTCGAGTCGAACGCGCCGCCAATGGTCCACATGCCTTGCGGTATGGGTCCTACATCAGGCTCGCTTTGCAGTGCCGGCTTGTTCTTGCCGGCGCCGAAACCTGAGTAGCCGTAGCACAACAGCGTGCCGTCTGGCCGCTGCATTGCTCCCGTCGATTGGCTGTAGGTCCACATCAGATCGTGCTCAGCCTCACTGTCATGCGAGTCATTTGGGACTGGGAATCGGACTCGACACCTAGGATGTCGTACAGATAGCCGTCGATTAGATTGCCGCTGCCATCGTTCGCACCGATCAACGCCGCCCAGGCGCCGGCCGGCGAGCCTTCACCGCGCCATCCCGCATCGAGTTGCGGGTACCATGCATCGAGGAGCACGTGATGCAACTCAGCAGCGGTGATTTCGGCGAGCGCCTTGACCTCGGTCGCCTGCACGCGCGCGCTGCTGGGAGGCGGCGCGGTGCAGGGGATCGCTACGAGCCCCGCCACGTCACTGTACCGCCCGTCAGGGGCGCCGCTCGGGCCGAAGTTGCCCGATGGTGCCTGGATTGTGCAGAGGCTCACCAGGCGCCCTGTGGCCACCACCGCGGGCATCACCATCTGGATTGCCATGCCAATACAGTCCTGGTTCATTCAATCGATACCGGCCTGTTCCGTTTGATGATTTCCTGGAGCAGGTCCACCACGGCGCCCGCTTCGACCGCGCGCCGCTCTGTGCAGTCCATCTTCGAGCACAGTCCTTCAAGTGTGGCCGACACGTGTTTGTTGATTTCGGTCTGCTCTGCAATAAACGTCTTCACCAGAATCAGAAGATCGGTGATGTCCTGAAATGTCTTCGCATTTTTGGTGGAGAGTTGCTCTTCACGTTGTTGTAGCACGGCCAGGTTGGATCGCATCTGAGTTATCACGACAGTCAACGCCACAATGGAAGTCAAAAGAGACAGAGCCGTCCCAACAATACCGAAAATCGTGCCCATGGATCAGCCTCACCACGTCACCTACTCAGCCGGTCGTCATCCCGCCCGACTGCCGCTGTATCTGCGCCCAGAATCTATCACGGAACCCCCATACGGTCTGACATTGCTCTGCGATGAAAAATGCGCCTGAATTGTCGTCCATGTCCAGGTACCGCTGTGCGGTGTCCTGGAGCGCCTTCACCGCCGCGCCGCCGCTCAGTTTGACATCGAGCAACTCGGCGACATTCGCCAACCGCGCCGCATTGCTCGCCAGCGCGTTGAGCAGTAGCGCCGCCGCGCGGAGATAATTGCTCGGGCACGTCGGAAAGTTCTGGCCGGCGGCCCCTGAGTAAAACTGCCCCGACTGGAACTGCATGCTGTTAATCAAGTACGCCGATTGGATCTCCGAGTCCTGGAATATGAACGTTGGCCCGGTGTCTGAAATCAGAAGCCGCGGCCAATCTATACTCGGATTCGCACCACCTAAATAAGTCGCTGCCATAATCAAAAAGCCGCCAGACCACCCTCCCCCGAGTCTGGCCTGGCGGCTCCTTTCGATAGGGAGAATCGCAAAATCCCTATACGCTTTGCCCTGTGCTCGCTACCGTCGAGCGCCCATCGATCTGAGTGCCGCCCATCACTGTCAGAATCTTGAGATCCTGATTCATCGTGAAAAAGTCACCCAACATCGGATCCACGCCGCCGCCCACGCGCTGGGTAGTCGGCACGCGGGAGAACGTCTGCGGGGTCTCGTAGCCCTGCAGAAATCCGACTTCGATAGCTGGACGATTCTGGCTGTCCGGGTCTATAGTGATGCCCCAGACCGTGTGCTGCACGCCAGCCGCAGTGCAGACGATGGGGATATAGGGGTCCATCACCAGGTCCATGTCGTTGATCCAGTTGGCCACCTGGAGCCACTGACTCGGGAATCCGGTGGTGCCGGCCTGGTTGCCGCCTTCGACCGACAGTGAGATGGTCAGCGCGCGCTTCAGGTTTTGCGCCGTCGCAGTGAGGGCTGGGCCGTACCAGCAGCGCGGCCGCCCAGTGATCATGATCGGGTTGCCAGACGAATCGCGCATTCCGGCCAGGATCTTCATCCCGTCCATGATCCCTTGCGCCGACAGCGGCGGGTTATTGATGCTCGCCCCGTTGGTGATGTTGATCAGATTGCCGTAGCCCGAGGTGTACAAGCTCGCGTGAGGGCCGGCGGCATCGACGTATAGACTGGTGATGAATTTGTTGATGCCCTGGTTGCCCGAGATGGCCAGTCGTTGCGCAAGGTCCTGGAAGATGCCCAAGTCATCGTCGACGATGGCCGACCAATTGACGCTCGTCATCGCCTGGTACAGCAACGGCGAGTACGTCACTGCGGCGGTACTAGTGGATGGCGTCGGCGGGCTGACTCCATTCTGCGGCGTCGGCCCCAACAGCGAGCGGTTCGGGATCTGTGCGCCCGGGTCGCTGGATGTCAACGGGCTGACCACACCGTCCATCATGTACCGTTTGACGGCGCGGAAATCGCGCAACGTCTTGATTTTGACCAGCGATTTGTTGGGGATCGGATAGCTGTTGTACCAGCCATAATACAGGCGGTCCAACACATCCACATAGAGCGCCTGGTAGTCGGTGACTGCCATCGTCTCACGTAATCCCAGCATCCTGCCGCCCGGATCGCCATAGAGGCCCGGATACTTCTCCATCAGGTGGCCGATGAAGAGGTCCGTCCGGGGATTCATGGCCTCCTGGAGCATCATCGGATGCTCGCGCCCGCGAAGCACGTCGGCGTACAGCCGAGCCGCCTCTCGAATGCGCCGTTCCTGCACCGCGCTCGCATTGCGCCGCGCCGCCGAGAATCCGTCAAGTGAGGAGTGCTGCGCCGTCCAGTTGTCCAGCGTGGCCGCTTGAGCAAAGTTTGTGATTTCGGGCATGGCGTTAGATCCTCACCGGCGCTGACGTCACCGTCAGGCCGCTTCCCACGCCCGCCGAGTAGCTCGGGTCGAGCGTTCCGAATGCCGTATCGCCACTGGTCGCTGAGATCAGCAGACCGGTGGTCACGTTGGTGGTGTTGTCCAGCACGCCGCTCGCGTAGAGCAATGCCCCTGGAGCAATGGCCGCACCCGTGTACGGGCTGTGGCTCGTGGTGCCAACGACGGTGGTGTAAAACGTGCCGTTGGTATAAAACGTTGCGCCGCCGGTGTTGCTCTGATAATCGTTCAGAGCGAACGCCGGAATCTTGCCGAGCAAGACCGCGTCGCCGGCCTTGACCGTGCTAGGGCACAGTGCGAATCGCGGGCTGCTCGGTGTGCCCTGGAATGCCTGATTCTTCATGCCACCCTCCCGGCGAGCGCCAGCTTGGCCGCTTCCTTGTTGCCACCCATCAGCGATTCGAAGACCTTCAGGTCTTCTTCATCGCGCCGTTTGTTTTGGGCCTCGCGCCGCTCGGCTTCCCGCGCGTCGATCTCGACGGCTCCCGCGCTGGCGCCCATGCCGTACACGCGGGACGGCGCGACGGCCGCGAGATACTGCCCTTCGGCTTTGGCGGCGGCGTTGACGGACTCGGTAAGCCGCACCGCGTCCACCTCGCCATCTTTCGTGGGGACCTGGACCAGGACGGTCTCAATCACCCGCTGCTTTGCGGCCTCCGGTAGCGTGACTCCTGCGAGGATGCGCGTAGCTGCCTCCCGCGCATCTCCGCGGATCGCCCGCTCCATCAGCCGTGTGACCTGCTGCTGCTCGGCTGCGGTCATAGTTTCCGCGCCTCCTTGGTTTGGTTTGGCGGCGCCCGCCGCCTCGGTCAAAATCATTCCGCCTGCGCCGGCCCGTGTCACTACGTCTACGGACTCCGCGCCGGTCAGCTCTTTGAGCACTGGCTTGCCGTCACGCGTCTTGCCTGACTCGGCAATGCCAGATGCCCGGATACTCATGCCCACGTACGGCGCCTTCTCCTCGACCATCTGCGCGTGGTCTGCAAAGACTTTCATCCGCGCGTAGAGGCCCGGCCCCTTCGGTGCCCCCTCCTGATACTCAGCGGTCGAGGTAAGCACGCCCGCCAGGTTGCGCACGTCCCCTTCCGGCCGCGCGGCCTCTTCGGCCTGTGTGGCGTGATTGAGATAGACATGCGTGCCGGCGCGGAAGACCTTCGGTCCATCGCGCTCCAGCACCTCCTGCGGGTAGTAGGCCGATGCGCCCGCGCCAGGTGCGATGAGCTTGATCAGATAGTCGGCGCGCGCCTCCTGGATGCGGATCGCCTCGACAGTGGCGGCGGATTCGATCAGACGGAGACCGTCGGTCTCTCGCGTTCCAGCGCCCGCGCCCTCCTTTGCATCGCTTCCGCCGCCCTGCCAAGCCTGTGGGAGATACTTCGTCCAGCCCTTTTTCTTGGCGATGCGGATGATGTTGGCCTTAAGTGCCGCAGGTCCGTAGTTGCCGGTTCCCGCGCGCCCCATCGAATGCACCGCCGCCATGATATCGCCGGGTTTGTTGATTGGAAAACTTTTGCCCTTGCCTGCGAAGTCTCCCTCATCCATGGTGTCGCGCTCTGCCTTGCTCACGAACCGCTCTACCAGTGGCAGCCCGCCGCGCGTGTACAGCGCGGCCTCGTACATGTTGGCCATGCCGTCGTCGTCCTCGTCGTCCGGCATGTCCTCGTAGGTCACCCGCGGCGAGACCTTCTTGGCCGAGTCGAGGTCGAGCTTGGCGGTGGCTGCCACGCCATCTCCGCTGCCCGTAATCTCATACGGGCAACTCATCGTGTCGCCTGAGCAGGAGTAGATGACGTCCCCCGAGTCGTCGTCGCCGACATGGTCCAAGTACGACGCCCATTTGCCGGTGCCCTTGTGCGCGTCCGAGACCGCGGCCTGGAGCTTTTGGCCCACGCTGGATGCGGTCAGGCCGCTGGCCGCCTCCTGGATCTGGAGCGCCAGCGCAACGTAGCCGGCTTTGAGCTTGGCAACCGGCGCGGGCTGAACGACTGCATGCTGCTGTGCTTCGCGCGCCTCAACGAGTAGCGGCATTTACACCTCCACCAGGGCGCCGATAAAGTCGCCCGGCCCAATCCCTGCAATCAGCCGGAGCCACTGCTCCAGCTTGTTGATCTGGTGCTGCACCTCATCGATGGCGTGCTCGTAGAGGTCCGGCACATAGTCTGCGCGGATGCTCCACGCCGCCGCGCGGAATCCGCAGAGCGCAGCGAAGGCCCGATTGAGCATCTCCGAGTCGCGCTGGATAAGCGTGCGCACATCCGCCGCCGTGGTAATCGAGCCGATCTGATAGTTTGGATCGGCGCCGAAATTCAGCAGTTGCTT
>Ga0302320_10011410_pt1 | contig 18808 bp, 12 predicted proteins | sample Bog_T0_3_FD_202130 | JGI IMG/M metagenome (GOLD analysis project Ga0302320, IMG submission 202130) | Peat permafrost microbial communities from Stordalen Mire near Abisko, Sweden - Bog_T0_3 | ecosystem: Environmental > Terrestrial > Soil > Wetlands > Peat | place: Sweden: Abisko, Stordalen Mire...
AGATTGGTGCATTTGTTATCCAACATCTCCGGTGCATGGCTCCAGGAAAATCGATTCGCAGTTGGCGCGGCATAGTTTGCTTTTCTCATATTGCAGGCCGAATGTAAAGGAAATAATGCACCAATCTATGGCCTGACCCCTAATTTCAGGTCACCTGAGACCCAGTTATGATAAAGCAGACTGTCATTTGTTCAGGACTGACACCCTCACTTTTCCAATTCTTTCAACGCCAATTCAAGATTTGCCTTCTTTCCAGCATCAGATTCAGCAGCAAGTTTAGACTTAATTTGACTTTGCACTGCGCGCACGCCTTCAGCCCTCTTGAAAGAAGAGTCGGTTTTGCCCTCTATCTCCACCAACGTTTCGCACATCCAATGTCGGCGCAATTCGCTGGACTCATCTGGCAAAACCTCCAGTATGAAATTAATGCTAGGCACTCCACATTTAACTAATGCCTCCTGAGCAGGATACTGCCCCCATCGAGGCGGTCGGATCGCTGGATCAATCCGCGACGCCTTTAAATCAATGATTTCGATGAGAAATCTGATAGAATTTGTATCAGTTGACTGCAACTCGCCTAATAGATAAACGCCGAGAACTATCTGGTCATTATCAAGGTTTGCATGACGCAACATGTTGATAAGATTTGTGGTATATCCAGCGCAAATGGGCTTGCTCTTTCTTAGCACAATATCAACAACCTCGGCGCTGACAGCCTCGCTCCCTTGCTGATACGTAAGTTTGCTTAAATCAGGAGGATTCGATATACAATCCACAGCAACCGCAACATTGCCGCCATGAAGCGCCAATGGGCCGACTAAGTAAGCAACAGAGCAATAAAGCGCAAGTAGGAATTTCATATTTATGAGGTTTATCTCGGACCGTAGACTGACTTTATCGGCAGGGGGAGGGGCTTCGAGCTCAATACATTCGTTTGGGCTGATGGGGTTGCATTCGTGTCAATTGTCGAAATATAGCTATACGAACCAATTGGGGAACAAATAAGGTTCGTACCACCTAGTACGACCGTCAGAAATTCCACAAAGTCAGCATAAAATTCGGCCGTATGATTAATTTTTGTGCCACCGCCACTAGGGCATCCTGGTACATCCAAATCAAAAAACGCAGCGTTGGTTGGGTTGAAATAAAGGAAATCTCGAGCAAGAGTTATGTCAGGTATAGTGGCCGGAGGGATGGTTTGTCCACTCGAGTATGAAAGCACTCCGTTGTTGAAATATATAAACGAGGCGTCTCTGACAAGTGTCCAGTTGTTGCTAGGGATGAGATTAACAATCCCAGGTGGTTGAGGGACTGCTTTCGCTTCCTTTCTTCCGACTGTATAGCAATAGTTGAGATTGGGATCAGTAACGCAGTCTATCGGCCCAAGCCCATTACCCCCGCCTAGCCCATTGTAATTGTCCACCATAGGAGTATGAAAGTTTGTAGGGGTTGGCCAATTGCCGTTAACTAATACGGCCGCATGATCATCAGGATCAAGTGTTCCGGTCAATTTGTTGGTAAGGGTGGCCCAAATCACCCACACACTGATGTTCGCTTTACTCGACCCGACTGAAGCGGTGACCATGACGTTTGTGGCCGCAGATGTGGAAACTCGGCATTGGAACGGCTGCCCCGGCACCTTTTCGCCGCCCGTCCAGATTATTCCGGCCGCCGCACTGGGGTCAGCAGTGGATAGACTGGCTTGAAGTACAACAAAGCCATTGCTGCTCTGGACCGTGGCCCAATTGCTAGAACCGTTGATTTGCGTTGCGCTATTGCTGACGACCGTCAGCCCACTAAGGCTGACGCGGGTTGCAGTTATGTTGTACGTGTAATTGCTGCTGTTCTGCCCCTCCACCACCGGCCTCAGGGTCAGGTTCGTGTTGTCCGCGAGCATGAGAACCGCATTGCCATTGATGTCCAATCGCCTACCCATTACGGCGACGGTTTGCGGGTCTATCGGTGTGGGAGTAAGATAGGCCTCAACCCAGGGTGGTGCATAGCTGGTGGCACTGCAGGAGATCACCCACAGATTCATGTTCTTTGATCCCGCCGCGCCGCCCGTTGCCAGGCTCATTTGCGTGTCTGCCGTGCGCTGCACAAGTTGCTGCCCGTAGTACGGGTTGGTATAGCTGACATTGCGGTGCTCCTCCGGCAGATCCGGGTCGCAGATATTCCAAGTATTGGTGCGGCCAAGGTTCAAATTCACTTGAGTAATAACTCCTCCGGGCAACGGTTGCGGCCAACTTGACGCGGGCCAAACTAATACATCAAGGATGCCGCTTGTTCCCCAATTGATGTTCGTACCCCCTTGCCCATTTTGCCAGAGGAACTGGTTGGTATACACACCCGCCACTGACGGATAATCTTCCTGCCACTGATCACATGCCTGATAGCTCGAAATATAGACTCCCGACGGCGCTGGAACCAAATCGAGAATGCCCTGGGGCGGCGGGGGAGCGTAACTGTCCGGCCTGGCAAAACTCCCCATCCCACCATCGTCCTCGTCCGAATTCGGGTAGGCCATCGCGATGACCGTGCCGCCGCCAACTCCTATTGGCGTAATCTGCGCCGACCATGAATAATTCGTGCCGGACGAACTGACATTCGTGACGACATTCGTTACCAAAACGTCATTGACCCAGATGGTGAAGTCACCCGACCCAATTTCGCCCGTCACATTCGTTTGCCCCGCCGCAACCGAATCAATGTTCAGGCCGCTGGTTCCCTGGGTGATGGTAAGATATAAGTTTGTCACATTCCCCGCCGCATCCGTCACCGTAAGCGTCAAATCACTCTCGCCGTTGGTCAAGGGCAAATTCTCCGCGTAGAAATCCCCGTTTCGTCCCACGGCCGCGGTGACGCTGTTCGTACCCCCAAAACTGTCCGCTATCTGGACCACAACTGTGGCCGTCGGATCGCTCACGGAGCCGCAACAGACAAAGTTAGTGCCGCAAACGATCCCCCCGTCCGGCGGCCAGTTGACTTGAACATCAGGCGGATTGGTCTTGCCCGAATAATCCACCGTGACGCTGAAATTCGTGTCCACCACGTTTCCCGCCAGATCCGCCGCATGAAAAGTCAACGTGTTCAACCCGTTCGTCAGCGGAACATCAAATCCCTGGAAAAAGTTCGTGGTGAACGCCCATTGGCTCATATCGTAATACTCGTTCACGACAAGCACCTGCTGATTCGTCACCATCCCGGCGGCGTTCAGCAAATCGTAACTGATGCTCCCCAACGGCTCCGGGCAGAACCCCTGCACCTGAATCACCGGCATATCCACCGTGCTCCCGTTGGAAGGACTGGTGATCACCAGCGTCGGCCGCGTCAAATCCAAATCCAGCGTCACAGAATTCCAAGTCTGCTGCGCGTCCGCCGGCAGGCCGCGCAAACCGACCCACACCGTATGCCACCCCTCATTCGTCCCCATACTCGCAAAAATATTGGACGACGCGTAAGGCATCCAGCTTGCCCCGCCAAAATTCGTATTGTCCACCAGCACGGCGTAATTATACGGCACCCCGCCCAGAATGCCAAGCGACAGCGGAACATTGGTCAGATTCACGAACTGGTTCATAAAGGCTATGTCGAATGCGATGACATTCGGATCCGCGCCCGTCAGATACTTCTGCAAGTCCGGCACCCCATCGCCATCGAAACAACCGTTGCTCGGCTCCAGCAGATTGCCGAAATACTCCATCTGCCACCAGTCCGGCAATCCGTTGGTGGTGGTGGACCAAACCAATTGGGAGTCGAGAAACAGGGCGTTCGACCCGGGATTGATCGGCGGAAGCGATATGACCGAATTGGTTGCCGTCACCGTCGCAAAAATCCCCCAATTCGAGAGGATTGGATCCAATACGCTGTTGGTAAGCAATTGGTATGTGAGGTTGCTCTGCGTGTTTTGGATGCTGGCCTGAAATGAGGTTCCGGGCGTCCCTGCTCCCAGCCAGAAATTTGTGTAATCCGCGTAGTTGGTGCCACCGTCCGGGTAAACCGCCGGGGCGCTCGTGATCATATCCATGCCCAATCCCCTCCCCATCATCGCCCCAAAACCGATGCCCGCGCCACCCAATGTGGCTTGCCAGGCGGCGAGCGCGTTTGAAGTCTCGATCCATGAATTCGTGTACCAGCAATTATACATCTCGTTCCATGTAACGCAACTCCACATAGCACCCCGCATTTGCTCTCCACCCATAGAATCTGAGCCTATGAACAGGCCGTTGGTGCAGAACCCGTTGCTGTCGTATTCCATCTCCGGCACAATGCTCAACCGTAGCCCTGTGGCAACCAAGTTCCCGTCCAGGCAAAGCTTGATTCCTGGGTTTCTCCTGGTTCCGCTGGATGACCATTCCACGCCGATTTGATGAAACGTGTTGGAAGACCACGAAATTCCGGCGCTTGCGTAGACATTCGTCACCCCTGCCCCCACTCCCGCGACGAAAATGTTTGAGCCTCCAGCATCGGCATAGACGACAAACAAGCCATTGGGCGATCCGCTGCTCCAGTCTCCGCTGCCAAAAAACATGGCCGGCGCGCCAGGTCCGAAACCCCCTTGAGAAACGCTCGCCCAGTTTGGGCAAAACATGCCCAAAAATGCGCCCGGATTGTAAGAAAAATTGTTCACTCCGTTGGAGTCCTGGACGGCATACTCCAAAAACGCCGGCGTGAGATTGGTTGTGTCCAGGATCAACGCGTTGTCCACGCCATCGAATAGGGCGACCGGTTCGGAGATCAAGTTGGTCGAACATGCGATGGGCAAGCTTCCGTAATCAGTGCTCATGTCCTGTGGAAAGCAGAACCATTCAATAGGTATTGCCGGCTGGGCAAAAACGTTGATGGAGAATAGCAGCAGAAACACTGCCATGCAGCCGATAGGCACAGCCGCGCGGAGCGCGGGGACGTGGACCCGGCGGGGCGTTGGAATGCGTGAAAAGGCGGCGCTGTGGTTGCCCGTGGTTGCCCGGTGCAAAATTGTATTCCAAGTCTTAGTCATAATCTTAAGGGGCGAATTTGCCTTTTGATTTTCCCGTGCCGTTCCTTTTGGAAACGTTGCCCGAGGACGGATGGGAGTTGAAACCGTTCCAGCGCATCGCATTTCCATTTCGGTTAATTGTGGTACCGAAATTAGTGTTCGTGGCTTGTAATTGATGTACCGAAATTAGATTCGCGCTTTCCCCGTCCTGTGGCGGACACTGTCCAGTCCCGGAATTGGGCTGCGCGCTTTCCGCCCGCAATGCGCCACGCAAAACTTTGCGCGCGTTTGCGCCATATTTGCTCCGGGTGTAGGCCAGATGCTCCAGCGCGTCCCGCGACACTTTGCGTCCCGCTCCTGGCCGGCGCTCCCTCAATCCCAAGGCGCAAAAAATCCGGCTCAATACGCTGGAAACGGACGCTTTCGACCACCCGGCCCGGACGCCCAAACCTACGAGCGCCTTGCGGGAAACCCCCAAGTCAGCCAACCGCCTGACAGTTTCCTGCATCGCTGCCGAATTCGCGTTGCGCTCGCCAAAGCACTGCAAGAATCGCTTCTTGAGAGCCGGCACTTCAAGGCCATTACGTTTGCTGCTTCCGACATTCATAACGATCTGATGATTAGCGTTTTACATGATCGCCTGAAAATTGCAAGCAAAAAGATGCCGGAAATTAACGCAGTAAAGCGCGGCACCTGAAAACAGGCTTGAGGTACGTTAGCACCCATCAAAAAGGACGCCGCAAAGTTAAATGTCGTCGGACCGCAAGTGCGAGCGCTGCGCGAACGCAAAGGCTGGTCGCAAAGCCAGCTTGCCGTGAAACTGCAACTGTTCGGCTGGGATACAAGCCAGGATTCCGTATGCAGACTCGAAAACCAAGCCCGGCGCGTGCCCGACCTGGAGATTTATGTCCTGGGAAAAGTGTTGGACGCCAAATTGGAGCATTTGTTTCCGCCAAGTTTAAGGGGGAAGATAAGAGCCATGTGGCCGCAATACCGGATAAAACTCTCACGAGGGCAAGTTCCCCCAATGACGTAATGCAGCATGGATGAGAGAGATGTCGCAGAATTGGCACCTGGTTTAGCCCTATAGTGACTGAAAGCAGTCGTCAGTCCCCGCCTTTCTCCGGCAGGAAAACCGCCCTTCGCGCCAAACTATTTTTGTAATTGTACATGTGTAAAATCTGTAATCCCCCCACCTAACTCACGTATTCACAACGCTTTAGACGGGGTCGAACCAGCGCTTTTCGCCCAAAAAATCGTCCGTACCGTACGGAGACGTCTTTTCCAATACCGTGCTACAATCGCGCCATGATGAATAGTGAAGTTCGAATAGTGAATGGTGAAACGAAGAACCCAGCGGAGTGCTGGAGTGCTGGAGTAGTGGGCAGATGGTCAAATTTAGCCACCCACCCAACCACCAAGTCCATCAAGCCACGGCCCAATCGTGCCCAATCAAGCCTAATCGTGCCTAATCGTGCCATTTTCCCATGTCTCGACATGGCTACCGACCGCAAAACTGCGAAATTTCGCAACTGGCAACTGCCGGGACCAGTCCGATCCGACCGATCCGACCGATCCGTCCTATCAGGCAATCCGCTACTTGCCGCCCCGTCTTGTCGCGCCCAAGCCTCGGCGAAGGCGGAGGCTTTGGTGAAAGTGGAAATCCGCAATCCGCAATCCGCAATTGCCCCACCCCTTGTGGTGCTCCTTCCACGACACCACAACAATTCCACTTAATTCCACTTAATTCCACCTGGTTCCACTTAATTCTACTTGCCGCACCTCAGTGGACCAAATGACAAATGACAAATTCTCAATGACCAATTCCCAATTCAGACTTACCCCTGCTTTGGTTACGCCTCTTCCACCCCGCGAAGCGGCAATCTCAGCCTTAAACAGCGGAAAGCCTCCCACCCGGCAGCACGTGGTATTGCCGCCCGCGCCATTGGATGCGGTTGCCGGCGAACGCCGCCACCCACACCGCCATGTTCAACAGGTCCTTGACGGGCACCATCCAGAACCAGCCCAAGTGTGCCCACGAGCCGGTCAGCCGCCGTTCTTGTCCCAGGGCGGTGAGAGTCCGAAACAGGAGAAGGAAGCCGCAGACCGCCACCACGGAGCCTTCCGCGCCAGTCCCGGCCACCCGGCTCGCAACCAGCCAGACCAGCGGCCAAAAGGTCGCGTTGTCCAACACGCTGAAAAAGAACGGCGCGGGCCGGCAGAAGCGGATCGTGCGCGCCCAGCGGACTTGGTGCGCCCAGGCATGCGCCCAGTTCCCGGGCGATTCATGGCAATCCACCACAACCGGGCAAAAGACAATGCGCCTGCCCAGGCGGGCCACTTGGCGGCCCAAGTGGTAATCGTCGGCCAGGTAATCCGCCATCTCGGCAAAGCCGCCGATCTCGCGCAGTTGCTCCGCCCGCATGGCCATGACGGCGCCAAGCGCGAAATCCACCTTCATCAGACTTTGCGCCTGGAGCACGGATGTCCAAAAATCCGCGTTGATGGCGATGGCTTCCCAGCGCATGGCCAGATTGCCGGGGTTGGTCAGCCTGTAAAAGCAGTTCACAAGCCCGATTTCAGGGTCCGCAAAGGGCGCGACCACGCTGGAGAGAAATTCCGCCGGCACCCGCACGTCGGCATCACTGATGATGACAAGCGGTTGCCTGATAAGAGGCTCCAAATGCCTCAGAGTGGAAATCTTCGCGTTGACGCCGAGCGCCTCGCCGCAGACAACGAGCCGCGCGTCGGCGCGGGGAAATTCCGCAAGCAATTCGCGCACCAGCGGGCAGACCGGATCATCCCCGGAAGCGACGCCGAAGAGGAACTGCACCGGGCCGGGATACTCCTGGCCCAGCCAGGTGCGAAGGCAGGATCGTGTTTCCGCATCGCATCCCTTGAGCGGCTTGAGCACGGCGCAGCCGGGCAACGGAGAACGGATGACAGGGCGGCGATGCAGGGGAAAGCGCGCCGCCACCAATGCCCGCCAGAGGGTCAGCCCAAAGCTCAAAAAGCTCAGGCAAGCGAGGATGCGCAAAACGAATTGCAAGTTCAAAACGGATGTCCGCCTGGATTATATTTCATCCACCGAAATAACGCGCTGGATTTCTTCGAGCGTGGTTTCGCCGGAAAGGGCGCGCCGCAGGCCGCGCTGCCACATCGTCAGCATTCCCTGGTTGATCGCCACGTCCTGCAACGCCCGCGTCGGCAGCTTGTCCATCACCGCGTCGCGGAACGGCTGCGTCACCTTGAGCAGCTCGTTGACGGCAGTCCGGCCGGAATAGCCGGTGCTCAGGCATTGGTCGCAACCGGTCCCGCGACGGAACTGCGCGGTTTCGCGGTCGGCCAGCGGGACGCTTTTCATGATGTGCGGTTCCGGCTCGTAAGGCTGCATGCAATAAGCGCAGTTCTTCCGAATCAAACGCACACCCAGCACGCCGGTGATGCTGGAGGAGAGCAGAAACGGCTCGATTTCCATGTTCATCAGGCGGGCGAACACGCCGGCGGTGCTCCCGCTGTGGATGGTGCTGATGACCAGGTGTCCGGTCAGCCCAGCCTGCACCGCGATGTTGGCGGTCTCTGGATCGCGGATTTCGCCCACCATGATCACCTGCGGGTCCTGGCGCATCAGGGAGCGGAGGGCCTTGGGATATGTAAAATCCTGCGCCGGATTGACCTGGGCCTGGGCAACCATCGGCAGGCTGAATTCGACAGGGTCTTCCACCGTGGCGATGCTGATGGCCGGCCCGTACTTTTGCACCAGCATGTACAAGGCCGAGTAGATGGCCGTCGTCTTGCCCGAACCGGTCGGCCCGGTCAGCAATATCAATCCGTTGGGTTTGCAGACCAGCGTGGTGAAGGCGTCCAGAATATCCTGCTCAAAACCGAGCGTCGCGAGGTCAAAGCTGCGGTTGCCCGGATCAAAAATGCGGGCGACTATTTTTTCGCCGCGCGTGGTTGGGAAAATGGAAATGCGCAGCTCGACCCCGCCCAGTTCCGGGTCTGCGGGAGCGTGCCCTTCCTGCGGCTGGCCGGTCTGGTAAGTGACGAGGTTGGCCAGGACTTTGAAGCGTCCGGCGATTTTATCCATGAGGTCCAGGGGGAGGTGGACCAGTTCGGTGAGCACGCCATTGAGGCGGATGCGGACGGCCAGCGTGCTCTCCCACGGTTCGATATGTACGTCGCTGGCCCTGGCGTTGACAGCGTCGAGAAGGATATACTTGACAAGTGCGCCGATTTCAATGCCCGCCTCGGCGGATTCGGATTGCAAGTATCGCAGCGTTTCACTCACAGGCGGCCTGGGTTGTCAATTGGTTTCTTAAGGGGCCAGTCCGGCGGCTCACTTGCCGGCGGGGTGGCCCTTGGAGTCAAGTATGGATTTTGGCCGCAGGAGATAGGTCAGCGACTTGACCGCCAGTTCCATCATTAGAAAGGGCTTGGCGATCAGGTCGTTCGCCCCTGCCAGGGACGACTGGGCGCGGACTTCAAAATTGGTCAGGCTGGTGACGAAGATGACCGGGGTGGCCTTGTTGGTCGCCGTCTTGCGCAGCCCGGCGCAAAGCTCAAACCCGTTCATCACCGGCATTTCGGCATCCAGAAAGATCAGGTCAAACCGGTTCTCCATCAAAAGGGTCATGGCCATTTTGGCTTCTTCCACGCAGATGCAGCGGAGGTCGGCCTTGGCCAGGGCGACGGCAATAGTGCGGCGCGCAATCGGCTCGTCGTCAACCGACAGAATCAGGAGGGAGCGCGGAAATTCCTGCGCCCCCTGGTTGATGTCGCGGAACAGGACGTTCAAGCAATCGGCGGCGTGGGCAATGGAGCGCATTACCGAGCTGGTCATTTGCTTCGGTTTCCTTTGCAAGTCTTTGATCAGCGCTTCCATCGCGCCGGCCAGATGCGCAATGCGGGTGAAACCGGTGACCCCGGCCAGGCCGACCAGGGCGGAGATGGACGTGTTGAATCCCTGCAACAGGGCCAGTTGTTCGGTGGTGCTTTTGCTCCGAACCAGCGCGCCCACACGCTCGCGCAGGTCCGCCTGGATTTGCGGAACGCGCTTCAGAAATTCCTGCCGAATCTCAAGGCGAAAAGCAGACGTGGCATCGGAGCCGAATTCCGGGCCTGCCAGGTCTCCCCTTTTCTCCTCCGGGACGGCCGGCGCCGTCGCCTGAGCGGGCGGCGGCGCGGTGGCAGATGGCACCGACGTCTTGGGCGCGGACGGCAGTCGTGTCCCGGCAATCACCGGCGTTGGCGTCGGCGCCGGAATTGCCGGACGGGGCGCCGGCGGCGTCAGCGCGGGCATTTTGATCAGAGGAGCCTTGAAAGGCAGCTTCTCCGGCGCGTCGTACACGGGGCCGACAGTGGCAAACTTGGGCGGGGAAGGTGGAATGACCAGGCGCGGCGACGCGGATGATGCCTGGTCCGAAGCAGGAGCCGGAGCCGGGGCCGAAGAGGGAGCCGGTGAAAGCCGAGGTGGAGCTTCCACCGCGGTTTTGGACGATTGGGGCAGAGGCACTCTCGGCGGCGGCGGCATGCTGAGTGGGACGGGCGAGTTTCCCAAAGGCTGCGGGTACAGCCCGAGGATTTCCCCGCTGAAAATCTGCTCGACAATTTCCAGCGCCAGATTGGGGGTGCAGTCCATTTTGGAAACGCACTTGTTGGCGCCGGCGTCGTAGGCCTCCTTGACCAGGTCAGACCGGTAAAAGCTGGAGAGAACAACAATGGGAATGAGCTTGAAACCGGGCAGGGCGCGAATTTTGCGGATCAGTTCCGCGCCGCTCATGCTGGGCAGCGTCAGATCCATCTGGATCAAATTGGGCTTGAACTCGGGCAAGGATTCCAGGGCAACCGGTCCATCGTCCACCGCCTCCACCACGAATCCCGACATGTCAAACTTCCGCCGATAAATGCCGCGCAAAACTGGGTCGTTCTCGACAATCAATATTTTCTTCATGCTATGCCTTCAATCCTTGTCCCATGCCAATAGTCAAACATCCGTTCATCATGGGACTGCCACAGCATACAGCGTCCCCCCATCGAGGCCAGCAAATTAGTTTTCCCCGCGCACCCGCGCTGCCACTTTCAGTCTCAGCGCGTTGAGGCGGATGAAACCGGTGGCGTCGTCCTGGTTGTAGGCCTGGGTCGGGTCGGCTTCCATCGTGGCGATCTGCGGATTGTAGAGGCTGACAGGGGATTTACGGCCCGCTACCATGATGTTGCCCTTGTAGAGTTTCACCCGCACAGTGCCGGCCACGTTGCGCTGGCTCTCGGTAATCAGCGCCTGCAAGGCCAGGCGTTCGGGCGCGAACCAGTAGCCATAATATACCAGCTCCGCGTAGCGCGGGATCAGCGAGTCGCGCAAGTGCATCACTTCCCGGTCCATCGTCAGCGTCTCCATCTGCCGGTGCGCGAAATGCAGGATTGCCCCGCCCGGCGTCTCATACACGCCGCGCGATTTCATGCCGACGTAGCGGTTCTCGACCATGTCCACGCGCCCGATGCCGTGCTTGCCGCCCAGCTTGTTGAGCGCCTGCATCACACCCAGCGGCGGGAGTTTCCGGTCGTTGACGGCCATGCAATTGCCCGCCTCGAAATCGAGCGTGACGAACTCCGGCCGGTCCGGGGCGTCCTCAGGAAAAACGGAAAGCGTTGTGAAATAATCCCGGTTCTTCAAGTCGTTCGCGTCGAACCACGGGTCCTCAAGGATGCCCGCCTCGTAGCTGATGTGCAGAAGATTCCGGTCCATCGAGAACGGTTTCTTCGCGCTGGCCTTGACGGGGATTTTTTTGGCTTCGCAATAGGCGATCATCTCCGCGCGGCCGGGAAACTCGTCTCGAAAACGGGCGTCCCGCCATGGAGCGATGACGCTCAATTCCGGCGCGAGTGCCGCGGCGGTGAGTTCGAAACGCACCTGGTCGTTGCCCTTGCCGGTCGCGCCGTGAGCGATGGCGCCGGCCTTTTCGCGTCGGGCGATCTCGACCATGCGCTTGGCGATGAGGGGCCGGGCGATGCTCGTGCCCAGAAAGTACTGGCCCTCGTAAATCGCACCGGCGTGGATCATCGGGTAGATGAAATCGCGGGCGAACTCCTCCCGCAAATCGTCAATGAAGACCTGGGTCGCACCGGTTCTTTTCGCCTTGGCCTCCAGCCCGCGCAACTCCTCCTCCTGTCCGATGTTGGCGCAGAAGGCGATCATCTCCGCGTCGTATTTTTCCCGGATCCACGACAACAAAACCGACGTGTCCAGTCCGCCGGAATAAGCGAGAACAATTTTCATGGCGGTCATTGAATCAAAGACGGGCGCGGAATGCAAAAAGAGAAACGCAGAATCCCGCCACCACCCCGACTGGCTCATGAACAGTTGGATGAGACGGCGGAACCTCCTCTCCCCTGCCCTCTCTTCCGCGAGATTGTGGAGGAGATGGAGAAGACACAGAAGTTCGTCCTTCGTGAGCCAGTCGCACGCCACTACGGCGAGCGGATGGTGTAGAACCGTTTAACATCGCCGGACATTGGCGGCGTGGTGAACTGGAACAGGCCGGAGGCGGAACTGAAAAACACGCCGGGGGCGGTCGTCCACTTGGACACTGGCAACAAAAGGTTGGTAGTGGTCAACAGGGTGAAGGACCAGAGCTGGCTGTCGCTGATTGATAACTGCAACGCGCCGTTGCCCAGAATCGTCGTGCCGACAAGGGCCGGGCCGCTGGGTGGCGGAGGCGACGCCGGGAGAAACGACACCGGCGCATCATCCAGAAAGACGGATTGGACAATGACATTTGTCCCGCCGTCACCGGCGTCTGCCCACAACGTAACGTTCCCGCTGAATAGATATTGAAACACATGCGAGTAGCCGATGCTTTCATTCACATTAAAGGCTGCCGATGAATTGTTGGTTGAGGTAAGCCGCATGGTGAACTGTCTCGGATTATTGTCTTGGGCCGGGCTGACGACGGTCAGGAAATGGAAGTTGGTGTCGCTCACAAGGATGTTGAGCGAGGCGAGCGAATTGGAGGGCGCCCATCCGTAATTGGTGCCCGTCACGCTGCCCACCTTGTATTGTCGTGTCAGGTGATCAACCCCGTGCCAGCCGGGGCCTTGCCCGACTGTGATTGAGGGGGTGATATTCGTCAGCCTCGTGCCATAACCTTGCCAGTCAAAAAGAAGGTAGCCGTCGCAGCCGACAGTTTCATTCACCAGATTGCCAAAGCCGTAATAGTCCAACTCACGCGGATCCAGCAGCCCGGTAAGATGAAGCGCGCCAATGTAGCCGGGATCTCCGGGAGTTGGGGCGGCGTTGGTGCTGACCTCCACAATCGGCGTCAGTTGTCCGCCTTCGGACATGGAACCCGCGCAGAGCACGGTTTGGGTGGTGTCAAATGGAGTGATGGCCGCCTGCTCGGAAGGCATCCCTTCCCCGCCGGCTTGTATCGCGGTGACGGCAAAATAATAGGTTTGCCCGTTGGCCAATCCGCCGATGACATAATCCAGGTTCGTGGTGCTTCCCGCCAAAATGGTGTAAGGACCGCCATTCATCAGCGAGTAGTAAATTTTGTAGGAACTCGCGCCGGGGACCGGCAGCCAGCACAATTCCGCCGACTGATTGCCACTCCTGCCGGAAACTCCGGTTGGAAAGCCATAGGCCTGGTTGGTCAAAGTAATCGTGCCGCCCAAGGGTCCAATGCCAATCTGTTCGCGGATATTTCTGGCGTTGACAAGGTGCCAGCGTTGCGGTCCGTGGTCGCTCTCGTCATTGACCCACAAATAGTAGTCGCCCGTGGACGTCTTCACGAGGTTGGGACACTGACCGTTGCCGGCAAAGCCGGCCAATTCGCCCTCGTAGGCGGAATGTCCCGGGCTGGCCTCACCGAACTGGCCCACAAACAACCCATCGTCATAGAAGTGCATGGTTTGGCCGGCCTGCCCCTCGCCTCGAAAAAACTCGCCGTGATAGCCGTAAATCACATTCCGATCCACCGCCTGCACGGTATTCCCGGCGTATTGGACACCGTTTGAAATTTCGTAAGTCCCGCGCCCATTCATGCAGGCAACGGCCGGACTGGCCTTCCACAGCCAGTCGCTTCCGCCCACTCGAATCCCGCCCAAATGCCAGCCATCATTCAACGATTGATCAAATGAAATGAGAATGTTGTTGGTGCTGACGGTGGCGCGGATATTGCCGAAGCCGACGTAACGCGGCAGCGGGTCGGTGGGGCCGTTGGGCGCGGAGGCGATCAGGGTATCGGGAGTCCATATTGGATTATTGCTCGCATCGAAACCGCTTAATGTATCCTCGTACCATGCGGCTGCATCGGCTGAGGTGCGGCGGGCTGATCCATCCGGGCCGAGGGAAATCCAGTTCTTATTGGAACCCCAGGCGGGCAGAATGCCTGTCAGGCGGAGTTGATTGGTGGCCAATTCGCACAGTTCGCTGTTGATGTAGGGATCGTAGCGATAATTGTTGATCAACGCATACGTGCGGCCATTGGTGAAGGTGGTCACTTCGTATAACCCATAGTAGCCTGGGTCCGACGGGGAGAGGTTCACAGCAGGCACATTCACCATCCAATTGTTCACAAGCTTCCAAGATTGCGAAAGCGGCTTGGTGTAATCCACGCTAAATTCCATGAATCCATTGAAGACCCGGGATGGATTATTCTGGTCCACGGAGGCCATATAGCCGTGGGGTTGATACATGACTTGTTCAATGTAGGCGCATGTGGGGGAGAAGTGCATGGTGCGGTTGTTGCCGCCATCCCCAACCCAAAATGAGCCGTCCGGTGCAAAGCAGACGAAGGTTTCGTTGCCACCCTCGCCATCATAGAACCAAAACTTGTTGGTCGCGACCGGCACGCCATTGGATTGGTAGCCGCCCGCCAGCCCGTAGGTCCAGAGCGGATTTCCCGTGTTGTCGAACGCCTTTATCTGCTGGCTGGCGCCGCCGTCGGCGACGAGGATGATGCCGGCATTCGACGGATTGACCGCGACATCCAAGGGGTACCTGAAATTCGGAATGGTCAGGGCGGCGGAAGGGCTGGAATTGACATTGGTGAAACAAATGAGGTTGTAGCCGGAAATCACCCAAAGGCTGCCATCCGGCGAGAAGTTCAAACGGCCCGGGGTGGTGACGCTGAACTTATTGAGTGCAGCCCCCGTGCGTTTATCCAGAAGGTAAACCATGTTGTCAGGCATCACCGCCACGGCGAGCAAATTTCCACTTTGCTGGACGCTCAATCCGCTCAGGCCGGGCTGGGTGCCCACGTAGACTCCATTGGGAAGAGGAGACTTGTTGCCGTTATTCGTGATGGGACCTCCGTTGGCGAAATACGCGGGACTGTTATCGCCAACATTACAAGCCACAATGCAGCCTGGATACACGTAAGTGCCGTTGGTCAGAATGGCTGGGTTGGGGCCGCCGGAGCAGGCGAAATAAACCCAATTGGCATCGGCGGCCACCCAGCGCCAGTTGAGATCATAAATATCACCCGGCATTGAGGCCACACCGTTGGTTGTGGAAACCCAATACCACGCCTTCCTGACATGTTGCGGATCCGTAATGAGGAAGTTGCGGAAATTATACTTGCCCTCATCGTAGGCGGAGACATAGAAGGCGTTGGTTCCCGAAATCGCCATGTCGCGGATGGGCCAGAAGCCGCAGTGAACCGTCGGCCCGGATATTTCCGCTGAAGTGTTGCCAATCGCGCCATCCCAGACGTATTCGGTGTTGTGCTGGAGCAGCCGGATTTGGTAAGTGCCGGCGGGCGCCATGTTGCTATTTCCTCCAAAGCTGTCCTCCAGACCGTCCCAAACAGCGGAATAAGTACCTGGCGCGTAATAACGCACCTTGCTCCAGAGAGTGCGAATGAGAGTGCCGTCGGGCTTGTAAACGCCGGCGCTGGTTTTACACGGCTCATCCAAAGTGAAATAAAATGTCGTGCCTGAGCTGGTTTGCGCGCGCGCCGCGCCTGTGATGCACAGCAACCATGCGAGCAACATCCAACACAGGGGTGGTTTATGTGCAGTCTTATCGCGCTCCATGGCGACTAGTTTACCCGTCGCACCGGACAAAGTCAAATCTCCCGCGGTTGGATAACATTCGATTTTGAATTTCCCGCAATCCACGGCTCCACATGGACCAGCACGTCGCTGACCGAAGGCACGGCCTGGCGCACCCTGCCCTTAACTTGATGGGCGATCTGGTGGGCCTGTTCCACGGTCATTCGAGGGTCCACTTCGATGTGCATGTCCACCAGATATTGAAAGCCGGTCTTGCGCGCGTGGCATTTCTCCACGGCCCGAACGCCGGGAACTTCGGCGGCTGTGGTGCGAATCTGGGCCAGCAGGCCCGCGCTGGGCGCTGCGTCCATCAACTCATCAAGCGCCGGTCGCAACACCAGCCATCCATTCCATCCGATGATCGCGGCCGCGAAGAGCGCCGCGGCGTCGTCGGCATACGCGAAGCGCGGCCCACCCAGCAGGCAGACGCTGATGCCGATAGCCGCCGCCAGCGAGGTGATGGCGTCGGAGCGATGATGCCAGGCATCGGCCTTTACGGCACTGCTCTCGGCCAGGCTTGCCTGGCGGGAGGCGTAACGAAAAACCAGTTCCTTGACCAGCACGACGCCGATCAAAATGAAAAGTGTGAAAGCCCGTGGCGGATCGCGAGGCAGGAACGGCGGGAAGAATTGCCGGCCCAGTTGCCGGGCCGCCTGGACTCCAATCCCCAGGGCGGCAAGCAACAACAGTGTTGACACGACGGCGGCAGCGATGGCTTCCGCCTTGCCGTGGCCGTACGGATGCTCGCGGTCGGGCGGTTCCGCCGCCACCAGCACGGCGCGCCAGACAATGAGCGAGCTGAAGATGTCGGCCAGCGATTCCATGGCGTCGGCAATAAGAGCGTGCGAATGTCCGGCCAGCCCGCCGGCCAGTTTGCCGACGACGAGAAGGACGTTGATGCCGATGCCAAGGAAAGTGGCGCGGAGACTGCGTTCTGTCCGGTTGGTCGGCACAATCTTAAATGAGGTGACAGAACATGCCGTCGCGCAATTTCGGTTCGAACCAGGTGCTTTTCGGCGGCATCATGCCGCCCGCATCCGCAATGCGCATCAAATCCTCCATGTTTGTCGGAAACATGGAGAATGCGCACGCGAACTCACCGCTGTTGACCCGCTTTTCCAACTCGTCCGTCCCGCGAATGCCGCCGATGAATTCAATGCGCTGGCTGGTGCGCGGATTGTCAATTCCGAAGACTGGCGCCAAGACGTGCTTCTGAAGCAGCGTTACGTCCAGTCCTTCCAGAGGGTTTTCCACGGCGCAAAGTTCCGGGCGGAAAAGCAACTTACGCCACTTATTTTCCAGAAGCAGCCCTATTTCATGCTTCGCGTGCGGAAAGGCCCGCGCTCCAACTGGCTTCCCTAAAGCAGGAATCCGGGCGCCATTTTCAATGAACAACACACTTTCACGCAGTTCCTGCAGTCGGTCCTGCGGCTGCGTAAAAACCAGCTCCAATTTCTTCAGCAGCTCCGCCGCGCTCAGGCCGTTAAGGTCTTTCAAGACGCGGTTGTAAGGCAGGATTTGCAGTTGATTGTCCGGGAAAATCACGCTCAGAAAAAAGGCGCTTTCGCCCGCGCCATGCCGCGCCTGGTACACGCGGGCCGCAGCAGCAGCGCGATGATGGCCGTCGGCGATGTAAAGAGACGGCACGCCCGCGACCGTCCGGCGCACCAGATCAATGTGCTCCTCGTCGCACAACCTCCACGACGAATGTCGGACGCCGTCGGACGCCGTGAAATCAATGTCCGGCGCCTGCGCGGTTTGTTCGGCGGTCAATTCATCCATCACTTTGTTTGCGCGATACACCAGGAAAACCGGGCCGGTTTGCGAGTCAAGCGATTCGATGTGCCGGACACGGTCATCCTCCTTGTCCGGGTGCGTCAGTTCATGTTTTTTGATGACCCCTTGCAGATAATCCTCGCAACTGGCGGCGGCGACCAAACCGGTTTGCGAGTGAGCGCCCATGATCTGGCGGTAAAAATAGAAGCATGGTCGCGGGTCCTCCCGGAGCGCGCCCTGGCGGATGAGCCGATCAAAGTTCTCCCGGCCTTTGGCATAGACTTGCGCGCCGTGAACATCGGCACCGGGCGGCAGATCAATCTCCGGTTTGCTCACATGCAGAAAGCTGAGCGGGTTGTCCGCCGCCATGGCGCGGGCCTCCTCCGATGACATGACATCGTAAGGCAGCTCGCAGATTTTCTCCGCCAGCCGCGGTGAAGGCCGCAACGCGGCAAATGGTTTGATTAGCGCCATAAGAACGCGACTACTGAACACTGAAAACTGAAAACTGGCAAACCAGAACCACTCCCCTGCTCCGCCGGCGCGCAGGACAAATATCTTCACCGGGAAGGCAGGCGGCTGACCAGCCGGGCCTCCAACGCTCCAATGCGCCGGGGGGAAACCGGCGGCACACCCGTTACACCGTTACATTACCTATGAGAAACGACGCTCTTCGACCCGTTACACACCCGTTACATGCCGTTACACGGGTGCGGCGCTTGGGATGGCGGACATGCCAACGGCGCCCACCGGCCTTGCGCCGGGGGGAAACCGGCGGCACATCCGTTACACCGTTACATTACCTATGAGAATCGGCTCCCTTCGACCCGTTACATACCCGTTACATGCCGTTACACGGGTGCGGCGCGTGGGGTGGCGGATATGCCAGCGGCGGCGACCGGCCTTGCGCCGGGAGGAAACCGCTTGCACAGCCGCTGCACCGCTACACCCGTTGATTATCAACGATTTACAACTTGCCCACCCGCTACATTGTAGCGGCCT
>Ga0302320_10011411_pt1 | contig 18806 bp, 15 predicted proteins | sample Bog_T0_3_FD_202130 | JGI IMG/M metagenome (GOLD analysis project Ga0302320, IMG submission 202130) | Peat permafrost microbial communities from Stordalen Mire near Abisko, Sweden - Bog_T0_3 | ecosystem: Environmental > Terrestrial > Soil > Wetlands > Peat | place: Sweden: Abisko, Stordalen Mire...
GTTCAATGTTAAATCCGCGGCGGATTTAACATTGAACGGCCTGACCCCTTCCTACAACGGAACCTACGAGGGCGCGCGGCTCGCAAGGATCGCCTTCCCCTTGGGCGGTATCGGCGCCGGGACGATCTGCATCGAGGGCACCGGGGCGCTCTCCCACTTCTCGCTGCGAAACCGCCCGGAGGTTTTCAACGAGCCCGCCGTGTTTGCGGCCCTCTCTGTGACATCGCCGCAAAGGGTTGCCAGGGTCCTCGAGGGTCCCGTCCAAGGGTGGAGGCTCTACGGACAGCCGGGGGCGAGCAGCGGTTCGACCCTCGGCCCTGCGCTAGGATTGCCCCGCTTCCGCTCCGCGACCTTCAAGGCGCGTTTTCCTTTCGCCGAAGTCTCGCTCGCCGACAACGAAGTTCCCCTTTCGGTGCTCCTATCAGGCTGGAGCCCGTTTGAGCCAGGCAACGCGGACGACTCAAGCCTGCCGGTGGCAGCTCTTGAGTACCGAATTTCCAACCGCGGTCCGGATCCCGTCGAGGCTGTCTTTTCGTTCCACGCAGCCAACTTCCTCGCGTTGCAAGGCGCTCCCCAGCAGATCCTGCCGGCTCCCTTGGGATTCATCCTCGAAGCCTCCGGGTCGCAGGAGCGCCCCTGGGACGGCGCGTCCTTGTCGATCTCGGTGGATGACCCGTCGGTGAAGGTGAACCATGCCTGGTTCCGTGGCTCGTGGTTCGACGGGATTTCCAGGGTTGCGGACGATATTGAGGAGGGCGCGTGCTACGACCGTCCCCCGGTCGCTGAGGGAGGTCCAGCGCCCGGTGCGTCCCTGTTTGTCCCCTTCCTCCTTGGGCCGGGCGAAACCAAGGAGATCGTCATCCGCCTGGCCTGGTACGCCCCGCGCACAAACCTGCACGAGGGAACGGACCTGCCAGGTGACGCCGCCGGCCCGCAGCAGACCCATGTGCCGTGGTACGCCGCCAAGTTTGCCTCGGTGGCCGATGTTGCCGCGCATTGGCAAAGCCAATACCAGGCGCTCCGGACGGGCTCTGAGCGGTTCGCACGCTGTTTCTACGATTCCACGCTCCCTCCCGAGGTGATCGAGGCCGTGGCCGCCAACCTTGGCATCCTCAAGTCGCCGACTGTCCTTCGCCAAGCCGACGGCCGCCTCTGGGGCTGGGAGGGGTGTGCCGACGACAAAGGCCAGGGCGACCTGTGCACCCACGTCTGGAACTACGCCCAGTCCATTCCCCATCTCTTCCCTGCGCTCGAACGCAGCTTGCGCGAGACCGAATTCGGACCCTCCCAGGACGAGACAGGCCGGCAGACGTTTCGGAGCGGGCTTCCCATCCGGCCGATCATCCACAGGGAGTTCGATGCAGCCGACGGCCAGCTGTGCGGCGTGATGAAGGTTTATCGGGATTGGCGGATCTGCGGCGACACGGGCTGGCTGCGGCGGATCTGGCCGAGGGTGCGTGCCAGCCTCGACTACTGCATCGAGACCTGGGATCCGCGCCGCACGGGAATCCTGGAGGAACCCCAGCACAACACCTACGACATTGAGTTCTGGGGCCCGAACGGAATGTGCACGAGCATCTACCTCGGAGCTCTCCGGGCCGCAGTCCTCATGGGGACGGCGCTCGGCGACGAAGTGGCCATCTATGAAGGGCTGTTTGAAAAGGGCGTGCCCCTGGCCGAGGAGAAGCTGTTCGACGGCGAATACTTCGTGCAAAGGACGGAGTGGAAAGCCCTCCGGGCAACCCTGCCCAGGGATCCAAAGACGTGGACGGGGGAGAGCTTCTCGGTCGAGGCCCTGGCGTTGATCGACCGCGAAGGGCCCAACTACCAGGCCGGCACCGGCTGCCTGTCCGACGGAGTCATCGGGTCCTGGTTCGCAATCGCCTGCGGGGTCGGGCAAATCCTCGATCCGGCCAAGGTCCGGAGCCACCTGAAGTCCGTTCATCGCCACAACCTCAGGAAGGACCTGACGACGCACTGCAACGCCGAACGCCCAACCTACGCCTGCGGGCCCGAGGGAGGGCTGCTCCTGTGCACCTGGCCCAAGGGAGGCAGGCCGACGCTCCCGATGGTCTACTCCGACGAGGTCTGGACGGGAATCGAATACCAGGTTGCATCGCACCTGATGTCGATGGGGCTCGCGGCTGAGGGCCTTGAGGTGGTCCGAGCCTGCCGCAACCGCTACGACGGCAGCGTGCGCAACCCCTTCGGCGAATACGAATGGGGGCTGTGGTACGCCCGCGCGATGGCCTCCTACGGCCTGCTCCAGGGCCTGACCGGCGCGCGCTACGACGCCGTGTCGAAGGTGCTCCATCTTGAACCGTCGATCTCTGGGGATTTCAGGAGCTTTTTGTCCACGGCCTCCGGCTACGGCACCGTGGGGGTAAGGAACGGAGCGCCCTTCTTTGAGCCCGCCTCGGGTTCGGTCGAAATCCGTGAGATCAGGTTTGTCGCGCAAACACCGCGGTGCACCAGCCCAGGAACGGGTTGATCCGGCACTTCTCGTATACGTCGACCATGCGGAACCCGCGGTCGTGGAGAAATCCCACCACCTCGTGGCTGCGCACCTGCCCCTCGTAGAGGGGCGCAAAGTTCAACTCGACCACAATGGCCCTCACGTTTCCGGACTCGAGCAGCCGACTGGCCCCGCTGAGGACCCTGAGCTCGTAGCCCTGGGTGTCGATCTTCAGGAGATCGATCACCTCCAAACCCGTTGCGGCGGCGTAGTCATCCAGGCGCTGGACCGGCACGGTGATCGTGCGGGACAACCTGCCGTCGCCCAACAGGGCTGCGCCCGACGGCAGCATGGGGAGAAAGGAGTTGAGCGACTGGTTTGGGTAGATGTTGAACTGGATCTGCCCGCTCTCGCCGCCAAGGCCGCTGTTGACGAGCGTGACGCCGGGATCCGATCCATGGTTCGCCTGGAGCCTTGCAAAGGGTTCCGGCGCGGGTTCGAACGCGTGGATTCTCGGACGGCGGAACCGGGCCTGGAGAAGCTGGACGAACGTGCCGTCGTGGGCCCCGACGTCGATGCAGAGGGGCTCGGGCTTGGTTCCGACCACCAGGGCCAGATCGCGCCCGAACTCCAGGCCCGACACGATCCCCGGGCGGATCCTGTGCAGGGACCAACCCATCCTGGCCAAAACACGCTTGATCTGGGCTTTCATGCGGCGGGGCGGAGGGCAAAAAAAGAGCCCGCACTTTCGTGCGGGCTCATTAGCGAAACAAACTTATTCTTGCGGCTTACGCGAGGGTCGCGCCGGCCAGCAGGTCCTGCGACTTGCGGTTCAGGTAGATCTGGCGACCGACGAGGAACGCAACGAACAGGCCGCAGAGGGCGAGGGCCGCCGTGCGGGGCTCGGGCGTCGGGACCACATTGCCTCCCGGGACCAGGGCGATCTGGGAAAACCCGTACGTCTCATCTCCCGCGGTGGCTCCGTGGCTTGGGCCCGTAATCGCATTATTTGCATTTTCATTGGGGTCGTTCTCCATCGCGGTCAAAGTTGAAACCGCATCAGCGTCCACCAACCCTGTTCCATAGCCAGCGAAGGAGTTCGACGAAGTGATGACGCCCGGCAGGCCGAGGCCTGACCCACTAGTGATGGGGCCATTGAGGGGGTTGGTGTTGGTGATGGTAGTGTCGATCAGTACGATACCATACGTCAGATTGGGATCGAGAATCTGGTTAATGCTCAATTGGACGTTGAATGCCTGGTAGGTTCCGCCTCCCGAGGCAGTCGCAGTGGACCAGGTGCCGTTCGCGTCTCCAGTTGCCGGTGGAACCGTAAATGTCTCAAATGGGGTCGACGATTCGGCATTCGTGACGTCCGAAGTCGGGTCGCCCGGCGTGGCCTCCGTGGTGAAGGTGCTCTCAGGCGCATACGTGGTCGTGTTCCACTGCACGAGATATGCGTTAATGGTCTGGTCCGAAGACAAGGTTCCGGTCTGAACGAATTGGTAGGTCACACTGTTCAGCTCGGCAACGTCCTGAAAGGTCTGGGTGAGCGCGGTGGTGCCGCCCGTGAAGCCATAGTTTTCAACGGTGTTGTAGGCCACGATCGTGTTGAAGGTCTCGATCTGGGCCCGGAGAGCCGGTGCAAGCAACGCGAGGGACATCGCGGCCGATAGGGTGAACAGACGTGTTAGGTTTCGCATGTAAGGAAGCTGTTCGGGGCCCTTATGCGTGTCAACAGATGGTCTTTAAGTACCAATACGTATCCCGCAAGGACGCCCGGCAACCCTCAGGGCCGGGCTATCAACGGTCCGATCAAGGATGCCAGGCGGCTCTGCGCCCCTTTTCCATAGACAGCGACAGAAAACAGCTGGGCGGGTTGGTCCCGGCGCGCCTCGCTCACAACCGTCCATTGGTCGCGAAACCACACTGCCCACGAGGCGGGCTCCGTCTGCCTTTCCAGGGGCCGGTTCCGGGCAGTGTCCCATATAGTGAACGCAACCGCCAGTTCCTGGCCGGCCTCACGAAAGATATAGGCGTGGAAGGGAATGACGCCTCCGCTCCAGCGCACCGGAATCATGCCCAGGGGCTTGACCAGCTCGCAACCGGACCTGGGCAGGCAGACCGTCGGGTTGTGCAGAAACGGAATGAAGCGGGCCGCCGATCCCTTGGTCCATTCGACGTAATAGGCTGACACCCTCATATCGCCTCGTTCCTGCCAACTACCGGCCTCGTAGGCGTCGGGGCGAAGCATTTCGCTCGAGGCCTCGGTGAGGGGTGCAGGCCGGAAGCTCCAGAGTCCCTCGGGCAGTCGCACCGTCCAATGGGGAAGCAACGCATTGCCGGATTCTCCCCGCACATACCACGCGCGCACCCCCGCGGAGTCCAACGCCAGCAGGCCGGCAACCATACACATCCAGACCCCGACGGGGCTCGCATCGCCCCCGCGAGCGCGGGGCGCCGTCCGCCGCGCCAGCAGGCCGCGGCCCCGGTTCCAGCGCCACGCGGCAAGACCCGTCAGAACGAGGCTGAAGGCCAGAGCCAGCCAGCCTGCAGCGTCGTGAACCGCGTAGAAAGCGGCCGCGCCCCGGGCCGCCTGTAGTGACAAAAATACTACGCGACAAAGATTGCCGAGCAAGGCGGCTGCGATTCCCATCGCCACGAGCGCCACGCGTCGTCCCCAGGAGAAGCGAAGCCATTCTCCAAAAAACAGGGCGATCATGACCGCGGCCTGCAGGGACCGAATCCCTCCGCAGGCCTCGTCCACGCCCACCCACCCGCTTCCCAGCTGGACGGTGGTTCCCGACGCCAACGCTGGCCTGCCGAGGAAATTGCAAACTTCGGCGGCAAAGGACGCAATCCCGCCGCGCAATGGAAAGATCACGCGCTGGTCGATCTGGGTCAACCAGGGTATGGCTCCCAACAGGATGATGAGGGGCCCCCCAAGCCAGCGGATCCCGGGACGGCCTGCGAGCCGTCCTGCCGCGGCCAGAGCCACTCCGATCACTAGCGAGGAGTACGCCCACACGATCGCTGGCCAGATCGGATACGCAACCAGCAACAGCTGAATGGGGAGCGCAACCAGCGCCACGACCGCAGCCGCAAACCACCAACTCCGGCCCAATCGTCCTTCTGCCCGGACTTCCGGCCGGTCCATCCATCGTTCCCAGTACAAGTAGCCTATCAGCAGCGGCGCAGCCCATCCATGTCCCAGGTCGGGAGCGATCTCCCATGCGGTTCCCAACGGAATCAGGAGCAACACAGCCCCTGCTGCTGCGGCGAGCCACAGCAGTGCTGCCGGGGCGCCGCGCCCCGTTGAGGCAAGACTCATGGTTCAGGCGGCGGCTTCATCCCGGACGACGACGATGCTGGGATAGGCTTGCGATCCAATTCGGCGCGGGCCTCGATGAAAAGGCTCTCCTCCTCCTTTAGAAAGGGGGTGTTCCTGGAAAGCGACTGCAGCCGGTCCACCTCGTCCCTTTGCTTATTCAAGGCATATACGTAAGCGAGGTACGGAGCCCTGGGCGAATAGTCACGATCCTGCTGCGAGAGCTTGGAGACAACCGCAAGCGCCTCGGTCGCCTTGCCGGCCCGGGCCAGCGCAAAGGCATAACCGGTCGCATAAAACGGATTGGAAGTGTCGCCCTCGTAAAGATCCTCAAGGGCTTGCTTGGGGTCGTTCCAATCGCTGGACGGTTCCGTGAGGAGGGAAAGCATGGCCCAATCGTTTCGGTAGCGCGGCATCGCAGGATTGGAGTCCCGCAATACGGCCATGACCTCCCTCATGTTTGCCGAATCGCCACGGGCCCGGTAGGCATTAAGGAGGGTCTGTTGCACCCAGGTCTGGTCGGGAAATGCCCGCGCTATTGTCCAGAGGGTTCGCTCGGACTCGGGATCCCACCGCCAAATCACGGCTAGTTGCTCCAGCACGATCATGCCGCTCAGCCTGCCGTCGGTCGCCTGAAGGGCCTCATCCCAAATCTGGTGTTGCAGGTCCGGGCTTCCGCGGGAACCCACCAGCCGGGCGGCCATGGCAAGCCTTATGGCGTCCTGGGAAACAGGTCCCCACGCTCCGGCCTGTAGCATCGCAGCCAACTTGTCCCAATCCTTTAGTTGGGCAACCGCCTCGGCCTCGGCCGCCCTGGCCAGCCTGTCCGATTGCAATGGAGGAGGCAGGGTGGAGAGCCAGCGATCGGCCTCGACTCCCTTCCCTTGCGCGAGCAGCCAGTGCACGAGCTCCGCGGCGTCCGCCGCATTTGACGATGCCCTCGATTCGAGATCCGCATACACCTCTGCAGCCGGCCGCTTGTCCACGAGCAGGTCGAAGTTCGCCTTGTGCAGCCGGTCGTTGAGGTCGGCTCCGCTATCGGCGACGGCAAGGGAGGACCACTTTTTCGCTGCGGCGATATCCCTGCGGGAAATCGCGTCAGTCATCAACTCGCGATAGATTCGCAGCGAGTACTTTGGGTTCGAAGCCAGCGCCTCCAGGGTTTTCCGTGCCTCTGCGGCCTGGGCTTTACTGGGACGCTTCAGGCGTAGAATCGCCTGGGCCACCTTGAAGTCGTCATTACCCGGATACGCCACTTTCAGCCTGTCAAACAGCGCATCGGCCATGGGTGAATTCTCGGTCCAAAGGGCAAACGAAAGGGCCATCTCAAGCGCGGCCGGTTGGGATGCCTCCTTTGGTGTCAGCTCGCTCAGGGCATCGCGGGCTGAATTGAAATCGCGAAACTTGATGGCGGCGTTGATCAACGCCATCTTGTCGTCAAACGTCGCCGCCATCATCTCCACAATGTGTTGCCTCAGCCTGACGCATTGCTGCGCACCCACCTGCTCCATCATGTCGGCGGCCACCCGCCAAACTTCGATTCTCTCAGGCGCCGCGGCAAATGCGACCTGGAGTGCGAGCTGGGCATCGGCGGAGTCGTTCTTGTCGATGAACCCCTTCGCCTGCCTGAGGGCGCGCTCCTGCTTCCAGAGGTGGTAGCGCTGGCGTACCGGGTCGAGGCCCAGCCATCCACCCACGATCACGGCAACCGCCGCAATCACCAGCCCACGCCGAAGAACCACCTTTTTGCGGGACGTCTTTCGCGATTGAAGAAGCAGCACCATGGTGATCCGCATTCAATGCACGACAATGTTGTCATGCAAGGACGCTGGACTACGCATAATTGCTCATGCCAAATCGCCTGCAACTGCAATCAATCCGCGAAGGTTACGCCTTGGTTTGCCGAGGGCCGGAGGTGCGTTTGCGGCGCTTGCGAGGTAGGGACGGGCGGCCCGCCCGTCCGTGCAAACCTCAGGGCCATTCGCAGACCCGGACGCGCGGGGCCGCACGTCCCTACCTTTCAAACGCGCGCAGGGCCGCGCGTCCCCGCCACAAAACGCATTCTCGGCTGTCGCAACCAATCGATCGGATGCCACAAGTCCGCTGCACTTGACCCTTTGTGGTGACGCAGCACCTTGGTTGGATGCCGATGCGCGGAATGTCGTGGTTGTTCCTGGCCGGATTGAGTCTAGTCGCGGTTGCGCGGGCGGACGGACCCTACCGTCCTGCCGGTGTGATCCCGGTGGGCGGCTCGGGAGGCTGGGACTACCTCAACGTCGATCCCGACGCGCGTCGGCTCTATGTGAGCCACGCCAACAAGGTTGTCGTCATCGACATCGACCGGCGGGCGGTCGTTGGCGAGGTCGCCGACACCCCGGGAGTCCACGGGATCGCGGTTGCCCCGGAACTTGGCCGGGGATTCGTCAGCGACGGGCGCGCGGATTCCGCAACCATCTTCGACCTCGCAACCCTGGAAACCATTTCGAATACGGGGACCGGCCAGAACCCGGACTGCATCGTATACGACAGCGGCCGGCGGGAAGCCGTCACCTTCAACGGACGCAGCAACTCGGCGACGGTGATCGATGGCGCCACGGGAAGGGTTGTCTCGACGATCCCCTTGCCGGGCCGGCCGGAATTCGCGGCGGTCGATCCGGCGGCCAGTCGCATTTTTGACAACATCGTGGACCGGAACGAGGTCGCCGTCATCGACGCCGGAACCCACAAGGTGTCGTCCATCTGGCCGATTGCCCCCGGGGAAAGCGCATCGGGGATCGCAATCGATTTGGAGCACCACCGGTTGTTCGTCGGCTGCAGAAACGGGCGGATGGTCATCCTTGACAGCAGGGACGGGCGGGTGGTCGCCGCGCTGCCCATCGATTCGGGTGTGGACGCAAACGCATTCGACCCGGGCACCCAGCTCGCCTTCAGCTCCAACGGCGCCGGCACGGTGACCGTGGCCCGGGAGGATTCCGCGGAAAGGTTTTCGGTGGTCCAAACGCTGGCCACGGTCCGCGGCGCCAGGACGATGGCCCTGGACACGAGGACGCACGCGATTTTCCTGGCGGCCGCGGATTTCGAGCCGCAGGCGGCGCCCGAAGCGGGACAGCCCTGGCAACGGCCGAAGATCGTGCCGGGCACCTTCAGGATCCTCGTCTACGCCTACGAACCGTGATCGCCCCCTCCCTGGTCCAGGTCATCGGCGACGAGATCGCGATCCGCTGGAGCGACGGAGCCGAGACCTATTATACCGCGGAGCGGCTGCGGGCTGCCTCGCCGAGCGCGGAGATGAAGGGGGAGCGCGACGTGTTTGGCACTCAGTACGGGGGCGGCGGGACGCGGTCCTTCCCCGGCGTGCGCGTCCTGGGATGGGAGCAGGTGGGGAACTATGCCCTGCGTTTCGGGTTCAGCGACGGCCACAGCACGGGCCTTTACACCTACGACTACCTGCGCAACCTTCCCTGACAACCATGTCCTCCTTCCCCACCCGCACGACGACGGCCGAGATCGAGCTCGGATCCACGTTCAGCCCGAAATTCGGCCCCGACGGGCTTCTCCCCTGCATCACGGTGGACCACGCGACCGGCGAGGTGCTCATGTTCGCCTTCATGAACGAGCAGGCGCTCGCCCACACGCTGCGCACGGGCCGGGCGACCTATTGGAGTCGATCGAGGAACAAACTCTGGATCAAGGGCGAGGAGTCCGGGAATTCCCAGATCGTCAAGGACCTTCGCGTGGACTGCGACCAGGACGTCATCCAATTGCGGGTGGAGAACGTCGGCGGCGCGGCCTGCCACAACGGCTATCCCTCCTGCTTCTACCGGAAGCTTTCCGCGGCGGCTGATCCCGACCAACCGGACACGCTGAAACTTGAATTCGTTGCGGAGCGGGTCTTCGATCCGGCCAAGGTCTATAAAAAATAAGGCAAGCTACGCTGCCTGGCGGCAGGCACCGGTTCCTGGTTTTGCACGGACGGGCGGTCGGGCACGCGCGTCCGCGTTTGGAGGTAGGGACGCCCGGCCCGGGCGTCCGGGTTCTTCGAACGACTCAGTCGCAGTTCACGGACGGGCGGGCCGCCCGTCCCTACCCCGCAAGCGCATTGCGGGCCGCCCGTCCCTACCCCGCAAGCGCATTGCCGGCCTCCCGGCCCTACCTTCGAACGCCAGCAGCCCCTTCGAACGCCCGCAGCCGCCCTCGACCTAATTCCCGCAAGGCAACCCGGCCCCTACTCGGAATCGGTTTCGTCCACGAGGGTGAAGAGGAGGTCGGCGGACGACACCACCTGCCCGTCCACGGTGCACTGCCCCTCGGCCATGGCCAGCTTGTCGCCGCGCGACTTGGTCAGGCGGGCCGTGATGATGAGCTGGTCCCCGGGCCTCACGGGCTTTCTGAACTTGACCTTGTCGGCGCTCATGAAGAAGGCGCTTTTCACGGCGCTCGAGGTCCTTCGGATCATCATGATCCCGGCCGCCTGGGCCATCGCCTCCAGCTGCAGGACGCCGGGCATGACCGGGTTTCCCGGGAAGTGCCCGTTGAAGTAGGGCTCGTTGATCGTCACGTTTTTCAAGGCGACGATCTCGTCCGTGCCCCTGAATTCGAGCACCCGGTCGATCATGACGAAGGGATACCGGTGCGGGAGGGTGTCGAGCACCCTGCGGATGTCGAGGGACGTCTCGTGCGCGAGGACCACGGGGCTCCCCGCGGGGCCGGCCTTCTTCTTTCCGGACTTCCTGCCCTGCTGGAGCCGTTCGAAAAGGGCCCGCGTAAGTTCCGCGTTGATCGCATGCCCGGGGCGCGTGGCCACGATGTGCGCCTTCAGCGGCATCCCGAGCAGCGCCACGTCCCCGATCACATCGAGGATCTTGTGGCGCACGAACTCGTCCTTGAAACGGAGGGGCTCCTTGGAAATGATCTTGTCGCCGCGGATGACGATGGCGGAGTCGAGCGAACCCCCGCGGATCTTGCCGAGCTTGAGGAGCTCCTCGATGTCCTCGTAGATCGTGAACGTGCGCGCCGCCGCGACCTGCGTCTGGTACACATCGGAATCGATCGTGAGCGAGAGGTGCTGGGTATGGACGCCCCGGTCGTCCGCGGACGTGCACGAGATCTTGAAGCCGTCGAACGGCAGGGCGATGATCGAGGAATTCCCCCGGGACACGGAAATCGGGGCGTCGAGCACGTAGTACTCCCGGTCCTTGTCCTGCTCGACCGGGTCACCCTCCAGGATCAGGTTCACAAACGGTCGGGCCGACCCGTCCATGATCGGCGGCTCCGATGCGTCCATCTCGACGACCACGTTGTCGATCCCGCACCCGACCAGGGCGCTGAGGACATGCTCCACGGTGTGGATCTTGGCGTGGCCTGACTGGATCGTGGTGGCGCGGACGAGGTCGGTGACAAAATCCACCCGGGCCCGAAGCTCCGGCGTCCCGTGCAGGTCGGTCCTCTTGAAAACGACCCCGTGGTCGACGGGTGCGGGCTTCAGGGTGAGCGTCACCGCATCGCCAGTGTGCAACCCGTTGCCCTTGAGGGAGACTTCGCGCGCGAGGGTCCGTTGTTTCATGGGGTGTAGGAAGGCAGGCTCTATCCGGAGTCGTCCAAGCTCAAGCTGATTAGGGATGAGGGGATTGGGTACCTGGGATCCGGGATTGGGGATTTGGGATTGCCTATTCGCCCGGGGTACTCGGTAATTTTCCTCCCTTAATTTCCAAGGAATCACGGCATCCGCCCACAGGCTCATGACCCAATCCGTACTTCCACCTCCCTGATCGCTCCGTCCCAATCCCCAGCACCAATCCCTAATCCCCTTTCTCCATGCCCGCAGCCAACGACATCCGCAAAGGTCAGGTCATCAAACATAACGGCGAGCCGCACCTCGTCATGGAGACCCAGCACCGCACCCCGGGCAACCTTCGGGCAATGGTGCAGATCAAGATGCGAAACCTTCGGTACGGCAAGTCGCTCGAGCAGCGCTTCGGTTCCACGGACACGCTCGAGGTGCTCCAGACCGACCGCCGGACCCTGGAATTCAGCTATGCAGACAGGGACAGCTTTGCCTTCATCGATCCGGAAACCTTCGAACAGGTGGAGCTGAGCGCCCAGACGATCGGCGACGTCAAGAATTACCTGACCCCGGGCGGCAAGGTCGACGTGCTCTTTGTGGATGAAAAGCCGATGACGGTCGATCTCCCCTCGGCGGTCACCCTCAAGGTGGTGGAGTCCTCGGATGGGATCCGGGGCGACACGACAAGCAACGTCCAGAAGCCCGCGGTGCTGGAAACCGGGCTTGCGATCACGGTGCCGCTCTTCGTCAAGGAAGGCGAGATGGTCCGGGTGAGCACGGCCGACGGCAGTTATCTCGGCCGCGCCTGAAGCAGAAGGGGTCAGGCTGTTACTTGCCAAATCCGCAACGGATCTGACAAGTAACAGCCTGACCCCTTCTCACACTACCCGGTCCAGTCCGCGCTCGGAGGTAGGGACGCCCGGCCCGGGCGTCCGGGCCAACCTCGGCGCCATTCGAAGGTCTTCCTAGCAGGGTGTTGAAAAACTACACCCTGCTAGTGTTGTGTTTCGCAATTGACGATGCAGATGCCGAGTCAATTGCCTAGACTACCCGCGCCCAGAGCACCTTGAGGTAGCGGCTCTCCAGGCAGTTTGAAAAGACCGGATGGTCCGGCCCTGGACCCGTCCGGTCGAAGAACTGGAGGCGTCGGTCCTGGCGGTGTGCCGCCTTGATCACGTGCTGCTCGAAGTCCTCGAGGCTGAGCAGCCCGGAGCAGGAGCACGTGACGAAGATGCCGCCGGGCTTCACAAGGCTGATCGCGAGCTGGTTCAAGTCCTCGTACTTCTGCCTGCCCTCCCAGTTGCCGTGGTCGTCGCGGGTGAAGATGAACTTCGGTGGATCGAGGACCACCACGTCCCAGGACTCGCCATTTTGCTGCATCTGCCGGGCATAGGCGAAGGCGTCCGCGTGGACGAGCTTCAGGCGAACCTGGTTGAGATTCGCGTTGCGCCTTGCCTGTTCGAGCGCGACCTCGTCGAGATCGACGCTTGTGACGTCGGTCGCGCCGCCAAGCACCTTGGCGCAAAGCGAGAATCCCCCGGTGTAACAGCATAGGTCGAGCACGCGCGCTCCGTGGGTAAACCGGGCAAGCGCCTTCCGGTTCTCCCGCTGGTCGCAGAAGAATCCGGTCTTGTGGCCCTCCGCAAAATCGACCTCGTAGCGAACCCCGTGCTCGCGGATCTTCACGGTCCGCGGCGCCGCCGCCTGGGTCTCGTTGAAGGCCGAGGGCTTGATTCCCTCGAGGCTCCCCAGGTCGTGGTCCACCTGGACCCGCGCAAACCTGGTTCCCGCGAGCTCGTGCAGGAGGGGCAGCCATTGGGGCAGCCGCTCGGCCATCCCCAGGCTGAAGATTTCGCAGAGCAGGACGTCCGCGTACCGGTCGATGGTCAGGCCGCTCATGCCGTCGCCGTCCGAATTGAGAAGGCGGTAGGCGTCGGTCCCCTCGTCGAGCTTGAAGAGGTCCCGGCGCAGCGCGACCGCCCTGCGGATCGCCTGCCCGAAGTACTCCTCGCCCACCGGCTCGGACGAGTGGACCACCACCCGGAGCGGAATCTTTGCGCGCGGGTTGTAGAGGCCCGATCCAGCGCGCAGGCCGTTCTTGTCGAAGACCGACACCCAGTCTCCCGGCCTCGCGTCCTGGGAAACCTTTCCCAGCAGCCTTGGGAAAATCGCCGGCTGGAACGTGATGTACTTGAGCTGGGCCCACGGCCGCGGCCACGCGGACCGGTCGATCGGCTGCGGCGGCTCACGGTTCTCAGGCGGGGCGGATTCCGTCATGACGGATGGGATGCCGGCGAGGCTCCACCCGTCGAACCTTTTTGTGGCTGAAAAGGGCCAAAATGGATTGGCCGTGGACCCTTCCAGGCACTTCCGGAGAAAGTTGAATCCAAACGGGCCCGGGCGCACCCTCACCCTGCGAACCCAATTCATCCAACATGACCTACAGCAACAATTCCAACCTCCCCCAGCTCATCGTCATTTTCGGCTTCGTGCTTCTCGTCGTCCTGATGAAGTCCATCGCACGCTGCCGTCGCGACCGGATGTGGCACGAGACCGCGCGCCTCGCCATAGAAAAGGGACAGCCGCTCCCCCCCCCTGCATACCAAGGCTGCTCCTCTTCGCCCAAGGATCCGAGGCGGCTCCTGCTCGCCGGCCTGGTCCTGATCGCGGCCGGGGCAGCGGCCTATTTGGTTTCACCCAACCTGCAAGGCCGATGGTTCGGCGCCGTCCCGGCATTTGTCGGCGTGGCCTTGCTGCTGTTCTGCCTTATCATCCGCGGCACCAACAGGCCGGGCGACCAGGCGCCTCCGCCGGGAAGCGGCCTCTCCTGAACGAATGCCGCTCCCGCGTGATTCCTCCGGATTCCGAGCTCATTGGACGTGTTCTCAGCTCGGACGACCGCGCTGCCTTCGGTGAGCTTGTGCTCCGGCACCAGTCCCCCGTCCGGCGCTTTCTGCGTCACCTTCTGGGTGGAGACGCCGCGCTTGCGGACGATCTCGCCCAGGAGACCTTCCTGCGGGCCTACCGGGGGCTTCGTCAGTTCCAGGGAGGCTCCGCCTTTCTGACCTGGGTGCTCGGGATCGCCCACAACCAGTTTCGCAACGCAAGGAGGCGCCGCAGGGAGTTCGCCTGGGAGCCGGCCGAGATGCCGGAATCCACGGAGCCCGGACCGGCAAGGGCCTCTGACCTTCACGCCGATCTGTCCGCCGCCATGAAAAAGCTCGAACCGGACCAACAAACAGCCCTGCATCTGTTCTATCATCAGGGGCTCACCCACCCGGAAATCTCGTCCATACTCGGGTGGCCGCTCGGGACCGTGAAAACCCGTATCGCCAGGGGAAAGGACGCACTTCGAACCCTTCTCGCACCATGGAACCCACAGGCATGAATCCCCACGAACCCGATGATGCGGATCTGGAATCCCGATTGCGCGCCTCAGCCTCCCCCTCCCTGGCCGACGACGGTTTCACAACCCGCGTTCTGGCAAGCCTCCCGCCGTCCACACCAAAGACATCCTGGTGGAGGGTCCACGGCAGATTCATCGCCGTGGGGGCGGCAGCGGGCTTGGCTTCGACAGTCGCCATTCTTCCCTCTTTTGACAAGGACCTCAGCGGCGCAACGGACACGCTGGTCTCGCTCCTCAGGGAGCCCGGAGCCATCGTTGCCCTGGCGGTGATCGCCATCGCCTGGTCCCTCATGGCAGGCGACGAGGCGGTCGAATAAACCGACGTCAGGCGACCCGCTCGACCACCAGCACGGGCGGCGTCGGGCGCTTCGGCGCAAGGCGATAGGCGTTCTTGAAGTACTCCAGCGCCTGCTCGAGCCTGGCCTCGTCGTTGTAATGGATCATCATCAGCGGCTCCCCCTGCTTCACCTGGGTGCCGACCTTCTTGATCTCCGACACGCCGACGGAATGGTCCACCTTGTCGGCGGGATGCTCGCGGCCCGCCCCGAGAAGGTGCACGCCGTGGGCGATCATCGCCGCATTGATGGTGTGGACATAGCCGCGCTTGGGCGCCGGAAGCTTCCGGATGTGGCGGGCCTGCGGAAATTTCTCCGGATGGTCGATGTACGAGACGTCGCCGCCCTGGGTCCGGACCAGCTCCTTGAACTTCGCGAGCGCGCTTCCGTCGGTCAGGTGCCGCTGCACGGTCTGCTTCGCGGAAAGCGTGGAGCCGGCGACACCGGCGAGCCGGACGATCTCCATGCCAAGCTTCAGCACGAGTTCCTTCATGTCCTCCGGGCCCTCCCCCTTGAGCAGCTGGATGGCCTCCTTGATCTCGAGCGCGGTCCCAACCGTGTCCCCCAGGGGCTGGTTCATGTCCGTGACCAGGGCGACGCAGCGGCGCTTCATCGACCTGCCGACCCGCGTCATGGACCTCGCAAGCTGCTTGGCCTGCTCAAGGTCCTTGATAAAGGAACCGTTGCCCCACTTGACATCAATCACGAGGCCCTCGGACCCCTCGGCGAGCTTGCGGGAAAGGACGCTCCCGGCGATCAGGGGCAGGCTCGGGATCGTGCCGGTCTCCTTGCGCAACTCGTAGAACTTGGCGTCCGCGGGGGCGAGGTCCTCGTTCTGGGCGATGATCGCTCCGCCGATCTTGGCAAGCTGGGCGGTGAACTGCTCGTTGGACATCCTCCCCCTGAACCCGGGGATCGAGGCGAGCTTCTCCAGCGTGTTGATCACGTATTCGTGCTCGACCCCGCACATCATCGGGACGACGACGCCGGAGGCCATGGCAAAGGGCACCAGGACCAGGGCCGTCTTGTCGCCGACCCCGCCCGTCGAATACTTGTCGATCTTGGGCTTGGCGATGTGGGAAAGGTCGATGACCTCGCCGGAGAGCATCATCTCCTCGGTCAGGTCCGCGGTTTCCTGGGCCGACATTCCGGAAAAATAGATGGCCATGGCCAGCGCCGCCAGCTGGTGTCTGGGCATCTCGCTGTCGAGCGTGCTGTCGATGATATAGCGGATCTCCTCCTGCGTGAATTCCCCTCCATCGCGCTTCTTCTCGATCAGGGCTATGAATGTGGGCTTTACAAAACGCCGGGCCGGGATGTTGCGCTTGCTTGTCATGGGGTTTGAATCTGGGGAAAAGGAACGGCCGTTGCCGGGAAAGTCTACGAGCCAAACAGACCCCAGGCGAAAGTCGAGCCAAAACTGCACAGGTATCCGCAATCTGGAGTCCCGCCCATTCCGCGCTTGCGCGATGCGCCGGCCCGGCTGTGAAGTGGGCGGGTGCATCTAGGGTTCAATCTTGCCGCCGATCTCGACGCGGCTCTGGCATCGGCGGCGGCGGCGGCCGGGCTCGACCCGGCAAAGTTTGTGCCCGGGGTCCGGACGGCGGACGCCAAGCACGGCGACTACCAGGCCAACGGAGTTCTGGGTTATGCCAAGCAGGCGGGCGTGAACCCCCGGGCACTGGCCCTTCAGATCGTTTCCTCCCTGCCGCCGGAACTGGGCCTCGCCTTCGAGATCTCGGTCGCCGGCCCGGGCTTCATCAACTTCATGCTGAGGCCCCCCGCCCTCCTTGCCTGGCTTCAGGCGAGGCCCACGTCCGGGGCGCTTGCCGCGGAGGCCGGAGCCGTTCGCGCCGGCCAGGTGTGGGTTGTCGATTACAGCTCCCCCAACACGGCAAAGCAGATGCATGTCGGCCACCTGCGCTCTGCCGTGATCGGCGAGGCCCTGTGCCGCCTCCAGGAGTTCTTCGGGGCCAAGGTCATCCGGGACAATCACATCGGGGACTGGGGAACGCAGTTTGGGAAGCTCATCTGGGCCTACAGGCGCCACCTCGACCGGGCAGCCCTCGAACGGGATCCCCTGGAGGAATTCGAGCGGCTCTACAAGGTGGGGCAGGCGGCGTCCGAGACCGACCCGGCGGCCCTCGAGTCGGCCCGCGCCGAGCTCGTCAAGCTCCAGTCTGGAGACTGCGAAAACCTCGCCATCTGGAAAAGGATCAACGACGCGAGCCTCGCGGCGTTTGCCAGGATCTACGACCAGCTCGGGATCCGCTTCGATGTGACGCTGGGCGAGAGTTTTTACAACGACCGCGTGGACGCCGTCTACTCCGAGCTCACCCGCGCCAAGCTGGCGATCGAGAGCGACGGTGCCCTCGTTGTGTTTCACCCCGAGCATCCCCGCTTCGGCACCCAGCCGCTCCTCATCCGGAAGTCGGACGGCGCCGCAAACTACGCGTCCACCGACCTGGCGACCCTCCTGTACCGGGCGGAGCACTTCCACGCGACGGACGTCCTCTACGTGGTGGACAAGCGCCAGGGGGACCATTTTGAGCAGCTTTTCCTCACGGCAAAAAAGTGGTTCGGCATGTCCGGGCGGACCCTCCCGCGACTCGAGCACGTGGACTTCGGCTTTGTGGTCGGCGAGGACGGTCGGCCCCTCAAGACCCGAAGCGGGGAAAACATCAAGCTGCGGGAACTCCTGTCCGAGGCGGTCGAGCGCGCCTACGCGCTCGTCACCGAGAGGAGCCCCGAGATTCCCGAGGACGAGCGCCGCTCGATTGCCTCCGTCGTCGGCGTTGGCTCCGTGCAATACGCCGACCTGGCCCAGAACCGTTCGAGCGACTATGTGTTCGCCTGGGAAAAGATGATCTCGCTCGAGGGGAACACGGCCGCCTACCTCCTGTACGGCGTGGCGCGCATCCACTCGATCTTCAGGAAGCTTGGCGTGGCGCCCGGGGCCGCCGAGACCGAGGCCGCCGCCACCCCCCCGGAAACCCCCGCGGAGAAGGCCCTGGCCCGGCGCCTGGTGAAGTTTGCCGATACCCTTCGCCTTGCCTCCGAAACCCTCCGCCCCCACTTCGTGTGCCTCTACCTGTACGAGCTGACGGGGGATTTCAGCACCTTTTACAACGCCGACAAGGTCCTCGTTGACGATCCGGCCGTGCGCGGTCGCCGCCTGCTCCTGTGCGCCCGCACCGTCCTGGTCCTGGAGACGGGGCTGCGCCTCCTCGGGCTGAGGACGCTCACCCGGATGTAGCCGGGCCGGTCTTTTCTAACCTTGCCACGGTCAGCCCTCGGCGTACGTTCTGACCTCTTCCCCCTATGATCTCCTGGGTTCAGCGCAACTTCCAACGGCACTTTCGCATCATCTTCGCCATCGTCCTCGTCGGCACGATCGTGTCCTTCGTGGTGACGATCGGAGCCACCTCGAGCATCGGGTACAGCAACCGCGGGACGATCGCCAGGGACTTCTTCGGCCACAACCTGGGCTCCGCCGCGGATGTGGACCACATGCTCCGTGATGCGGGGATGAGCGCCCAGTTCCAGACGGGCAACGCAAACCTGACCCAGGAGCAGCTGCAAAACTACGCCTATCAGCGCGCCGCCGCCCTGCACATGGCCGACGAACTGCGCCTTCCCCAGCCGACGGCCGCCCAGTTGACCCAGTTCATCGAGAGCCTGCGCATTTTCTCAGACAATAATGGCCGCTTCGATGCGAACCG
>Ga0302320_10011412_pt1 | contig 18806 bp, 16 predicted proteins | sample Bog_T0_3_FD_202130 | JGI IMG/M metagenome (GOLD analysis project Ga0302320, IMG submission 202130) | Peat permafrost microbial communities from Stordalen Mire near Abisko, Sweden - Bog_T0_3 | ecosystem: Environmental > Terrestrial > Soil > Wetlands > Peat | place: Sweden: Abisko, Stordalen Mire...
CCAACCAAACCGTTGCCAGCCGTTTCTTGCTCATTCGTTCTCTTCCCGCATGAGCGTGAGGTACGGCAGAAACTGCCGGCGCTTGAGCATCTCCGCCACCGAACGCCCTTTCTCAAACAGCGCGCCTGTAGGACACACATGCACACACTTTCCGCAACTGGTACAGGTTTCCGACAAGCCCCACGGCTCATTCAAGTCGGTGATGACCTTGGCGTCGATGCCCCGTCCCAGCACGTCCCAAGTATGCGCGCCCTCGATCTCGTCGCACACGCGCACGCAACGCGTGCACAGAATGCAGCGGTTGTGGTCGATCACAAAGCGATCGTGTGAGGCATCCACTTCCACTTTGGGATAGCGGTAGGGAAAGTGAACGTGCGTAATATCCAGGCCCTGTGCCAGCATCTGCATTTCACAGTGGCCGTTGGAAACGCATACCGCGCAGACGTGGTTGCGCTCGGTGAAAAGCAACTCCAGGATCATCCTGCGGTATTTCTGCAGGCGTTCCGAGTTCGTCGTGACCTCCATGCCCTCTTCAACCGCGGTCACGCAGGCCGGCAGCAAGCGGTTCTGCCCCTTCACCTCTACCAGGCACAGCCGGCACGCGCCCACGTCCGACAGTCCCTCCATCTCGCAAAGTCGGGGGATGAAGATCCCGTGCTGGCGCGCCACATCCAGAATGGTTTCTTCCTGGCGGCCGCTCAAGTCCCGCCCGTCAATCTTCAGGGTCTTAACGGCTGCGGTCAGGCTCATCCCTGCTCTCCGTTCTGCTCCCGGCCGCACACCCCGGCCGGACATTTATGGTCATCGATGTGCGCCCGATACTCCTCGCCAAACGACCGTAGCGTGCTCACCACCGGATTCGGCGCCGATTGTCCCAGCCCACACAGGCTGGTGTGCTTCAACAGATCGCATAGCTCTTCGAGCATGGTCATGTCCTGCTTGGTCGCGCTCATAGTGCTGATCGCAGTCAGGATGCGGTGCATCTGATAAGTACCCACCCGGCAGGGGATGCACTTTCCGCAGGACTCGGTCATGCAGAAATCCATGAAGTACTTGGCCACATCTACCATGCAGGAAGTCTGATCCATCACGATCATTCCGCCCGAACCCATAATCGATCCGGCGCGCGCCAGCGATTCGTAGTCCACCGGCATGTCAAGACAACTCTCGGGCAGGCAGCCACCGGAGGGGCCGCCAGTCTGGACGGCCTTGAATTTCCGCCCTTCCGGAATTCCGCCGCCGATCTCAAACACCATCTCCCGCAGGCTGATTCCCATCGGAACTTCCACCAGGCCCGTATTCTGCACACTGCCAGCTAGCGCGAACACCTTCGTTCCCTTGCTTTTCTCCGTGCCAATCTGCGCGTACCACTCCCCGCCCTTGCGAATGATGGGTGCAATGTTGGCATAAGTTTCGACATTGTTGATCAGCGTTGGTTGTCCGAATAGACCTTCCATCGCGGGATAAGGCGGACGCGGACGAGGAGTTCCGCGCTTCCCTTCCACCGACGCAATCAGCGCCGTCTCTTCTCCACAGACGAACGCGCCCGCACCCAACCGCACGTCCAGCCGCAAGCTGAATCGCGTGCCACAAATGTTCGCGCCCAACAGTCCGGCACGCTCCGCCTGCCGGATAGCATTGCGCAACCGCTTGATCGCCAGCGGATATTCTGCGCGCACGTAAATGTATCCTTCCGATGCGCCCACGGCGTAGGCAGCGATCAGCATGCCCTCGAGAACGCGGTGCGGATCGCTCTCCAGCACGCTGCGATCCATGAATGCGCCGGGATCGCCTTCGTCGGCATTGCAAATAACATATTTCTGGGTGCCGACGGATTTTGCCACCGTGCTCCACTTCAATCCCGTGGGATAGCCCGCGCCTCCGCGCCCGCGCAAGCCACTCTTGGTCACCTGCTCCACCACTTCCCTCGGCGCCATCTCGGTTAGCGCCTTGATCAGCCCGCTGTAACCCTCGGCCGCAATGTAGTCCTCGATCCGGTCCGGATCGATTACCCCGGAATTCTCCAGCACAATCTTTTGCTGCCGCTGAAAGAATGGAACGTCCGTCGGGCAAACCAGGCGCGCCACCGCCGGGCCTTCCAGACTGTCAAGAATCTCAGCCGCATCGCCGGCCGCCACCTGCTTGTAGAGAACGCCGGTGTTGGTCGAGACCAGCGGGCCTTCCGAACAAAGTCCCATGCAGCCCACGCCCTTCACCCGGCAACGTTCCTTCGTACCCCGGCGTCCAACTTCCTGGTCAAGCGCGTCCTTCACGCTTTGACTCTGGCAGGACATGCACCCGGCCGCGACGCATACGTGGACTCGCTGCTGGAACTGGCTCTGCGCTGCCCGTTCGGTTTCCGCGATTTGCTCAAGTTCTTCAGGAGTCATGGACGGGTCCATTGCTTCAGATGCTGCTGCAGGGCCGGGATGCTCACCTTCCCGGCTACTTCCTGGTCATACACCACGGCTGGCGCCAGCCCGCAAGAGCCGAGGCAACGTGCCGTCAACAGAGAGACCTTCTGGTCGGCGGTGGTCTCACCTGCCGCGATACCCAACTCGCGTTCCACGGCGTGCAGCAGTTGCGGCGCTCCCTTGATGTAGCACGCTGTGCCCATACAGATCACGCAGGTATGTTCGCCCGCTGGCTTAAGGGTGAAAAAATGGTAGAAGGTGGCCACACCGTAAGCTCGGCTCAACGGCACGCGCAGAGACATGGCAACATAGCGCAACGCCGGAGTATCCAGATAGCCGAAGGCTTCCTGGACGGTGTGCAGCGTTTCAATCAGACCACGGGCCTGCTGTCCCTGGCGGCGCATGGTTGCATCCACCAGCTTCCACCGTTTGTCCTGATTGGGCGGCGTGGGCTTCGAAACATAGGAGGGCATAGCAATCTTCTACCCACCGCAAGTTCGGTGGGCCTTTCCCGGACGCATGAGTTCGTCGAGCTGAAATATATAATCCGCAATTGTCTTCTTCACCCTGACAGTGCCATCAGTTTACATCCATCTCGCGGTTCGCGAGCTTGTTAAACAATTTTTCTTTCGATACGAATCCCGATCTTGATCCTCTCTCGGTTTCTTCCCGAGGCATCATCGCCGAAACTCCGCATCGCAGCGCACAGTCAAAACCGGACAACAAGCCTCGCATGCAATCTTGTACGCGTGTGGCCAGCCGTTGGGACGCGCAGAGGAAAGCGGAGAGCGCAAGCCCAGGACGATCAAGCCGACGTGTCCTTCCTCCGCCAATTCAAGAATGGTTTTATCGATGGGCCCGAGTTGCGTACGAAAAGTCCAGTCGTGAGGACGTCTGCCGGGCGCGTGCTTGCGGAAGTTCGCTTCAAACTCGCGCTCCCGCTCGTCTGTCTTCGCGTCGCCCGGACGCTCGGCAATGTGAACCACCGTCAGGCGCGCTCCGTGTTGTCGGGCCAACGACTCGGCGTAGCCCGCCGCCACCGCTGACTCCTCAGACAAATCCGTGGGATAGAGAATATGCCGTAACACGGCATGCGCGGGCGGATCCGAAGGCGCAAATGGACCCACAGTCAGCACCGGACAGATCGAGTGCCGGAACACAGCTTCGGCCACAGAACCAAAGGCAACCTTGCGCAGTCCAGTCCGCCCATGCGTGCCCACCACCACCAGGTCCACATGTTTTTCCTCAATCACCCGCTCCAGTTGCTGCCACACTTCACCCTGGCAGACTTCGATTTCATGCTGAATGCCGTCCAGTGCGCCAGTCTTTGCCAGGTTTTCTTCCAGACGGCGTAGATCGCGGTCCGCTCCGTCCGCCGCCAATGCCGCTGCGTCTCCGCCCGCCAGCGTGAAACCCATCGCGGACGCTACGTGCGTGAGGTAGAACTTCGCACCATAGCTGCGTGCGATCGCGACGGCGTGCCGAAGCGCTTTGTCGGACGCCTCGGAAAAATCGATCGCTACCAGAACTCGATGAATACCGACCGCCGTAGCCACCGTCTGCGTTGCCATATAAGCCTCCCTCTGCAACTGCCTACTCTTCCGCGCTTTGCTCTCCGGTCTCCACTCCACAGGTGCGAGTCGAGATTTTCTTTGCCAATGAAGTCATGAGCGGTCCCCTGGCCCGCAACTTTGCCCCCTGCGAAACCATCCGCGTCAGCAAGGCTTTCCCCGTCTCATCGACAAAACTGACGCTGCTGAGATCTACACAGAATTGCTTCACGGTATTGCTGCGTACCGAAATCCAGCATCGCTCAAGTTCTGTCACCCAATTGCCCGTCAGCTTGCCTTCCAGCCGAAACCGGGTGCGATCGTTGTTTTCTTCTACTGTGATTCGCAACATCGTCCCTCCTCCGCCTCAGGCAGTGCGTCGCCGGTGGAACATGGAGCGGCCAGCCACGCGGTGGCCAATTGACATGCTCGCGAGGGAATAATCGAACTTTGCCCCACAATCACAGCACACTCGATAGGTCGTTTCACCGATAGTGAAAACCCGGCTGAGATTGCCGTGATGACAGCCGAACAGATAATCCAGCGTTCGAACCAAGTCTTCCATAAGGCCTCCTGTTGCTACCGGGCCCCTTTCGTCACACTCAAGGGGATGCACTTTCGCAGCCAGAACCCATGCCGCCCGGTTCGGCGTAACTCATTGTCAACTTGGGCTTAAGTCTGACAACGATGGAGCAGGCTTGATCAACTGGAGGTGCGGCCCGGTTCTCGACCTGTCAGTATGACGAAGTATGGTCAGTACCTTCCCGCCCTCAACCATTTTTCCGTTGATTTTCCAAGATTCTCCGTGTGGCCAGAACCCTTTGTTTTGGCAGCGCAGATGCTCGACTTCACATGGAAATAACAGGATCAAGGCCTGCGGCGAGGATGCTCGCGTCACTATCGGAATCGGCAGCGGGTAAGGTGCTCGGGCGAGCAGGTAATCAGTACCACCTGTATGCGTTCGACTCCCAAGGTTCCGGCCAATCGCACGCTCCTCGGAACATGGCTGAGCACCTCGCCGTTGGTCAAGCGGGTCTGGGCAAGCAGGTATAGACTTGCCGTTCGACTCTTTCTTGCCGAGGACGAACTAAAAAATAGCAATTGCATGGTGTAGGAGGCTGCTCGCTTGAGCGTCGCAAAACTGAGTGTCACAAAACGCGCCAAGATCACCGCACTGGGTACCTACGTTCCTCCCCGAATCCTCACCAACCAGGAACTCGAAAAGATGGTGGACACCACCACCGAATGGATCCTGGAGCGCACCGGAATCCACGAGCGCCATCTGGTCGCTCCAGGAGTAGCCGCGAGTGATCTCGCGGTCGAAGCCGTCAAAGATATGGTGACTCGCTTCAACGTCGATCTCTCCGGCGTCGAAGCAATCATCGTCGGCACGGTCACCGCCGACATGGCCTATCCCTCCACGGCTTGTCTCGTGCAGTACAAATGCAACATCCCCAACGCCTGGGGATACGACGTTTCAGCCGGATGTTCCGGCTTTGTCTATGCCCTCACTGCTGGAGCGAAGCTGATCGAAAGTGGAGCGCATCGCAAGGTGCTGGTAATCGGCTCGGATGTGAATTCATCGATGACCGATTTCACCGATCGCGCTACCTGCATCATCTTCGGAGATGGGGCTGGCGCGGTTCTCTTGGAACCCGCGTTGGACGGCGAAGATCTCGGCCTCATCGACTTCGTGCATCAAATCGAAGGAATCGGCGGGCAGTATCTCTACAAGCCGGGGGGAGGCAGTTTGCATCCCGCAAGTCACGAGACCGTCGACCAGAAAATGCATTACATCCATCAGGACGGGCGGAACGTCTTCAAGTATGCGGTGCAAAAAATGTCGGACGTAACCCTGCAGGTGCTGGAGAAAAACCAGTTAACCGCAGCCGACGTCGATTGTTTTATCGCCCATCAAGCCAACCGCCGCATCATCACAGCCACAGCCGAGCGTCTAAAAATGCCGCTGGAAAAAGTCATCATTAATATCGATCGCTTCGGCAATACTACGGCTGGCACCATCCCGCTGGCGATGCAGACGGCGTTAGACGAAGGCAAGCTCAAGAAGGGCGACTTGCTGCTGATCGCATCCGTCGGAGCCGGCTTCACCAGCGGAGCAACGCTCTTGAAGTGGGCATTCTAAAGCTCTAAACCTGACCACGATTGCACTCGCGGTCTTTCTGTTCCCGCCTGCGCGAAGAAACAAACCTCTCCTCGCCACTCACTTCGCGTTCAGGCGCGTAGTCCGAGGCAGTTCCAACTCCCCGTGTATCAGACCGGTGCTCGCATCGGGCGTAGTCTTGAAGCCGATCTTGCCGGCCAACGCTTTCATGTTCGCGTTCTCCGGGAGGAAATTGATAAGAAGCCGTTTCAGTCTCTCGGCCCGGGCCGCGGCCAGACTGCGCTTCATCAGTTCGGTACCCAGACCCAGATAGTGATAGTCGTCCGCGATCACCAGCGCCAGATCCGCGGCGGTTCCGTCTTCGTTCTTGATCATCCGGGTTGCCCCAATGATCTGCCTGCCGTTGATCGGGTCCATCATCTCTGCCACCAGCGAGAGCTCGCGGTCATAATCAATCGCGCAGATTCTTTCCAGACGTTCGTGCGCCGTCCGCGTCTGCAGATCCAGAGACTTGAAGTAACGCTGCACCACGGTGTTTTCAGATAGACGGTCATGGAAGCGGACAATGAGCGGCTCGTCTTCCGGGCGAATGGGCCGGATCATCACTTCCCTGCCGTCTTCCAGCGTGAAAGGCCGAACGCACTGAATCGGATACGGCCGGATGGCTGGTTTGGGCAGATCGCTTTCGGCGGTTTCCGGCTCATGCAAAACTACTCGAGCGTCCAGGGCCAGCAATCCTGCTGGCGAGGCCAGCAGCGGATTAATGTCGATCTCCTTGATCCAGGGCTGTTCCACCACCAACTCGCTGAAACTCACCAGCAGTCCGTCGAGCTTCTGCAGATCCACCGGCGGACGCCCGCGCACTCCCTTGAGTGCCGTGAAGATTTTTGTGTCTTCCATCAACTGGCGGGCCAGGGCCGTGTTCAGCGGCGGCAGCGCCAGGGCGCGGTCCTTCCACACTTCCACCAACTGTCCTCCGGTGCCGAACAGCAATACCGGACCGAGCTGACTGTCGATGCTGCTGCCGATGATCAGTTCGTAGCCCTCGAGCTTCGACATGGGCTGCACCGTAACCCCCAGGAAATGCTCGGCGCCCTTCTTCTCCGTCACCGAAGACTTGATCTCCTCAAAAGCCGTCTTCACTTCGCCTGCGTTGTGCAGGTTGAGCTTCACCCCCCCCACGTCGGTTTTGTGGGTAATCGTTTCAGAATTCAGCTTCAGGACAATGGGATAGCCAATCGCTTCCGCTTTCCGTGCGGCCTCGGCGCTGGTCTTCGCCAGTTCAGTGCGGACAGTCGGAATTCCGTAGGCCGCAAGCAGCCCTTTGGATTCGTATTCGGTAAGAATTGTCCGGCCGCTTTCGCGGACCTTGTGCAGTATGTTCTTCGCCAGATCCCGGTCGTGCTCCGCAGCGCGGCGGGGCGCCGGAGTTTCATAGAGCGCCTTAAGGTTGCTCGCATACCTCCACGTGTAATTGAAGGCGACGGCTGCAGCGTCGGGGAATTCAAACGCGGGAATTCCGGCGCGCCGCAGAATTTCCTCTCCCTGCGCTACCTCATCGCCTCCCATCCAACTCGCCGATATCGGCTTGCCCGTCGAGTGCGCATAGGGAACCAGGTGTTCGGCGATCTGCGTCGGATTCGTCATTCCCTGGGGTGTCAGAACCACCAGCATGCCGTCGGTGTTGGGATCCTTGGCTGCAATCTCCAGCGCTTTCGCGTAGCGCTCCGGTTCGGCATCGCCGAGAATGTCCACCGGGTTGTTGTGGCTCCAGTGCGGTGGCAGATAGCTGTCAAAGGCTCTCATGGTCTCATCGGCAAGCTCCGACAACTGTCCCCCTGCCGCAATCAGGGCGTCGGTCGCCAGCACGCCGGGGCCGCCGGCGTTGGTCAGAATCGTCAAACGCGGACCGCGCGGACGCGGCTGTTTTGCCAGCACTTCCACCACGTAGAAAAGCTCACCAATGGAGTTAACCCGCAGCACGCCGCTGCTGTGAAAGGCCGCATCCAGAACTTCGTCGCTTCCCGTCAAGGACCCGGTATGCGAAGCCGCCGCCTTGGCTGCCGCCGCCGTCCGTCCCGCCTTAATGATGACGATGGGCTTGCTCATGGAAACTTCGCGCGCCGCCGACAAAAACGCCCGCGCATCGCCGATCGATTCCATGTAAATCGCAATGCTGTCGGTGTTGGGATCCCTTCCAAAGAAGTCGATCAGATCCCCCCAGCCCACATCCAACATAGAGCCAACCGAGGCAAAGCTGCTGAATCCCACCATCTCGCGCAAGCTCCAGTCCAGCACTGCGGTGCCCAGCGCGCCGCTCTGGCTGATAAATGCGAGCCGGCCGGGACGCGCCATCTTCTTGGCAAACGTTGCGTTCAATCCGCTGACCGGATTCATCACCCCCAAACAGTTCGGACCGACGATGCGCATCTTCCCCCGGCTGATCTCGCGGATCCGCCGCTCCAACTCTTTTCCCGCCTCGCCATGCTCCTTGAATCCGGCCGAGATGATGATCGCCGCTGGAACCCCACCATCCACCGCTTCCTGAATGATCTCCGGGACCGTCGCCGCCGGGGTTGTAACCACGATCAGATCGGGCTTCTTTGGCAAATCGACAATGCGGGCAAAGGCGGGAATGCCGAGCACGGTTGGCCGCTTCGGGTTGATGGGATACACGTCTCCGCCAAATGGAGTTGCCACCAGGTTCGACAACACGGTTTGGCCCACGCTGCCCGGCCTCTCGGAAGCTCCCACCACCGCCACCACTTTCGGCGCAAATACCGCGTCCAGCAGACGGGGGCGTGCTCGAAACACATCGTGGGCCGGATCGATCGTGATGCTTTCGTGCTGCCCGAGGGTTTCAGTAGAATTGGTCGTGATCGTTGCCATGGGTGGGCCTCCGTGGTCCGTGTCCGTTCTTCTTCGGCTTCTTGTGGATCGTCTCCCCGCTCGCTCCTACCGGCCGAGTATCGAGTGTCGTTCACTACGTTGCAGCCTGAAAGCCAGAGATCGGCTCGCGGGCAGGTCTCTCTAAGCCACTGTTGCCACTACACTTGGCGGCCGTTAAGCGCTCCACTTTGCCGTCTTCCCGCAAAAGCTCTTGACCATATCTCGTCAAACTGACCATGCGCCCCCGGGCACGGCGTAGAATGGAAAGTTCTACTGTCCGAAAGTGACCGCCTTGGATTTGGATAAAGACTCGTCCCGCACCTCCACCCCCGACCGTGTGCCCGCGATCAAGGCCTACGAAGCCCTGCTGGAAGTGGCCGGCTCCATCGCCTCCCACCCTGAGCTGTCGGCCTTGTTCCACGACCTGCAGCATCGTTTGTTAAAGGTGGTCCAGTTCGAGTTTCTGAACCTTGTCCTGCACGACCCTGACCAGAATGTCATGCGCGTGAGCCTTTTGGAGGCCGCCGCTCCCATGACGATTCCCCTCTCCTTGGAATTGCCCATCGAGGATTCCCCAGCAGGCTGGGTTTGGCAGCATCAGCAACCCCTGCTGCTCGAGGACCTGGATCACGAAACCCGGTTTGCCCCGGCGGTTCGTCTGCTGCGCGAAAGCAGCATCCGTACCTTCTATGTGGTTCCCGTAACCACGGCTCGGCAGCGCTACGGGGCGATCTGCTTCGGCAGTCAGCGGGAGCGTGCCTTCAGCGATTCCGATCTGCGTTTCATGGAGCAAACCGTCGCCCAGGTGGCTCTCGCCGTCGATGCCGCATTCGCTCACGAGTCCGCCAGAACTTACCAGGATCGCCTGCTGAAGGAGCACGAGCGCTTTCGCTTGCTGCTCGAGATCAACAACGCATTGGTTCGACATCTCGATCTCCCCGAGCTTCTCGCCCAAGTTTCAGGGTGCATTCGAGGCCTATTGCAGCACGACTACTCCAGCCTCTGCCTCTACGATCCCGTGCAAAACCAGCTCAGCATTCACGCCGTCGATTTTCCTGAAGGACGTGGCGTGATCCGGCAAGAATTCATTTTCCCCGTAGAGGATTCGCCCGCAGGCCGAGCCTTTTCCACCTGCAAGCCCCTGCTCGTGAACCACCTCGACGCGCAAACGTTCCCGTCCAAAGTCACCGAGATGCTCATAAAGGGCGGCATCCGTTCGGGATGCTGGCTGCCCCTGGTAGGTCATGAACGCACCCTCGGAACTCTGAACGTCTGCAGCCTCCAGGAGTCCCGGTTCACCCAGGCGGATGTGGACCTGCTCAGCCAGGTCGCAAATCAGGTGGCGATCGCCGTGGACAACGCGTTGGCGTTTCGCCAGATCGCGGAACTGAAAGACGAATTGGCGCAGGAGAAAAGCTATCTCGAAGACGAAATTCGCAGCGAGTACAACTTTGACGAGATCGTCGGAGAAAGCCCTGCGCTGAAACAAGTATTGGATCAGGTGCGTACCGTCGCCGCCACCGATTCGACCGTCGTCATCCTCGGAGAAACGGGCACGGGCAAGGAACTGATCGCCCGAGCCATCCACGACCTCAGCCGGCGCCGCGATCGCACGCTCGTCAAATTGAATTGCGCTGCCATCCCCACCGGCTTGCTGGAGAGCGAACTCTTTGGCCACGAAAAAGGAGCGTTCACCGGCGCCATCGCCCAGAAGATCGGACGCCTTGAGCTCGCCAACAAAGGAACTCTATTCCTCGACGAGGTCGGAGACATCCCGCTCGAACTGCAGCCCAAACTGCTTCGCGCCCTCCAGGAGCAGGAGTTCGAGCGCCTGGGCTCCACGCACACCATCCACGTCGATGTGCGGCTGGTCGTGGCCACCAATCGCAACCTGGAACAGATGGTCGCGGACCACACTTTCCGGCAGGATCTCTTTTACCGCTTGAATGTGTTTCCGGTTCAGGTGCCTCCGCTCCGCGATCGAACCGGTGACGTCCCTTTGCTGGTTCACTATTTCGTCAACAAGCATGCCCAACGAATGGGCCGCCACATTGAGAGAATCCCCGCCGAAACCATGCGCACGCTCTCCCGCTGGCACTGGCCGGGCAATGTTCGAGAACTGGAGAACATTATCGAGAGAGCGGTCATCCTGTCCCCCGGGCCGGTTCTGAATGTTCCGCTGGCTGCGATGGGAGCTTTCACTCCTCCCCCGCACTCCGAAGCACCCCAGACCCTGCAGTCGTCAGAAAAGGAGTTCATTCTTCGTGCTCTGCGCGCAGCCAACGGCGTCGTTTCCACCGCGGCCGTGCAGCTCGGCATGAAGCGCACCACGCTCAATGCGAGAATGCGAAAGCTCGGCATCTCTCGCACCGAACTTTTCTCCAAATAGTCGCCACCGGGTGCTGTCGACGCTCAATAATGCAGCCCGAACCCAAAGGGAAACAGTGGGGATTGCGAGTCGTGTGGTCGATCGCTTTTCTGTTGCTTCACCGCCTCCACCGAGGACGGTAATTCGAAGGGGAGACGTCCGCCGGGCGGTACCTTCCCGGTTACGAGAGCGAATAGCGGTTCGTCTGCGATGCCGAAATCGCCCAGGAGCGCAGTCGCGTGCGGCTTAACATTGGTGAGGATCAACGGCCGCTCAAGCGTGGTTAGAAACACCGTCGGAACCATCCGACTTACTCGCAGCAGCTCCGCATAAGCTGCATCCTGTTCCGTAAACGCGAGCCTTCCCTCGTGCTGCCTTGATCCAAAGAAGAAATTCGGATGCTCACTTTCATAGGGCGCCGGCGCGCGAATGATCGCCAGGTCCGCCTGCGCCGCATCCTTGACCACGATGAATCCAACCGCCTCCGCAGCCTCGGCAGATATGCCATACAGATAGATCTTCTTATTCTTTGGAGTCACCGGCAGCAGAGGCTGTCCCGTTGCGGGGACGCGTCCGTTTTCCAGCAGAACAACAGCGCGGGCCTGCGCAGCTTGCCCCTCAGCTGCAAAGTCTTTGTTTCCGGCAATCACCGCGGCCCTTGTTTCATCCACGTAAGGCTGTTCAAAGAGTCCTATCTGAAACTTCTGCAGAAGGATGCGGCTCGCAGCCTCCCGAACCCGCGCTTCCGAGATCAATCCCTTTTGAACATCTTCCACGATGATGTTCGATTGCTCGGTCCCCCCGATCTGCTCCACTCCAGCATTGATCGCCTTGGCAAAGCGCTGCGCTTTCGACAGCTCTTCCACTCCCCATGGCATGCCGATTTCCGCCGGAGTTGGTTTGACGCCTGCTGCCGTTCCATTGCGGCAGGCCTCGGAGCAATCACTCGTAATCGCCCAGTCGCTTACGATGAGGCCGCGAAATCCGTATTGCCCGCGCAGCAATTCACTCAGCAGTTGACGATTGAATCCCGCTCCAACTTGCTCCAGCGGCTTCCCGTCGATGGCAACTTCTTGTAAGACCGAGTAGGTGGGCATCACGCTGCCTACGTGCGCCGCGAAGGCGCCGGTAAACGGAATCAGATGCTGTGCGAAGTTGTGTCCAGAGAAATCGGCATAGCGGCCATAGTAGTTATGCCCATCCCAACCGTCTTTTGCCGCGCCGTACCCCACCCAATGTTTCACCACCGCGACGACGCTTCCTGAGTTCAAACCATCCGCACCATTCTGTATTCCGGCGACGTAGGCTTCCACCATGCCTTTCGCGACATTCGCATCTTCGCCAAAGGTTCCGTTAATCCGAGCCCAGCGCGGTTCCGTGGCCAGGTCGGCCTGTGGCGCAAGCGATTCGCGAATGCCAACCGCTTCATATTCCTGACGCACGACATCTCCGAAGCGGCGAGTGAGCTCCGGGTCGTTCAATGCCGCAAAGCCCAGCGGCTCCGGCCACATCGAGAATGCTCTGTCTTGCATGGTGGCTCCCAGCACTTGCTCAAAATGGTGCCGCGGATCCGAGGAGATGGTTACCGGAATCCCCCATCGCGAAGCTTCTGCAATCGCCTGCACTTCGTTGTTCTGTTTGGCAAAGAACTCGGCGCTTCCATTCAGCCGCGTGATGAAAGTGTTGACGTGATCTTCAGCGATGAACTCGCGGACCTTCACCAAGTCATACTCCCTGCCAACCCCGAGCGGCGCCATGGGCCCAACACTCGGCAGCGTGCCGTGGACCATCAGCCCCGCCAACTCTTCCAGACTCATGCGCTGAACCAGGTCAGCGACCCGGACCTCCGCAGGAAGACGCCAGTCCTCGTAAGGATCAAGCTTCCCATTCTTATCGAGATCCTTGAACGTCAGGCCATCTACCGTGAGCAAAGGCGCAGAACGATGGCCGAGAGCGGGTTGCTTCGGTTCGCCCCCCATAGCTGCGGTTGCGCCTACGAGTAGCACGAACAGGAAGAATCTGGGCTGCATCGGCGAGCACTCCTCCTCTTTGGTTTGAGACCAATTGAGCTTAGCTCTCTCCCGCCCTCGCTGCAAAGCCTCTGTGCGCTCCATTACGAATAATTCGACGCACATTCGCCCAGGAATTTACAGAGTTTGCGCCACGGTCACAGGCACAAGCGACCATCGGATGGAGTTTCCCGCCGGCGCCGAACCCGGCCAGGAATATCGGCAGGCTATTGAAAGATTTGGTGGAGCTAGTCGGGCTCGAACCGACGGCCTCGTCGTTGCGAACGACGCGCTCTCCCAGCTGAGCTATAGCCCCACGAATCGACGCACTGCTGGAGTTCCGGTTTATTTTACCAGCGTTCTTTCTTCTACACCACGACCCTGCCCATAGAATTGGACAAAGCCAGCAAGAACGGCCTTGACGAATACCCCCGCCCCGCGTCTAACCTATTGTTAAGCACCGTGGGTTCACTGGGAGTTCCCTCAAAGATGTTTGCACAACTGAATGCTGGGACGTCAACGCGTCGGCGCCGCCTGCTGGCAGGTTCGCTCGCGCTGCACGCCTTGCTATTCCTCTGGCTGCTGCATCGGCCGGAGCCTCAACTCTTGAACGCGGCTTCCGTTTCGTTCGGGCGCAATGGCAACGTGGTCACGCAACTCTACTTCCCTACCCAATCACCCGACAACAGCACTACGACTTCCTCCGACCGTGCCAGTGAAGTCTACCGTCATCAGCGATTGGGGCACGAGAAGCTGGTTTTGAAGCGAAACCCCGCGCTGGCGAAGCTGCCTCTGCCCCAATTGCCGCTGTATCCATCCCCAGCCGAAGACAATGCAAAAACAGCAATGCTCTCCAAGGCGGGTCACGGCGCGCCCGCGGGACTTCCCTACGGCAGCCTGCCCGGCGGCCCGATCTACGGAGACGAGATTCGCCCCGCTCTGCCCATTACTACTTCTGATCCCGTGGTCTACCCGTGGCAACGGCCGGACTCCGAGGGCAAAGTCGTCATTGAAATCACCATCGACGAACGAGGAGAGATCGTCCGCAAGACGGTCCTGCAGAGCCTCGGCCCCGCCATCGACAACCAGTGCTTGGCGGCTCTGGAAAACTGGCACTTTCAGCCCGCCACGCACAACGGAATCCCCATTCCTTCCAAGCAGGATGCCATTTTCCCCTTCAAGGCGCGCGTTTAGGCCGGCCGCCGCGTCGCCCTCGCCTCATCCTATAGCCGCTATAATCAAGGTGTGACCGAAAACGCAGTTCAGCAAATGGCCTCCGCGGATTTTCCCACCCGCTGGGGCAAGTTCCGCATCTACGGCTTTCGCGCCGAATCCGGGTCGGATGGAAACCGCCGCGTCGAGGAAGCCGTCGCCCTCGTCATGGGAGATGTTCACTCCGCTCCTCCGCTGGTGCGGGTTCACTCGCAATGCCTTACCGGCGACGTTTTTCATTCGCTGCGCTGCGACTGCCGCCAGCAGCTCGAGATGGCGCTCGCCATGATTCGCGACCTGGGCGCAGGCATCCTGATCTACGAGCAACAGGAGGGCCGCGGCATCGGCCTGATGGCCAAATTGCAGGCCTACGAGTTGCAGGATTCAGGCCTCGATACCGTCGAGGCCAACGAGCGGCTCGGCTTCAAGGCCGACCAGCGCGACTTCGCGCTGCCCGGCCAAATACTCAAAGCGCTGGGTGTAACCCAAGTGCGCCTGCTCTCCAATAATCCCGACAAGGTCGAGGCCTTGCAGCGCGCCGGCGTCGAGGTCGTCGAGCGTGTGCCCTGCGAAGTCGAAGCTAGTCCCCACGCCGAAGAGTACCTGAAGACCAAGAAGGAAAAGCTCGGCCACTTATTCAGCTCGTGAGTTGTTTGCGCCAGCCTTAAGCATCCTCTCCAACGCCACACGATTCTTCGCGGGAAGATCGCGCAGCGCCGCCCGCACCAGAGCAATGTAGACTTCCCGGGCTCCCGAAACTTCGCGCAACACCTTGAGATGCTTCCCTACCGTCGCCACGTCGCCCCGCACAATGGGACCGCTGAAAGACTCCGGCGCTCCCAGCCGCGCATAATTAGCCAACGTCTGCCTGAGAATCGGCAGCATTCTCTCTCTCGCCGTCTTTCGGCGAACTCCGGCGGCAACGGCAACCCGCTCGCTGACCGCCAGCAACGCATCCAGCAGCGGCGAAGTGAACATTCCCCAGGCGTGATAAGCCTCCTTGTGTTTCTTGCGGATGGTGAACGGTACTCCGCCCAACTCCAGAACAATGGCCCGCGCCGCTTTCGCGGCTTTCGGATCTCCTTCGATGGCGAACGGAACTCCCGCAAGTGGTGGCCGCGAACCGCGCACAAATGTCATCATCGGATGCACCGACGCGACCTTTGCCCCTCGCTTCCGCAGCACGGCAAGCTCATCGCTAGTCAGAGCCCCGCTGGAATGCAGCGCCACTTTGCCCTTCCACTCCGCCGCGCCCGCCAGCGATTCCGCCGCGCCCGCAATCGCTCCATCCGGAACACAAAACCAAACGACTTCTGCCTCAACCTTCGCGCGACCGGCCGCCACGGCGATCGCTCCAACCTCGCCAGCCAGCCGCCGCGCCCGCCGCAAAGACGCCGCCCGTCCACGTGAAACGATCTGCTCGATCCCGTATCCCGCCTCGCGCAAGCACGCAGCCAGTGCACCGGCCAGATTCCCGGCTCCAACCATTGCGATCCGTGGCTTTGCCGACCGTCTTACCGACATGCCCGGCAGCATAGCAGAATCAACCGCCCCCTCCGACGTCGCCCGAACAACTTCTCGGAGATTGGAAGCCGGAAAGCGGAAGCCGGAAGCCGCATTCCCCTCCGTGCTTTATATTGTTCAGATGCCGAAATCTTCCCGCCCCAAGTCAAAGCCAACCAAGTCCAGCAAGGCTGCGAATCCCAAAGCAAAGGTGATTTCTTCCCGCACCGTCTATCGCGGCCCGGTCTTCTGGGTGACCACCGACGACGTGCAAGAGCCCGGCGGCGTCCGCGCCCGTCGCGATGTCATTCATCACAGCGGCTCGGTGGTAGTCCTGGCCGTCGAGGAATCCGGCCCCACGCCCCGCGTCCTGCTGGAGCGCCAGTACCGCCATGCCGCCAACGACTATCTGTGGGAACTCCCCGCCGGGCGCATCGATGCCGGCGAAAAAGCTCTCCCTGCGGCCAAACGGGAACTCCTCGAGGAAACCGGATACACCGCCACCCGCTGGCGCCTCATCCTCAACTTCTACGCCAGCCCCGGCTTCGTCGCCGAAACCATGTCTGTGTTTCTGGCCACCGGCCTTTGCGCCGGCCCGGCCCACCCGGAACCGGACGAAGTGATCCGCAAGAGCCTGGTCCCCTTGTCCAAGGCGGTTCGCATGGTGCTGAGCGGCACCATTCGCGACGCCAAAACCATCTCCTCGGTCCTGTGGCTCGATCACCAGACCCGAGAAAAGTAGCAGACTGGCAGGATTCGTGTGATGACCATTGCTCATGTAGGGACAGCCACCTTCGGCTGTCCCGCCGAGCGTAGCGAGGCGCGTCCGTCCTAACGCTGTGCCCTCTGCCCGGCCCTAGCCACCGTTTCACCTTGACACCCCATCCTAATCGCTCCAAAATGCATCCTATGCGGGCACGTCTTTGGGCCCCCCTACTGAAAGACGTGCAGAAAGCGGGGGTACGTGGAACGTCTGAAAGGCACCGTCAAGTGGTTCAATAACGCAAAAGGATACGGATTCATCGGGCGCGCCGACGGCCCCGACGTTTTTGTACATTACAGCGCCATCACTTCCGAAGGCTACAAGAGCCTGCAGGAAGGCGATGCCGTGGAGTTCGAAATCACCGAAGGCGCTAAAGGTCCGCAGGCCGCCAACGTCACCAAGGCCGCCTGACACTTGGCACTTTCCAGCTGATCATCGAACGCCGCAACGCGGAGATCGAGATCGCCACATGAGTCGGCGCGATGGTGTCGTCAACACATTGCTCCATACAGCGTCTCCGAATCGCTGCCCGAGAACACAAGTTCAGGTCTAGCCCTTCGCTCCCAATTTGTTTACTCTTACCCTGACCCATGGACAATAAATCCATCGCCAACCTCCTCTACGAAACTGCCGATCTGCTCGAAATCGACGGCCAGGATTCTTTCCGCATCCGCTCCTACCGTAACGCCGCTCAGGCCATCGAGAATCACACCGACCAGATCAAAGACATCATCGCCGAACCGAAAAAAGTGCTCGCCATCCCCGGCATCGGCAAAGGCATGCTGGTCAACCTGCAGGAACTGTTCAAAGACGGCACTCTCGCGGTGCAGGCGGATCTGCTCAAGAAGTATCACCCGTCGATGCTCCAGTTGCTGAAGATCCAAGGCCTGGGACCGAAGACGATTGCCCTGATCTGGAGCGCCTATCAGGTCTGCGATGTCGATGGCGTAGAAAAACTTGCGCGCGAAGGCAAGATTCGCGAACTGCCGCGCATGGGCGAGAAGCATGAACAAAAGCTGCTGAAGGCCATCGAAGACTACCGCCGCATCTCGGGCCGATTTCTCATCGACGCCGCCGAAGCCGAAGCGCAAAAGCTCACCGAGTATCTGGCGAAGTTTCCCGGCATCGACCGCATCACCCCCGCCGGTTCTCTGCGCCGCGGCCGCGAAACCGTGGGCGATCTTGATATTCTCGTCACCGGCTCCGCCTGTTGTACCGATGCCGAACGCGCCAGTGCGGTGGACTATGTGGCGAAGTACCCGCCTCTGATGGATGTGATCGCGAGGGGCGACAACAAGATCAGCTTTCACCTGCGCAGCGGCATGCAGGTCGACGTTCGCCTGCTCCCTCCAGAATCATTCGGCGCCGCCATGCAGTATTTCACCGGATCGAAGGCCCACAACGTGGCCCTCCGCCAGCGCGCTCTCAAGATGGGTTACACGCTCAACGAATACAGCCTGGCTGACCTCAAAACCGAGAAGCCCGTCGCCGGCAAAACCGAGGAAGAAATCTACGCCAAGCTCAAGCTCGATTACATTCCTCCCGAACTTCGCGAAAATCTGGGCGAGATCGACGCCGCCGAAAAGCACATCTTACCCACTCTGATCACTCTGGAAGATCTCCAGGGCGACGTGCACATGCACACCGTCGAAACCGACGGCAAGAACACCATCGAAGAAATGGCCGCCGCCGCCAAGGCCCACGGCTACAAATACATCGCCATCACCGACCATTCCAAGAACCTGGCTTTCGCCAACGGCCTCGACGACGCGCGCGCCGTGGCTCACATTCAAAAGATTCGCGAGGCCAATCGCCACACCGACGGCATCACCATCTTCGCCGGCATCGAAGTCGACATCCTCGCCGATGGCGACCTCGATCTTTCCGACGATGTTCTCGCCCAGATGGATGTGGTGATCGCCAGCGTGCATTCCGTTTTTAATCAGGAGCCGGCAAAGATGACTGAGCGCCTGCTC
>Ga0302320_10011413_pt1 | contig 18806 bp, 11 predicted proteins | sample Bog_T0_3_FD_202130 | JGI IMG/M metagenome (GOLD analysis project Ga0302320, IMG submission 202130) | Peat permafrost microbial communities from Stordalen Mire near Abisko, Sweden - Bog_T0_3 | ecosystem: Environmental > Terrestrial > Soil > Wetlands > Peat | place: Sweden: Abisko, Stordalen Mire...
GGAAGAAAGCGGATGCGATTTCATCTGCAAGGAGGAGCGTTCGTCGAAATAAAAATTGAAGATCGGATTGACCGAAGCCAAGCTCCCTGCATTGACTGCCTGCATAAATCAAAATGCCTTGAAGTCTTTGGGGATTATTTTCGAGTAGAACCAGAGCTTCAGGCCCATTTTTGTTACTTGAGACGCGACATTGCCTTTGACTTGCGTTTGGCCATTGAAGGAGGTCAGGCCGGCGTCGCGAACCTGCGGGATGGATTGAAGACGCTTTTGGGCGGCAACTTTGAACCATTTCTTAAATCCACACCTTTGCGATTCATTACCACCCCGTTTTGCAATTACAACTGTTTCCTTCCGGGCACAACAATTTCTTGGTGTCACAAGACGACTGGTGATTATTCGTTCCCCGGACGCCCGCGTATGACGATGGAACCCCAGCCAGAGCATCATGTATTTTCAACAGCACATTAACCATGCAAAAAGACAAAACTAAATTGCTCCAAGCCGTTATTCGGATCGTCGAAGCGGAAATTGAACATTTGCAGACAGGACTGGCACATGCAAGGCACGCGAAACTCGAAGCACCGGGCCGGATGCAAAGCCGTTACGATACCATGGGAATTGAAGCGGGCTGGGTTGCCGACGGATTGAATAAAACCATGAGCGAAAAACAGGAATCCCTTCGCTTACTGACTCAATTCCAATTTCCAGCGGAAACCAAACGTGTTGGCATGGGTTCTCTTGTTGGGATTGGTTCGCGAAACGGCTTGCCTCAAGATTTTTACTTTGTTTTGCCGGGTGCTGGAGGAGCAAACATAACCTGGGAAAACATTGAAATAAGCATTGTCACCCCCCAAGCCCCCATTGCCCGAAAAATTTCAGGCCAGATTTTGGGCAGTGAAATAATTCTTGATCCCCAGAAGAAGGAGTCTCAAGTCATTTTATTCTTACAATGAGATGCACAAGTAAAAACATGGCCGGGCTTTGCCATGCTGACGTGATTTGGAAACAATGGGGATCGGCGTTTAGACTGTCCGGCTTTCCTGCGTGCCTTGGAAACCGGACAGACTAAACGCCGCATAATGAAACCTATTCGGTTACGCACTCAACGAGCGTTCTAAAACCGCGCTCAACTACGCCGTCGTCCGTTCATGCCACTTCCGACCTGCTCCGTTTCGCTGCCGGTTTCAGAACGCCAGTTCAGTGCGATGTGACCATGAAATTCCATGCGACCGAATGTTGAAACGCACATTCGCATTTTTCCTATACCAGCTCAATTTTGAGCCAATGGTTAGCCTCCTATTCGTCAGCTTAAAAGGTGGACGCCCCACCCCTACGAAAAATCGTAGGTTTTCGGCGATGCGCCGTGTGAAATGAAAAATTGCGTTGAAAAGCGTTGATTAATTCAACGCGATTCAACACCTTTCAATGTCACGGTTCAACACCGTTCAACGGTTTTCAACCCGGCGATTCAACGCCTTTCAACAACTAAAAAGGCTATCGCGCTTAACTCCCACACTTTCCTACTTAACCCGCCTGCTACCCGCTAACGCAACCGCCATCGGCTGACTTAAACTGGTAGCGAATGGATTCGGAAACCAACAATGGACGACAGACGAATCGCGGCGGCGGGCAGGCCTATCGCAGCCGCCTCGAATCGTTTGTTGACTTCATCCGCCAGCAACGCCAGCAGCGCAGGACATGGCAGGAAATTGCCGTGCGGCTCCGCACCGAGAAGGGTTGCGCCATCACGTTTCAAGGTTTGCACCAGTTCTACCGGCGCCATCTGAAACGTCAGGCGCGGCATCATTGGGAAGACGAAATGATGACGGCGCAGCCAGCCACGGTGATACCACAAACACCAGCCCGTAAGCCGGTGCTGGCGGCAACGTCGTCACCCCGTCCATTCCGGCAACCGAATCCCGACAAAATACAACTAACCGACCCCACAAATCCATGAACACAATACGACGCATCCATCTAAATCCACAATCCAAAGGCAATCTCGGCAAAAGTTTTGAAGCCGAATTCCGCACCGCCTGGCTCGACAAGCTCGGCGTGCCGTGGAACGGCTCCGACCTCGATGACCGGCACCACACGTTCGCCAGCCGCCACCCACAGGCCGTCCGCTCGTATCAACTCGGCAACGAGCATGAGAGCAAAACAGCTTTGTTGAGCCTGTTCCGGCGCGTGTTGAAAGACATCGCGCCGGTCCACATCATTGACACGCGGGCGCAGGCCGACGCGCTGATCCTGGGCGCATTGGAGGAATTGCAGGTGCTGGACGTGTGCGCCGAACAGGGCGTGCGGCTGACGTTCTTTCTGTTTCCCACCGACGACACCGAGAGCATGAGCAATGTCGGCAAATTGTTTTTCTACGCGGGCGACCGCGTGGATTATGTCATCGTCCACAATCCCGCCAAAGCCAGAGGCGATTTGTTCAAAGGCTCGCAACTGGAAAAGCAATTGAAGGAATTTGGGTCAAAATCCGTGACGCTGCCAGCCGTAACGCCAACCACATTGCTGGCGATTGAAAAAGCCGAGGCGATTGCAAAACGCGGCCTGAGTTTCGCCGAACTGTCACATGTCGAAGCCGGCCACTTGGAACGGTTGCTCGCGGGTGAAATCCAATGGGCAATGCAGAAGATGTTCCGGCAGTATGACGCCATCGCCGATTTGCTTTTGCCCGCCGAGTTCATTCCCAAGGAAAAATCCGCACCGGCAAAAGAGAAAGCCAAGACCGAACCGCAGCCGCAGTTGAATTTTGAGGAATAACGTATGGACGACACCGATTTTGATTTGCTGTGCCAGGGCTTATCCGCCGACGAAGCCAAACGGATGCGGAAAATTCTGGCCGAATGGTGCGACGGCGATGAAAACGGGTTTCACGTGCAATTGGTGTTGCTGACGCGGGCGCAATGGCGCGCGGCGGCACTCATCCCGCGTCTTATCAAAGAATCCGGCGGCTTGATTGAAAAACATCTGGCCGAATGCCGTCAGCAATGCGCCGTCATCGTCAAAAATCTTTCCACCGTGGCCGATCATAATGCAGTCGAATTGAAAAACATCATCAAAGCCCATGCCGAAACGGTGCAACAGGCTTCAGTAGCAATGGGCAACCAGTTGTGGCAATCGGAAGAAGTTTCCCGGCGAATCAAAACCAGACTGGAGGACAGCATGGGGGAATGGAAAAAAGCCAGGGACGATTTTGCAGCCGAACGTCTGAAATTGGAAAAAGAGCGCAAGGAACTGGCGGCGCGCGCCCATTTGCGTGACACGATTTATATCATCCTCATTTTGCTTGGAGCGGTCGCCTTTGGAATGCTGCTCGAATACTGGCGGCAACATTGAAACTTAATCTTGACGGGATTATTCAGCGCGCAGCAGCTTTTGAACAGAAACGCCGTAGATTTTTGCCAGCTTCAAGATTTGATTGCGGCCAGAGATGCTTCCACTTCGCTCCCAATACATCAGGGTTGTCCGGGGAATTCCACTTCGCTTGGCCGCCTCTTCCTGCGACAGCCCCTTTTCTTTGCGAAGGAAAAGCAGCCAGGCTCCGTAGGAATTTCGGCGCGTTTTTGGTTTTCGGCCCATGCACGCAAGAATAAGCGCGACATTGAATCGGGATTTATTTTGACAATATATCGTCAATTATTTGCTTGCAACCAATTGGGCGACGTTTTAGAACAGTGTCAGGATGAAACGCAGGACTAGAATTCTCATCGTCGAGGACGACGCGCCCGTGGCAATGCTAATGGTGGATTTGCTAATGCTGGCAGGATGTGAGGCGGAAATTGCCCCGACCGCTGATAGAACAATGCAACTGGCCGGGGAAGGCGGCTTCGACCTGATTACGCTGGACGTTGATTTGCCAGACGCAAACGGATTCGAGATTTGCAGCCGCCTCAAGAAAAATCCGCGCCTGTGCGCTGCGCCGGTGGTTTTTGTTTCAGGGCGTCCCGGCGAAGAAGATGTGCGGCGCGGTCTTGAACTTGGTGCGGTGGACTACATCACCAAACCATTTGATGCGCGAAATTTTGGCTCCCGAATTCTTTCACACGTCACTCGAAGGGCATCAGCCGCCGATAGGGACACCGGAGGGCCAGTTGAATCCTAAACGCCGTGGTGACCAGAATGTTAATTTCTCCCGCCTCAATTTTCTGGAGATTGCGCGTGGCGATTTCGGCGCGTTCCGCCAGTTCATCCTGCGTCAATTTTTTACGCACCCGCTCCCGGCGCACGTTCGCGCCGAAGACTTTGATTCGCTTCCACTCTTTCTTGGAAATGGCCACGACATATTACATCGCTTTCTAATGCTAAAAATGAACGATACATATATCGTGAAAAGTGTTTTCGATTCCGCTTGCCAAGCCGGGCGCTTTTTCCGAACGTCGTTGCTACGGCAGTTTTCCCCGCCAAATGAATAAATTTTTGAAACAGAGCCAGATGGAAATAACCGTAATGTCACATGTCCGGCATACGCGTGACTTGGAAACAACCAATACTAAACAAAAAATATGAAAGCAATCAAACGGCATTGGATCACGTTAATGGGAATTTGCGGCATCGGTTTGGCCGTGGTTGCCACGGCCTTGACCGCCTGGTCACAAAGCACCCCGGTTTTGACCATCACGCCGCTGGGCACAAACCAATTTTCTATCACCGTCACCAACGGCGTCAGCACTGCCGATTATGATTTGCAGTGGACACCGGCGCTGGCCAACCCGGATTATCCTTGGACGTTTGCAGCGATTGGCAGCACAGGGCAGACCAATTTCATGCTTAACATGGGAACCTACCAAACGGGATTTTTTAGAGGAGTTTTGGATACAAACAGCATCCCGCTATGGGAAGCCGCCGACCCGAACAATCCCAGTGCAGGCATACTAACTGTATTCATTGACAGTCCGACCAACGGGATGGTGCTCCAATAATTCAGAAATCTTCAACCTAAATCAACATGATACATTTTTCAAAACACTTGCGTAAATGGGGAGCAATGGTTGGCTTGATGCTGGTGAGCGTTTTTTCTTCCCGCGCAGACGGCATCATTTACTATCTGACGGCATGTAGTTACAGCGCGGTCGAAGGCGGTTCGCTCAACGTCACAATTGGGATAGCACGTTTTACGTCAACATTTGATTTAAGTTACAATAACGCTCAAGCGCATGGCGCATCAACGGGACTTACTGTTGCCGGCAGTGGCACTTATCAGGTTCAAACTTCAGGATCGTTAGCCGATGTCTCTAGTGGCGGTATTTTTACAGTAAACATTCCCTCTACGGCATTTGGTGCCATCGGTGGAACTTATTCATACACCATCAATTTCATTGACAATACCGTTGAAGAATATGACCGGACAGGCACGATAACTGTCAGCAGTCCTTACACCAGTGCGAATTGTCAAACAGCTTCGCTGGCGCTTGGAGATAATGACACCTATGTAGGTGTATTACTTACGTCAGGCACAAATTCTTACACTGGCTATCCTATTCTGGCAGGCGGAGCAAACGGAGCAAATTCAGTCACCCTTCATTTTTTTAGCGACATCGCAGCAAATCACGACCGGGCGGTGAGTTACAGCTTGAGCGGCAGCACAGCAACTGCTGGAACGGATTATACGCCGACCATCGGCTCTATTACAATCCCTAGTGGTAGCGACCATTTGGATGTTGCGATTTCAGCCAACAATTTGTCGCAAACGGTAAATAAATCTATAAATGTCAATGTTGTTGGCAGCACTGCCTACCAGCTTTATCCGGTTTATACGAATGTGGCAGTAACCATTTATTCCGATTATGCGAACATGGGCGTTTATGCGACAAGCCCAACAATGATAAGAAATGAAACAACTTCATCACTTATCGTTTATCGGGACAGTTACTACCCAAGCTTCAATTCGGGTTATAGCGGAGCAAGAACCGTGAATTATGTTTACAGCGGCACGGCTTCCAACGGCGTGGATTTCCTGCCGAAGCTGACAAATACCTTTGTAATTCCAGCAGGATGGGGGGCGTTTACCAACGTGCTTACGCCAGGAACAAATTTAGTTGGCACTAAATTCTTTACGGTAACATTGACCAACGGTGTGTATGGCATTCTCTCCTACGCCAACAACGCTACTATCGGCATTTTAGAGGATGCCCCAATGATAAATGTTACTGCGCCCACTGCATATGCCTATCAAGGCAGCAGCGCCGGACAATTTTCTCTCACGCGCAGCGGTGAATTAAACAAGGCAATAACCGTGAACTTCTCACTCACCGGCACAGCGACTTCCGGTGTGAATTACACCACGTTGCCAACATCAGTGACATTTGCTGCAAATCAAACCAGCACCAACCTGAACGTAACCGTAACAGGCAGCCCTGTATTAACAGGCGCAGCGACAGCCGTTTTAACTCTCACGGCCAGTGCCAGCACAAATTATTATTTGGGTGCAAATTCTCAAGCGGTGGTCACTTTGCTGCCGAACAGTGACACGACCAACTCGGTGCCATCACCAGTAGGGCGATATTGGCGGGGCAGTGGCAGTGACCCGACTTTCTGGTCGCAGATCGTGCCCTTGGACTCCGAGACTGGCACTGTGTATAGCAACCTTTATGGCAATGCTTCCAGTTTATACGGAATCGCTGCGTGGAGCACGCCGACCTATTATCACTACAACGCAACCAATTCGCTGACGCAAACCAACTCTGCCAATCGGATTCCGTTCAATAATCCCATTGTGGCTTTCGGCGAACGCGTGGGCGGAACACCATTGTATTTGAACCAGCCTTACAATTTCGGCGTGTATGCTGGCGACCCAATGCCAGTGCAAGCACCTTTTGTCATTACCGTTTTCAACCGGACGACTTTTTCGATTGCCGGTTTTATTAGTCTCAATCCCCCAAACATTTCTAGCAGCAGCTCTTGGAATAATTATACCAGCAATGGATTTCAAGTTGTCACCAGCACCAACTATCTCGGCGATGGCGTTACGGGGACGACAAATACTTTTGGACTGGCAACCGTTTTATCAGACTCGCCTGATATGCGTTGGGGCACGATTTCGGGCACGCCTTCAACCAGGGGAGCATATGTGCTGACACATACAGCCAATGCCCAAGCAACAAACTATTATTATTTGGTTCAGGCATACGGTTGGTTGAGCGGTAAAAGCACGCCGATGGTTCAGGACACCAACAGAGTTATTGCGCCTTCACTTCTCTACACGCTGGAATTTGAGCAACGCCCGCAATGGCGTTCAACCTTCATTGACCAGCCCCACTTCGACGGAAGCCCATTGCCGCCATTCTATGCCGGCAAAACGCTGGCTGAAATGCTGACCAACACCCCGCCGGTAACAAACGTGGTGAGCTTCACTCCATCCGCCGCCACGAATGTGGATGACAGCCCTGAACTGCGCCGTCATCCAATCCTCGACAATTTTGTGGCGAGCATGGGCAACGACCCGATTGCACTGGCCAATTATGTCATCAACAGCATTGATCTCACCGACCCAATGGATTACAGCGACAATGGTAACGTGGCCGAACAGTCCATCAATCCAAGCGGCGTCACTCGCGGCGCGTTGGGAACATTCATGGAAAAGCAAGGCTCGCCGGTAGATCAATGCGCCTTGCTGGTTTATCTGTTGCGACAAGCTGGTGTCCCTGCCGTCTATGAGTTCCCGCCGCGCAACGGGCTGAAAATCCTTGATGCACGACTGAGCCGGATGCTCAAGTTTCAGGTGCATGGCAGCTTCAGCGAGGCCGGCCAGCTTTACACCACCAACACGATGATTCCTGTCAACTATCCCTGGGTTGCGGCCTACATTGGCACGAATTGGGTGCATATCTTTCCGTGGTTAAAGGATTATGAAATAACCGAGGGGCTGAACCTGTATGACGAAATGCCCACCAATTACAGCAACGCCTACGGTTGGGTGCATGACTACATTTACGGCAAAACTAATTTGTTATCCCTTGCGGTTGATGGTGACAACACTCCGCGCGTTATTTTTCCAAAATTCCTGCAACAAACTCTTTTGCAAAATCATCCCGGAATTTCGGTGGATGACATCGGCGTGGATATTTACAACCGGCAGCACTACTTTGCGCGCTGGCAGGATTTCCCGACACCGACTTGGGTGACGAACGTCAGCACGCCATTAGAGAGTCTGACTTCCAGTGCCATCACCAATATCAGCCCGACGCTGACCAACATATTCGACACGGTGAGCGTTGAGATTTACAGCGTGACCGACCCAACCAAGGACATTCAAACAGGCAACATGCGACTTGTGGATTTGCATAACCGCGAATTTTATATCAACCAAACCGCCACCAATTCCAATCAAGTGCAATTGAGCTTGGTGCTTCTACCGTTCCGCACCAACATCACAAGCCAGTTTGCTTTTACGAATGACTCGAACCTTTCGTCCAAAGAGGTGCTGTCCACGACGCTCGACCAATACGACGATCAACTGAAAGTTCGGTTCAAGTATTACCGCCACCGCGCACTTTCGGCGGCGTATGCCATTGATCCGTTTCAGACATTCTTTGCGTTGAGCGCGGGCCAGCAGCTTATCCTCGAACGACCCTTGCGCAAAGGCGACCAAGCGGCGATTTGCATGAGCTACGGGAGGGTAACGCGGGACATGCTCAATGTCCACGCAACGGATATATGGCAGATGGAAAGCTCGCTGCGCGCCAATCCTTCCCTGACCAACAGTGTGTCGCCAGATGTGTATGAAGGGGCAATGATGTATCTGGCAGGCATGTCTTACTACGAGAGGGAAAGTGAATTTGACCAATTGAACCAGCGTTTGAATAAAATGGACACGCTTTCCGCATTTGCCATTGGCTTGTCCAAAATCAGTCCCGCCCGCGATGGTTCGGGCAACCTAACCAACAACCTGATTTATCCGGTTTTGCCCAACGTGGATATGTTTTACGACGAAATTGCCTATGCCGCCAATGGGACTATCCGACCGGATTCAGGCCAAACCGAGGAAATGGCCGAACAAAATTACAATGTGCTCTCCATTGTTGACCGTTCGGCAGAGGAACACCAAGTGATCAACAGTTTCTATCAGCAAACCAATGCCGTTTCGACTGTCCGCCTGCTGCAACTGGCGCAGAGCAGCGGCGCGGGAATTGTGGCGCTGAATATAAATAACATCAACGCACAAGGCGCGACGGTTTATCAAGGACAGCAACTTGGTGCTTGGGATTCAGATTTGTGGTCGCAGGTCATCAATATTTTCTCAATCGCGCCAACTTATGGCTACGTCACGGCTTACATCACACCGGGGCCAATGACTAATTCGGCCTACAAAGGTATGGCCGCTTTAGTGTTGGGTTGGGGAAATTGGGCGGCTTTGATTTCACCGCAGAGTTTGAACGGTGCTTTCGGCCAGCCTTTTCAACTGTTGTCGGTGACTCCCGGCAACACGATAAATTTCAATTTGAATAATAATGACAATTATTCTATCGCGATGAATCAGCCGGCAACCGGAACGACTCTCGCACCCACTACATCGTCAGATTTCAATTACCAAAATAATTACAATCAAATTCAGAACAACACTCTCACTGTCAGCTATTATGACTCGACTTGGAACAGCAGCGTAAATTCAGTGTATAACCTGCCAGGATCAGGAACACCGAACCAAAATCTCGCATCGGCCTTCCAGACCACTGAACAATCGGGTTTCCTCGGTGATGTATCGGCAGGTATATCCCAAGCCCTAACCGCGGTAGGCGATCCAGTGCATCCCATCACCGGCGAGTTTTACATTGATGAAACGGATTTGGAGTTGCCCGGCCCGATACCGCTGTCGCTGCGTCGCAACTATTCAAGTCTAAATCTAGCTGATAACCAATTCGGCAGCGGTTGGAAGTTCAGCATCATGCCCTATTTGAGCGTGACCACAGGCGGCACGAACATTTATGCCGCCGACATGGACGGCGCAGTGCTGGCCTATGTTCAAACATCCACCAATGCCAATGTGTGGTTGCCCACGCTTACGGCCAATCCGCAATTGAACAACAATACCGCCGCTGGCGCGGGCGGCTTGGTCAATCGTTTGCGTGATCGCATCGTGCTGACAGGCACGACCAATTTCACCCTTTACGCCGCTGACGGCAGCGTGCGGACTTTTCAAACGACGACTTTCAACAACGGCATCCTCAATCAGACGCGTCCGTATCTGCAAAAATGGACGGACAGTCGTGGCAATTATTACGCGTTCTCTTACGGAACAGATTCAACCCAGCCTAATTTCGGAGAAGTAACGAGAATTCAGTGCAGCAACGGCAACTATTTGGGATTTGATTACGACATTTACGGTCACATCCTTGACGTTTACAGTGGCGATGGTCGCCGTCTTAAGTATGACTATGACCAGTATGGTGATCTGATAACCGTCACCTTGCCGGATGCCACCACCCGTTCTTACCAATATCAGCACGCTTCGCAAGCCGTTACCAATGGGAGCGCGTTCTATTCTACCCATTTGATTGTTGAGGAAGACAAGCCGGATGGGCGCGAACTAATTAATGCCTACGACATCCAACGCCGCGTAACCAACCAGTTGTCCACTGCGGGGGCAGACTTGACGCCGATCCGCACCGCGACGTTCAATTACTTTAATAATTTCAACATCACCAACTCCTATACCAACGCCATTAGTGGTTACACGCTCATCGTTGATGGGAATAATCATACCAATCGTTACGACTATACCAACAGTCTCATCACTCAAGTCACCGACCCGCTTGGGCAAACCGTTCAGCAGACTTGGTATGCGGACAACGCCACCGCGCCGGGATACCCGCGCAGCGTCGCCACCCGCAAAGACAAACGCGGGTTGTTGCAACAATTCCAATACGACGCCAACGGCAATGTTACCAACACAATTACGACGGGCGACATTACCGGCGACGGCATTTCTACGCAGACCGCCACGAACACCGCTGTTTACAACCCGGCAAATAATTTGCCAGTGCAAATCACCGATGCCACCGGCAATGGCATGACTTACGTTTATGATCCGACTTTCACATTCATGGCGCAGCAAACCATCCGTATAGCTGCTGGCACGCCCGTCAGCACAAATTTCATGTTCTATGGTAACGCGACCAATGTTGTTGTGAACGGCAACACAACGCAGACCAATCTCGCGTTTGGCGTCCTGACGCGCCAGGTGCGCGCTTACGGTTCGCAGGATGCTGCCACCAATGACACGGCCTATGACGGACACGGATTCCCCATCCAATCCATTCGTTACACTGGCACAGGCGACCCCAATGTCGTCAACTCCTACTTCTACAACGAACGTGGCGAACTAGTGAACGCAGTTGATTCTTTAGGCGCATTCACTTTTTCTGATTATGACGCAATGAATCGCCCGATTGAGCAGGCTTACTACGATGAATCTGGCAACCCACTGTCATGGAGTTTTAATTATTACAATGACAATGGTGAACTCAATTGGGTGGACGGCCCGCGTTACAATCCCGAAGACTACGTGTTTTACGATTACGACGGCGCAGGGCGTCCGACGACAGAAATTCACTGGCGCTCGGAAGCCAAACATGACGGCACTGGTGTTCAAGCGCCAGCCGGATACAACCTATACGCGCAGACTTTTTACCAATATGATCCGCTGGGCAATCTTACACTGAAAGTTGACCCGCGCGGAGCCATGACCACAAATACTTGGGATGCCGTATGCCGTTTGGTGCAAACTAAACATCTCGACGTGGATGGGGCCACGGTCTTGAGCGTCGAAGGTTTCGGCTATGAACCCGGCGGGCAGGTGCAGTCATATACCAACGCATTGGGTGGAGTCAGCACCACACTCTATACCATTACCGGTAAACCGAAATATCGCGGCAATCCAGATGGTTCGACGAATGCCATACGTTATTATCTTGATGGCCGTGTTCACCTTGAAATCCAGTCCAATGGCGCGTATTGGCAAACGACATACGACGACCTTAATCTTATCACCACACGAATCTTCTACTCCGCCGCAGGCACGCCACTGGCAACCAATTCAATGCAGCTCGACCGTCGCGGCAACGTCGTCCAAAAGACGGACGCTGGCGGTATTATCTTCACGATTACATTCGACGACTTAGATCGTGCCAAAGTCACGGCTGGCCCTGCCATCGTAACGGTGACTCAATCGTCGGCGTTTCCCACCGGCCCATACACCTACGTCACCAATGTGTTGCAGCAAGTCAGCACCAATTTCTATGACGCCGCCGGTCGTGTGGTCACAAATGTCAACGCGCTCGGCGAAAGCACGATTACCAAGTCGGATGCAATTGGCCGCGTTGTTAGCACCAAAATCTATAATGCTTCAAGCGCATTAGTCCGCGAAGCATATACGGCCTATTCGCCCGACCACAACAGTGTCACCACCACGAACGGTTCAGGCGCGAGTGCTATTGTTAATACAACTTACACCGACCATGATGGACATGGTGTTTTGTCTGTCGCATATCCTGTTACCGGCTCGCTGGACTACACATGGAAAAGTTACGATTTGTCCGGGAATTTAATTTACCAAGAACAAGACAGTTCTTCGGGCGGCACTATCGGCGCATGGACTGCCGCAGCTTACGGTTATGATGGTCTAAATCGCATGACTGAAAAAGTTGATCGTGACAGCGCAGTCACTCTCTACGCCTACGATCCGATGAGCAATTTGACCAATCGCACCATGCCGGGTGGTCTTCAATGGCAGGCCGCTTTCAACAATGCCGGTCAGATGCTACAAGAGCGGAATGTTGGTGGAAGTGGTGCAACACGAACAAATACCTATTCGTATTTTTCCAGCGCCAACGTCTTCGCCGGGTTGCTGCAAACGAAAACCGACGGACGCGGTGTCAGTTGCACTTACGCGTATGACGACTGGCTGCGGCCAACGAATATGACTTACGCTGGCGCGTCGCCTGAACAAAACCTGACAACAACATGGCAATACGAGCCGCGCGGATTCGTCACCAGTATCTCCGAGCAATTCACCAGCACCAACACCGGCCCGGCCACCTCAGTGCAGCGTTCATTCGATCCTTACGGACAATTATCCTCGGAATCCGTCACCGCCGGTTCATCCGGCTATGGCACAAGCCAAAGTTTCGATGCTGCCGGTCGGCGTTCGCAACTCGGAATTGGCAGTGGCAGTTATGGTTTCGGTTGGCGGGCAGATGGCGTTTTGGCCTCCGTCACTGATCTGACTGGTAGTGGTTCTTACAGTTACGACACTGCGGGATTATTGACCAGTCGCAATGTCGGGAACCGTTCCACCACCATTACCTCGCGCGACGGCGAAGGCCGTCCGTTCACGGTCGTAACGATGGTCAACGCTGTGACTAATTTGACTGAAACGCTTGGATGGTTTGGCGATGGAACATTGTTTTCTCACACTTTGAATCGTTCCGATTTTACTGACAACCGTTTCTATGCTTACTCCAGTTTAAGCCGCCGATTGGTTCAGGAACAATTCAATCTGAATGCAACGAATACCTGGACGAACAGCCTGACTTACGACAACGGCGTCGCTGCCGGAGCGGGCGTGCTGACAAAAATCGGGCTGGCCAACAGCGCATCGAATTCATGGAGCGGCACCGCTGATGCGTTCTCACGCATCAATACTGAAACTAACAACACATCCAAATATGCAGCTTACGGGCATGTCAACGGCCAGTCCACTTTAAGCGCGTGGCTCGACAATCAGCCAGTTTCAGTAACAGGTGTCGGAACAAACGCCATGCAATGGCGGACAATGATGGAACTGTCGGCTGGTGCACATCAGTTGAAAGTCGCCGCCGCGCATCCGAGCGGTTACTACACTGCCTGGGCGACGAATTCGTTCACGAACAATATCGCGTTTCAAGTCACTGCCGACACATTCGACGGCGCGGGAAACATCACGCAACGCCTCTGGAAAAATCCAAATGGCACTACCAATCGCACACAAACACTCTCGTGGGATGCTCGCGGACGGCTCTACAAGGTCAGTGAACGTGATGCAAGTAATTCGGGCTATGATTGGACGCCCACATACGATGGGCTGAATCGCCGGTTACAAACGACAACGACCTCAATTACTAACGGGGTCGCCCTCATCGGTTCACCAACGACCATCAGTTCTTATTACGATCCAATGGTGGAATTCCTTGAACTTGGGGTTTCCTACGGAATAACGACGGAATGGAAACTTTACGGCCCTGACTTGAATGGGAAATATGGCGGGCTGAACGGCACAGGCGGTTTCGATGCGGTTTCGCCTTATCTAAATTTATTCAATCCGACCATCAGCGATATTCGCGGAAATATACTCGGCTATTACGATGCGTCGCAGGGAAGTGTTTTATGGAATCCATCCCGTCCTACTGGCTACGGCGCAGCACCGGGATACCGGCCAGCAGCGTTGGCCAATGGAGCTAATGTCGCACAGTCGTCCGCATGGCGCGGGCATTGGGTGGACATCACCGGATATTATCAAATCGGCCTGCGTCCTTACGATCCGGTTTCAGGCCGCTGGTTGACGTATGACTCGGCTTGGAACGAACGTGATCCCAATTACTATACGTTCGCCGGCGGGGAGCCGATTATGAGCTTTGATGCTGACGGACGATTCTCCAAAGGAATGTATGCGGGAGTTGTCGGGATGGCTCAGGGAGCGGGGACTTTGCTTTGGGATGCAGGCGGCAGCATTGGTTATGGAGTGACCAGCGTTTTCAGTCAAGACGCAGCCAACGACATTTATGGAAGCCAATGGCAAGGTTTGAAAAATGTCGGCACTGGGCTTACATATCTTGGCGACCAGGCGGTGCAAGGAAATTGGAGCACGATTGGCACAACGCTGACAGGCGGAGCCAATCAAACCGGAGCTTATCGGGTGGGTTATGCAGCACCGATGATTGCTTCATTCCTTTTTGGCGGCGAAGCCGCCGATGCCGGTGAATTAGGCGAGGTTGGTAATGGTGTGAAAGTCGCCGAAGCTGGCAGCGAGGCAGCAGAGCAGACGACGGTCGCCATTGACCAAGCAGGACAAATAATTCAGGACGCACCGAAAACCACCGTTATTGCACAACAAGTCCTGGAAGATGGGAATGCTGCTTTAGAAGAAACGGCAGCAGGTTCGGCAGACGCCGCTTCGCAAACAGTATATCATTCTGTGCCAAGTGCAGGGACGGCACAAAGTGTCTTGAATGGAATTGACTCGGCATTTCTCAAGTCGTCGAGTCGCTTTGGGCCAGCATTTTATGTTTCAGAAGATGCGTCCACCACCGTTAGTGAATTGAGTTCGCAAGGAGCGACAGCATCACATACGATCACTTATGATCTTAATCTTAGCAAAGCACAGATACTTGACCTCACCGACCCCGCAATAGCGGACACCTGGGGCTATACCGGCGGGGCAATATCACCTGCAACGCAAGCAATCGGAGAGAACGCTGCAAAAGCAGGCTATAATGTAATTAAATTTCAATCACAACGTGGCCCCGGCATAAACTATGGTGTGATTGGAGATTTCAATAAAGTATTAACACCGCGAATGATTGCACCTGCACCCGCACCATGAACGCCATCGCTTACCAATACAAATGCGCCAATTGTGATTTGCAGTTCAGAGCACCTGAGACACCCGAATTTTCTTATGGGATGTTCGTGTTAAGGACTGCAAATTCCGATTACGCTGCCTTTTTATATGCCATAACTGATTCCGCGTTCTTGGAATCAGGTGAACTCGTTAAGAAGCATCCGCAAATTTCAAAATTGCATGACCGTGAAAGAGCACTTATACAACAACAAATTTATGGAATGATTTGTGATAAAACTCCAACTGGCGGAACGCTGGTAATCGGAATGCCCCCGAAATGCCCTTCATGCGGTTCACGAAAGATGGAGTCATGGGAACAAATTTCACCAACAGAAGCGTGGCCGCTTCCAGTGGTTGAACATAAATCTTGGGATAGCAAATCAGCAGTTGAAAAATTTAATATTATTGAGCGCTTAATCCAAGAAGTGTTGGCCAAAAAATAAAATGTAATTCTATGAGACACGCGATGACACTTGGCATTCTTACACTTGCGGTAGCTTTGTGCCGCGCCGACTTGATTGTGACTCCTAGCGCGCCAAAAATTTCCGGCAACAAAACGGTTGTTGTTTTGGGACTAAAAAACAACTTCTCACAACCCATTGAATCGGCTCGTGCCGCCCTGTTCCTGCTTGATGACCAAGGCCAAATGGTCGGGCAATCCACCAAATGGGTTGTCGGCGGTGGCAAGGACAGACCGAGTTTGGCGGCAGGTGCAACAAATGTCTTTAATTTCGTGATTACGAGCGTGAAACCGCTCACTAGCACGAATCTGACGGCCAAAGTGAGTTTCAGCCGCGTGGTTTTGGAGGGCGGCAAATTAGCCAATCCAACCAAAGAAGTGACGATAGAAATACCGAAAAACTAATTGAAATCTATGACGAAATCCATAATAATTAAATCCGTGAAGACGCCGAATGTTTTTCTGATCGGGATTGGAATTACAATATTCCTTCTCGGAAGCAAATTTGCGTTCAGCCAGGACACCTCAACGAATCAGCCTTCATCAGGGTTGTCTGTGATTGTTAGTCCAGCGGACATAATCCCAACCCCAATAATTTCTCCGACCCCAACAGTTATTCTCGTGCAGCAAAATGTATCCGTTCAACCGGACACCGGCACAATTTCTTTGCAACAGGCAACCACATCCGTAACACCGGTTTCGGGTCTAGCAACAACTTCCAATTCAACGCAGAGTCAAAACCAAACCATCAATAAGCCATGAAAAAAACAAAACGCATTTTGTGGATAGTCACCGTAACATTATTTCTCATTGTTTCAAAAGACGCTTTCGGTCAAGGCATGGATAATTCCAGTGTCATTGTTGATCCAGCAAATACCATACCCTTGCCCCCTATTTCACAATTCCCCGATAATTCTATCATTCAAGTGACATTCGACCCCGTTCAAGGGATAGATAACAGCGGAATTTCTTCTCCATCGGCATTGTTCAGTCCAAGTCCTGTGCCGGAGCCAAGTTCTTTTGCGTTGTTAGCAGCGGGATTGTTCACCGTCGCAGCAATTTTTCGGCGTTCAAAGGCTCGCACGCGCATTTAATTGCGAAGAATTTACGTTGCCAAGATTTTGCCTAGGCCGACAGGCAAAATGCCGTGACTGGTTTCAGTTTATTCCTAATCAGACCGCAACATTTCCACCTGTTTCACTCATTGAGGAACAATCCGATAGAATCGCTGTGTGCTCGAAGGATTGTAGTTGAAATAGGAGTTAAAACTTCCGTCATTGGGAACCACAAAAAGCGTCGTCCAATCAGTTAAGTTGGTTGAGGTCTCGAAATCATAGTTTGCACCTCCTGCACCCGCGACGATCCAGTTATATTCAAAAGGTATGCCGTTCAAGCCTAGCGTCATGGCAATCGAAGTCTGGTTTGTGCCGGTGTCAGATTGTGGATAGACAATCGGCAGATTGGTCGAACCGTCAAAGGTTCCCCACCGCGAAGAGGTTTGGTCATACGCCGAATTATCCGGGTAACCAGGAAAAGTGACCCACATTTGCCCAGACTTGTGGAAACTGATCCTGACTGGCGGCGGGATGACTCCCGGCCCAGCTTGCGATTGATTGCCATTCAACGCGGCATTGTTAATCCAGTTGGTTGTGACTGTCCGAGAAATCCAGTTGTAAGCCAAATTCGTTGCACAGAAAATAAAATCGGGCTGAACCGTCACCCGTTCAAGGTGCTGTTGCATCACATTGCCGTTTGTAATGTAAGTGTCCGTGAACTGATTTGTCATCGGCAGAAAAGCACGGGACGACGAATCAACCGGCTGTAAAACAAACGTGATTTTGTCAACGCCCGGACGCCACGCGCCATTAACAACGGGGTTGGTGTTCACGCCCTGCACGTCCGACAGCAATGTCTCGTAGTTGACGTTATTTGTTGAGAGCAAATAGCGCAACCCGCCAACATCATCACGAACCAAGCCCCCGAAAAACGCACCTGCTTCCGGCACGCCATTGGCCACGGTCGAGGGGTCTGAATCAAACGGATCAACAGGACTTGCAATGGGCCAAGCATTGGTTTCTCCGCCGAAAACAGAGTAACCAAGTTGATACGTCATGAGCGTGTCGCCGATATAATTTGACGGCAGACCGGTGAAGGGGTCGAAGTTCCGTTGAAGCACATCCCCAGTGATAACTCCATTGGTGAACCAAAAGTCTTTCAGGCAGAAAACTCCCACGCTTGGAGCAGCAAGGCCGAGATGTTCGACCAGCACCCATAAAGTTTCCGATTTAAGATCAAGCAACCCCTGACTTTGCGCTGTGTAGTTGTAATATGTGGCATCCGTTGGGTAATTGCCTAGGTCAACTTGCGAAGCAGGCGGCAGATTATTCAGAATGCCGATGGCGCTTTCAACGGCGGCCACCCCGTTGGTTCCAAAATAATCCAGAAACGATTGGTCAAACCCGTAAGTCACCACCGGCACGTTCCAGCGATATTCGTTGCTGATACACATTGGCCCTCCAATCTCGTCATAGTCCGCAGGATAAAAGCCATTCGTCACGGTCATCCATGACTCGAATGGGCCAATCAACGAAAATGCGCTCACGTTACACGAGCTTAAAGCGATGATGAAACTTGTCACCGCCAGGAAAACCCCAATTTTCTTTTGCGTCCTCATCGTTGTGGAAATTAAATGCCGTCAGCGATAACGGAAATGCACCGGCCATCCCACGTTGTTCGCAGCGA